>Ga0179593_1599243_pt1 | contig 10434 bp, 14 predicted proteins | sample CZODoug2_1_08_16_FD_185931 | JGI IMG/M metagenome (GOLD analysis project Ga0179593, IMG submission 185931) | Vadose zone soil fungal communities from Angelo Coast Range Reserve, California, USA - CZODoug2_1_08_16fungal (PacBio error correction) | ecosystem: Environmental > Terrestrial > Soil >... | reverse complement strand
TGTTCTACTTCTGGATCTTTTCTTCCCTGGGTCTTCTCCCTGATGACTTAGTAGACTTGCCGTTTTTTTTTTCCTTCGCACAGGATCTCTCTTCTCGGCTCTATCTCGAGGGCCTTTTTTCTTTCAACTCTTCCCCATGGCTGAACCTCTAGCTCCCTCTTTCTCTTTCTATTTTTTTCAGCCGTTTTGATACTCCTCCCCCTTGCGATAAGTTGGCGAGCCCCTTTGTTCGGCTCTTTTGAGGACCTTCTCCTTTTGAACTACCCCTGTGATTTAGTTCCTGTTCCCCCTAGCAATTATCCTTCGTTCGGACGCCTTAGCCCCGTTGGAAGGCCCGCTCCCCTAAAGTTTTTTTTTTCCTTTTTAAGCTTCTTCCTCCTTACTGCGGTATAGACGCCCCCCTTTTCCTCGCCCCACTTTTTCGTTCGCGCTTTAGCCCTTTTTTGTGACTTTCCCCTGCTTTTTCTCAAGGTCGCATCCATGCTTTCTCGCTCTCTCCCCCAAGTCCCCTTCTTGTCGAAGCGGAGGTCTGGACTTTTTTCTCTCCCTGAGGCACTTGTACATTCTTTTTAGCTTTTGACTTCCTTTTTGTTTAAGTGTCTTTTAGACGGCGCTCGATCCCCTTTCTCTCCAAACCGCTCGTAGAGATGAGATTTCCTCTTCTTTGAGATCCTCTAACCTTTCCGATTTTCCCCTTTTCAGGAGCCTTGTGTCCTAAGGCGGCTCCACCGAGCGACCAGTTTTTTTTATTTTTCTTCTCCTTTTCACGGTGGCCCATCACGTACATTATTTTGTTCCCCTAGAATCCGTTGGGTCCCCCCGTCCGATTTTTGAGCGTATAATCCCTTTTTGAGTCCCTCACTAGTGCTCTTGGTTTTTAGCTGGTCATTTCCCACCCTCCTGGACGCTTTCTTGAACCCTCGATCCCTTTTTTATTTTTCAACACTCTCGGATCCTCCCGGAACTATTCTTTCGCCCGACCTCTCTTGAGGCTTTTCTCCGCCGGTCAAGTCGCCTCATTGATTCGATATATAGAAGCCTGTTGGCTTTCACATCTTTGAGTATGTTTAGCCCTGGCTGAGCGCGAAATCCAGTTTTCTTTAGAGTCGTCGAGGGCCGAGGCGTCTGACTGTTGAACTCTCTTCCTAGAAAGCCTCTGTTCACTCCCGGTCTGGCACGGTGAATCTTTTTCCTCCGTTTCTCAAGATCTGGTGTCTTTTGGCTTCTTCGAATCGGCCCCATTTTTCCCCCCTTCCACTTTTCCCTCCCTTTGCGCAGCTTTCGATTTCGTTAGGGTCCCTTCCCCCTTTGCCTCCGGTCGGTGCAAATCTTCCTGATGATTCCCCTCTTTTTTGAAATTTCTCCCCACATACATTTTTTTCTTCTGGTCGTCCCCTTTTTTCAGAGTAGATTTCTTCGGCCCTTTTTCTTCCTGAGGTCATCCCACAAGCTGAAATCTGGTTTCCTGAAGAGAGAGTCCTCGAATCGGCTTGGCGAGCATGTCCCATATTTATCTCTCTGTCATCTTTTGCCCATTGCCTATACCCGTTTTGTCAGTTTTATTTTTCTCGGATAAGCCTTTCTCCCAATACTCTCGTCTGGGCGGGAGTGAGGCTTCTCCGGTTTCCTTTTTTTTTCTCTATTTCCCCCTGAGTGTTCCCCTTTCCCTCTTCTGACTTTGTTCCTCCCTTCTTCCTCCTCCTCTTTTTTGAGAATTGGACCACCCCCTCTCGTCCCCCCCCGCGGAAGCTCTTTCCCCTTCAGTCAGGGTTGGCCCCAGAATTGCTATTTTTTGGGCTCTCTCCCCTTCGCAAACTTGGCGACGTTTGATATCGGGTCCTTTCTTCGCTCTGTTGGCAACCCTCCTTCTCCCGAAGAAGATTTCGAAAGTGGATAGTAGACTTATCTTTTCAGAAGAGGCTCCCTTCCCAACTCTTATTTTCTTGGTTGCTTGATTCTTCCAAGGACTCACCAACTTCGCTCTCTCCTCTTTCTCAACGTAGCTGTTTTTACTTGCGAGTCCCCTTTTTTGATAACGTTACCCCTATAAGACCTCCTTCGCTTCCGAGGCCCTCCCACTTTCAAGTACTTTATAATCAGCTCCTCCTCGCCCGCGCAGACGAGCCTCTTCCTCTTATGGTTCCGGCGCGTACGCCTCTAAGTGCCCATCCGAGATCTCTTTCTCAATCTTTCTATGAACCTTTTCTAAACTTCATGGAGTAACTTCTTCCTATTTTAGTTCTTTCTCGAAACCAGTATCTCAAGCTCCTTCCAGAACCCCTCCCTTGCTAGAGGAGAGAAGATCCCTTTTCCTTGACTCCCCTTCTCCCTCCCCTGTATCGAAACCGCTCGAAGTTATCTCCTTTTTTCTTCCCGCCTTTCTCCCTTCATGGGTGAGTTCGAGTTCTCTCTGTTCATGTACTCCCTCTGTCGGTACTTTTTGGAATTCCCCCCTTGTTTTATGGCCAGGTTTTCCCTCCAGTTTCAAACTCTCCCGATTCTACAACCTTCCGCCCCTTCCAACTCGTTTTAGTCCCCTGGCGCTCTTCGGCCTTTTTTAGGAATTTCGAGTACTTCCCCTCTTCTATTGTCTTTTTCTTTTTATCGAACCTGCTTCGCGTTTTCTTTCCTGGCAAACTCTTTGTAGAACTCCTTCCTCGCGCATCCCCAAGTTCAGTCTCCTTCTCCCCCGATCGCCCCTTTTCCTTCTCTTGAAGTTTTCTGCCTTTCGAATTATCCTAATTCAATTTTTTTCCTTGCCTGGTACCCCCCTTCAGCATTCTTAATCACCCGGCTTTCCAATCCCAGCGCTCTCCCTCGCCCTACGTTTTTACTGTTCCCCTAGATTTTCCCCTCATCATGACGCCCTCTCTCGGTGGTACTTTGGCTTTTTTTGAATTCCTTCTGTAACTCAACCCACCGCGCCCCCCTTTTACCCCTCGATCCCTCCATCGGGACCGTGTTAGTATTGAATTCCCCTCCCCGCACGAGTTACCAGTCCTCTTAAGAGTTCTCTTTTTGTGAAGCGGCCAGTATCGTTCGACCAGAAGCCCATCCCCTTTCTGAGCTTTTCCCTCTTTGAAACGCAACTTTTTCCAGGATCCCTTCTCCTTTCTTTCAAGCGCCGGCGCCCAGCCACCACCTTTCCCAGATTCCCTTCTGATCCAGTCTTTTTTGGATACTTTCGTACTCTTTTTGACATTCTCTCTCTCTCGTGTCTTTTTCAACGGCTCCTTTTTTCGGACGCCTCTTTTCTTTGTAAGCGGTTTTCGCAACGAAGCCGAGCCTTCCCCCCTTTTTGGGGCCGATTAGACCTTTATTTCGTAGACAGCCCCCCCTAGACATAATAGAAGCTTTCAGTTAGAGACGATTCCTCTCCCCCCTTTGACCGAACCAGCCTTTTTGTACGTTGATCATTCGTCTTCGGGTTTTTTTTCTCCCTCAGTTGTCCCTTCCACCTTTACTCCCTCTTTCTGCCTCTATTGTCCTCCCTCCCGACCTCCCTTCCTCCCCTACTAGAGCCGGACTTTGGATCCCCCCTTTTCATCTTTCTCCTCCCTTCCCACAGACGGTTTATCCTCTCAGGACTTCTTCAGTTTCCCTTAAGCTTTTCGATTAGCGACATTCTTTGCACCCCCTTTTCAGAACGCCTCTTCGTCCTAAGGGCTTTTCTCCCCAGTTTATCGAGGATTTTTCTTCGAGGATCCCCTGCTTTTTAGTGCCCCAATTTGGCTCCCTTTTTCCCTCATCTTCTCTTTCTAAGAGGCGGCCCCCTATATTTTGTTGTTCTATCTCTTTGCACCCAGCTTTCCTGTTCTTGCTCTCCTTATGCTCTTTTCTCACGCCAGATGTTCGTCCCTGATTTCTACCTCCCCTTCCTTCCCCTTTTCATCGCCTTCTTGGATACTCTCTGCTCTCCCTTTTAGTCCCTCGGTTTCTGCCGACTTTTTTTGGATCATCCCTTAGTCCGACCAGGTTCCTCTTTCCCTTTATCCCCCCTCCTTCCCTTGTCGCTCCAGTATATTATACTATGCGAGAAGTTTTTCCCCAGAATTCTTTCTCCTTAGAGCGGTTTTGGATGAAGGCTTTTCCTTCTTTCATTTTTTCTCCCTTAACTTTTTCTCATTTTTCCTTTTCCCCCAAGTTCTCCCTCTAGGGTCCAAGCTACTCCACGGGTTCCCCCCCTCTTTTCGCCCTCTGATCCCTCCTGATTTCTCTTCTAGCTTTCTTTCGGAACTTTTCGTGACTCTTCCTTGGATGAAGCCCATCTAAAACTTTTTTTTTACCTCCTCCTATCCTCGTCTCTTAGGTCGCGCTCCTCTCTTTCGGGTAGAAATTCCTTCATTCGTCGACCCGTCTTTGACCTTCCCTCCCTCGAACTCTCGTTCTTCAATCTTCTGCAGCCGGGACCCCAAAGACTTCTCCTTTTTCAGAAGATTTTTTTGCGTTTCCGCTCTTGGGCGCCCTTAGTGACTCGGCTTTCCACCCTGGGTCCCGCTTCCGTTCCCCAGTCTCAGTGTTTTCCTTTTCGAACAGTCTGAGCAACCTTTTTTCAGTCACTTCCCCCTCCCAGGTTTCAGCTTGGAGTCTACTTCCCCATCTTCGAGTCTTAAAGTTTCCCCTTCCTCAGGTTCCGATGTCGCGCCTTATTTTTGGCGATTATTCTTCTCCCCTCCCTCTGAACCTATCTTCCCCTGCCCATCGTTTCAAATTTTAATTTTTTTTGATGGCCTCCAGACTTTTCCTATGTACTACGCCTCTTCTTTTCTCTTCCCCTTTTGAGGGGAGTCCTTCTTCAATTTTTCTCTTCTGTTTGCACGGTTTGAAATGGCCTTTCTTCTAACTCGTCTGAACACGGCTCTCTCCTTCCCTGAGAAGAGATTGAGCCGTTTCTATTCCAGTACCTTTTTTTCTCTGTTTTTTTTTTTGAGTCAGGTGAGACACTCGGCAGCTTTTCGGATCTCCCGCCCCCTCTCCATCTCGCCGGTCCCTCCCCTCAAAATATCCATATCTTTCTATTTCCCCCAATTCAAACTCCTCCGTTTCATTAGCTTCCCTTTTAGATCAGAGGACGTTTTATCTCTCCCTTGTTTTTTCCCCGAACTCGGGCTCTATCTTAGAGGCTTCTGTCCCCTTCTACCCTTGAAGAGCTCTTTCCTACCTTCCCCCTCGTCTTTTTTCCCCCCAATTCTACCAAGATGCCTTACGCTAGCTACTACCTTGAATCTCTATTTTTCCGTTCCTCATTAGTAAGTTCCTCTGACCGATTGATATTGGTTTCCGGTGGTATAACTCTTTCTTCGAGTGCCGCCTCTCTGAGGCTCGCGCCCGCCACCCTCCGCCATTAGGTCGTTCTTTCCTAAGTTTTCCGGTTTTTTTCTCCACCCAGTCCGACTCCCCACTTTCCTCTTTCCCCTCGCCGGGGGCTTTGTCGATTATTTTCTGGGCCAGATCTCTCTTTTTTTGGCGGCCCTTCTGACGCTTCGTCCCTAACTCTTTGCGTTCGCTTTTCGGCCCCCTTTTTCGCGCGGTTCCCTTTCCTTAAACGGAACGGTTGTTCAAGGCGGGGAATCTCTTGACTTCGTCTTTTCCTCTAGCCTCGTCCTTCGAAATGTCCCACTCCCCCATTACGGTCTCATCTGCCCCTCTTGGACTCTTTCCCCAGAAGGCCGACCGTTCTTGTTTTGTTAAGTGGTACACTTCCAAAACACTGTTTCTTGCCCAATGAGTGGGCGTCTATCTTACATCGGCCCCTGTTTCCTTGAGTCCTTTTTCTTAACCCTACGAAGTTCGTCCTCCAGTTACCATTGGTCTCTTTGACGAACGCATTACCCTTTAATAATTTCCCGACTCTATTTCACGCACCAATACCTCTCTTCGTCTTTGCGGAGGGCTGCCCCTTTAGTCCGTGATCACTTCTTTCCTTCAAAAACCCGTAGCCTGCTTTTTAGAGCCTCTTCTCCCCCTGGTCCCTCTCTCTATTTTTCCTCCTCCTTTTTTTTTCTCGATCTTCCCCCCAGCTTTTCCGGAACCTCCCCTCCTGGACGTCCTCCTAGGGTTCATGGCCCCCCTTCTCTCACTCCCGTTTGTAGCCCTAGTTTCCCCTGCAGTTCCTTTGTTTTCTCTCTAGAGATCTCGACAGGACCCTTTCTCTCCGTCCTCATCATAGAGTCTTCCCCTTTCCTTCAAGTTTTTCAGTAGTAGACTGAGATGCTCATGACTCTAGGACCCTCACAGATTTGAATTGGATTGACTTGTTTGTTGATGATTACGTCCTCCCACCCTCTAGACAGCGACGTCGCTTTTTTACGACCCTTTTTCCTCATGCTACTATTTTTCCGATTTCCTTTTCTGTGACTTCGTCTTTCACTCTCCTAATAGATTTCCGCGGCCTCCCAGTTAAGTGGACGACCTTTTTGGAACCCCACCCCCCCTTCAGCCTCTTGAAGCGCCCCCCAGAAGCTGCCTTCTCTCTAATTTTCCTTCCTGCGTTCTACGACTCCTGCCCCCCCAAACGAGCTCTTTAGCTCTGATCCTACGCGTTCCCTCTCTTTTTTTTGAAAGGACCCCCTTCTTTCTTAACCCTCGGCTATGCTCTGTAGAACATCCATGAAAGCATTTTCTCTCCCGATTTTTCTTTTTTTTAACGCGTCTTGATATCTCTCTCCGACGAGTTCTTCTTGACCCTCGCACATCGCTCCAACCTCTCTTCCCTCGAGGTATTTTCATTCTCTGAGCCTCCTTTCCGTCTTCAACTAGAAGATTCGTTTTCTCTCGTATTCTCTCTTTCTGTATCTGTCCCCGTTTTGATCTTCCTCACCCCTGGAGAGACCTTTAGATTTTTTTTTTCTCCGCCGACACAACTATCTATCCCTTTTTCGTAGTCCCCTTCTTGTTCCCCTGACTCCATAAAATCTGCTCGCGACAAGGTAGAGCTTCCCGGACTTTTTTTTGTTTAGTACTGAACGTCGATATTTTATTGGTTCACCTGGAGTTCCAGGAGCTCACTTTTCGCCTTGATCTCTCTTTCCGACTTTTCTCCGAGACGATTTAGGCCTCAATAGCTCCCCCACCCATTTTTCGCCTGCTCGCCCTGCAAAGCTATCCCTTCCCGATGTTTCCTCCTTCCAGGTATCGCCTACATCCATTTCACCGTCGGTTCAAACCTTTCGCTTTATACTCTCATCTTTTTAGAACTCTCCCCTGGACGCGCCGCCATTGGTAGCCCCGTCTTTCTCTCCTTCTCGCGCCTTCTTTCCATAATCTGCGCCAGCATTCTTTTTGAACTGCGGCGCCGACTCCTGTAAGATTTTTTTAGTTTTTCCTTAGGGAGCAAACCCCCCGACCGCAGCTGCCATAGTCGAGGTGAAGTATGGCTTTTCCTAAATAGGAGCAGTAGTTACATTGTTTCTGAGGGAAGTGCGAGAAAATTTCTTGTCTACCAATCCTACTTTTTGAGGTTGGACCGTTTCCTGAACCCCCTCCCTCAAACGGTCCTTTTTAAATGATATCCCCCTCGGGTCCTCAGTACTCTTTGATGTCAGCCACCAACAAGACAGCTGCAGAGATCCTGTGCTCTATTCCCTCTTCCGTCTCTTTACTCCTTCCGGCGCTTTTTCTAGACTGGCACTCGATTCTTCTCAGTGTATGCGTCTCTTTCGTCCCCTTTTCGCGCGCGTCCTCTCCTCGATCTCCGTCTTTGCCGTTTTTTTACGACAATCCAGCGCCGTCCACAGGCAGCATGCTTTCACGCGCGTGTCGCCGTACGGACCCCCCTCCGACCTGGTCCGTAAGAGATCCTTTGATTTTTTTCGGTTGTATCCCTTGCTCCCCTAATCGGCTTTAGAAGGATGCTCACTGACCCTTTCGTTGCACTCCCCGGTAGCGCTCCTATCGCCCGACCCAAGAGAATCTTCCCTATCTTAGGCTCTTTCGATGCCCGGTTGGATCCACCATCCTACTTAAGCTTTCTCTACTAACGCCTGTTCTTGGATTTTTCAGACCAGGCTCATCTCTTTACAGATTTTGCTAGTTTTTTTCAGCCCTCCGGGATTCCCTATGAAAAAAACATCCTACGAACTCTTCGCTCATCCACCTAGTGAGAAAGGATATCGGCTTATCGCAGGGTTACCCTTTTTGTCATCTTGATGACGGTCGCCATTTTTTTCTCATTAATCTGCTCGCCCCCTTTGGCGCTTTCTCTATTTTTCCTCATCCTCCTTGATATATACCCGCCAGACCCCGGGGTTCTGATAGAGGTGACACCTTCCGGCCGGTGCTCACTGGGAGCGTCCCTGATATGCAATCCTCAAGTCTCCCTTGCTAAGTTGGCCTCGGCATCCAGTTTTCCTTTTTGCGATCCTCTCCTTGGCGTCTCATATCCAACTCGTCTTTGCTTCCGGGCTCCAACCCTCTTCCTTTTTCGACATCGCAAGGTGTCTTTCCTCTAAGGCGGGCCCTGATAAACGAGAGACTCCCGTACCCACTATCGTCCCTTTGCCGTTCGTTTCTGGTTATGTCTCTAATTCTTTTCCGCCATTCTTCCTTGTCTCATCCCTTTTTCGGTATCAACCCCTCCGATGCATTCCAGTACGACCCCCCGGGTTTTCGTCCCGATCGCAAAGAGGATCTGGGAGCGGGTCGCTGCTGTACTTGGAGAAGACTCTTCCCAGGCTTTTTGATGAGAGCCTTCCTTTAACTTCTCCTCTGGTATCGACTTCTTATCTCTTCATTCCCTGTTTGAGCCGCCTCGGAGTCCTACCTTTGAAGTCTGCTCCCTCACCGCAGCGTCTCGTGGCGCGGGATCAGCGCTACGTCTCAGGTTATCCTAGTCCGGTGCGTCTTGGGCGATTGTTAGTTGTGGACGTCTCGAGCTTGGCCGTCTCCTTATCGTCGTCGGTCGCCCCCCCCCTTTGGCGGTCGTCTTCCGGCCATTGAGCGAAAGATCTTGATTCCTTTCCCGACGAGCCAGGGACACGTCCTTCCATTTTTTTTCCCGATCGACTGTCCTACGGCGCGCACTACGTATTCGCCCCCTCAGGTGAAATCCTCCTCCGATCGGCCCCAATTTATTTTTCTCGCTTGATCCCGAGACTTCTCCATCTGACAGTTTTCGCACGCCGCACCCCTTCAACTTTTTCATTTTTTTTGAGATCTCTTCTACCCATTCCTTCTATACGCATGCTTTTTCCCCCTAAGTCGGCCTATTCGTCTCTTTCGGGCGTTTCTCAGGGGACTTCAACTTCGCGCGTGATTTTTCCAGGAAGATTAAGTATCGAGGATAGGATTCTCGAGAACGCCTGCAACCCTTGCGATTTCTTCCATATTTTTTTCCTCGGAACCTTTGTTTTTTGTGAGGAATTTGCCCGGAGCCATGTGCGCCCCCCGGCGCGACGCCTTTTCCTGTCGCGAAGGTGATCTCCGTTCCCAGGTGCCCAATCGATCTCCGTCTCCCACCAACCTTCTGGTATGCCCCCTCCCGCGGAAAGTTTCTCATACGAGGCCCCTCTAGAGAGGTTCCTTCATGGTTTTCCCTAACCTCCCCGGTCGGGTTTGCTTGATGTTGCGAAACTTTCGGGGACACTTCGTGCCCTCGAGACCGTGATTCCGCTAACGAGACGTTTTCCGAACAGCGCGGCGACTATGGTTCGACCATTCCTAGCGGACTTACTGTGGCCGGCAGGTTTACGGGCCTTCCGACGGGCTCTCCTTCAAGCGCTGGTTGGCTGCACATCGACTTTTTCGATTTGCCGAGTCGATTTCATGGCTGAGATCGCCCAAGCCTTTTGAGTTGCGGGTCTATCTAGTCTCGATCCTATTGCCTTGAAGGTTTTTTTCTTCGCCGACGCCCCTTGAGGGAAGAAATACGCTTTCATTTAATTCTCCCCTCTCTTTTAACGAGGGCTTCGGATCACCCCAGATAGGTGGTGCTTCTCGGAGATCGTCTGACGCTCGGCATAGCCGAGCCTTTTTGCCTGACCTCTTTGCTCTTTCGGACTTTTCCTTCTTCCGGACACTTTGGGGATTTGAATATCGATGGGACTTTGCTTCCGGGATATCTATTTCCGGCACTTTTTCTTTCGTAAACAAGAGCACCCTAAAGCTCTGCGGCCCAGTTTGCGTGTCCCCAAGACCGGAGACGTTCTCTTTTCCGACTATGTGGAGGTTTTTTTTTATCAATCAACCCCCCATTTTCGTTTTTCGCTCTTGTGCCTCGCCTTGGATAATGGAGAATCTCCTAAGTCTTCTGCAACTTTCTCCATTGGCCGAATATCTGCCGCGAGCGATTTTCCGGTATCGGTTTTCGCGCTAGAGGATACGCAGCAAACGCTCCACTCCCCCCCCGGTTTTTGGGCCCCTTGAGAATCCCTGTCTCAGGCTTTTCTGGAGGCGGCCCTGGAACCGTGAGTGCGGCCGCGCTTGCTGTTTTCGCCG
>Ga0179593_1484158_pt1 | contig 10434 bp, 10 predicted proteins | sample CZODoug2_1_08_16_FD_185931 | JGI IMG/M metagenome (GOLD analysis project Ga0179593, IMG submission 185931) | Vadose zone soil fungal communities from Angelo Coast Range Reserve, California, USA - CZODoug2_1_08_16fungal (PacBio error correction) | ecosystem: Environmental > Terrestrial > Soil >... | reverse complement strand
GCCGTGACCGCTTCCCAGGCAAACACCCCATGTCAGTTTTTTGTGCAACGTTCTCCTTCCTTTTTCCCTCTGCCTATTTATGTGTCTCCCAGCCTTGCTAACTCTTGATGGGCTTTTCATTTTCCAGTCCTTTTCGTAAACATCAAACGGTGGCTTAAGAAGCAACAAACCCCCCACTTTTCGACAGTCTTAACGGACCGTTGCTTTCTCTCCTCTCTTTTTTGTGAACTTTCCAGACTCGTCGGGATTAAAGACCATATTTGTTTTCTCCGTTACGTCCTCCTTTTTCCCCTATTATGGCGTCTGTTGGCTGTCAGGCGTGATGTCCTTTGATGCCTGATTCAACGAACATGTGCTACCCTCCCCTTCTTTTTCACAGGCGCTTCCACTTCCGAGTAAAACGGGATTCACAATCATTTTCACAACTCGATCCAACTTTAAATTGGGGCCCTTGCTAATAGGGCCTAGTCCCTCCCCTTGAATCACCCCGGCCGGTTGAATCTCCCCCCTGCCTCAAACTTTTTTGGAGACAATCGCCCCCCAAGCGCTCGTACAGGAAAGCCTTTTTTTCCACTCTGGTTTTTAGCTTTAGGGGTCAGAGCGCTTTTCGATAGAGTCCCGTCCCCTGCCCCCCTGCCACTCCCGAAGAGCATCAACCTCGGAAAACCCTAGTACCCTGCGGCCTGCAAAGGTGACCCCCTTTTTCCTTCTGCACCCGCGCTTGGATCTGCCATTCCTTTTCTTGGACCCCCCCGAAGGCTTCCTACATAAGGCCCCCCCCCACACTTTCCCAAATGTTTTACTTCCGCCTTCACCCCATAGGTATCACCCATCGGGTCTCCCTGCGTTGATTCTCTGACTGAACTTTTTTCCCCCGCGGTCTAGCTCAATAAGCATCGTCGTGATTTGACGACCCCCCTTGTGAATGAGTAGGCCTATTTTCCTTTCCCTCCTGCTATCGCTGTGCGAACCGCCGTGCTTTGTCAGAAATATAAAATACCCCCAGCCTTCCCAAAATCCCTCTTTTTTTTTCCTTCACGCCCACAAACCGAGAATTTAGTCAAGTTTTTTGTCGGAGCCAAGCTAGCCTTGATCGTAAAACACTTTCTGTCACCCCCCCAACCGAAATGCCCAAAGGCCATTCACGTGTCATGATATAGGACTGTGAGTCTTGTTTTTTTAACAACACTTTACATTTACTTACAATTTAGAACAAAACATCGTCTTACCCTTTTGAAGTTCCCCCCCCTCGATTTCCGAGACTCAGAGTTGAAGTTCCCTCCCCCCATGAGCTCTAAGGACCCTTCTTTTTTTATGTTACAAAGATCCCGTTGGGACCCCTTGAAAAGTGGGGGTAAAAGTTGGGACGTTAATGAGGTTATCCAACGGATGTCTTCTTTGGAAACCGCACTTGTCTAGTTCATTCCCTTGATTGGGATCCCCCTATCCCAACTATTTGGACTTCAAAGTTATTTGCTTTCCCTCTCCTCCCCGCCAGCTTATTCATTTTTTCTGCCCCCCAGTCAGCTTCCAGTTAACAAAAAGGACCCTTTTTTACATAGGCAATTCCTTGCCCCGCAATCAACACCATTCACCGCAGGTCACCCCAAATCTATTGGTGATTTAAGTATAGTGCTACCAGTTCCAGCGATCACAGGCAGCCAATTTCTTACCCTCCATCGTTTTTCTTTGGAATTTGTAGCACGCTTACTCCATTCCCCTTCTCACCGGCTGGCCCCTGGGAAAAAAGATTATACCTCCAAAGTAGTCCCAAATACCATAGGAAAGAAACACTCCCAATTCGCCTGGTCCCTTCAGACCCGCTATGGCCCGTTCATCCCACGTGGAGGAAAGAATTGCCTTGTTCTGTGTTTTTTTTTTTTCCTGATTTTGTAGTAGAATGAGCCGTGGACGTCTCTCATGGCTGTATTTTCCTCCTCAAATCCCCATTGAGTCCCAGGAACCAATATGCAAAACTTTTTTTCCCCCCCCATTCACGAAGGAGGGAACCCCCAACCTCACATCACACCCCTCCAATACAAGACACTCCCTTCCCTTCCCTCGACCCTCGCCGTCCCCTCTCATACGTTCGGCGCCCGCTGATCCTAATTTCCAACGTTTATGGATAATTAAGATTTGCTCCCTCCCCAAGTGGTCTGATTTTTAAAAACCTCTCGGACGTGCCTCCCGTGCAGCCAGGGCACTAAGTAGTAGCCTTACCATAGGAGTATCAGACAATCAATTTCCTATTCCTCTTCTGCCTCCTTCGCCCCCTGGGACAGGGACCTTTTGAATAATCTTTTCCATTTTGTCCCCCCCCCTAAGCCTTTTCCTTTTACTCCCCCTTGATTTCAACAAATCCAGTCCTTGTATTGTGTTAAATGTCGTTCCTTTTTTTCGTGCACTATTTCCACGGTTAACTCTTCCCTCATCACCGACCCCTCCTCTCTTGTTCTCATGTGCAAAGGTTTAGATACCCCCCCCGGTCGGTGATGTGTCTCCCCCCACCCCAAATTTTCCCCTTCCCTCCCCCCGTCAGTGTGTGTCCCCCATAGCCCCTCAACTCTTTCCTGCCCCTGATTCCCTTTCCCCGATTTTTTAATAATTTCGATCTCTCTCTTCTCCTCGGGGTGGTTGCTGAGAGCCCCTTTCCAGTTTGCTTAAACTGTATGCAACTTTCCCCGATTTGATGGTCAACACATCCGCTGTTTTTTTTTTTTTACCGGTTTTGCGGCGGGACATGTTGTGATTCGTCTCCGTCGAAGTGGGGCTCTCCTGACACAGCGGTAACTCTCCCTCCTGATCGGTTTTTTCTTCGCCCAACCCGTAGGAAGGACTTGAGGATGTTAAAGTCGATGCTCTTGGCCCCTCACATATCTGAAATAATCAGAAGTTAGAAACGGCTCTTCCCCCCCCCAACCTGCCGTGGAAACGCCGTCTGCAATAAGGCGTAGAAGGAGACGTCAGTCAGGCCCGCGTTTAACCTTTAACATCTGAGGAGTCTGCCGATCTTTTTAAGAAGTCAGCACGCACTCTTGCTAAGTTCGAACCCAGGCCCTTCCTCGCGGTTCGCCTGTAATTATCCCGCTTGGGAGGAGACCTTATATGAGAGTAATAGGTACACCCCCTTTCCTGTTTTTTCTTCCCCTTTCTCTCCACATGAAGAGTTGAGTTTCGACGTTCATTTTTTGTTACAGGTTTTTCCCGTTTCTAGTGGATGTTTCGGTTTAGCAAGCCGGACCACTTTAATCACTTAACCTTTTTCCCTTTCGGAGGCGGTTGTGAGCAGAAACATTTTGATGTTGGCTTTACCTAAGCTGAATGTACGTCACGCTGACTTTGACTCCTTTCTTTCTCACTGTCCCCACAAAGTACTGATCCCCCCCCTTTTTTCCCTTTTTTTTCCATAGACGGCCTCTGGATTTCTAGTTTGTTTTTGTCGTTTGATCACGTGGTTTCACTTCGCCCCCTTGATTAGCGTTTCAGAAAATGTCACACGACCCTTCTCCGCTGTCCACGATGTTTTTTTCACCCCGTCACCCTTTCTCCCTTTCCTCTTGATCCCCTGAATGAAAACGCCTTTATTTCCTTTTGTTTGCCCCGTCGTTGGTGAATGAACGGCCTCAGTTCTTTCATTCCTTTTTTTCTTTTTTTCCCGTCTGATGCAAAAGGGAAAGGCGACCGTAACAATTCTTTCTCTTCTTCCACCGCGATTTCTTCAACTCCGTCCCTGGCTTTGATGCAGAATACTTGACACAGAAAACAATACCGAGCCGTTTGACCCTCCTCCTGTCCTGATTGTTCGAGTACACACATGTCAACTTCCAGGACTTGTACCCCTTTCCACTGTACATACCCCCCCCTCCTCCTCTCTTTGCCTCGGTGGAAAAGGAGGACGTCGCGCCCTCTGTCTCCATGGTTTTCCCTGTCAAAACTTACGTAACGCATTTTTGGGTGTCTTGGACCACGTCTTTTCTCTTCACTTGTTCCTCCCTAAACCCCTGTTAGTTCTTTAAAGCGTTTTTCTTTCTCCTTGTCAGTCTGTGATCTAGAAGGCAATTTTTTTTCTTCTCGCCATTTGGAGCTCGATCGTTTTCCCGCTCTGGGGGAGTTATAAGTTCCTGTTTGTTCTGGTGGTATTGGGATAGTTCTTGCCTACCACTTTCCTCCTCTTTCCTTTCTTAGCAGCGTTCCCACTACCCTCATCTATTCCAGATTGGGCGCCCCCAATTTTTTTCCGATTTATGAGGAGAAGAGTTTTCCCGTTTGGCTGAGGATTTTTGGTGCTGAATCAATTTTTCCGGCCTAGTCGGGAATGGACAAAAAAAAACCTTCCCTTTGTATTTTTCCCCTGAGTTCGGCGGCTTCTTTTACCTTTTCCCGAACGATCTCACCCATAGTGAAATAGGGAGTTTCCCCAGCAATAAAGTAGCCCGTAGTTTTACTTGTAGTGAAGAATACTTGACTCGTTTTCGATTTTTCGGCGGGTTCTTTGCCCGTTAGGTTTTTCGGTACACCGTTTCGCCAACTCTCCTCCCCTGCACAACATGATGGAGGTCCCCCTTCCCCCGCTTGTTTACCTTCTAGATTTTTTTTCGAGAGGGGCGGGCTTTTGTCCCTCAAAGAACTTTTTAGAATTTGCTAGCCCCCTGCTTTTTTTTAAGGTTGTCCTGTACCGGGTGATCCCAATAGTCTCAACTTGATCGATGTTTAATGAAAATTGTTTAGAAGCCCTTTGCCTCGCGACTTTTTTGTTCATACTGAGCCCGCGGCTGGCTTCTCTTTTCTCACTTGTTGTGACATATCACCTAAACCGCAGCCTTCCACTCCGTCATCCGCAATCTTGACGGATTCTTTTTCGGTATTTCCCACCCCCTATTCGTTTACTAATGTCGTTTTTAAATACAATTTACCCCCAATCGTTCGTCGGCTGAATTCCCGTGTCAGGTCATGGCAGAAGTTGGTTTCTTGAAGTCCCCTCCACCCATTTTGGTCCCGGTGTCGAAGGTCCTTTTTTCCTTTTTAATTATTTTTTAAGCTGACCTCTAGGGTGGGACTCCCTGGGAACCATTTTTTAAATCGGCAGCGGGAAGCTTGACTCGAACCTTTTGGCGATATTGTATTTTATCGATTCCTCTCTCCGTGGTTTTTTGTGGATTAGAGCGTGTAACCCACACATTTGGGGACAACTTCTTTTCCTTCGTACCTCTTTCTTTTTCTTTCTTCTCCCCCGCCACCCGTCCAGCTCACTTATCTGATGGTTGAATATTCAATTACCACCCGGCTTTGACCAAAGTTTCCCTTTTTTTTTTCCCTCCCCTTCTTTTGCACCCCACACGGTCCGCATATCATCTATGAACGACCTGTTTGAGTGCAGTCCGACCTCCCCGTATTTTTCCGTGTGTTTGATTGACCTTCCGGGGAGGGATACGCTACTACTCCCGCGCTAGAATGTAGGCGTAGGATGGGTACGGCTTTGATGGGTTGATTCAAGGAGGATTTCCCCCGAAAACGATCTACTATTCACTTTATGCGTTGATCCCGGCGAGTAGTACCACCTTTTCGCGGCAAGTTTTTTTTTTCTCCAATTTTTTCAGTCACCAACCTTTCCAACCGTAGGCTGGGGAATGATCCCCCTGCCACGGACCTCCCCGCTTTCCATTTGATCCAACCCTTCGCTCCACTGTTCTTCCCCCTTCTGCTTGTAACCAAGAACTCCCCCCCACCGGCTCCCTCACCCCGGCTAACCAAAAACTCCTTTTCACAAAGTTTTTAGAAGCCTCAGGTTTGACGTGCGCACGTGACTCTCGCGTGAACCCCCCGTCCCTGGCAAGCTAGACGCCTTCCCTCTCCCGTCAACCAACCTATATAGCCCCCTTCCCAGTTCCCTCCCTTTCATTTTCCCCGTCCGAAATTCCTGGTCAGGCCCCAGACGCTTGACCCCCTGACAAGAAGCCGCCTCCCCCCTCTGACGCAATACCCCTTTTGACAACTTGTTTTCCTGCACGGCTTCCCTGCCACCCCCTTCTTTTCCTTAATCGGACAGGCAGTGACCCTTTTCCACATCCCCCCCCCGCTCCGCCCTTGACGCCCGCTCGCGTTTGATTTTTTCTCCCCCCCCCTCTTTGGATTTTGCGCTGAGGTTCCTGCGGCAGGCTGAGGTTCCCATAATCGCTGCCGGTGGTTCCCACCCAGATGAATTTCCACCCCGAACAGAACCCATCACTTTCACTCCCCCCACGTTTTGATGGACCTTTCGTCTCGCCCTCAGATACCTCCTTTTTGCCTAACCCCCACACACTTCCCTTCCCACCCACCATGGATCACATTTCCCCCCCCTCCCCGTGGGAATCATAAAAGTGGCATAGTTCTTTCGGAAACACCCAAAAGGTTTTTCCCCCCCATCTATTTTCCACCTTGTTCCCCCCCCAAGCCGTTCGTTCGTCACTGTTTCCGATGACCCCTTGCCTTTTTTCTCCGCGAAGGCTAGTAGAACAGAAGCCCCCCATCGATTGAGGAGGATGTTCTGCCTACAGGTAGTTTCCCCAAATCTGACTCCCTTGGCGTCTTTTCCCCCACCTTTTTGTAAATGGAAACTTGTATTCCCCTTACTTTCTTTTCCCCTTCCATGGAGATTTCTTGCACTTCATTTGTCGTTGTTTACCAACACTCCCTGGGTCCCTTTCTCCCCAATCTGACGTTGACCCCTCCTAATTCCCAGATAGTTGATTAAGCTTATTCAGTGCTTTTATCCTCAGCCCTTTCAGAAAAAACCCCCTAAAAACTTTTTGACTTCTCCATAATCCCGGCTTGGAAAGGCATCCCTCTCAGTGGGTTGTCTTTGTGGAACAAGCGAACAGGGAGTGGTTTTACCTCTTTTGTTATATCTCTCATCCGATCAATTCTGCGCAGTGAAATGAATAGGCTGAAGCATCATTTTTTTACATTTCCCTGGACACTTATAAAATAAAACAGTTCGGAAGTTTTGCCCACGTGATAAGACCCGTGTTCCACAAATCCCCAAGACACAAAATCCCACTGCGGCTCCGCCTCCTATCGTTACAAACGGAGGAAACCTTTTTTTCCTCTCGAGGGGTCTTGTCTTTTTTTTTTTTTTTTTTCCAGATTTTTCCTATTTCCGACGCTAGAAAAATGATCCACCGCCTCTCCTCCTTTTTAATGGCAGGTACATCCCTCCCCATTTTCTTCTTCTTCCTTAAACCACCCTCTCTCGCCGTGCCAATTTTTACAAAGTGAACCTTGCTGTTCTCCCTACCAAAAACCATTTTTTTTCCCAAGACAACCTAACACCAAGCGCCCGATTCCCTGGCACCCCCTTATTGAATGAACTATCCTCCCTTTTCTGGCTTTTAACCCCCCCGCGCCCCTAACTAATTTTTTCCCCTCTGACTCACCCAAGGTTAACAATCACATGGCCTATTTACGTCCCCTATGATGCCTCCTTCATCCCTTCCCTCCAGTGGTTTACAATCCCTCTTCTGGCTACGGCAGACATTTGGTTACTTTTGATGAAGACGTCTGCCCTCGAGTACTTTTTTTGTGGATTTGCCTCCTGGATTTTCCCGTCCCGACGAAGATGGACGGTCTTACGCATTCGATTCTTTCAATAACACCACCGTCGACCTTGTTGTTAAGTCCAGCAAGCTTCTGCCAGCTGGATTAATTAGTCGGTGTTATCTCAGCCTCTCAAGTGAGGTTAACAGGGTGGCGATAACACACCTTATCTGGAACCCGAAGATTGTTATCCCCCCCCATTTTCCCGAATGCAACCCTTTTTCCTCTTTCGGTGATGCTCTGGAAACCCCCCCCCCTCCAACCCCCCCCCCTTTTAAATGTTCCTTTGTCTATCCCTACGATTTTTAAGAATGATCTCTCCCTTTACCTTCCCCCCTTTATGTGTTGTATCTCTCTTCGTTCTACCCCCTCTGGAGTACCCCCACGTTGACTAGTTTACCGGTTGTCTGGTGGTCACCAGGACATTTCTCCTTCCTTTTTTTTTCTTCGGGTCCCGTTGTTTCAACCAAACGCGAGAAAGAGGTTTCTTCCCCTCCCAGCCTCTTCCATTCTTGGCAGTACGGGCCTTCTCTGAACCAATGGATCCGTCTTTTTTCCCCTACGCTGCCTCCGAAACAATATGGTTTTGGTTCTTTGAAATAACCTAATTACGTCCTCTGAGAGATTCCCCCAATTTGAAAGCCTTCTTCCCCCCCACCTCCATCGTCCCGATTCTTCCCCTCCCTCTTCCCGTCCTCTCGCTTTGAAAAGTTAGTCTATTATCTCCGGTACTTCGACGTCCTTATCATTAAGAGGGCTGCACTTCTTTCAACGTTCATGCTTGAAATCCCGTTCTGCCTTTTTCTGGACCGTGAGGTATGAGTGAGTCATTTGTAAATTATAGGTAGTGGCCTGACCCTCCTTGATTTGTTGTGTACTTCGAGGGTTTACGTCGATGGGAGTTCTAGTAGTTGATGTTCGTGGTTCAGTTGTGGAGTTTTTTTCCCTCTCCTCTGATGAAACGTTTGTTTTTTTTTTCACCATTTTTTTCCTTCGCTAGCTTTTTCTTTGATACAGAATAAGGGAGAGGGGTCCCTCCCTCATCCTGACCTTCGGCATGGCGGAGTTCCTTCCTTCCCCCCTTTTTTTTCCCCCCCCCCCCAAACCTTGATGCCCAAAACAGTTTTGTTTGCTCTGACGGTGCGACCCCTTCGGTCTTTGGATTGTAGTAGTTGATTGGATGTGGCGACTTTCAGTGTGTACCACCTTCCCCCTCCTTTTATCCCCCCGGTTTAAGATTCGCATGTAAAGATTCCCTCGCTTTGTCACGCCGACTCGCGTTTTGGATGTGATATTGATTCTCCTCTTTTTCTTTACGAGAACATTACCCCCCCCTCCGTCTGTTCCTTGGGAGCTTGTATTTCCCCGGGCTTTTTATTTTTATGTCATTTGTTGGTCCGCAAACAAACACCCCACCACCCCCCCCCCACCCTCTTTTTTTAATCCTTTCTCTGCTTAAGGTAAGGAAGTCTCCCTCCTCCCTCTTTCCTCGCGCTGAGAATCAAACTTAATTCCGCTTGGTTCTCTTTTTCTTTTCCCCAGAATTCAGTGTAGACGGCCACAATTTCTTCGCCGTGACAAAGCACCCTTTGTATCACTACCTGCAAACACTGAACCTTTCGCCCACTTTCCAGAAACGAAAATATGTCGTTCCCCCTCATGTCCTACTTTTTCCTCTTCTCTTTTTTTACGGGCCATTCGCCGGACAGAAAGTGGTGTTCAGGTCCACCCCCTTTTGGAAGCCTAGGAGTGTGGGAGCCCCTGGTACCATTGTTACTGTAACCGTTGTGTAACGACATAACACTTTTAATTATCAATCCCATGCTTCAGGATGGGAGTTTTTGGTGCCGTCCCGACCTGGGTTTCGGTACGTGTTAGCTTTTTTCATTTCCCTTGTCCAGAAAAAGGGCGTTTTGTTCTTATCAGTTTTTATTTAGGTGGAAGGTTTCGTCTGCTTGTGGTAAAAAGGCGCGCTTCGTTCAACTTCGAAGCGTACCGACCCCCACGACCCTCTCCTTCCTAGAACGTGTTGGGACCCCAACTTCCCTTCTGAATCGCTGTTCTCTGCGCGGACCTCGTGTCGTTGTCCACTCTTATTGAGGATCATCCCCCTTTGTCTGTCAGTAGTTTTGTCCTTTACACATTCCATGTTTTTCTTTTCGTCTCTTCCTGAGAGCGTTCGCCGACATTTCCTTTACCACGATTAGATGGAAATCCCCAGTAGCAACTTTCCTTTTTCTTTACTGTCTTTTATGTTTTTGCCCAGCTTGATGTTCCTTTTCTTAAGTGCAAGCGTGAGTAAAGCGCTTTCCCACCACTTCTTCTTCTTGCTCCACTCGCTGAACTGTCGGTGGACCCCGGTGATTTTTCCTGGCGGTTTTCAAGAACTTCCTCTATTGCGATGGAGTCGGGCGGCCTAGACTTCCTCAGGTTTCATTTTTCCCAGGACTTCAAAAGTTGAAGATTGACCCTTGTCCCCCTTCTTTCCGCCAAGTTTCCTTCGCCGTTTCATCACCTGGAAGGGGTGTTTCTCTCTCAACGTGTTCGTTGCCTTAATCATTAATCAACTCCAGCCCCGGACCCTCCGCCCCCCATGCTTCGGTACGGATGTAGCGGTAGCACCGCCTAGGCTTCTTTCATCCGTTAACAATTCCCCAAACTTTATCTCTGCAATAAACTTTCATGTCCAGATGAGCTGTCGATGTGACTGCCGGGCCTCCCCCCAACCCCCGTTCCCTGGAAATAGTGTACTGGGAATTATCAATAAAGAGTTTATTTTTCCTCGGTGGGAAACAACATACATCGTGGAGTGAAGACCGTCGCTTCTTCTGAAGCAATGTTGTTTGAATGTCGCACTTA
>Ga0179593_1289459_pt1 | contig 10434 bp, 15 predicted proteins | sample CZODoug2_1_08_16_FD_185931 | JGI IMG/M metagenome (GOLD analysis project Ga0179593, IMG submission 185931) | Vadose zone soil fungal communities from Angelo Coast Range Reserve, California, USA - CZODoug2_1_08_16fungal (PacBio error correction) | ecosystem: Environmental > Terrestrial > Soil >... | reverse complement strand
GATGTTTCCCTCTTTATTCCCCCCTCATTTCCACCCCCCCCCCTTTCGAACCAACCCTTGTACGGGCACAGTCCCACGTCCCCCCCAAAGTTCTCGGCTTTTCTTACTGCCCCAACGCCGGTCTCCAGGCATGAGTACCTTTGTTCTGCAGTTTCCCCCTGCGTATTGCTCATCAAATCAAGGTCTTTTATCGGCCGGCCCCCTTTCTTCGTCTTAATGGTACCAACAACTTTGAAAACCCCCTCCCCCCCAACGGTTGACGACCTGTTTTAACCACCCCCAGAGCCGTCTGTTTCTTTCAAATGATCATTTAAGGACCACCCCCACCACGTTTCAACATTCTCTTCCTCTCCTTTTTTTTTTTTTCCTTAATTTTTTCGCCGTTTTTGCTTTTTTTATTCCTACACCGGTGGCCCTACCTCACGGCCTGCGGCAAGTTTTTTCCTTTTTAAGCCCTGGCCCTTTTTCGTGCGAATTTTGAGTTTTTTTTTTTTTTTTGCACCAACTTCGATCTCCCTGGTGCCAAGTGTTTCTCTAGTTTTCCAAGGTGTTTGCCTGGTCCACCGCTTCCGTTTTTCACTGTACCGTTTTCTCGGGATGCCCACTTGAAGCTGGCTTCCTTTTTATGTCATGCTCTCACTTCCTTGTATGGTTCCCCCTGTTTTTTTTTTGTTGACTCGCCCAATCCCCCTTTGGAACCCCCCTCCCCCTTTGGAACCCCTTTTGCTCCGTTCGCAGCCACCCCTCCCGACGTCCCCCCCCCCCCAATCTATTTTTTTTGCCTGACCCAAAGTGTTTTATCTCCCGGTCACTTTGTTTTACCTTTTTTGTATAAAATCCCGTCCCCGCCAAAAATCAAACAATACCCACCCCGGTTTCGTTTTCACTTTGGGCTCCCATTCCCAATCCCTCATTTTTTTTTTTGGCTTTGATTTTTTTTTTTTTCCCTTTCTTTTTATACCGGGTCACGGACCACGTTGCGGCCACCTCCCGTCATCCCCCCCATTTTTCAGCAAGCCTTTCTGTGGCTACTCTCCCCCCTCAGGGGACGTTTGGCCTTTTGAAAACCCCCCCTTAGTTTCATTGGTCAGTGTTTTGCTCATTTTTCGTGTAATTGTATTTCCCACTGTCTCCTGGCCCTTTACGACCAACCGTAGCCCCTTTTTTTCAAACGGGCTGCGCTATGCTCATGACCTACGGCCGCTTCCGTGGCTGATGGCCTGCTGATTTTTTTCCGAGTGTCTCACTGAGCTCTGCCTGCAACACCCTAAACCTTGGTTTTCCATCCCCAAAATCACTTCTCAGGGTGGTTGTTCCTTTCCCCGGTTTTTTTCACCCCCCAAAAACGGTCACCGGCCGTTGGCCTTCTTGTGTTTTGACAATGTTTTACCTTGTTTCAGTTCGTCTTTGATTATAGCCCTTCATTTGTGCATACCCGCTTGCCTTTTTTTGGCCCTGATCATATCGCCATGTACGATCCAATCATTTCTTCCACCATCGTGCCCCCCCCCCCCACACACCCGCCCACCCCCCTAGACACATTTCCCCAGGTCAAATTGCTTTGTCATGCCTATTTGCCCCCCGGTTGTTCCTCTACTGGCCGACCCCAACAAACTTTTTTCCAGGTTCCTTTCAGGTCCCCCCTAAGTCAGTAGAAGGGTTTTTTGAGCGCGTTTCTGACAGCAACCTTTTTCTATCATCCTGGTCTGTGTGCCGGTTTCCTGTTGCACTTGTGGGTTCCCTTTTCTGTTCCCGGTGTCACTTTCAATTCCCAACGTGTGTCCCCCGATGTGATCGACCGGGTTGACCACGCCTCTCTTGGCTGCCGTTTGACCAACAACCAAAACACCCCAAAAAGGCACCACTTTCCATTAAAAATGACCAGTGGAGGACCCAACCCCGTGGCCCCCGTCACCGCCAACATGTTGGTTGAGCGAGTGACTGTTTGGTACTGCCCGGACATACCAGGCCCCTTGCCCCGTCCCCCCTCCGCGTTATGGTGTCTGTTGATGACTTCGACAAATGTTCTGTGGCGATGCATGCCAGTAACCGGGGGGGTAATATCCCCCAATTCAACAGTGGCTGCCTGAAGTGTGAAGTACCTTGACGGTACATGTCTTTGGGCTATTTTGGGCCGGTACGTTTTCCACTCCACCACATGCAAAGAGGTTTGGTTTACCCCCCCCCTCTTCCCCAGGTGTTGTCCCATCCGCCACAGAGGGCCACGTTGACGCTACAGGCGGCGCTTTTTTTTGTAAAGCTGCCCAGTCCAACCCCCCCCCCCGTCCCCCCCCCCCAAAGATTCCGGCCTATGCAAAGAACCTTTTCGCTGATGGGTCTTCTTAGTTTTTTTTCCGTTGTGATTTTTGGAACCACTGCCCTTAGGTTTTTCGTCCACCTCTTTTGAGCAAAACTTTTTTTTTTCTAGAAAAGTTCACAAAACACTATCCCTCCCCAGCATTCCTTCCAGTTTTTGTTTTGCCACGGGGCATTGGTTTCCTGAGTTGCAAAATTCTGCAGTCGAGCTTTTTCCTTTTGACCTTTTCTGGCTGGGTCCCCATGTCCGACACACACCTATATCACCGTTTTCCCGTTTTTGGCCCGGTTTATTCTGGTTGGCCCTCCTCTTATTTTTTTTGTTTTTTTTTTTTTCCGTAAAACTATTATTAAGTCATGTAGTCTTGCCTTTTGATTTAATTCCCATTTTTTTTCCGCCGTTCCCGTGGTCTTCCGTCTTTTTCGGGTGGTCGAAGGCAGCCTGTTTTCTAACCCTCCTCACTTGGGCCTCCTGACGGTGGCCCCCTTGTCTGCACCCAAGGCCCACCTGGTGTTTGACCCAGGCCCTTCCCCACAACTTGTGCTTGCTGCGCGTCACCCAGGACCCTCGTACGTCTTATCGTACACCACTGTTTTCCTTGCCTCCCTCACTTTTTTGGGCCAACCCCTGTGCAGTCTGGCGAAGGGGCTAACCCTCGGTGAACTCTCTCCCTCTGCGTTTTTCGTTTCCTATTCCATGTGGGCTTGCATTGTAAACCTCAGAAATGTACCCCAGGTTAGGGTCTCACTTCTCATGCATGTTTGATCTCCAGGAGTGGCTGGCCGCTTTCGGTCCGGGTGGCCCGCGCAAGAGGTTGCCTTGCCGCCCCCCTTCACCGTGTCCGTTTTTTTTAATTTGTTGTTACCCCCACCGGCCTCCCCCCCCTGGTTTCCAGGAAATGCGTAGGTTGGTTTCTCCCGATTACCACCGCTGCTTTGTCTCTTCCTTGGGGAGTTTTGGCGAAGCCCCTATTCCGACATGATGCTCTTTCCTTTCTGTGAGTATGGGCCAAGTCCACGCGAACTGTTTTTTCTGTTTCACCCCACCCGGTTTTTTCGTTTCGTTGCCGTCGCCATTTCCCCCAAGGTTTTTTCAAAACTTATTCCTTGTGGTCTCCCCTTTCCTATTTCGTGTTTTTCTATTTTTTTCTGTTTTTTCTAGCGTTTCTTGTGCGGCTCCCTGAATATGACCTGTTCTTCCCACTGGTGCGAGATCTTCCTTCGTTTTTTTTTTTGACCCTACACCTCCTTTTTCATCGAACTCTGTCGGGTGTCCCGCTCCCCTGTGAATCACGCGCGGTTTATTCCCCTCGTTAGTTCGTTCCCCTTCCGTTCCTTATTCCCCCCACCCCCAACCTTTGCTCCGGGCCGCTTGAGGACCCTCTTTTATTCCCCCCCCCGTCCCCCGCATTTGCCCTTGACACCTTCTGTGGGTGCAAGGTCTGTGTCCTGGTTTACCAATTTTCATTGGTCCTCAAGGGCGCCCGCTTCTTTTTGTGCCCCAAGGATGAGCGACCCTGTTCCCTTCTATTCACACTTTTTGATTTGCGTTGATTACTAACCTTTTTGGTTTCCTTTCGGCCTTCGGTCCTTCGACAATGTCCCAATGGGAACCCCCTTTGGTTTCCTTTTTTTTTGCTCTTTTTATCCGCTTTTAGACCCGTTTTCACCCCCCAGTGTTTCTAAACTTCCCCTTTTCACTGCTTCTTCCTGTCCCTTTTTTTGCCACAGTGTTCTACTTTTTTTTCCATGTCTTTATCGATCCCTAACCCGTGGGTTTCTTTTCGCGCGAATTTGCCCGTTTTTACGTTCCCCCCTCTTGTTTGCTGGTTTTCCCCTCCCGGTTCCAACTTTGGTCTCCCTTGATTTTCCTTGCGTCTGTCAGCCCCCCACACCCTGGTCACGGACCCCTCCTGACGGTCCTGTTCGTTTGTTCCCACTTTCTCCCCCACCATTTTTTAGAAAAACCTTAATTCTCTTGTGACATAATGGATCTGCTCCTCTGTTGATGCCCCCCTGTTTTTCCACCCCTTTCATTATTTTGTGTGTTTCGTCTGTCTGCCATCACCATTCCGACAAAGATTTCGTCTTCAGTGCCATTATTCATTTCCCCCCCTGGTTCGCCTTTCATTTGAGTTTCTCTCGATTCGCCTGGGCCCCTTTTGGCAGTCACTCTCGTCTACTCCCTCAACTCCCCCCTTTCCCGCGTTTCAATTTATTCTTTTTTTTCCATCCTGCCCCCGCCCTGGTCTTTTCTTCGCCCGCTTTCTTTCACGACAGGCCGTCCGTTTCTTAACCCTCATGGTGGGATTCAAATGGGAACGCTTGTTCTGAGGCCAACTCTCCCTGGTACATCATTACCTTTCGGTGGTAGGCTGCCCCACCCCGCGCTTTTTCCCGCCCCCCCCCCCCCCCCCCCCCCCCCCCCCCCCCCTGGCTTTTGTTCTTGGGTTTACCGGTGCAGATGCTTATTCCTGGCCCCCCCCCCCCTTTTTCTTTTTTGCCGTACCGGTCCATACCCCTCAAAATCGGCCTACCGTGGACGGTCCAACAAATGTTATGTCTTTCTCGTTCTCCCCCCTTCTCGACGCACAACAACTTTTCTGGTGCTTGAAAAGCTTGGGGGTTTTTGGTCCTTCTTCCCCAAGGCTTTCCATTCTGTTGAATTTTCTTTCTTTTTTTTAGGCCATTGAGGTTAATGCTTGGTCTTCCCCCTTTTGCGATCCTCTTTCCGCGTTCTTTTTGCATACCCTTTCTTTCGGCACCCCTTGCAATTTTTTTTTCGACCAACAATGTCACCCCGCCCCCCAACTTTTACAAGGTCTTGCTCTTTGCCATTCTTCCGGGTGCCCCCCCGCGTTTGCACACCAATGCCTTTTTCTCTTCTTTTCATCTCGGGTACCCTTTACCGGGGCTTTGTTTCCTTTTTTCTTATATGTCCCCCAATCCCCTGTTGGCCCCATTTTCCTCACTGATTGCAAAGGCCCTTGGCCCCTTGATTTATTATTTTGTTTTCGTTTGGTTGCATTTCGGTTTCCTATTGCCCTGATCGGCCGCGTTGAGGATTCGCTCGTCCCACCTGGTGTGCGCGTTTCACCCTTCTGTTTTCTTTTTATATCTCGTGTCTTTGCCCCGCTTGATTTTCCACAAAATATTTAACCCCCCCCTCCAGTGCTTTGGTGTGGTTGCCGTTTGGCCATTCTCCCCCCCATGTTGTCATATGCTGTTTTCGTTATTTTTGGAGTTTTCCTGCCGATGTCCTCTGCTGCTTCCCCTCCTCGAAGTTTTCCGTATTTTCCCTTTTGTCATTCGTATATACTTACAAACTCCTAACAATTTCTTGGTTTTTTTTTCGGGGCGCCCCTTGCATTAGTTTGTCCCCTTTTCTCGGTGCCCCAATCTGCAACCCATGGCCCACCCTTTTTTTTTTCCGCCTTTTTTTCCCCGTTCAACCCGGTCTTTTTCTTCGCGTTCCCTTGCAGGGCCTCCCCGCTGAGGGCCCCCCATTTTCTCTTTCCGTTTTTCCCCCCCCTGGTCTCCCCTCCGTCCAAACCCCCAAGCCTTTCTTGTTGTGTCTGGGTCTCATGTCCGGTTTCGGGCCCCCCCCATTGACGTTCCCGTTATTTTGTGTTTTTGTATTTTTTTTTTTTTACGGGTTTTGTATCCCCCCCCTTTTGACCCGGAAAAAACCTTCCCCCGTTCTCTCCTCTTCGTGGGGACCCCCCCGCCTTTGGTTGTGGGACGTCTTGATTTTTTGGCTTCGGCCGGTTGAGCAACTGGCAAGCTTTCCGGTCCAGTTTCTGTGATCACTCACCCCGCCCCATGAAAAACCCCACTTTCCCACTGCGCCGTTCCAACCCACCCTCCCGTTGCTTTCACAAGAAGTGCCTTTCCCCCACTGGTCTCCTTCTGTGGACCTGGGCCCAGTGACCCAGGCCCCCGTCCCCCGCCGGTTAACTTGCCCTCCTCCCTGCCTCTTGACCACCCTCGTTTTCACTTTTTTATATTCCCGAGTTGCCCTTTCCATTTTCATGCCCACGACCCCCCTTCCCCCTGGTTGTTTCGTTTGAAAACCGGCCTCCGCCTTTTGCGTAGGGTCCCGTTTTGGCTGACTTGCACCACCTCAGGTTCCCCGGCTCGTTCAACCTCCAGTGCATAGTCTCTTTTCTCGATTGCCTTGTCTTATTCCCTTTTCCCTTAATAGCTTGTGACAAGCCGTTTTGCTCTGGTTTCCCCTTTCGGTTACTCTTTGTTCAGGGGTTTCTTCCCCTGAAGGTTTTCCCACTTATACACTCTGCATGTGCCTTTGCAAGGCACGGCCATTGATTCTTCATTCTTTGCATTTTTCCTCCCCCTGGCCCAATTTTCTTTCTTTTCGCGTCCCCTTTGGGCTGTCCTAGAGGCCCCGCAATTTTGCGTTTGTGTGCTGCCCCGGTTTTTTTTCCCCTTTACGCTTTTTTGTATCTCGTCTTCCCTTTTTTCTGGTCCCTTCCTTACCCCCCCCGTGGTTGTTGGTCTCTCTTGAGTTTCTTCTAGATTGCGGCGACCAGTGCTTCCATAGTTTTTTTTGGGAGCCAAACTTGTTCCGGGCACAGTTAGATGCCCAATCTAAACAAAGTGCTTGCGGTCGCTTCCTGGCCCCACAACCGCCCCGCCTGCTCCACAGAACAAGCCCACAGGACACTTTTCCCGACCACCTCCCATTTGTTTTGCTCGCGCCATTCTTTGCTCTTTTGGTAACCCCCCAAGGACTTTGTCCTGGCAGCCTGACTCTCCTATGTTTTTTGACACTTCATTGTTCAAACCCCTACCACGAGACCCCGCCCCACAGGAACACATACTGGCCCCGATTTTTTACAACTTCGCTATAATGTACCGGATTACCACTTGTGCCAATTACTATCCGCAAGGTTTCTGACTTCTTTCCCCGTGCAGCGGGTAAGACGCTTTTCTTGTGCGATTTTTTTTTCCCCTTTTTCCCTGGTCCAACTACTACGGCGTGGGCATTTCTGTCTTTTTTCCCCCCAAGCCCGGCAGTTTTTTCCTTTGCTATTGGTGTGCCTGTGCCCCAAACTAGACTTTCTCCCAAAGTTACCCCCGGTGTTCTCTCTGGCCATGTTCCCTCTCGGGCCCCCTTTTGTCAAACCTCCTTCTGTTTACTTTCATGCACCCGGGTTTCCTTTTGTTTCCTCCCCCCTTCTCGTTTGCAAATCCTTTCTTCTGTCCCTGCTCCCGTTTCACCGTTCTGAGGGTTTTTTGGCGTTCGTTTGAGCGACCCTCCTTTTTAAAAACCCCCTGCCTGATGCTTCTCTGCCGGCCTCAATCCCCCACCCCATTAGCTCCCCAATCTGTTTGCCACTGAAAAACCTTTTTTGCGGTCACCTTTGAACAGGGCACGTTTTTCATTGTTAAGTGTTTAGAACTTCCCCTGCACAACTTTCAACCAATTCAAACTGTCCGTTTCCATGTTGTCCAAGTGTCCCCCTTAACCCCCCCCCCTCGCATGCTTCATGTTTCTCTTCTTTTCTTTCTACCGGTTCCCACCCCCCCCGGTACACCCCCTGGGAGTTACCCCCCTCTTTACACAATGCAGACCGTTATTTTTTGCGCGGCTTTACCCCTCCTACGTCCCCAAGCGGTGACGTCCGCACAAAACCCCCCCAAATGTAGTTATTTTCCTTGCCATGTCTTGGCTTGCATCCTTTGTCTTTCCCCCCCACTACCAGTTTTCGGCACCACCGTTCATCCCAATTTTTGACCTGGCGTATTTTTCTTGCTTCATGAATCCCCCGCGCGGGTTTTTGCGAGCCTCCGCTTGGTTTCGGTCATCATATCCATCGCTCGGTGACCACGCCCGGCAGTGTTTCCCTACCCCCCTGAGCCGGGTGGAGAATCCCACGGGACCCCACAACCAAACGGTCCCCCCCTTGGTTTTTTTTTTTTTTGTGGGGCTTGGGTTTGGGTGTAATTCAGGGGGGCGTTGGTACCCAGAATACATGCCCCCCTTTTGGTGTAGTACGCCTTTGATCTTATAAATCCAGGGGTTTGTCGTTCCCCCCTATGCCGCTTGGTCTGAGCTATTCGACGCCTCATCCAATTGACATTGCTTAACATCCCGTTGCCCCCCCCTTCCACCCCAATTAGAATCCTTGGCCCCATTGGTTCCTTTCATGCCCGACCATTTTTTCCCACCCAGGTTTTGTTGCCCTCCTTTTCCGTCGGAATTGACCCACACACACCGCCGTTCACCTTCAGCCGGGTCCCCAATAAAAGAGGTAAGTAACTTGTTTATTCTCTGGGTTTACCGACAGACCGGAGTAGTTCCTTTTCCTGTGTGGGTCCGTCTTTTTTTTTTTCCTGTCGTCCCCACGTGGCCAGTTTTTGTCTAACGACATTTTTTGAATGTTCCCCCCCCCCATACAACTTTGCCCCCCTAGGGATCCCGTTGGTTGTGCTGCACCACCTTTTGTACCCCGGTGCCCAATGGGCGTGAAACCAAAAAACCAAACAAAACACCCCCCAACCCCAACCCACCAAAAAATTTGCCATGCCCCTGTTACCAAACCCTTTGACCCCCTCCCACGCGGATTCCACAAAAACAAAGCCCCTTTCAACAAGCCCCTCCCAACTTGTTTGCGTATGCTTGAAATTTTGGTTTGCACTCAACCATCACCAATGGAAGACCCCCCGCTGCTGGTTTTCTGGTTGGAAGTACGCCACCCCGTCTTGGCACTCTTAGTCAAGCGGTCATGTCCTTTAAACCTCCTCCAAAAAATGCAAATCTTGGTGAGTTAAGCTTTTTGAATTCCGGCGGAGTCTCCCCACATTCCTGTACTTCTGTTTTTTCTTTTTGGCGAGTGGAGCCGACCAACAGACCCTCAATCAACGCCCCCTTTTACCCCACCCCGAAAACTTTCCCAGGGTACATCGGCCCCTTATTGACGGGCCCCAGGCTGCACCAGTGAGGAAGCGATTTCTTTACCCACGCCGGTTCGAGACCAACCCAACCACCCTCCCGTCTGCGGCGATTAAAGCTCCCGCTCCCTGTTCCCGTCTGGTGGGGCAACCCCTGATTACGCCACCCCCCTTTTCAGTGCCGTTTTCGACCGTCTGGAGGTTCAGACTAAGAGTCTAAGGACGGCAGTGTTCCAGGGCAGATACTTTTTGATTAAGTCGTCCGCTTGGTTCTCTTGAACCTTTCTTGCCGGCAATTGGCACTTGAAGAAGACCCCCCCCTTTTTTGGTGAACGGTGTTATCGCCCGGTTGGCCTTCCAGTATTTGCTCTTTCTCTCTTTTCCCACGTTGTCGAACCCGTTCTGCCCTTTTTTTTTCGACTTTGCCCCCTACCCGGACTTGGATCTTTTTTTTGCCATCTTTCTTTGGTCTGGATCGATCCTGGTCTCATTACCGGGGCTTCTCGGGTTTGACTTTGGCACCCAGGTACACCCTCTCCCTTGTTTTTGCGAACACGGACCCACGTGCATCAACAAACACCTTGTGGTGCTACCTATCTCGCCACCCGGTGTTTTCCCCTCGTCCCCTTTCGACTGAACATTCCCTTGGCCCCCCCAGCGCTGACATTTTTCCAACGTGGCGAACCCCCCTGCCGGGTTTGCTCCCCACCAAGGAGTTTCTCACTCTTCACCTCGCCTCTTTTCGGGTTTGTGGGCGTTCTTTCTTGTCTTGCTCTGCCACACGCTCTTCAACTGGCCACTTGGGACCCCGGTCGTTTCTCCGCGAACCCTGTGCTTCTCTACGCAGGCGCGGGTTCGTCGAGTTAGCCGGTCCTCACACCCATTGAATGGCTCCAGTTCCTTCGTTAGCAGTCCAACTACCTTTTTCACACGTGCCTAAAAGGTCCCTTTGCCCCCCCCCATTCTTTGTTTTTGATCGGAGGTTCCCATCTTTCCCAGGAGATGGTCAATTTTTTGGTTGTCATCGGACCAGTCCCAACTAGCCTCACCTGTGTTTTTTTCCCCCCTATTCTGTCACCCTTTAAGGTGGCTCCCCCGGCCCCTCGCGTCAGGTGCTTCCAACGGGTCTTTTTTTTTTTTCGTCCGTCTCACATTTTCCGTCCACCGGTTGTTTAACTGTCTAGTTCTGTTTTTTCTTGGCGC
>Ga0179593_1755125_pt1 | contig 10435 bp, 16 predicted proteins | sample CZODoug2_1_08_16_FD_185931 | JGI IMG/M metagenome (GOLD analysis project Ga0179593, IMG submission 185931) | Vadose zone soil fungal communities from Angelo Coast Range Reserve, California, USA - CZODoug2_1_08_16fungal (PacBio error correction) | ecosystem: Environmental > Terrestrial > Soil >... | reverse complement strand
GTCACCTCCTCCCTTCCCTGCCGACCTCATAGCGTACAGAGTCTTTTTTCTTTTTCCCCAGACCAAAAGAATATCCCCCCTTCTCAGTATGAAGAACCCCCCGCCCTGTAGGTAGGGCGCAACACGCCCCCCCCCCCCGCTTTTTTCCTTCAACCGTAAGCGCTCATCTCTTTTCCCCCTCCCCTCCCCAGCCATCCCGAAGTCCCCCCTTCCCCTTTTCCCCGCCCCTCGACAGGAATGACAATGACGCTGCACTTTTTTTTGCTTAAGCTCTCAGAAGAAGAGTCTCGTGTCCCCCCCTTATTTTCCCCCCGCACCTTTCCCCCGCGCCGCCGCTTTCACCGCGAGGAACGTTTCCTTTTGGTACTTCCCCGTCCCCGAGACAGAAAAGTGAATCCCTGTAGTGCCTCAAAAGCAACAGAAGGTCCTTGTTTTCTTCCTGTTTGCCTTAGACTCTTTCCTGAGAGCTCTGCGCCACGCCGATGAATGATCGGCTCCTTCGACGTCTCTACGAAGAGTATCTTCCCTCATCATTTTCCAGCGATGGCGAATGTTTCTTCTTTTTTTTCCCTGAGTGAAGATAAGACCCCCCCCCCCCCCCCCCCCCCCCATAACCCCCCCCCCCAACCGTGCACCACAATAAACCCCCCCCCCACCCCCCCAAACCTTTCCTTTTCTTTCTCTCTCGCGAGTGCGAATAGTATGAGAGACGTCCCCGATGGGAAACGTAGGCATGACTCCACGACCTCCCCCCCCCCTCCTCTCTTCTCTTTTTTCGTCTCCAGGGAAGGACCCCCTCTTTTCCCGTGTATCGCCCAAGGGGGACGCCTTCGTTTACGCCTGCTGCCCCTTCTCTCTTTAGGACGACTCTTCCCCCAGACTAGCTCGATGACCCCTTTCTTTTCCCCGCCTTTAATCGGCATAACGCAGCGCTCCAGGAGACACGAAGGTCCCCTTTCCTTCCACGAAATAGCCTTCCCCTTCCTTCTTCTTTTTTATCGGCCCGAGCCCTTTTTTCTTTCCCTTCGCTACGAAAAAATACCTCAGAACCGAGAGAAACGATTTTTCTCCCTTTGTCCTCCCGAGCGCCGTCCCTACCTTTCCCCCGACAGCCACAACAGTACCCCCTCCCCCCCCCCCTTTCCCCGATCATGCAAGAACTAGACTGTCTTGGAGACGCTCACCCAGCCGACTCCCCCCCTCTTCGGCGCTACCCCCTGCCGCCGCGGAGCAGACGCCCGTCGCGCAGAGTAGGCAATTGCTTTTTCAACGTCCCGGAATTTTTTCCCCGCCTACAAGCGATCTTCCCTTCCCCAACGGTGCGCAATGTTAGGACTGCTTTCCCCTGGCACGGAGTCACTAGAAAGACTTTCCCTTCCCCCAGACAACCCTTTCTCTTTTTGATGAGAAAAGCCTCTCCCCCGGCTTGGGTGACAGATAATTGATCAGAAGATATGCTCTAGCTTTTCAAATGTCGCGAGTCCCCCTTCCCGAGGACCGGTACGAGCTTGCCCCCCAGACTAAACCCCCCCCCCCCCCCCCGGCCGCCAGAAGATTCCCCTTTTTGATGCTATCATAAAACGCCTCTTTCCGACGGACCGCTCCCATTTTCCCCCTTCCCCCTTCCCCTTGTGACTTCAGCGTGTGCAAAGTAAATACATCGGAGGCCTTCTTTCCTTCCTCCTCGTAAAGGACGAAGCCCCCCTCTCCTGCCAACCCCTCCCCGCTCTCTCACGAAGGTAGTACGATCCGATTCTGTAAACATGTCACGGACCGTCCCCCCCCTTTATACTTGGGTCTACAACTCCCTTTTTTTTTTTCCATCCCCCTTCGAGTGAATGGATCCCCCCTTCCCCCCCGTCCCCATCTTCCCTGAATCAATGTTTTTGCAACCGGCCAGTTCGGCAAAAAGCTCACCCCCCCTTTCCCCCCCCTTCTTGTGGTCGGAACAAAACGGAGTTCTTCCCCTTTTTTTTCCCCCCAACAGGAGCTGACCCCTTCCCCCCGGACCAACTCGATCCTGCAGATCATCCCTCGCGAACAATTTTCTTCCTGGCCTAGGCGAAGTCTACCCTTCTTCCCAGCCCTGCGGAAAAACCATTTCTTTCCTCTACACCGTACACACCACGAATCCCCTGAAGAGAATCCGCCCCCCTTCTTTTATTGTACCCAGAGAAGGTCTCCCCTTCCCCCTTTCCCTGCTCGACTGTCGAATCTTTCCGCACGCGCGGTGAGCAAACACAAGGAGTTTTGCTGCTACATGAAACAAGGAGCTCGATACCAAATTTTGAACGAAGCCCCCCCTTTTCCCTTCACGCCCTTATTCCCCTCTCAAAGAACGTAGACGTGTGTGCAGAAGCGTCACGGGGTTCAGGTGAAGAGACTCCCTCCCCCCCAAGATGTGCAAGCATGAGGAAATGCTCCCCCTTTCTCCCCCGAAGAGCATGCGAATTAAAGGATAAATTCATGTCCAAGAACTAGATTCTCCTTTGAAGTAGACGATCTGCGAACCCCCTCCCCTCCTAAGACAGACCGTGAGAGATCTCTTTTTTTTCCTTCCAAGGGGTCGAACGAGATTCCCTCTGCAAGACATTTCCGAAATCTCTTTAAATAGAGGACCAGATCCCCGTAGAATAGATTACCACGCATAAGGCCCCCCCCCCCTTTCCCCTAAGCTGTAGTCATTTTTCCCCTTTGCCATAAAGAACATAATATTTGTCCCGAAGAGCCCTTCCTTTTTTTGGTGTAAAGGGTATATTTTCCTTCCCCGCCCACACGCATAGCCTTCCCTCCCCTTTCCATGCGTCCCTAGATAGGTTAAAGAAATACTTACAGGTCTGAGAAAAGCCCCCCTCTCCTTCTTGGACCCCTCCTGTTCGAAGTCCTAGTAGTTTTAGAAGACCTGAAAAACCGTCTTAAGTACATAGAAGCTCCCCCCCCGTAGAATGCGACGCTACCGCCCCCTCTCCCCCCCCCCGCAGTGCAGGAAGTAGATTTTCCCCCTTTTTTGCGCAGGTACTAAGCGAGACGACACGACGCTCACGGAAAAACTTTGCACGGGGCTGCCTTTTCTCAAATTGCCAACCAGCCCCCTTTCCCCCTTCCTCTGCTCGATCGCAGCTGGGAGCAGACCTTCCCTTCCTTTTCTTCCTACTCCTGTGGCGCGACAAGGAGAATATCTTTTTTATCTAGTCCCAGGCACGCGCTCCCACCCCTACATCGCCTCGAAATGTCCCCCCCCTCCTTTTTTTTAGCCTCGTATCAGGCACGAAGACTCGTTCCCCCCCTCCCGATACAACTTACGACAGAGCCGAGAAAAGTCCTTCGCTGCATACGAGAAGGAGATTCCCCCCTCCTCCGCATCTCCTCGTTGATTCGATTGTGTACTCTATCTGTATTTATTACCTCGTCTCATAATGCAAGCAGTTTTCCTTCCCCCTGGCGCCGCAAGGCGTAGATGAGTGTAGATAGGACATGAGAGGAGACAATTCACTCTCCCTGTCAGTTTCGCTGAAGGCATTAGAGTTTCTTCCCCTCCCCCTTTTCTCACTACGCGATGCGATGCAGAGACCCCCCCCCAGTCGGCCGCCTCAAGAGCAAGATCCCCCCTCTCCCTTCTGAATCTTAGATTAGTCCTCTCTCTGTCAGCGCGTGACTTTGAACCGAAGCCACGGCCCGAGCAACTCGTTAAGACGCTTTTTCTTTTTCGATCGCTGGCCGTGCATCCCTTTCTGCGCCGTAGCCGAAATTAAGAGACCTTTACCTACCGGGGTCAATGGCGCGAAGACACTTTACTTCTCCCCCTAGACTTCTCCCTTCTTCGCAAGCAGCAAATGCAGGAATTTTCTCTTTTTTCCCCCCCCACGCGAGAATTGGTGAAGAGGGCGAACACGATACGCCCCATTTCCCTCGCCGCTTTCCTTTTTCCCCCTCGTGCTGGCTTTCCTCCTTCCTGCGGGTGAAAGAACTTTCGGCGAATTGTAGAGGTTCTTTGTTGGTAAGCGGAGGCCTTTCCCCCTTATCGCCCATAATACTGCTCCCCCTCTTTCCCTCTGGAGCTGAGGCCCAAGCGTTCCGGATGAAGAGTCTTCTTTTCTCATGAAAGGCCGTTCTCCCTTCTCTACATGCGAGGATCACCCTTCTTTCTCCTTCAGTCGAATAATAGTTTAAGGAACAGACTAGACACTTTCGGGACCCCTCTACTTTTCTGCTCCCAGGACTACGGTGATTTGCGTTCTCCGAGCGCATTCGGAGAGGCCGTCTTCTTTCCCTGTATCCCTGAAAGGGCGCCGGGCCCCCCCCCCCTCTCTCCCCTTTTACCCCGTTGCCAATGTGATCCTTCTCCCCTTCCCTATATCGTCGCGCGGCATCGGGCACGTGATTTATGATGTGTTCGTGCCAGAAGACACGATACCTTCGGACCCCCCCCGGCGATCAACTTTTTTTTTTTTCGCTCTTGGGAGGAACCGTTTTTCCCCTTCTCTTATTACGTGCGCGATCTACTAGACAGTTAGAGTCCCACGCCTGAACGCGTGGCCTCAAGTCTCCCTCTGCATCCTGGCAAGCTCCTCCCCCTTTTCTGGTACGGAGATGCGTTTGATTAGAGAATATTAGTCCTGAGAAGCTTCTATTGCTTCTCCCCCTTTTTCTGCAAAAGCCTCCTTTGTTTCTGAAACATGTATTGAAGAAGGTTTTCTTACGGCCATTTCCATAGAGTTGGCTTGTACCTTCAGCTTATTCTCACTGCTTTAACAAAATGTTTTTTTCTTTCTTCTCCTTTGGGCAAAGCCCCCCTACCCTCGTAGGAAATCACGTAAGTGTTGAGACTTTTCAACAATGGGCCGCGCCAAGCCCCCTCTCCCCCGTACTGATCCTCATGCTTGATTTTTTTTTTCCCTTTTTCTTTGCTTCCTGGCATCGACAGAAAGGCAGTTGCTCCCAGTATGAACAGAAGAGCGTTCCCATTTTTTTTTTCCCCGGCTTTGGAAGATGGATAAGCCCCCCTTTTCTTCCCCCCCCTCGCGCAGAAGGGAGCCTTTTTTCCCCTTTTCTTTTCTTTGCTTTAAGAACGGTAAGAGTAGCAATGCGAACGGAATGATTTCCCCCCTCATTCTTTTTTGCGAGTGCACGTACTGAATGTAGTTCCCCCCCTCCTTTTTTTTTGCTAATGCGTAGGCCAGACGCTTCCCCTCCCCTTGCGACAGTGAGATGAATGAGCAAGCAACACCTCGTGTTTTTTCACGCAGCTAAGAAGAGTTCGCTTCATGCGCAGGAGATGTTCTTCTTTCTTCCCAGCGAGCAAAGGCCCTCCCTCCGAGAAGAGATTTAATTGCCAGGGACAAAACTTGCCTGTAGACGTCGCCCCCCCCTTTCGTGCGCTTAATTCTTTTTCATTATGTGCTCTTCTTGTATAGGGTAATGCATCTTCCCCCCCCCCCCTTTATCAACCGCAGTGGACTCTTTTCCCTCATGAGGCAGTACTGCCCGTCCTCGCTAGGCTGATTTACCCCCCCGCTCGGCAGATCTTTTGAAACCTTCCCCCCCCCCCCGCGTGGCCGAAGCCTCTTTCCCGTGGCAAAGGGGAGAGATCTGCTTTCCGTCGAGAGTGGCCGATATAAGGCATCTTTTTTTCCTGCACAGCTCCGGCTGGATAGATCTAGTTTTTTCTTTTTTTCTTTTTTTCGGGTCGCGAAGACGGACGCCCTTTTCTCCCCTCCTTTTCTCCGTATCATTCCCTCAATGATATGAGGTTGCTTTATGTGGTGAAGTAATGAAGAAGCTCTCTTCTGAAGGGATTCCTTTTCTTCCTTCTCAGACGAGAAAAGGCCCCCCCCTCCCCCTTCTTCGGCTCCGGCTGAACGATGCCCTTTCAAGGGATCTAGAAGAAAGATTTTCCTCTTTGGCTTGTAAAGAGCGATCTTCTTTTTCTTCTACTGAAAGAAGATTTTCCCTCTTCCCCCATGACCGGAGTAATAAAAGATCCTCGACACCATTTTGCGATTACCAGGAGCAAGAACTCCACCTTCCCTGCTCAAAGTACTTTTTTTACAGAGCCAGCCGGGGAGGTCGTTCCTTCCCCCTTTTCCCATGTACAGCCGAGGCCACTGAACACGACGCATTCTGAACTTTTGTATCCCCCCCCTTCCTCCCCTCATGAACGAGCCCCTCCTCCTTTCCTAGGACATTCCCTCTTCCCGCAATCCTTGACAATGCGCATCGATGGGTGAGCGCCTGCCTACGATAAGAGAACCTTTTTCGACACGGCAGGTAAGCAGAATCCCTTTTCTTCCTTTTTGCGCCAGGTCACATCCCCCCTCCCCCCCTTCCTTGACGCGCGAGAGCAAGAATCCCTTTTATATTTTCAGAAACAGAAAAGATTTCTCTTCTTTCCTCTCAAAGTGTCACAGCTCGTTCTTTTTCTTTCCCCATCACAGCAAGGTTTTTTTTTTTTTTTTTTTTTTTTTATGTTGATGTGGTCGAATGAACGTCTTGACCTCTTCCCGGCGCGGGACCGCTCTTTTCTTTTGACAGTGGATTGACCATCACCTTTTTTCCTTTTTTCCCCTCTTCTTTCGAACCAGAAGCTTCCCCCTTCCCTCCTGTTTCGGATGAACCGACAGGAAGGTGATCCTGAGATGAAGAATGCTAGCCGATCGTAGGGCATAGCGTTTTTTTCCTTTTTCCTCTTACGACGGTGTGTCGGGTGACCTTTTTTTTTTGGCTGCCCCTACCTAAGCAGCCCTTTCCCTTTCTTTCTTTTGTGTATTTTTGATTGTATGCCGTAGCATTGAGTCTATTTTTTCTCTTTGTACTGGTCCCCCGGTCGCGGCTCGATTTAGCCCTTTTTCCTTTTTCTATGTCGTGCCGCTAGGATCTCCTTCCCCTTATGTGGTTTTTGCCAGAGAAGAGAGTAATCTCCTACTCCTCATGACGCATGACCGCCGAACCTAGAAGCTCTCTCTTTTTTTTCCGTATCAAGACAACGGCATTTTCCCCCTCCCCCCTTTTTCCCCGACAAGGTTTCTTCTCTTTTTTTTCCCCCCGCCATCCCAGCCCTGCCAGCGAGTCCCAACAGATTCTGTCGCGAGGAAAGCAAGCCGACATGTTCCCACGGGAAGTCAACAAACCTTCCCCCTCCCCGCCGAATACGGCCATTTTTCCTCTTACCCTTTTTCTTTTCTGCTTGTCGCGGAAGAAAGAGTATCAGGCGACCCTTTCGTTATGGTCCACCTGCCACAAACCCCCCTCCCTTCCGGTCTGACGCACGCTTCCCCCCTCCTCCCTAGTGAACCTTTTCCTTTTCCGCCCTCGACAGACCGTGACTAGGCTTAAAAAAGACACTTCTTTTTTTTTTTTTTTTTTTTTTTTTTTCCATGGCTACGAAGACATGCTCTTTGGTCCCTTTCCCTCCCTCTCAGAAATCTTTCTTCTCCCTTCCGGCGAACTGGCTTCCCTACTAGAGTATTAGGCGATCAAGGAAGTCCCTTCTACCCCCCCCCCCCCCCCCCCTTGGTAAAGGTTCTTCTTGCTCCTTTGCGTGAAGCCTTCGTGAGAAGGCAGGCAACTCCTCCAGTAGGTAAGAACTAGAGAGATGGATCCTTTTCCTTCTCCCCCTTCATTTGTATAAAGGTATTTCCCATCCCCCTTGAACTCACAAGATGATAGTCCCTTTTCCTTTTCGGTACGACAGAAAGTGGAGAGTCCTGAGTCGCCCCAGGAAGGAGAAAATTACCCCCTCTTTTTTTTCCCTCTAACGTAACGATGATTTCTCCCCTCATTTTCGAGGGATCGATAAAAGAGTCCTCCCCCTTTCCCCCTCCTTTATTCACAATGAAAATAAGACAACCAGTTGATAGGCCATAGGACCTCCGTTTCCCCCGTTTTCCCCCCGTACAGCAGGCGAGATTTCTCTTCACCTATGTCCTTGCATAGACGCACTTTTCCTTCCCCCCCCCCTCTGTGTTCAAGCGAACCTAAGAAAAAACCTAAGAAGGAGCCTCTCTGCAGAGTCGCCGCGTTATGCCTCTCCCGTAAGATCGCTCATGCTGAAAGGGCCCCCCTTCTCCCCCCCCCCATATCTATTTTCACGAGAAGATGGCCCCTCGCTTCCTTTTTTTTCTTGTGGCATAGAAGAAAGAGGACCCCCTACCGCAAACGCGTAGAAAGACATTCTCCCCCCCCTTTTATAAAAAGAACTCCTCTCTCGTCTTCATTAGACATTTCCTTCTCCCCCTGACGTACCCCTCCCAGGCAAGCAGAAGAAAAACTTTTCCCTCGATTCCAAACACAAAGGGTTTTTCTCCCCTCTGTTTTGTTCTTCAAAAAAAGACCCCCCTTTTTTTTCTCCCTATTGAAGCAAAAGAAGTCCCCTCCTCCCCCTCCCGCATGTGCGAAATGCAAATTTAATGAAATAGAGCTCCTATTATCTCTCTGGCCATTTGAACTAGTAGGAAGAGAGAAAGCCCCCCCCCCCCCCCTCCTTCCCTTCCCTTTACCCCTAGAGACGATTCACCCTTCTTTTCCACCAACGGACTAGAGCTAGTCCCCCTCTTCCTACCCCCAGTGAATTAGCAACTCGTTAATAAACGCGCACTTCTCCTTTTTTTCCTCTACACGGTACAGCCCGCCTCATTTTCCTCGCCCGGCTACCTCCCCCCCCCCCCCCCCCCGACTGGCATGAAAAAACTGAAATACTACGTGCTAGAGAAAGAAGGTATAAACCTTCCTCCCCTTCTTTCCCTGTCACAAAATGGACATCCTCCTTTCCTTTTTCGTTCTACAAATAATAGAGTTTTCCTCCTTTTTTCGAAAGCCGTCGAACTTCCCCCCGTGTAGTGGCCCTCCCCGGATTTAAACCCCCCGCACCCCCGTCGATGGACGACTAGCACACACCGCCCCCAATCAACCCTCTGAGAACCCACACCCCCCCCCCCTCCCGCCCCACCCCCCCCCCCCCCCCCCCCCCCCCCCCCCCCCCCTACACGATCTCTCCCTGATCAATTTCTCCTTGTCGGCAAAGTCAAACCGACTTTTTCCCATTCTTGGGGAGGAAACCCCCTTTTTTCGGGCTCTCCCAAAATGGTAACAGGTCTAAATTCTTTCCTTTTCTCTTTCCTGAGGCTTTTTTCCCTTCTCAGCCCCAAGACCGGCTCCCCTCTCCGAAGCCGAGAGAAAGAGGCTGCTGGTAGGCCAGCAGCTCCCTTTTCACCCCCCAGTCTCTTTTTTCTACTCACGGCCCCTCTTCTCTCTCCCGCCTAAGGGAGCAAGAGCTCCCTTGCGTGATATAGAACTTCCCGCCCCCCGTCCTCTAGAAAATTTTGGGTTAAATGAAAAAAGATCTGGAAACTCCAAAACCCCCCCTCCTCCGGTAAGAGGTCTTCTCCCTCCATCAATTCACCTTCTTTTTGTCGCCGGACGAATAGGTAAGGCCACCCGGTGCCTGAAAACCTTTCTGGTTCCTTCTCCGATCTTCCCCCTTTTCTTCTCCCATTTTCCCGGGGGTCCCCCTCCCTTCAAAGGCAAGCCCCGGACCCTCCCAGGAGAACAGAGAAATCCCTCTCCTTTTTCTCGGAGACTCCCTCCCCCCAGGTTAAGCGCCTTTTCCCCCCCGCCTACATAGAGAATCGACTCCTCTGGGTATTTTTTTCCCTTTCTTTTTCAATAGTCCCCTTCCCCCCACCAGTGAAGAGCTCCCCTTCCCCTTTCCGGTCTTCCTCCCGGCCTAGAGGAAAGAAGGAGGTTATGGGCTACCGGTCTCCTTTCCAGCGACGACAAAGATTCTCCTTGGCAGAGAATACGTAGGTCACCCTCCTTTCGAAGATGGCAGAAGAGAAAGATTTGGAACCATGCACTAGGGAGATCTTTTTATGATTTCAAAACAAACACCTCCCCCCCCCCCCCCCAAAAAGGTTCCCCCCCAAAATGGGTGGGGTTTTTAGTTCTTGGTTGTCAGGGGGGAAACCCCCCCCCCCCCCAAAACAAAACCCCCCCCCCCCCATCCAACCCCCCCCCCCCCCCCCCAACAACAAAAATAGCGTTCCACCATTCCGTGTACTCCCTTCCACTCCTCAGTCGCTAGAGGCATCCTCTTTCCCCCCGTTTTAAACTAATTTCTTCTTTTTACCTGCAGTAGAGGTGTCGAAGCGAACGTCTCGGTCTCCCCGTTCCGAAAAGACTCCGATCCCAACCCCTGACGGTGAATCTCTCTTTCAAGCTAGGACGAATCATATCCGAGATCCTCTCTTCCGTGAATCAGGTCCCCTTGTCCCTTTTTTATCGCCTGATGGTTCGCGAGAGAATCGAGGTAGAGTGGTCAAAGTCTCCTCCCTTTCCTTTAGACCTTTTCTGTTTGTGACTTCCCCCCCTCGTGCTCGATCGAAAGAAGACACTCTCCACGGAGCGAACCTCCCCCTTTAACGTGAATACCCCTTTTCTT
>Ga0179593_1405054_pt1 | contig 10435 bp, 11 predicted proteins | sample CZODoug2_1_08_16_FD_185931 | JGI IMG/M metagenome (GOLD analysis project Ga0179593, IMG submission 185931) | Vadose zone soil fungal communities from Angelo Coast Range Reserve, California, USA - CZODoug2_1_08_16fungal (PacBio error correction) | ecosystem: Environmental > Terrestrial > Soil >... | reverse complement strand
GTTTTATTGCGTGGCACGAGGGGCCTTCTCTGTTCCCTGTCCAGACAGAACGTTCGTCGCCTCCGCTCGCCAAAGCCCTCTTCGAGTCCGAGTCCCCCTCGTACTTCGGTGTGCCAGCGCAGACCACGGGCTGAAAGCTTCTTTTCCCCCCCAGTTAGGCTTTTCGATCCGCTCCTCCTCTCCGTCGGCTGCAGTTCTTTTCTTCGTCTCTACGAATTCCATCCACTTACTGCCCTTTTCCTCCCCTCTTCGCCATCACCCTCTTTTCCCACTCTTTTCCTTCGTGAGCCATCTGCGCCAGCTTCGTCGGTTAATGTGCCGACCGACATGCTGCAGGCTTCGCGGGAGGAGGAATACGCGAATTGTGCTCCCATTTTCTTGCGCGAGTATTTCGTATCCTCCGCCTAGAAAGTATCTCCGTGCTCTCCCGTTTTCCCGTCGGTTCACTGCGTTCCAATAACCAACGCCTCCCGTTTTCTCGGCGCTCGCTTTTTTCTCGAAGGCCGCCCGATCTATCCAAATGCTTTCCACGCTTTCCCCCATTGAATCGCGGCATTCCCTTTTCGTAGGTGCCAGGTCCCATCTTCGACCTTTTCCAGGCTGCTTTGCAGGCGCTGTTCGTGTCGTCAATGGTCCGTACTCCTTTCCGTCTCGTCGCCTTGTGTCCGTCGAGACGCGCAGGTCGACACGCTGGCCATGGTTTTTTTTGTCGAAGGCGAGAGGGGGACGCCCGCTTCTCCGCGTGGCAGATGCGCTTCTTTCTTCTGACGTCAATATTTCCAGCTCTCCCCGGTTCTCGGCCCTGCCTTTCATAGTCGAGCAAGGCGTCGCAATACCTTTGCTTCCTCTCTCCTCCCTTCGCGGTTGAAGCCAAAATCACGACCCTACACCATTGGTAGGGTTTTCATGGCACTTATTGTGATTGCTTTCGCCCTTCCCCCACACAGACCGTGCGATGGGGGGGTTTTTTTCGCCTGGCTGAGAAATGCGTACTATCCTCAGGAAGTTCTTCCCGTCGTCAGTCAAAAGACACCGTTGCTTCCCTCCCCTTTTTCCATCGTCCCCGAACGCATCCTCCCTTTTCCCACCCGCGAAAGCCCCTTTTCCTCACGTCCCCTTTTCCAACTCCACCGTGATCGCGGGCCCTCTACGCCACGGCCCACCCGTTCGAGGTGCCCCCCCTCCGCTTCTTCCAAGCTCCCCCCTTCCCTCCCAAGGTCCCACCGTGACCGGATGGTCTAGTTTTTAGATGGATTTTCTCTTTCAACCTAGTTTATCATCATTGCCCTTCCCAGGCAGGAAACTGGTCGGGGAGCCTCCCTCCCTCTGAGGTGCCTGCCTCGTGTTAACTAAGCGTAGCAGCGTCGTACCAAAGTCAGCCGCGCCCCACTGATAAGTTTCTTCCGTACGTGACCGCCCTGGTTTCCTGGATCAGGTCGCGCTAAATGCCGTCGTCCTCCTCTGGCACCTTGATGCCGGTCTGGTTCTTCCCCCCTTGCTCCCTTCCTGTGCCTTGAGCAGGTCTGTCCGCCCCGAAACTTTTGACTGTCCGGCCTGACTGGCAGCCGCCGACGCTGCCCTGCTTGCCATTTCCGGAGCGGTAGCCCTCTGCCCCCGCCACAGTCCTAAGAAGACGAAGGGCGCACCCTTCGGGCCCCCCCCAGTCAGGAGTCAACCCCCCCCCTTTCCCTTGTTTGGCCCATTCCTTGCCCTTGTGGAGTTACATATCGTGGACTCATGAGGTCACAACCCCCCCCCCCCCCAGGTTTTCGCCGTCACCACGCCCTCGAAGCTGCTTCTCCCTATTCTCCCTTCTGCCGGCCTTTATGGTCCCCTAGGAGCACAGCTCCCTTTCCTTCCGAGACGCCCGAGGCCCAATGCACCCAAGCCGTCCCTGGTCTTTCCTCCGTGTCGACGCTGGTGATTTTTTCTCAGGATGCGTAGACCGGCCTCGGTTCGAGTGCTGGTCCAAGGTAGGGTTTGTCGAGTTGTGTCCCGTGCTTGTCACTGGCGCGATCGGTCGTTCGGCTGCACTCCAGTGTTTTCGGGGTCCGTCAGCCGTTTTGTTTGAGAGAGGAGGTCAGTTCCTCTCTCCCTGCATCCACCCCCCTCCGAAGGAGAATCAGGAAATCAAGGCCTAAGATTTTTGCCCTAAAGCCGTGTGGTATTCACAGCGAAAAGAAGATTCTCCCGACTAACTACCGCGCTTCCCGGGGATCCCTGGTTCCCTGGGCCATATTTGGTCCTGTGTGGGGGTGGGGGCTCCCCCGCCCGGGCGGCCGGGGGCCTCGTTTGGGGGGCCTGCCACCCCCCAGGCCGTGGTCTTGGCTTATCGAGTGGGGACCCTACCTAGGGGGGGCTTCCTGGGCTCGGGTCCCCGCCCGCTTCGGGCACGGGGGCGGGGCGCCCCGTCCTGGGGCTGGTTGGGGCCTTGGGGTGGCATGGAGGGTGGGGACCCGTCGGGGGACTCGCCGGGGTCGGCCCCCGCGGCTTGGTTGGTGGTGGCTTACTCGCCGATCTTTGGTCCCCCCCCGCAGGGTGGGGGTGGCTCCCTCCCGGTCGGTCGTCTGAGTATCGGCGATTGTCGGGTCCCGGCGTCGGTTTGTTCCTCCCCCCCCTTCTCCGTGGCCTCCCTGCACCGTCTGCGCGGCCTGTGTTCTTTACCGAGGGCCTGGGCGCCCGCGTCCCGAGGCGCGGGCGTCGTGGGTCCGTTCTCCTTTGGTCCGGTGATAGTTGGCCCGGGTTGGCCCCGATCTGTGGCCGGCTGCCCTGTGGGTTGGGGCGCGGGGGGCCTGGGCGCTTCAATTTCGTCCGTGGGGGCGCCCCGGTGGCCTATAGGGGGGGGGCTGGCTGGTGGCCGGTGTCGGCGCGTTTTTGGGGGGGTGGGTGCTCCGTGGGGCCCGGCCTGTGGGGCGGGGGTTTTGTTGGGTTCCGCCGGGTGGTGGGCTGGCTCCCTGGGGGGTGCCGGGTTGTTGGGTGGGCCGGGGCGGTGGGTGGGTTTTGGGGGGGGGGTTGGGGTTTGGGGTTGTGTGTGTGGGGGTGGGGGTGTGGGGGGTGGGGGTGGGGGGGGGGTTGGGTGGGGCCAGCTCTCTCGTCCTTAAAGGCCCCCCCCGGTAATCTTGTAGAGGATTTCTCGGCCCGTCGCCCCCTTCATGTCGCATGCCTGCCCGCTATTTCTCCGGGTCAGGGCCCAGGCGTTAACCTGCGCGGCTCTTTGCGAAGGTGCGTCTCTCCTCCCATGTTTTTGTTTTCGCTTATTCCTTTCGAGGCGTCCTCCGATGGCAAAGCCCGGCCAATGCCCACGCCGGAGAACTGCTGTTCTCCCTTTAAGTTCGCCATTGGGCGGTGGCGGAGACGCCCGATCTTCCTGCGTCCCAGAAGTTTTTCCCGTGAGACGGGGGCTCCCGCCCTGTCCTCTGGCCTCCTCCCTCTGTCGATACACCCCTCTTTCCTAAAATGTGGCTGCGAAGAACCGCTGATTTTTCCTTCTCGCTTACGGTAAGGTGTTAAGTTAGAAGGCTCCGGTTTCTGCATCCCTTTTCGACCCCTCCAGTCTCGCTTGGACTCCCGTGCAGGCTGCCTACACAAGAGGGAGTGCGACACGAAACCTCGGGCATTAACACTCTTCTCACCGGTACCCCTGCCTACTCTGCCTGGTCACCCAGGGCGGTCCACTTGTGGACCTGCGAGGGTGATTTTTCTCCGGCGGCTGGACTTGTTCCCTGGGCGGTGGCTTTTCCCAGTGTCGCGGTCGGTCCCCCTCCCGTTTTTGGCTTCCGCCTCTCATTGGATGAGAGGGTCACCTGCTCCATTTCGTTGTGACGCAAAAAAGCGGTGGTGACCGCACGCGGAAACCCCTTCCCTTTGGACCTGCACGACAAACCCCCACGCAGCGTTCAACGCCCACGAAACTCTGTTGATTGCTTTCTTTTTAAAACGGATGGGGGCCAGTCGCTTTCTATTCGAGCATGCGGGACGACCCTTTTTTTTTGCCTTGTTTCCCCGTTTATGTGGGCAGGGATACCGGCGGCCGACATGGACCAGGGTCCGAGGGTAGGCTTTCCCCTTTTCATTCGGACGGAAAGTCTTTTTCGAGACCTGGGGCCGCCGCCCCCCACGCTTCCTCGCCTCGAGCTGCCCCCCATCGCGGCCGGCTTAAGTTTGACTTCGGTAGAAGCTTCCCTGTCGTTCGTGATCCATTCGGCCCGCTTTTTCACGCGGACGGCAAGCCCCTGATCCTTGATTGATTAGCTTGTGTTCGCGGGCTATTTTTACTTCCGGACTTTACCAGGAGGGGCATCACTTCCTTTCTGGCCTATCGTAGACAGCCAGTTGCGACTGCAGGGGGACTTCAAGGGTTGCCGATGGAACGAGGTCTCTCGAGACCAGCTTAATTGGTGGGATTTTTCCCCGGGCAGGGGGCATATCGTAGTCGGTTCGGTCGCTCCCCTTCTTGCATGTTTTGACGGTCATTTGAGAAGGAGGAGCATCCCGTTTTGGAGGCCCCCAGGGACTCTGCTCAAATAGCCAGGGATTAGGATTTGCGGCGTTCCTCCGAGGGCAAGAGGTTGTCTTTGAGAGGAACCTCCTGTGTATTGGAACCCCCCACCCTCCCTGAAAAGGCCTAGATACGAGCTAATCAAGGCTATCGCATTGTTCAGTTTGCTCCCCCCAGACTCAGGATGATCCCCCGCTCCCTTTTACATGTTAGTATCCGATTGATTTGATGAATGTCGCGCCGGCAGTCGCTTTCCTACTCCCGGTTGCCTCTCGCCCGATGTTAGTTCTTTCCGTCGGACCGTTTGTGACCCGAAGCTTTGAACCTCACCTCTGGCGTCGCCGCGGGATTTTTCCTCCCCGAGCTTCGGCGACCTCCCCCTTTTCGCCTTTCCCCTCCCCCCGGCGTCGACCAGCTTGCTGATCTGTCGCCACGCCAACTTCCGACCCCCCCCCCTAGATGTGCGTGCTCCCACACGCCCCTTACGGGAAACCTTCGGGACATTGCGTCTTTCGGCCCCCGGCTAGAAGTTTGCTTCCCTCAGGACCCCTCTTCAATGTGGACTTTTGGATGAAAGCCTTTTTTCGGGCGGCTGTCGACTTGTGGTCGTAGTGGGCGCGCACTTCTTTGCAGGAGGGAGAGGTGGTATGGTTAACAGTTCCTCCAGCCTTTGCAGTTCCGGTTCCCGGTGATGCCCTGGCTTGGTTACGCTAATCCTCAGTTGCTGAGAGCAATCTCCCCAGGTCGCGTATTCCTCCTCCTGCGCGCCGCGATCTGTCCCATTTTTTCCCCGGTTTTTTGCACATCACTAGAGTCTAGCTTCCGCCCCTTGACATTCGCGCGTACAAAAATGACGATTCGTCGAAGCCTAATCGACGAGAAAGTTTGCTGTTTAGTCGTTCTGGCTCGAATCACTGCTCCCGGCGCTGGTTCAGTCGGCTGAGGTGTCTATAGACTCCCCAAGCGGCAGAGATGCTACCTCGTGCGACTATGCGCTCACCCATTCTTTTTGTCGTCGGGCTTTTCCTAGGCAGTTTGCATCGTGGAGGGGGACGTTTTTCTCTTGGAGTGATCCGGCCCGCCTCTTGCCTGCCTCCTATCCCCCCCTCCCTTCCGTGTTGTAGTAGATGGTTAGTCTTAGGTTCGGGTCCACTTTCTGCTCCCAGGAGCTTTTTTGTTTTGGCGTCCTTCCTCTCTCTCCAACCCGTTGCTTCTCCAGAAGGCGCCGCCTTCTCGTGTGTGACCCGAGAGTCGCACGGGCTTGAAGCATTTTTCAGGTCGTCGGATGCGCACCTTCCCGCCTCCCCTCCCTTATCCGCCTCTGCCGGCACGACTGTCCCCACGTATCCGTGTGACTCGGCGTTCCGCACGTCATCCCCCTTCCTTTTCCCTTTCTCACTTGCCCCGCTTGCCCTTTTTTCCGTGCTGAACTAGCTCGTGAACGCTTTGCCTCGACTGCCAGCCTCCAGATGCTTGCGGATGACGCGAATGGCCTGGTAGCTGCACCTTGTTCGGCGGAGTATGCTCCCTGTCTCGCCGTCACAACTGCGCTATTCTCCTTCTCATCAGCTCGATACCCACCCCCCTGATAGCACCTCCCCATATTCCTAATGACGTCGGCTCCCGCTGGCAGCTTCCAAGCCGCCATCGAGCCGCCGCCTCTGCACCCTTCTTGCCGTCAAAGGCCACCATAGACCCGGTCTTGCCGGTCAGCGCATGTTTTTTTTTGGGTGCCAGGCCCCAGCGCAACAACTGTCCACATGCGCGTTGCAGGGCGCCCTTTCAGGCGCCGAGGCGACGCCACGCACTTACCCTTCCCCCGAGCGTAGCTGATGACGCCTACTGGCGTCTAACCCCCTTATTTCTTGCGTTTGGCTCCGAGATGAGGGGACCCCCCTCCGGGCCTCCCCCCCCGCCCCGGCTTCCCTATGTGACGGTCCCCGGCTATTCTGTCGCCCGTAACGCCCTTACAGCTTTCCATGTTCGAGAGGGCCCGCTGCACGAGTTTCTCGCTCCCTGAAATGCTCGTCCGACAGCAGCAACCCACCCTCCCCCCGTACTCAAATGATAACTTCTCGGATCATTCCATCCTTTGGTGCCCTCGCACTCACCACCCCCGAACGTGATTGATCGCTGTTGGAGAGCCATGGCTCCTGCTCTCCTTCTTCGTTATTTCAGGTCCCATAGCGCGTTGTTTCTCCTAGACCGTCATCGGGGTTTTCCCCTCCAGCATTTTTTTTGCCAAAAGCCTGCGACGCCCTCCCCTTCTCTCCGGGCACCCCCGGATGTCGCGGCCTTCGTTACTCCAGCAAACGACTGCCGTCAGGTTCTGGACCTTCCCACCCTCCAGGGCAGGATGTATGCTTCTCTCGTCGCCAGCCACCAGGTGACCCTGGTCTTTCGGGTAGAGACATGTTCGTTTCCATCTGGACCTCGCACCTTCTTGCCCCCTTCAGCAGCAATGGCTGTCTTGCGTCTTTTTCCAGCCCCGTCTGAGGTGACGCGCTGAGAACTTCTCGTCTTTAAGTGTCGCGGCCAATGCCTTTTTCAGGTCAGGCCTTTTGCCGTCCTTCCTTTTGACACCAACTTTCAAGTGGACCCCGGTCAAGACTCCTCGTCTAATGCCTTGATCCCGACTGGCGGATTGCCCTGCTCGGCCAGTTCCTATGTACCTTTCTCCTTTAAACCTTCCTCCCCTCGTTCAACGCCGAAACTAATTTCCTCCCTTCCATGTCGAAGGCACGCGCGTCTGCCCTCCCCCTTTCTGTAAACCCCGTCCATCCCCGGCATACTTTCGTTCACAGCCGCTCCTCTCTCTTCGACCATAGGGTGACAAGCCAGGTCACGATTCACCCACGGGACTTTCGCGGTCTTGCGGCGCGCCCAGAGTGAATGTTGCCGCCTTCCGGCCCCCAGGTCTTTTTGTCCCCCGCCCCAGCGCCGCGGTGGGACTATCCTTTCGCCCAGTTCCTTGCCGCGAGTCCCAGACGCCCCTCCTCAGTATCCTTTGGGCCCCGGTCCGGCGAGACCGCCAGCGCAACCATGCCCCCCCCACCTCCACTACGGAGGAACTTCCCGTGCGGGTCCCCCAGGTGGACTCCCTTGTTGGTGCTTTTCCGGATGCAGTCTCTCCTGCGCGGTGAGTAGTCGTTTTTTTCCAGGCCGGTAGGTTCGTTTTGGGCGCCAGCTTGTCGTCCTGGTACGTCCCAGTCCCGTCACCCCCTTCTTTGTCGATGCTCCCTCCCCACCAAGTGGCCGGAACGTAGCTTTGTGTAGCTTGCCTTTCATCTGCCGGTTCTTCGCATGCATTTCCTAGGCCACACTTTGGACCCCTCCGCCAGCATGAGCTTCCACAGTGCGAGTCCGGACCCCGTTCCAGGGTCCCTCTTTCCTTAGCGCATGCCCTCCGAAAACTCCTCGATGACCGCCACATTGACCCTTATCCCAATAGAAACAGCCGGCTTTCACCCCCCCATTTGGGGTTCTTGCATGGGAACCCCCCTGAGACTAGCGCAGCTAGTGGTGCTACATCTCCTCCTCCTCCGTTGTTTGATATATGTCTCCCTTCGTTTTCGAAGCCTGCCCCCTCTATTTTGTTTCCCCCACGCCCAGAAATGACCACGAAGGAGGGCGTTCTCACTGGCAGGGACAGTCCTCCCATAGAGGCGGTGGCTACGCGTCCGAGCTGCCCCTATCCGGATTGGGCATATCGCTGTCGCTGGACGGCTCTATGCTTCGTCTGTCTTTTTTTCCGATACACACAATCTTCCTATGTCAGCAGCGAGCACCGTCCTGCTTCCAACGCCCAGCCTGACGTTCCCAAGCAAACTCCTGTGTTCAGCGACACGAGACCGTGCGGGTTGACCTGGCACAAAGTGAGCTGCACTACAACCCCTACTTTGCATTACACTTTTGTACCGTGAGTTCTTGCAGGGCGTCATTGTGGCCCCGAGTCGTGCCCTTATCGGCGGCTTGTGGTCCAGTGGCTGGTTTCTCGCCATGTAGCTCTCTGGTCACCTTCGCTTCCGCAAGACCCGTCGTCGAATGAGGAGGCCCCCTCTTGCGCTTCGTGTGGCAAGACCTCCCCCCTTTTTACCCGAGTGCAGGCAAACACTATTATGTTTTTTTTTCGAACAACCTGTCCTCAGGTTCAGAGTCGCCCGACCTCCTCTTTTTTGTTTGAGTTGCGTGTCACCCTATTTTCGCGCGCGTCGTTCGCTGCCAAGGGCCTCCCAGGCCTTGGGACGTGGTTAGGGCTTGAGGAATCTACCGCCTTTCCTGGCGCCTTTTCGCGTTGCGAGTCGCGCGTCTTTCATGCCGACGCCTTCGTAGGTTTTCCTCGCCCGTAACACTTGCGTACTCCGCCCCCCGGCCGCGTTTACTCTCGCATCCGCCCCTTCCCCGGCATACGGACTTGCGAGGGCGCCGATCAAAGAGCCTGTTGCTCCCCACTTCCGCCTTTCTGTTTCCGCCGGACGTTCAGCACCTGAATCCTTTATGCGACGCTGCCGCCTTTTTTTCGACCGGCTTCTTGAAAAGCCGCGAGCATAACTGCTGGCGATTCCTTACAGCAGTGTCATTGGCGAGTTCCTGTTTCAACTCGGTGCAGGTCCACGCAGTCTCTTCTCCCTAGCCGGTCAACCTGGTGGGATTGGCTCCGGGCAAGCTTCTTTTTGCGATCCTCCCGTTGAGGGTTTCCGGGCTTTCTCCGAGTCGTTTGCCGTGGCTTCGCAGACTGTTCCGCGATCCTTTTCCGCGTGGTTGAGGTGGCCACCGGTTGAGGGAGAGAGACGGGAGAGGAATCCTGAAGATCGCGCTCGTGTGTTTTGAACGTGGCTTTTTGTCTCTTGTCGTGCCCGGCATTTTCTCCTTTTCCCTGACGACGCCCTCCTTCTCGACCTAGATCCAGGGGCTCCCCCAGCCAGGCTATCCCCCAACGGTTTTGTGTGGGTGTTCTTTGCTACCTCCCCACAAGCCGAGGATTGCACCCAATTCCATGGTCTGTATCGCTTCTGTCTGCTGTCTGGCGCGGCAGTAGTCGTCGAGGAAGCCTTTGTGCTATCTGTCAGCTGGCCCCCCGTGCGGGTCCCTAAGGAGTCCTTCCATCACCCTCTGGAATTCGCCCCCTGCGCGCCCTGGACGCACTTCTAAGGGAGGCGAGATGTGCCTTATACCCCGTCACTAACCCGGCCTTCGTGTTTCCCCGTCTCCCTCACGCCAAAGGTCCCCTCTATACCCTACTCAGTGGTGGCTGCATTGCGCTGCCGGCCAGCGACTTCGAATGCTGTGACAAGGGGTCGTCGTTTTTTTCTGACATCATGCTATCGAACAAAAGGACCTGCCACCGGCCCAGGCCTTCTTTTTTTTTCCCCATTTTCATTCGCGGACGGCATCCTGTGCTCTTCGTTTTCGCGTGTTGCGATTTCTGTGTCCGCTTCCTGGGCGACCGAAAGCGCGATTCATCGGAGGGTCTTATTCTCTCCCGCCCCTTTTTCTTCCCTCCGGCGTTTTTTCAAAGGGCATACCCCGGCTGCTTGAGCGTGTGGCCCCCCCCCTTGTAGAAGATTTTTCCTCGAAGCATGCCCTTCTTCGCCAGCACTCGCTTGCGCGCTGCGATGCATTTTCCTGGTCACAATTTTCGAGATCTCGACGCGCTTGCACCAAGCGCCCTTTCGGCTTTTTGGTGGATGACTATTAACGTGCCGAAGAAGTTCTTGGCGTTGCACAAAAAAGGAATCGGGCTTCGTAGGAGGAAACTGTCTCTCCGGCGCGGAATCCTCGGCGCTTGTGCGCCTTTTTTTAAGCATGACAATTCCCGTCCCCTGCTGATCCGGGGCACACCTCCGTGTCTGGGGGCGTAGCCCTTCTCGCACGGCAGCTGTGGCAGCGGCGTGGTCCCTTGTCTCCAAAAGAGGTGCCTCTTTCGTTCCTCTACCT
>Ga0179593_1405006_pt1 | contig 10435 bp, 8 predicted proteins | sample CZODoug2_1_08_16_FD_185931 | JGI IMG/M metagenome (GOLD analysis project Ga0179593, IMG submission 185931) | Vadose zone soil fungal communities from Angelo Coast Range Reserve, California, USA - CZODoug2_1_08_16fungal (PacBio error correction) | ecosystem: Environmental > Terrestrial > Soil >... | reverse complement strand
CGTTCCTCCTTTCTGCAGCCGAATCTTTAGGATGGCTCTCTTCCTTACCGTACGGGGAAGGCCTTTTAGACTTGAACTCTCTACTTCTCCTCTCTTCCCACAACAACACCACCCCCTTACTACCTTTGTCCTTCAAATTGATTCGAACAGTCGAAAATTATCTCACCTTTCTTTCCTCGAAAAGGTTTTATTTTAAAGGTGGGTCGAGCAGTACCAAAGATCCTAGTAGCTACGATCGTTGAGAGAATTTATTTCCTCCCACAGCTGCGAGTCTACGAGGGGTTCCTCGCAGATAATAATTACCTTTGAGTGACATACTCCTCCCTCGACTACATCAATTTTCATTAAGACTGGTCTCTGTTGGAGATTTAAGTATGATAAAATATACGATATTAGGACATTGCGGTCGCACGCTATCTGTGCCGGTGTGTGTGGTTTTTGTTGTTGGTTGCTGGTGTTTTCTGGTGGTGTGTTGTTTTTTTTTTTTTTTTTTGTGTTTTCTGTTTTTTTTTTGGTTTTTTTTGGGTGTGGGTTTTTTTCTTTTTTTTTTTCGTTGGTGGTTTTTTTTTTGGTTTTTTGGGTAAGCCAGTTCTTTCCAACTACTTTGGTCCTCGTTTTTCATTCCTTGCGTCTGCCGAATCAATCATTTGTGGTCTTTTCGTCTGGTAGCGGTCCGCCCCCGTTTCCCTTTCGATGGCGGTAGAATTTGGATTTCTCTCCCCTTTTCCCCGTCGGCTTGCAAGCGCAAAATTTCCGCTGGCTTCGATATTCGTTGACTTTTCCCAGCCTCGAATCACCTGGCCGTGGTGGCTCGGTCGACTCTGATTGCTTAAAAATGCAGGATATTCGATGACTTGATCTTTCCCCCTGCACCCGGAGCATCGAAGAGGTTCTTTTTCAGGAGCGCACTCCGTCCCGTGCATTACGCGAGCTCCGTTATTTTGGTAGTCGACAGTCTTCCCCCCCCTCTTTAGTCATTTTACGACGCGGAATATTCCCTCCCTTCTCCCTTCCACTCCATCTCTCCCTTTTTTGGTGTTAGTCTGAGACGCTGCGACTGAGGCAGCGGGGACGGATGTTTCTCTCGGTGGTTTTCTATGCGAATCGTTCCTTCGTTGCTTGCAGAAACATGAACCTCGACTCCCACCGCTTCTCAGTCTTCTTTTTTTTGATCCTTCGAGCTTTCCCGCTTTTAGGTCTACCGCCAGACGAGCGTCCTTGGTGCACGTATTGCCCCCCCCGAAACCTCCCCCACGTTTAAGCCGTTCTTTTCCTTTTCGCCCCCTCTAAGGAGTGCGCTAGTTTGTTGGCCGGAGAGCCCTCCTCCGAGCTTTCATCGAGCTGTCGCGCCATTCGTTAGGACTCTTCGAACGGCTTCGGCCCTCCCCATCCTCAAAATGTTCCATTTGCGCATACGACGAAGGTTTTCCTCAAGATAGTATCCGCAACATCCGATTCCCATCTCTCCTTCATTGAAGCGCGGGGTTTTTGGGTTCCTCACCGCTGTTGGTTTATCTTTAGGGAGAGGCTGTTGCTGACTTACGATTTTGCTCGTCTTTTGCCACTGCGCGTCGGTGACAGATGTAAAGCCGACTCCCTTACTTCTGACTCCCATCCCCGTCGCGACGTGGTTAGCGCCTTTGAGTACGCTTTTCTCAAATGTGGGTGATCCGGTGGTGTTCTTGTCGATTCCCTTTTTGAGATCGGGCGGCGGTCTGGTCGATGCCGCCGCCCGTTCTCTCTGGACTCCCCCTTTCCCAAGCGTTCGCAATCCTCGCTAAAGTGCATGCTTGCCAGCCCTCTCGATCTTTCGCAAAACGCTTTCTGAGATCCTAAGTTTTCCTCCTCCGATATGGAAAACAGACCCGGGATACCACTTTGGAGCGCGCGTGCTGCGTATCCCCCCCTGCCTAGTGCCCATTTCCCTTTCACATCCCCTCCCCCCTTAGATTCCGGACGCAACTTTTATAAGGTGTTTTTCTTCTAAGGCTTTGACTAAGCTCAGTCCTGCTCTGGCCTGCGGGTGCCGCGAGCCTAATTGGAGGTGCTCGGCCGCGCCGGGTTTCTGCGGCGCTTTTGATTGGTTTTGCGCTTTTCCTGCCGATTTGGGTTAGGATTCTCCTTCTACCGCTTGGAGAGTTGCGGTTCCCGGCGTAGGCGGGCGCCGCGTTAGGTCTGAGATAAGTTGGCTCCCAGCTCCGCGTTTCTCCTTCCCCCGTTTTACGGCGATCTCTGAGTAAGTTTTGCCCCGTCTGCGACGATTGGCCCGGTTTTGCACAAGGAGCTGCCTCGGGCTGCTTTTGACGCCGGCGACGATTCGCTCTTTTTTCACCCGCCCTTGCTTTCTTCGCTTCTTTATTCCCTCCTCTCCCGATACCTTGGCCTTACCGTGCTTCGTCGGATCGCGCTCGAAGCTATCCAGACCATCGTCCCTCATGCCGCGCACTGGTCCGCCGTCTTGCTCGCTTGCGCCCTATTTTTTTTTTCGAAACGTTCGTTTTTGCGGGTTTCCTTTTTAAAAGATATATATTTCCTTTTTGGGTCTTCTCCGTCATGATGAAGATTGCCCCTTCTCTGTCTTTGTCCTCGACATGGGGGCCGACGCTTGCGTAGCCCTGCCCTTCGAGAACAGACTTACAGTCCCATCCCTTCTTGACCCCAACGCCCTGCCTATTACTGCCCCCCTGATCGTCCTTCCTCCTACGCCAGCTGTGTCTTTTTTACCTTTCTTTCCTAAACTTAACCGTGTTCCCTCCTCCTTCCGAAACAGGTTGTTCCCTCGCGGCTTCGTGTACGCTGTCTCCGCATTTTTGTATTAAGAGAAATGCGTTGTCCCGTGAATCCTGGTCCTCTCCCCTGGGTTTTTACTTTTTACAGGACTAGTTCCCCTTTGCAGCAAGGCAACTCCCTGCGCTTCCTGTCTCCGCCTCGAAGTGATTTTCCCTAGTTCTCTTTTCCATGGTGAGTTGTCATAGTCCGCACCCATCGTGCACCCTACCCCACTTTTTACCCTCCTTGATCCCCCCTCCTCTTTTCCTCTCTAAGCCAGATGAGCCCACTTACCATCCCCCCCCCGATCTTATTTGGAGCAGGATTCACTCCTCCGGTCATATCAATTCGGAACGATGCGGGAAGTTCGCCTCCGCCCCGTGTTTCTTCTGTAATTTCGGTCCATGGCTCCCGCACCGTGCCCCCACAGGTCTCTGTCCCGTCGAGGTTCTTTGAGCTCGTGCTTCTCGTGCTCTACGTCCCCGGGTTTCCTCTTTTCTCCCTTTTTTTCCCCTAGTAGCCCCTTTCCACTCGATTTTTCCATTCCCGTTGATCTTCTCCCTCGGCTCTCCAACGAGGCGCGCCCTTTGTGGTGACTCAGTTTCCACTCGAAATTTTTACGCCCTCCTTTTTTGTTTTTGAGATATTAGAGGTAATTCTTCTTAACGTTCCCTTTTGTTCGATAGATACGTTTGATGACCCTCCCGCGTTTCGCCAGTTCGGATCTTAGCAGTGAGTTGCGAGACAGTGAAGACCCTTTCTTTCTCTCCCAAATCTCCCCCAACCGGTTATCTCGGGTCTCGTTGCCTGGTCCCTTGTGGATCTTGGCCCCTGGCGACCATGACCTGTCCTCTGCCACGTTTCGTCCTCCTCCTTGAGGGGTGGTCTCGGCCCCCTGTTTTTCTCTCCAACTCCCCTTTGTGCTTGATTTGCTGTGAATATTTGCTTGCATCGGCTCCATGATCGTCTGTTACCCGCGTTCCTAAATTTTGTTTCTGCGCAATTTGTGCGGCGAGGGCACAAACGTTTGCCCCCCCACACAGTCTCGCTCTCCCCTTTGGGTTTTCACTTTTAATTTTGTTGGAGATGACGCTTCTTTTGGTCAGTGGGCTTTGCCACCTTGCGCATCTGAGCATTCTGGTAAACTTCACACCCCGGTTGATAGGCCTTTCAAGTTTTTCAGAGGGCCTTCATGGAGCATATTCCCATGTAGGCTGCCCTTTGGGTCCTGCGGCGACAGCAGCAACGTGGGTCTGCATTCCCCTCCCCCAAGTGTAAGCGACGACTCGCTCCTCCCGGTCTACGCTCTCCTGTTGACCCTGGTTCCTTGCGCCTCGTATCGTATTTTTTTGTAATGAAGTATATGATTTGAGCTGGCGGTTTTTCCCGGGTTTTACTGTGAATTACTTTTTTCTTCGGATGCCTTTAATAGTTACGGCCTCGCGGACCACTTCCCGGGCGTCATTTCAGACTATTGAATGAAAGACGGAAATGCCTGTTTTTCCCCCCCCAGGGCAGAGTAGCTTTTCCTTTAAACAAAAATGAGTGCCGGGTTCCGACCACCCCCATCTTTTAGGCCCTGATCCCCTTCGCATCGGCGGGTTTTTCCTGTGCGCGGCATGTCCTCCTTTTTTCTCTTGCGTAATCTTCCTCTCCTCTTGCCATGGGTTTGTCGTGAGCGATGAGGACATCCGAAGTTTGCGCCACCGCAACGCTCCCCCACGTCCTTTTCCATCCTTCGCCGCACCTCCCGCGGGCCTCCCGCTTCTTTGGTTTTACAATCGTAGCGGAAAGTTTACCGCCCCCGGCTGGACAAGTACGCGGCGTCGTGGTTTTTTGTTCGCCCTTGCGTCGCCCGTTAGTATGGGGACGGCCTTTTGACTTTTCGGCTTTCCCTTCTTCGTGTCCGGGCCTTATCGCGCCACAAGCTACGGTTGCGCGGCGCGCGCCCATTAATGCTCCCTGCTTCTTTAGGACTTCGTCGCGGGCCTTGCGTGAGCGCTCACTCACGGCTTCCGTCCCCTGCTCGCAAGCGTTTTCCGAGGCAGTTAGGGTCAAGACAGGCTCCTTATTTTCGTTCATACAATAGTCTTAGCCGTGGGCCTTTTTTTCCCCTTCGCTCCCCCGTGTCGCGATGGGAGCCCCTCTCTCTTCGGCAGTGAAGGGCAATGACACGGTTCGACGTCTACGCAGTGCCCGCGCGCTCCCTTGTTCGAGGAACTGGTGCCGTCCCCTCCTTTTCTTTTACCAGCCGTCTTCTTAATGTTAACAAGATGTTTTCGAGACCGACCGTTTTTCTGTTCCTCGTTTTGACCTTGATGCCGCTTTGCTGTGTTGATTCGGATTTACACGGGCGGCGGTCTACAGCCGCCGCTTTCCTGTAACGGGGAGATCATAAAACCCTCCCCCCTTTTCCTTTCAAGACACCTTTTTTTAGTCCCAAGCTTCCTTCCAGCGGAGGCGCGCCAACCCGTGTTCTTTCCGTTCCTTTGCTTTATAGTTTACTGCTGTTTTGTTTTGACTGGCAGTTTTTTCGTAATTTCTTCCCTCCCTCGGCGACGAGTTCTGATATCATCAACTCCTTTCGCCTTATGAGATCCCCATTGCAGCGTGAGCCTCGATTAAACGGAGACTACGCACTACTTTGCAGACTTAGTTTTCCATATTCTTGGAGCAGGGCTTTTTTATTTCAAAACTAATTAGTAAGATGATCAATGTAAGGTGGATTTTGTTATCGGGCCCCGTTTATTAATTGCACACCTCCCCCACTTTTCCAGACATTCGTGGTTTTTTGTGTTTCAACCTCTCTCGACGCCTCATCTTTCCTACCCGGCTGAAATAGTAATAGGGGTGCGATTTCCGAGACTCTCTGAGTCCCTGCCGGGAGCGGTCTGGGGGCATCGTACTTTCGCATTGACTCTTCGCTTTGACGCAATGGAGCTCGTGTCTTGAGGAGGGGTTCCCCGCACCCCCCCCCCGCTCCCTTTTCCAAAGCCTCGCCGATGCCTTCGGCCTGGTGGGCGTGAATTACCCTCGTGTTATCCTTTAGGGCATGTTCTCAGTCCATCCGACGAGTCCTCCCCCCGGAAGAGTTATTATACGTCCGAAACTCTTAGAACCCATCCGTACCGCTCAGCATGTGGATGCTCATTCTTTGCTTCCCCATCACACCGGTATTATGTAACCACCGTTAGCTCTATGTCGTTGGGCTATCCTCTTTGTACTTGGGTATGAGCTCTCGAGAGACAGTCCTCCCCCCTATTCTGGTGTCCCTGAAACTTACCTCCAACTCCGCTCTCGTGATTCCAGAATGGTTCGTTCGCGTCCGCGTAACATCCTTAGTTTCCCGATCGCTCTTTTATTTCTCACCCGAGCCTGTTCTGTTAATCGAGGTCGTAGTGAGATGATCCCTACCGAATTATACTCCAGCCCAACCGGCACGGTGTTCGATTTTTGAGTTGAAAATTTCACGTAATCAGCGCCGCCAGGCGTGTGTGCGCGTGCCAGGCCGCAGCCCTTCTTTCTTCCGGAGTTCCCACTCGGCATAAGATCTTGCTATTTTTGGAGGCGAAATCGACCAGATCCTCCCACCACGATCTTGTATTTTCTTATGTCTCTGAAGCACCTCGCCCCTTCTTTGGCCTCCGATACCACACTGGCTTTTTTTGGTCTGCGCGGTCTCGGCTGCAGTCAGTTTTTTCCGACCCCCTTTTGTACCTAGTGACATTCCCCTCCCGGCGCCCGTCGTTATGTCCTAGTCTTTGTTTCAACCTTGGTCGCGTGGTCCTGCTTTGTCTTACCGCGCCGCGCTTCAAGTAGTAGCTCGACTTTATTCTCTGATGTCGTTTTTTTTGCGCAGACGTCTATGATCTTTCTCTTTAGTGCTTTACCCGCTCTTTTGGTTCCTGTGTCTTGGTTCCACGGTCTTGAAGGCTGGTTTCCAGCCTTTGCGCCCTTTTGGTGGTCTTCGGTCGGCTGTATCTGTAGATCCTTTTTTTGCTCCCGAAGTCCATTCAGATTACCCTTCTCTTCCCCTTTTGGGATTATATGGATTCGGCGTCCATAGCTACTCGCTTACCGTCGCTTCCTATTGCAATGAATATCTCTCCTCGTCTTTGCCAAGGTCCCAGATTCCTTGATCTTCTCATAATAGTTGTTGTTGTTTGAGCCTTCGTGCTTCCGTTTTCTCCAGAAGCGCTTCCAGTCTGAGGATCGATCATGTTTTACCCTTCTTTTAAGCGCTCGTCCCTCCTCAATTTTTTGCCTTATCCTTAATCCTCCCTCTCTCACCCATCCTAGAGTGGACTTAGTTCCTCTGACTTGTATAAAATGATCGTTTTTTTAACCGCCCACGTCTTCGCCCATCACTTCGTGCTCAATGCTTTTCCGCCTTAAAGCACTTTTTTTTTCCCTGAGCAGACCCCAGAGCTGGTTCACGCGCCCAAGGACTGGGCTTCATTTAGCCACTCTCTTTCGTCCACTCTTAGAGCTTTCGAGATCAAGCTCTCTAAGCTTGTTTTTACCCCAGCCCTAAATTGGACCATCGCCCGAGACGGTTCGCCCGCGGGTCTTGATGGGTACCTTAGCGATCCAATACGATACTTCTCCCCTATTCTCCCTCGAACCAGGGTTCCGCAAATCTTGGTTTGTGCGTTCAGGCGCAGGCCGAATCAATAAAGGAGTGGGAGGATGTTTAGCGGCGTCTGTAACCCCCCAACCACCCCCCCCCCCCCCCCCACCCCCCCCAACCACCAAAAAAACAACACCCAACCCCCCCCCCCCCACAACCCCCACCCCCCCCAACCCATTCGTAGGGAGTAGCTCTTTTTCTCTTTCTCTCATTTCGCGCCCGATCGCGTTGCGAAATCCAACCGTTTTTCAGCGTTTTTCTTCTGTTTCCCCTATCTCTGAACATTGGCCGTTTTTGTCCCCTTGGATCCGCTCCTCTCCGACATCACGACTTTTTCTTTTTAGGACTTTTAGCCACCTCATACGGCTTCATCCTCTTGCTTCATTCTGTTTCGGCACCTTAGTTTAATCCAAGTTGATCGAGTAGAGTTGCTGTTTTCCAGTTTTTAAACCTCCCTCTTCTTAGTCCTTGCTCGCTCGAAGCCGCGGCCCTTTCCTGTACAGCGCTCATCTCCATTCCCCACTAGCTATTGTTTACGGTAGACAGTCCCCTTTTCCGTTCTTTTCTAGTCGTTTAGCAGCAAGAAGGCGGTTACTTCGTTTTATAATCGTGGAGTCCTGCTTTGCCGCCCTGGCGACACCTGCCTTGTGTGTAGAGAGCGTGCTCGTTTTCCACACCTCGACGGGATACACGCTTTCAAGACAGGTCCCGGCCTGCGCGCGGGAATCTCTTTCTTTGTCCTCTGTTTCTGCTGAGCTCTTTCCATTTTCAACCTCTGCCTTAGTCCCCTTTTTATCTTTCTGATCTAGGGCGTGATCGATTGCCCCCCGAAAGAAAAACCACCCCCGTGTCGCCGTGCTTCCCAATGTTCTGATTGCCATTCTTCTTTTGCTCGTATCCTTGTTTCTTCTTCTGAGTTTGTCGTTCACCCCAATTCTTTCTTGTGAGAAAGGGGCTTTTTTTTAGACGGTTTGACCTTTGCATAATGCACTTCCGTGTTCTCCCTGAGTCTGGTTGCCATACACCATTCTTCTTCCCTACCGAGATCACCTTGCGAAACTCCCCTCCGGGAGATGTCGTTCTACGCTAAATTGTGCGATTTCTCGAGGGTTTTTGATTCTTGATGCGCTCCCGTCGGGCGCGCAGCTCTCCCGGCCTTCATTTCCATTTATCGTCACCCGCATTCTCCTTTAAGCCCTTACCCCTTCTCTTGGGTTGCGCGCAAGCTTCCCTTAGTGCTTGTCGAACAAATTGAGTTTGGCCTCCGCGTGCCGGCGATCTTTAAAAGAGGTTTGAGGTGTAGATCAGTGTATCGGGACCAACATCACCGCTTCTCTTCATCCCACGTTCGCCTGGAGTGAAGACCCCTCCGATTTGTCTGCGTAAACCCTCCTTTTGAAAACCTTTATCCTCCCATGTAACTTACAGCTTTAGCGGTCACAAGGGAAGAGCCATTTTTTCTTCTCGTGGTTTGACCGAAGAATTTGCCATGAAATTGACCATTGATTTTCGTTGGCCATGCGCGCTAATTTTTTTCAGTGAGTGTCGCTCAATGCGCCTTAAGGATACTTCTTCACTACTCTCCGTCTCTTTCATGATTTTTTTTGCTCTTCCCTGAGAGGTCTTTTATCAAGGGTTTTTTTTTTATACCTGATGGTCCACGGACGCGTCCCGCTGCTCTTTTTCTTCAATCCCCGGGAGCTCGCGTCTTTCCTCTGGGCTGAAGAGGGATGACCGTTTTGTGTGATGCGGCGCTCTTCCTTTACTTTTCCGCCGGTGTATCTTTTCATTCCTTTTAATGATCACTTTTTTTTGAGTACTTTGCGACACCGGGCCTCCTCGACGCCTCCTATGTAAGCCCAGCTTGCCTGTTTCCGCCGTGCGACGATGCCGTGTGCAATGATTTTTTCTCGCGGACTCCTGTGATCCGGCGGTAGGATCAGTTATTTTCCTGACATGGTTTCAGTAGCGCTTTCTTCCTCCGCTTGTCTCTCACCAACACGAGTCAATGCCTGGTTCGCTGATCGCCTTAAGTCTGCTCCCCTTCCCCCATCTTCTTGTCAAATCCTGACTTCCACCGATTGAAGAAGGTGCTCGGCTGAGTCCACTATTTTTGTGTTCTGGGACCCGTAATCGTAGGTGTTGTTTCCCGGAGCGCGAGCTACATCCCTTTTTTGGTACGAAGCTTCATGACTGCATTGACCTTCATTTTTTTCTTTGCCGGTCTTTAGTTGATCTTTGAAGCCTGCACCTCCTTACGCGCCCCCCCGTAGCCCCCAAGTTCCCCCCTCTTTGATGCACACCCAGTGAGATGAAAGCATAGAATTCAGCCTCTACTCCGTCCTCCGGCGCCGGCACGGACAGAATTTCTCTTTACCCCAAAGAGTCGAGTACCTTGCGCATACCTCCCCTTGACCCAGGTTTGTCTGTAAGAATTTGTCTGCGTGACGCTTCTCTGCTTTGTAGGCAGATCCGCTCTCCCTGCTTTAAAAGTTTCCCTTTTTATCATGGTAGTTCCCTGTTTTTAGTTTGACGCTCTGCTGGCTCCTTCCCTCCCCGTCCACGACCTTGCTCTCGGCGGTTTTTCGATCCGCAGCCGCGCTCGGATCCCCCCGATTTCCTCTACGCACCCGGCCTGTTTGAGTTTTCATATAGTACAACCAAAATAAATGCTCAAACCCTCGGCGATCAAGATCCTCAGCGACCCCTCTCGGCAAAAACCAAGCTTACCAGCACGCACGCCCCGGTCTTTTGAGAGATAGTTTCCCTGCCTTTTCCCTCTTCACTTTGTTTCTCTCCGCCTCGCCGAAGTTCGAACTTCCGTGTGCTACATTTTCCGTCCTTTCGTATTTAACCCCTGACGCTTTTGGCCACGTAGTGGTTTTGTCTTGCCCTTGATCTCCTGCTCCCCCTCGGGTCTTCCTGGCTCGCATCGAAGCTTGAGCAAGTCCTGGCGTAAACAGCTCTTTGTACTTTCCTTTTTTATGCCCCATTAAATCGCTTTTGTGGTGTGATCTAAGCTTTTTTTCCCCCTCG
>Ga0179593_1267191_pt1 | contig 10435 bp, 16 predicted proteins | sample CZODoug2_1_08_16_FD_185931 | JGI IMG/M metagenome (GOLD analysis project Ga0179593, IMG submission 185931) | Vadose zone soil fungal communities from Angelo Coast Range Reserve, California, USA - CZODoug2_1_08_16fungal (PacBio error correction) | ecosystem: Environmental > Terrestrial > Soil >... | reverse complement strand
GGGGCCCACTGATAGGGACGCATCGCATTCGCATCCTCAATCCTTTGTTCGTCCCCAGGAAAGGGACACCAACGCAAACAAACCCCCCCCACGCGAGAACCCCAAGGGAACCCGAATGTGGTTTGACCAGGTCGGGCCATCCCCGCGCCCAAGCGCCACCCATCACCCACCAACTTTCCCGCCCCATTCCCCCTAGCACACGCTCCCTACCTGACCACCCCGGTCGCGTTGTCTCTATTTTCACGACCCCTTGTGGGGCCCCGACTCAGTACCGATCGGCCCTTTTTCCCCCCCTTTTCTCTCCCGCGTCTTCCGGGTCCCTTTCTCTCTACTCGGGCTTGGTTGGCATCCCCAGTTTGCTACTTTTTTTGCCCCATTTTCTTTTAGACCTCCGTTTAACCTCTTGCCTTGCCCCCCCTTGTTGGGGACGACACCACTCACCCTCGGTAGGCCGGACGCTCGGGATGGATGTCGCCACTCGTAGCGGAAGACCCCCCCCCGCCGCCCAGTCAAACATCGCTCCCTCGAAGGGAGAGCGCGTCGCACATAGACACGCGGCTGATGCACGAGAAGGCCAATGCTTGGGCCTTGGCCAGTCACCCCCATCGCTCCGACGCCAATTGCCAAAGCACGGCCGAAACTCCAACCCTATAGTGGCACAGGCGCCCACCCCGAGCCGTAGTTGTGTTGCCGGTACACACGCCCCCTCACATCATTCGTAACCCTAAGGGATACTCCTGCCCCCCGCCCCCTCCCACTTGTCCCTCGCACCCCCCCCCCCCGCCCTCCTCCACATCGTATTTACCGTTGTTTGTCTTTTGCCTTTGTCATTTACCTTTGTCCCGTCCGCTTTCTTCTATTTCGGGGTTTGCCTCTATCCCAACACCCCTTGTTTTACCCCCCGCACCCCCCCTTCCCAATCCTCCCTCCCCCCCGACGTTTCCGACACCGCACCCCCGCCACCCTTGTTGCCCATACGGAACCCCCCTACGTTTTCTTGCCTCCCCAATTTTGTTCTCCGGCCTTTTGATCCCGCGTGTCCCTCTTGCGACTACAAAAGGGTTTTAGTGGGTTGTGTCCCGCCTGGCGTCCCCCAATTAAAAAAAACCCTTTTATAATTTTTTCGTTGTCCTTCCTTTATCCAATGTACCCCTAAGTATTCCCCCCTTCCCCTTTTGCTTCGGCTGCCCGGGTTGCCGTCGACTCACACGGAGACTTTTTTTTTTCACAAGTGTTCTTGAAACCTTTTTCCATATCCGCACCAGTACCCACCGTTCGACCTGTCCCCTCTTATCCTTCAGCTCGCAGGGCAGTTACCCGCCACGCATTCCTTTTTAATGTCATTCACGACCCCTCCCCTTCCGTGGGGTGTCATCGCTTCTTGCCCCGTTTGAAACTTCCAGAGTTCCCCTTTACTTACTGTCAACGTACGGTCATTGGACTTTCACTCACGGTTTGACTTCGAAAGGCGTTTTTTCGAGCCCCCACTTCCCCTTCTGTCGTCCTTCGTTTGAGTTCGTCCAGCAGGGATTTTTCCCATCCGGTGCCCGGTTTATTTTTCTGACTTTGGTTTTTTTGCGCCCGGACGTCGGCGGCCGAGATTGTCCGCCCCCCGGCCCCTTTCAGTTTTTGATCAATTGTAAATGTGCGCCTTTCTGGATTCCGTGAATGACTGTTAGCGTTCCTTTCCGTTACCCATTCGGGTTTTTGTTGATCCATTTGCCTGTGTTTATCTATCCCCCCCCCGTGCGACCCCACATCTCCACACCCCTTTTCCTCTCTTTCCTGTCTTTTTGTCTGTCCCTCTTTTTTTTTTGTAGGCCCAGTCTTTTTTTTTTCCTTTCGGATTTTTGCCAACCTTGGACACCTCTCCCCCGATACAGGTCCAAGAACGGTTTTTTCCGCCTCTTTCCCCGGTAGCCGGTGCCCCAGTCCCCCCCTGTTACTCTGCTTCGGATTTTTCCATCTTCTTTGACCCTGTTGGACCAGCCTTCCCTTCCTGTCTCCCCCGATTTGCCCCCTGGCGTCCGGCCAAGTCGTTTTTTCCCCCCTCTTTCGCTTCTGGCGCCCTGTTGAAACTCCCCACGTCCCACCACCTCCAACCCTCACCTGTTGTGCCCCCTCCTTTGCCGCCCGACGACTTCTTTGCGTTTTTTTACCCAGTTTTTGTTTTTGTGGTGGATTTACCCCTTGACTGCTTTCGGGGACATTCTTTCCGCCACGGAACATTTTTGCCCTTGTGCTTTGGAGCACCCGGGACCTTGGAATTTTCGACTTCCCCCTCCCCCGCCCAAAAAAGTCGTCCTTGCCCCCCGTCCATTTCATTTTCCTTCTAAACCATTTTATTTTTTCTTTTGCTTGTCTTGGCGACTTCTGGTCAATCTACCCACTCAGATTTTCTGTTTTTTCATAGGTTTAACCCCCCCCCCCCCCCCATTACCCTGTGCCGCGGGTTCACTTCGTCACCGAGGAGTTTCTCCCGCCCCGATCGCCCCCCACCGCAAGCCCCTTTTTTTCAACTTGAATAATTTTTCGGGTAAGGGCGAAAGCCGCCCCCCCAGGGCCGTCTTTCTCTTCCTTCCTTTTTGTTCCGTTTCTCAGCCCTTTTTCTTTTTCACCCTCATTGGTGGCCGGCCTTTCGTGAGACCCTTTTTTGCAAGAGCCAATTTCATGCCCAAAGCTTTCCACTTCCAACAACCGAGACTCCTCAGCCCCACAAGCCTCCGTTCCCCCACCCCGCTTCAACTATTTTTTATTCCCCACCGTCCATCCCTGTGGTTCGGATCAAATTTTTGTCCCACCCCCCCCCCCATATTGTTTGTTCCCAATTACTCGTTACGTAGTTGCACTGAAACCACCAACCCCTTATGTTTGGGCTTATTTTTTTGCTCCAAGTTCCCCCATTTCCCGGAATATCTTTTTTATCTCACCCAAAGACCATATTTGCTTTTCCCTTCCCCCATGCCTTAGAACCTGTTGACAAATGTCTATGTCTCGCGCGTGCGTTTTTTTGAACCCCAGCAAGGAAGTGGCTCCCCCAGCCAAGGTTGGAGAAGTCTAACCCCTCTCTTTTCGGCGTTTCCGTACGTGACGGCGGTCCACCCCTGTTTTTGTCTGTTTTTTTGGGTTTCGAGCCTCCCGCACCCGCCATTGTTGGAGTGGATGGGAATTTTTCGTTCTCCTTTGGGGCCCGAGGTCTAAGTTGTGAACGTTGGCCGGTACCGTTGGAAGTTTAGTTTGTCAGGACCAGTAAACATTTCCACCCGTTCCTCCACGACGTTTATTAACAGGCTTGACACCAAATTTTCTTGTTAAGTGTCACGTTTTCTGTTTTTTTTGGTTGCACCATGCCGCGCATTTGACAGAAAGAGATTTCCCAATGTGAGGGCCACGCTGAAAAGTTTTCTCCCGAATGATTTCCCAGCACCCCCCCTTGTCCGGGCACATTGGGCGTGCCCCTGATCTGGAAAAGTTTTTCCCAGAGCTTGCGGAACCCTCTCGCACATGAGATTTCCTCCGCCCCCCTCCTACCAACCCCCAAGTCCCCGAAAAACGTTTTAATCTGCCGGGCCCCGCAATGGGCTGTCAATTGACCCGTAGGACCTTTTCAAGACGCGCCGTTTTTTTGCACACCGACAGGCAAGGTTCACGCACGGTTTTTCTCTTCTTATTTGTGTTCATTGCGGGAAGACACAATTTGTGATGATGTTCACGCCCACGGGATAGCGCTGTTTCTTCAACGTGTTGTCCACGGATCTCCTCCCCCTGCTACGTTCCACGCGAGTTTTTTGTTTTTCCATTTGCTTGACTTACCCTTCCTTCCACCAACGGCGCGGAGCAGTAAAAAAGGACCTTTTTCCCCCCCCCCCACTCCCTCTGCTTTGTTGTTTTTTTTTTTTTTTTTTAAGATTCCCACGAGTTTTCCACTTAAGAAGGGTTATGTCTTCTGCTTTCCCCCCTCTCGCCTCTTCTTCCATGTCTTCCGATATCCTGTCCTTCTTGTTCGATCCTTTTTTTAAACCGAGTTCAGTCAATAGTTGCGACCTTCCCCCAACCGTCATGGCGTGCTAGATTCCATTCCTTATTTCCGTTTCCTCGCCACGGCTTTCCCCATCCAGTTTTTTGGATACATTAGGTTTTCTGCGGCTTATTTGGGACCCTGGACAAAATGCGGTACCTTTCCTCCTTCGGCCGGCCCCGGGGAATGGTACGTTGCCTGGAATGGTCCCAGTTTACGTTCCCTCCCCATTGACCCCTCCCCTCTGCCAAAATAGAGGCGTAGCGCCCTTTTTTTCTCTAACCCTTTTACTCCCCCGGACTGGAAGGTCGACCTCGTTGAATTCCCACTTGTCCCGAATTCTCTCTGTCATGGCCTTGTAGGCTCAGGGTGCACTCTCCCTTTTTCCTTTCCTCTTTTCCCCTCCCCGCTTGACCGGAGAGGAAATTTGTCCCGGCGCCCCCCCCGGATTGTCCTGATGGGCTTTCCCCATTGGGACCTGCTTTGCTTTGACCTTTTTCCCTTTTCCACAGACAACCCCTCGTTTTGACTTGACGGTACGGTCACGACCACCCACCCGTCCTTTCTTTGCTCCTGCCGCTCGGCTAGTGCGCGGGTTTTGGCCCTTCCCACACCGTCGGGCGGTCTTTTTTGCCCAGCAGTTGTCCTTTTGTCACCCCCCCACCCCAAAGTTCAAGTGAGACATCACACCCCAAGAGAATGTTGTCAGACCCCGGAGAGTTGACCTTTCCTTATTCTTTCATAACAGAAAGGTTGGGAACCTTTTCATTTTTTTAATTCCGGTTCTGTTTGAGACACAGACAATTCGAGACCCCAGCCTCCATTTTCTCCCTGTTCGTTGAAGTGTTCGGCCTTTAAAGGACCCAGAGTTCCCAAGGTACTGGACGCCCAAGATGTTCCTTTCCTCAGGCCAAGGACTGCTTTTTTTAAGAAGGCACCCACGTCCGTAGGCTATTGTCCTGCGTGATAGATGGGGCGTGTCCCCCCCCTTGGAAGTCTCTTTTGTCTCCTGTTCTTTTTCTATTGAGGATATACTCACTGCCCGAAGTTTTTTCAATCGATGTTGATAGGCTGAATACCCCCCCCGTCACGGCTCAGTGTCGTCTTGCCCTGCCGTCACATTTCTACGCATTAAGTTCCCCCCTCTCGTACCTAACAATCGTACGCCGGTTAAAACCCTTTTGGTTGGTGAGTTTTAGATGGATGCCGCACTTTTTTTGATGTGAAGGCCTGTCAACTGATGTTTCTTCCTCCCTGACCAATGATGCAGGAGTTTTTTTAGACCCCAGGGAAGATCCTGCCCAATTCCCGTATCCGCAGTTTAATTTAACAGTGTCTCTCCCCCCCCCCCCCCCCTTACACCCCCTCCTCACCCAGGCTTTTTTTTTTCCCCTTTACCTTATGAACATAGCCACCCCAAACAAAATCCGGTCGAACTTCTCTTTTTTTTCCTCACTCGAGTCCTTTTCCAATCTGCTTCAGTGGTTACCCACTGTCTTGTTCCCCCGTAGGGTTACCCTGACGGTTTTGTCCATGCCCCCCCCCTTCCAGGCTCCGGTGCCGTATCTAGGCGGCTTCGCCGAACCACTTCTCAACTTTTCTCGGCCTTTTTGGATTAGGGGAGTGGCTCGTACACCCGGGATTGAAGGAGGTTCTCTCTCTTATTTCAGTGGACTCACCGCTTCGACCCCTTAACTCTCTTTTGGTTTGAAGGGACCCACCCCCTTTATGACCTTTAAGGATTCCAAATTTCGTTTACTTCCCACCTTCCCTTTTTTGCATTCATCAAAGCAACCGGCTCTTTGGTTGTTTTCCCCTTTAACTCCCCCTTTAAACTTTATGTTTTACTATGATTCCTTGATTCAGACCCAGTCTTGGTTGGGTGCCTCATGAACACTCGGGGCTGAGTTGCACATTTTCCAGTCCCCCTTTTCCCCTTCATAGCTTTTTTATCCAAGAAATTTTATTGCAATGAAAGAACCTTTCCTTGAGCCCTCGGTTTTCTCCGGGACCCTCAGTTTGGCGGGTTTGTCCCCACGTTCCTGGGTCCATTCGTCATCCCCCCCGGCTTCTTTCGGTTCTCTCTCGTTTCACAACCCAAAAAAAAATTTCTGCGTTCCCCAGTCCAACGCTTTGTGATCGGACCTGCCCTTTTTTCTGGTGACTTACCAGGGCAAGATGTCGGGTTTTGCAATTTTTTTTTTTTTCTGCGATTTTTTGCTTGAAGTCTTTTTTTTCCAGGTTCCCTGTTCCGCTGCTTTGACTTTTTCAAAAGTTCCACGGCCTCTACAGTATTCCTGCCCTCCTTCTCTTTTTTTCTTCGCTTTCGTATTTCTTTTTTGCAGCTCGGGTCTCAGTTCCTTCCTGCCCCATCCCCCATTCAAGGAAGACTGCCCCCGTCCATGGTTTTACTAACCTCTTCTACTTCCCAACAACTCCTCCCATTTGCGTTTTTCTCTTTTTCGCGTCCACCCCCCAACGGCACCCCATTGTCGGCTTTTTTGACGGTCCTTCCTCGCGCCTTTTTTCTCTACTTTATCTGGCGGTGACCCCCCCCCCCCCCGTTTTTTTTTCGAGCGGCGGTAACGTCGCTGGTTGTCGCTTTCCTTTTTTTTTTCAACCCCCCCCCCCAGTTTGCACGGGGGCGCTCCCTTGTCTTGCTCATCATTGATTTTTTCATTTCCCCCTCTTCGTTCTCTTTCTTCCCACCCCATGTCTGTGACTGGCTGGCCTTCGGGTTTCGTGTGCGGTGCTCTGCCGTGCCGAAACTTTGTTTTTTTTCCTCCCCCGCACCATTGCGTTGCGTTCCGCTTGGGCTGTTTCTTTTCGCATTGCTTGGCGCATTCTCTTTTATTGCTTAATGCTTCTTTTCTCTTTCTATCCCCCCCCCCGTGGCCGACAAGGTGGAAGGTCCCCACCATTGTGGTTTTTTCGGAATCCGTTGACTTCGGGCTTCTCTTCGGTCCGGCGTCGGCGTGCCCTGGTCCCCCGTTTTTCGCTCCACCTATGGGGTTTTACTTATATCTTTTTTTTTTTTGGTCGGCCTACTTGTTCCGGCATTACCCTCCTTTTTCGACCATCTTGGGCCTTGCACCAAACCTGTCCGGGTTTCTCCCCTCCTCTTCCGACCGCCCACCTCTCGTGTCCCTATAGCTCCACGCGGTTTTGCGCCTTCGTCGCCTTCAAATCTTCGGGGGATGGGCCTTCCGCCGTTCCTTTTGTTCGGTTTGGCATGTTCTGGCTGTGGCCCTGCTCCGCCCCTTTTTCCATTTGACCCCCCCGGGCGACCGCCCTTTTGTGTAATTCATTCCTACCATCCTTGGAGCTTTTTCCCCCCCCCCCTTTTCCCAGGCAAGTTCATTCTTGTGCCCCCCAAATCATCATCCTTTTTGGTTTCGTCCTCGCCTTTTTCTTTTTTTTTCTTTGCCACTAGGTAAAGTTTTCCGCCCCACCCCTTCCGCAGACGCGCCCCCCACTTTCTTCTGACAAAAAACCCCCCTGGTTCTTCCCTTTCCCGACCCTTTTTTGTTGGAAGCCCCCCCTTTGGAGCCCAATATTAGACTTTTTTTTTTGGACTTCTTTGGCTTTGGGCCCCTGCAGTCCAAGTTGCACTTGTCCGCCCCCAAGTCTCCCCTTTTGCTCCGAGACATGACAACCCGGTACTCTTTTTGAAGGCGGATGTTTTGGCCGGCTCTCTTTCCCTGGGCTTTCTCACACGCCTTTGCCGGCGGCCCCCCCCCACTTTCGGCGCTTTCCCGAGCCATGGTCACCTCTGTTACCATGGTCCCCAGCCCAGCGCGTTTCTCCCCCCCCACTGAATTTCATGCTGCGTTGTCCTTTTTTTTCTGAATTTTTTGGAAACCTCATTCCCCCCACCCACAACCGCTGACCCTTAGTGACCCACACCCCACAACGGAAAGCTAAACCCCACAACACCCCCACCCAAGACCCCCCCCACCCCCCCCCTCCCTCTCAGATGAGTTTCCACGCTTTTTCCCACACCCCCTCCACGAGATTAACCCCAGCTGCCCTGCAGATTGCGGTCAGTCCTCTTTGGGAAGGCAAAACCCCGCCTTAGAAACCCCCACTAAAAGGCGCCCCCACTCCTCCCTCCCCTTTTCTGAACAAAACCCTCCCTCGTTTGTCCCCCCAGACCCCCACATCTTCTGCCACCTTCAACTGCCACCTTCAGCTGGGCGACACCACATCCTCACACCGACCCCCCCCGATCCCCACCCACCCACCAACAGAAACGAACACAATGATCTACCTTGTATTCTTCCCACATTTCACAATCAGGAACCCTCCACTCTTTGAACACCGAAACCCCACGCCTAACCACAGCTCTCTATCGTACTTACCGTTTTCACCCCACCCCCAAGAAGAAAAGAATTTGCCTCCCGTGTTTTCTGATGGGATTCTGCCCCGGCCCCCAGCTTTTCCTCCCTTCGTCATGCCCCCTTGCGTACCCCATCTTGTAGGAAGCCCCTTATCCTGGGGTTGATTTCTAGTCGCTGAGCTACGGTCCCACATTGTCCCAATTTCTTTGGATGTCCCAAAGACAGTGGTCAGACCCCCCCCCCCCCCCCCACGGTCAATGTTTGGTTTCTCGTGTTTCCGTGGGTGCCCTGCGTGGTTCGGGTGGTTCACGTTGGGGGTTCCCCCCACCCCTTTTCACACAGATAACCACCCCCGTTATTACGTCCTTTTTTCGCAGTGGTTACCCCTTATCACCCAAGCGATCCATCCCCCTTTTTTTTTTTTCCTCCCTCACCCCCCTTGGTGGCCCTCTTGTTGATTTCTTTGGGCTTTTTTCCTTACCCCCCACCCCCCACAGCTCCCCCCTCGCGCCCCACGTCAACCCACGCTACTCCTAAACCGCCTGCCCAAGTAAGAATTACAGACCACCCTTTTTTTTTGAATCCCCCCACTTCCACACCCCCCTCCCCCCCCCCCCCCTCCCCCCCCCGTCCATCCTTCCCCTCCCCCACCCCTCCCCCCGAGATTTATGTTCTCGGCGCTTTTTTTTACCGGCTTATGTTTAAACAAAAACGTCCTAGGCCTCCCACGCTCCCCTTCCCAGGACCATAAAGAGAATTTCGAAACATGTCTTTGGGAGTTGAACACGGGCAATGATTTTCCTTTTCGGACCTCTTCGGCTCCTTTTTTTCTTTTTCCCCCCCTTCGCCCCAAACCAAGCATTTTTTTCGAACAATGTTTGGCCCATCAACCCCCAACCCCCCAACACCCCCCCCCCCCCCCCCCCCCCCCCCCCCGGGGGCCGCTTTTTCTCTCCTTCCCATCTCCCCGCTTCACACCTTCGCTTGAAAGTCCCCTTCCCCTTTTTCCCCCCCTTCCCTTATTCTTTGATTCTTCAGTTTCCCTCTTTTTCCGTTTTCAGTTTTTCTCCCCCCCCTCACCTTCGTGTCCTTTCCCCTTTCACCCGTCCTCCCTCGTGCTCCTCCGGTGGGACCCCAACGCCACCCCACCCACCGATTGCCCCCCCCCGCCCGCCCTGTCCCCCCCTTTCAGCGTTTGTCCTGGGCCCTTTCCCTCCAAGTGTCAGAGTTGCGATTAAACCACTGGGCGGGTGCGCTTTTTTCTCTGACTTTTTCCCCTGAGAGAAATTCTCCTCCCCTTTTTTTTTTTTTATTCCTAGTTTTATTCTTCCCTGTCCATTGCCCTTCACGCCCAATTTTGCCCCCTCCCTTGTCCCTCTCTTCCGGGCTCCATTGTAGTCCGTCACTGTTCCAACCCGCGATCGGCGTCTGGCCGACTGGGCTCGTCCATAACCAACCTTCTTTTTTTCTCCAGTCGTGAAAGAACGTGAATAGGTTTTTGCGTTGGGCGTTGGGTTTTTGATTATTTCCCGGGCCCCCTTCTCTGTTCCACACTGTCCCGTTGCTTCGTTACCTGGATTCCTTCACAAGCCCTTTCCCCCCCCCTCAACGGAGCCTTGGTTCCTTTCGGGGTCAGCGGAGTTCTCCTGGGAGTGCCGCACCCGCTCCTGCTTTCCCCCTCGTTTTCAACGACCAAAGTTCTTTTTATCCCCTTCCCTAGGCTATTGGTTTTTTTCACCAAAACGCAGGCTGTTCGGCTCCACCCACGCCCCGTCACGATCTCAGTCTTGAGGCCACCAACCACCAAACCCTTTTACCCAGACCATTAGTTTTCCCTTTTTGCTCCACCCGGGCCCCCCACCATTTCTTCGAATTCAACTTGCAGTCGGTACCTCTCCCCCTCCCCCTTGTTCAACCACCCCCCTGCCCCCACGGTTGCACGCCCTTATTGGGACCCGCGCCTTTGCGGTCCTACTTTTTTCCCTGTTGGAGCGGTCCACGCCTTAGGGTTAGTGTTTTCGCGTGGTTTTCCGCCCGTTTCTGATGAGTTATGCATCGCCCCTTCCCAATCTTTTTG
>Ga0179593_1266800_pt1 | contig 10435 bp, 7 predicted proteins | sample CZODoug2_1_08_16_FD_185931 | JGI IMG/M metagenome (GOLD analysis project Ga0179593, IMG submission 185931) | Vadose zone soil fungal communities from Angelo Coast Range Reserve, California, USA - CZODoug2_1_08_16fungal (PacBio error correction) | ecosystem: Environmental > Terrestrial > Soil >... | reverse complement strand
TTGTTTTTTCCTTCCGATCAACGTTCTCACATGAGGTCCCCTGTTCGAACGGTGTTAATATGCACCCCCCCTCGCAAAAACTTTGAAGATTTTTTTCAATGAAACAACCCAATGCCCCTCCTCGGGCTTTCCTTGCATGGCGAGTGCTTTTGCAACTCTCCCGATTATCTCTGTCGTATCCTTTAGAGGCAACTAGCACTCCACCCTGGACAAGAAACCTTTCTACGCGTCAGTTCCTGATCTTCTCTCGCCTGCCAAACAGGCTCGGGCGGCCTTTCCTTCTTTCCCTATAGTTCCCTCCCGATCCTCGATTGCCGGAGAAAGTTTTTTAAATTGTACGCCTCCCCCGATTTTCCTAGTTCGTCTTTCCTTTTTTTCTTACTCGGGCTGCGGCCTTGTAATGCTATTCTTCCAAAGCCGGTCCATTTTTCCCCAGAAGGTAATAATACCCCAGGACCTTTAGAGCCCATCTCCCCTTCCCCTGTGACCAAGATCTCGTCTAACGTGAGTCCTTTAACCTCGAGATTCCCTCCCCCTACCTTTGATCTTAAAGCACTTCCGGCGTCCTCTTCCTGCCGTAATCAGCTTGAGGAGCTCAAGCGCTCTTTGCTTTCTCCCCTTAAGTTTGGTAATCGTTCGCTTACCCTCCTCCCCCTGTTTGCCTCGTTTTAAGGCGCAATTGACTTTGGCCGTTGGGTGCGCAGCGGCCCCCTTTCCCGGCGTAAACGTCAAATGTTGAATTTCGGGGTGTGTTTCTCTCCCTCATACCCCCCCAGTTGGTGTTGTGCGGAATAGTTTCCTGCCTCTTCTTTTCTTAAGAATCCTTTCCTCCGTCCTTCCTGAAGTTGCCGTCCGGATTTTTTCGCATGTTGAACCCCGCCCGATTTGGAATTTTTTCCTTTGTCAGCAGCCTTCGCCGCAATGATCGCTTTTCGCAAAAGACGTCCTCTCCCCCCCCCCATTCTTGTTGTAGCAGTAAATTGCTTCCTTTTCCCCTCCTCTTCACCTAATCTCGACGTCACACCTTTTCTCTCAGGCCAACTCGCCTTCGTTTCGGGACTTTTCAGAAGGGCATAGCCTCCCCTCTTCCTCTTCCTTACATCGTGGTCGTTTCTTTATTTTTTATTTTCCACCTCGACCCTTTTTTTTTTCTGTGCCCGTTGCTTTCCCAGATAGAGGTTCCTCGGTCTGGTCCTCTCTCAGCTCGCTGTAAGTGAATGCCCAGGTCAAAAGCCGGGCGGTTTTATGCTTGCAATCCCCCTCTCCCTTCGCGGTGACGCGCTCACGCTGCGGTTCTTTTTCAACTGACTGAGTACTTTTTTCCCCTCCACTTTCCCTTGCAGAGCATCATTGTCCAGTTACTCTTTCCTCCTATCCACTGAGATCGTCTCATCATACCTCTTCTTAGCTATACGATGCTTCTCGTTTAAGCGTAATAGTTTTTCAGAGAACTATTCTAAAATGTTTGATGACCCCCCAAAATCCTGTTCCCTTGTTAAGTTATGAAATCTCAGCTTTCTCCCCACCCTTCTGGGAGGAAGGCGATCGGTTCCTTTAGAAGTATTCGCTCTTTTATTAGAGCCGCATGGTTTCTGACTGACTCTTTCCCTCCTCTCGATCTCTTCTCGATCCGACGTCGCCGGCGCCTTTCCCCTCGAGCGGGGAAACCTTTTTTTAAATGCCTTTTGATTCGACTGTCTTTCTCCCTCCTTCAACTGAATTAATGCCCAGGCGCCGGTATTGCGCTTTTCTCTCCCTTTTCACCATCATCACCTCTCTGTACTTCGTGGTGCCGGTTGACTCAAGAATGAGGCACGTGATCTTTTTTAATGTCTCGACCCCCCCTCCTTCCCTCCCTCACAGGCCACCCATTGACTGGCCTGCTTTTCTCTTTCCGCTGCGTCTCGCCCCCCCCCCCCCCCCCAAACCCTGCTCCCTGTTTTTTTTTGCCGCGACCGTATCTCCACCTCACCCGAGTAAAATTATAAGGATTCCCCCCTCTCGCTTTCCACTTTCCAATTTGCTCCCCTTTTCTTTTCTTTCTGCTCGTCCTTTGGTTCTTTGTTCGACGAAGTTGCGCTCCCTCCCCTTAGTGAAGAGTGCGTTGGGTTCCAACCAAAATAAGGGCCTTCATTTCTGCCCCCTTCCTTCCCCTCGATATCTCCGTTTTGAGAGACTGTCTTGCCTCCCTTGTTTTATGAATTTGGAAAGGCCGCCCTTTTTTTAGTCCAGACAAACACGTGCATCTCCCTTCATCTGAGCGGCAACTTTTCGCGAAGGATAAAAGTTTTGACGAGCTGCATCCATTCTTTTTCCTCTTTCGTGATGCCAATTGCTAGTGCGTTGAAGGTCTTGCTCCCCCCTCTTCCCCTTTCGGGGCGATACGGTCGCGGAAATCAAAGCGTATTCGTGTTTGCATAAGAAACGATGACCCGCTCACCGCAATGTTTTGAATGAGCGTCTCCCAATTTTTTGTTTGTTGCGTCGAGCCAACCTCGCCGCTCCATTGTCCCGCATTAGTAGTCACATTAAATTTTCAGAGTTTTCATGATGGTGTAACTTCTCTGCGTCCCCCCTCCAATACCTTCCTGGCATTCTTTCTTCCCCCCGAGGATAGCAGTCGCCCAGTCAGGCAGTTAATCCCCTCGCAGGTAACGCTCGTGGGATTTACCTACGGTATCTCTTCGCTCTCTTCCCGAGTCAACTTTTTTTTCATCCACAGTACTGTCTTAGAGGCAATTACGCATTTTTGCGCGATGACCCTTTCTCCCGATCCCCAAACCTTTTACGCCTAGTTGTCGAATTCTTTTTTCTCCTTCGGTTTACTCAGAGTGGACTGGCTGCCCAGTATCGGTGAGCGGTCCCTTCCCATCTCCAGTGAACCATCTCCCGAATTATTAGTCGCTTGAATTTTGTGTTCTCTTCTTCTCTCTCCGGTTTTTCCACTCCTTCCCGATGTTTTCTCTTTCCGTGAAAGTTTTTTTCTTTTCGCCAGAAGTGGACCTCGACCTCTATTCCTTTTAGCTCGCGTCAAAGTTTCTGACCTCCTTTTCTTTTTTTTCGATGCCCCCGCATAATAAGGAGGGTATTCCTGCCCTCTCTCTCGCATCATTAAGACCGTTTCATCTCGCGGCCAAGACACCTTGCGACTTAAGAGACCCCTCCTTTTCTTCTCCATTGGGGAATACGGGCCTGTCCCCCCCTCCTGCTACAGAATTCCGCTGAGTGTCTTCTCTTTCTTCCTTTCCTCAAGTAAACATTCGGGCCAGTCCCTCCACTCCTTGCGAGTTGGATGAGTATTCAAGTTCTTAGATCTTATCTGAGCCAGGATATCTCCCTTCCGTTGACCCTTGTACTTTAGGGACCACGGACCACTACTTTTTTTCCTTTTCTCCGTTTTTTTTCGTCAGCGCGATTTCCCCTGAAGGGCTATGCACATTATACCAGATGTCAAAAGTGGTGTGCGGGTCCTACACTCCCCCTCCGGTCGCCTGTAAGGACTTCCTTCTTTGCCACACTGCGTCCCCCGAGATGCGCTTGCACCCTCATCCGCCAGCGAACTTATTCCTTTTTTCGCAAGACCACCCACTCCTCTTTCATACGGTGACGGTTTTCATAGTTCCTGCGCCAACCCTTTCTTCGGCCTTCGGAGGCCTTGTTTTAGTTAGTACGCGCTCTATTCCCCCGCCTAGGACTGAATAGTTTCCTTATCCGTTTCCCTCCCCCTCTTCTTCTACTTCGCTTTACTGTAAGGTCTCTCTCTTTTTGTCGTGCTCTGAGCTTCGCACACCTTAGCAATCTCTCTTTTTTTTCCCTCCGCGATGGGCCGCAGCGTAGGAGTATTTGAGTAACGCGTGACCTTTTTCCTCTTTGGGAAGACCTTTCTTCTTGCCTCCGCCGTAGAATTCCCACTCTCTGCGATGATCGCAACAGGTCCTTCTTGATCGAGACCGGCTGTCGACGGGAGTGAGAAGAAATTTCGGGATTCCCGCTTTCTTCAGGCCCGTCCCTTCAATAAGGGTACGGATCTCTGCTCGCTTTTTTGCTCTCCTTTCGGCTCTCTTGGACAGGGTGCCATTCTCGTTTGATCGTAACCGATCATCCATCTTTCTCCTTGCTCTTCCATCCCCCAGTATCTGGTTTTTTTTTCTTTGCTCTGCGCCTTGCTTTCCTTCGCCATGGGACGATCCAGTGTTGCCTAGTTTGCATATTTACACCGTTAACCGGTAAGGTCTTAACCGTTATATCTCCTCCACCCCCCAGAGAATCCTCCTCTTTTCCCCCCCCTTCCCGTGTTGTTTTTGAGTTCTATGTCTATTTTCTTTTTTCCTGCGATACAGTTATAATGGCCGTTCCCTTTTTTTGTACTATTTGCCCAACTCTTCCAAATGAAGATCCGCCCATGTATGCCCCGAAAGGCCGCTCCGGGATTTGGTCTTCCCCTTTTATGGAGGTAACGTCTCTTTCGATCTCGTGTATCGGTTTCAGTTGTGCCACCCGAGCAAGAAACCCTGTCAAAGATTCGCCCCTCTTTTTTCCTTATGCGCTCTATACCCGGCTCGGTTTCGTGCCGTAGTCACTTCCTCTCGTACCTCCCGAGAATACCCTTCGCAGCACTTTCCCCTTTCCGCCCCGGTTCTGACGAAAATACAGTCTCATTCTTTTGGGGTTCTCTACGCGGTCTTCGGCCTTCACTTCTCCGTCCAAAAGCCGTCCACAGTCATCCCCAATCAAGTCCGCGTTTCCTTTTCCCGTTCGTTAACTCTGATTTTACTTGACGTCTGTCATTTCTCTATCACCCTGCCCTTTTTCACTGGAGATCCCGATTTAAAGGATGCCGTCCTCCCCTTCCCTGAGGTTTTTTTTCCCTCCCCCAGATCTAGTCACTTCTTTTTGACTTAGCGTCGTACTCGACCGTCCTAAAGGGCCTCTCGTCGCAGACGAGGGGAGGGGTGTGCGTCCCTCATATCGTTTCGGCGTCCCCTTCCCCCTTCCCTCAGTCTTGTTTGTTGTCCTTAGAGAAGCAAATCCGATTTTTTTTTTCTTTTTCGTGCAGGTCTTTTTTTCCTCCCCGCGAGTTTCCGCGGCATCCTTCGGCGCACGAAGACAGAGAGCGGCCAGGCACCCTCCTTTCTCTTTGGGCCCGTGGATATGCTCGCCCGTATCTCTCGCTTTCCCCTCCCCCAAGACGTAATCTCACCCAAGTCTGGTGAAGTGGTCTTCTACTTACGGCTGAAGGTCTTTCCATATCATTTTTTTCTCAGCCCTTTTTTTTTAGACGCGGTTCCCTCCGTCCCCCTCATTTGAGGACGTCCTGGTATATTGCTCTTGCCCGCCACATTGGAGACTCTGACCTGTCGGCCGTTTTTTTTTTTTCAAAATCCTTTCTGTTCTCGCGGTGGGAAGAGAGCTTTTCCTTCTTTGGGAATCGGCACGCAGCAGATTTTTTAATACGCGAAACCCCGCTGATTTGCCTCTACTGGAGAGTCTTTGCGTTCGCTCGTCACGCTCGCGTTTCGAAGTTTCAAGTGACTGATTCAATAAGAACTTCCAGAAGTTTTCCCTTGTCCCCAGTTTCTCCCAATAGAGATCTAGCTATGTTTAACATTCACACGAGATGCTCGCGGTGAAGGGATGCTTGCAGCGGTTCAGGCTATCCTTTTAGAGAAATCTTGATCTGTTTTCCCCCCCCTCCCCCCCCAAATCGCCGCTTTTTTTTCCGTCCAGAAATGACAAGCCCCATTCTTTTCCCCCCTACATTTTGCGGCTCTTTGTTCAGGTGAAGAGTTTCATCTCGTCCCATGAGTCCTTGCTCGACCGTGCCGGTTTATCCCTCGACCGTGTAGTACGATACCGTCTTTTTCCTTTGCCTCCTTCCCGAGTGGATCTTCGATTTCATGTCCAGTGATCGCCTGAGGATAATGCAAACGAATAAGGACCCCGGCCGTTCGGTCCCTTTTCTCTTGCATTCTCCGTCTTAATAGACCCCCTTCTCTTTTCCGTATTGGGGGTTATACTTGTCTCTTCTCTCCCGAATGCGGCACATTGATCGTTGAATTTGATATAGAACCCTGCCTGGCCTTCCTTCCCCCCCCCTTTTTCAGGCCTCCCCTGTTGAGTTACTCGGGGACTATTGCTGAGGCTCTCAAAACACGTAGTCCGGTTGCGTGTGCCGCTAACGTATCGCCACCCCCTTCCAAGAATTATAAGGGGGCTGCAACTTTTTCCCCAAGTGGTCACGTCTAAACGACACTCCTTTCCCTTACCCCCCCTCTGATTTTGATGGCGGTTCTCGTCGTGCTGCAACGCCAAGACAATATTCGTGGGGTCTGACCGATTCCCACTAACTTAGGATTTACATTTTCGAAACTTCCTTGCACCTTCTTCTCTCTTGTCATAATAATATTGTTGTTAGATAGATCTATTTCCCCATGCAGACTTCCCTGCTCTTTTTGAGTCGTCAGACCAGAACCTTAACTTCTATTCGTTTTCGCGGCTACCTCCAGAGAATCCTCCCTCCCTCCGATTTCTTGCTGCCATTGAGGTGCTGTACCCACTTGATAATGGGGTACAATAATTACTTCTCTTCGTTTTTTTGTTTAGACCTGTTGTGATCGCCTCCATTCCAGAAGTGACCCTTTTTTTTCTCAGACACTCCTGTGACTTCCCCTCGTTTCCCACATGCAGGTTGGGGTCGAGAGCACTTTTTAGAAGTCCGGGCATTTCTTCCCCCCTGCCCCCCCCCTTACCTAGTGATGCTGTTTGAAACCGGCGATGAATCTAAATAAGCGCCCTTTCTGGCACCTACTGGGCCGCCGTCGAATCTTAGTTCAGTAAGCGGACTTGTTTTCCCTGTCTTGGACGTTTTCCCCCCCTTCTTTCGATGCCAGATCGCGCCGTCTTGAAGTTAGCAAGGTCCGGTGCCCCTCCACCTAGAGTAGGCGAGGGCCTTCAGAAGCTGCGCATGAAATTTTTTTTATAAAGACTGACCCTTTTTTTTTTCTTCTCCCCATAAAAGTTTTATGCATTCTTGACGGACACTTCTCTGATTTGGGAATTACCGACAGTCTCGTCGAAGAGGTCGAGTCCTTATCCCCAGCACTTCGTCTGCTGTTCTCGTTTGATGTCGTGGCTCTCTCTCCTTTATCGAGGTTTCGTAAGCGGAACGGCACTGTGCAGACGCTCTTTCCCACTTCGAGTTCCCTGTTTTTTTTACCTCTACCTCGGTATTCTCTTTCTACGCGTTTTTACGCTTTGTGTTGGATTCAACGTGCTCAATCCCTCCTGGGTTTCGCGCATTCCTGACCTGAGATGCGCCTGAGTACAATAAGAGACTCTCTGCAACGTCCCTGCGCCTTTTTCTCTCCTCCAGCAGTCCATCATCGTTCACGACGGCTGACGAGGTCGATGTCCGAGTAGCGGGCGGCGGTACAAGATGCACCCCTTTTCTTCCCCTTTCCCCCAGTCAGCCACGCATGGCGCTTTTGGCCTTGTAGTCAGAAGATTTCGTTTTCCATCGCGCCTTCCTTTTCTCTCTTTGATAGACTGGCCGGCTCGTTCCCCCTTTACTTGGTGTGCTTAGTAAGTTTTTCCTTTCGCTCCCCTCATCACTTTCGGCTACGGCTCGTTTTAATACCCGCTGCCCCCCTTTTGTTTTTTTTTCCTGTCAGAATCGGCCGTTGCAGGACTGCAGGCCTGACCCGCTGCGGACGCTCGCGCTGCACGCCCTCCCCCGGTGATTGCTTCCCCGCAGCCCACACCCTTTTTTCCCAGGTGCGACGCGGCGTTTTGATTGCTCCGACCCCGTCCCGTCAGGCTCCTTAGTTAGTTCCCCTTTCTTTCCTTTGAGTACGCGGCTCGCCTCACCCGAGAGGCTCGCTCTTCCCGCTGTTTTTTTTTCTCTGCCTTGCGAGCGGATAGCCGGATCAGGAGGGGCGTGCTCTCGGTAGCTTCGACTTCAGTCTCCCCCCGCGATGGATCATGTTGAATTATTCCGCCGATTTCCGGTGTAGGTTTAAATGCTTGCCTGGCCAGGGCTTTTTTGACTGACCGAGCAGTGGCAAGGCCGCAGCCGGCTCACCCACATAGTAGCGTGATGACCCGGAACCCCTCGTTCGTTACCGGCTGCGACGGGGACAGTCCGTCGTGCTAGGGGTACTATGAGGAAGGCGACGGTTTTCCGCACCGGGAAGCCTGCTTGAGCGGCGCGAGTCTCGAGCTGAAGCTGTCACCTATCTGTTTCCCTTGTGCATTCCTTTTTCTCGTCAACAGACGAGATTCTCCTCGCTTTTTGCAGCTTCCTCCAAGAAGCTGGGACACGAACGCGTTTGCCTTTTCGTGTTTTGTCCTTGTAGATAAGTGGTGCATTCTTTTATAGTCCCTTTTCCCGGACATTATGAGTTCAATTCTCTCGGACAACCATCGACATCTCCCTCTTTTCCTCTTTCCTACGTTTTTGTTTCTCTCTCGGTCCCGCTTTTTGTATTGTCGGCGATATCCCAGGTTATCATAATGCCGGCGTTTCTCTCTGCTAACATGGCCCCGGTAATTATGACACGGAAGCCCGCCCTTGGCGTTCCTGCCCCAGATTTGGATGATCTCCCCCGGCAGGAGATCTCCTTTAGTATAGTTGACGATTCCCCCCTGAGCAAGCCACCCTGTCGATCGACCGCGTTAGCGTTGCAGCTTGAGCGGCTCGCGCCGTTTTCTACTCAGGCGTCCTGTTTGGCCGTCGGCCTTCTCCCGTTACTTCATGGCGTCTTCCCTCTCCCCTTCCCCTCCGCTTTCCTCCTATACTCCTTTGTGGGCCAGCTCCGTTATGGGGGCTTCCTCGGCTCGAATTGAAGTCTTTCCCAAGCCGTCCAGGCAGCAGTTAATAGACCCGCATCCCCTCCGTCAATCACTCGCGTGCAGTTTTTTAAGCTTCGAGTCACCTCACTGCTCTCCCGTCTTCTTCTCATCTATATTTCCCTTCCAAGTCCGGAAGTTTTCTCCCCTAGATAGTTTTTCCAGTCCCCCTTTTGGGGAATCGTTTTTTTGCGTACATTGCATCTTAAGGCGCCATGACCTTCCTGGGGCGAAGGAGCCCTCTCCTTCGTCCCTTCACAGTTGCCTTCCCAGCGAGTGTGGGTCTTCCTTTTTCCGTCCCCCCACCTTTCCTGCTGCTGAATTTTTTAGGCCTCTTCTTCCTCCGGCATTCATGTCGGCGCAGTCCTTCTTCTCTTGGCCCCGCGCGCGACCTACGGCAAGGGATTCGAAGAACGTAGCCCTCCCCCCAGTGATCTCAAAGGACGTACCTCGCCACCAAGTTTGTTGATTGGTTCCCTCTCCTTCCCAGAGGGAGAAGGATCCTCTTTCATCGTTTCCCTCAATCCTTTTCGACGACCGGCATTTCCTCTGCCACGTGCGGACTGTTACTCCGGTCTCTTTCTAGGCCGCCCCCGTCCTTGAAGAAATAGAAATCTTTTCGCAGTACGGGACCCGTGGAACACCCTCACTTTTTGCTTGTTTTTTCTTCGACTTTTGCTTGGCCCCGCAGAGGTCCCGTTCGGTATCGTCGCCTCGCTTTCCAGGATGACCTTCTCCCCCTCCACCCTCGAGGATTCTGAGTTGCATCCCCCGAATCCCAAGCGTGGCTTTCTGACGCGTCTTTCCCCTATCGATTTTCGTGTGCGCGCCAACCGAAATTTACGTCTGTCTTTTCCATTCCGGTCAGTTCCGCGGAGACCTCATACGATCCTTCGCTCCACGAGCTGCTCGCCTTGACTTGCGGGTCAGTCTTATAGGGCCCCGCCCTCTCTTGGCTCTGACAGTCATGCTTCCAGTGGCCGGCCCGAAATGCTCAAGCCTTCGCCACCATTTGCTTGAGGAGCTTTTCTTCAGGAGGGTCTTTCCTTCCTTGCACTGACGTCATTGCTTTTCCCTCTCATTCTGCGACCCTTTCTCGTTCCTACGTTTTTCTTTTTTCATCTTCCCGATCCCGACGTCGCCTTTGCGCCCTCGAGCGGGAAATTCTTCCTGCCCTTCTTTTCCTTCGACTGCTCCGACTAATCCCAGGCCTGGATTTCGCTTCGCAATTGCTTTTTAAACCAATCTCTCCCTCTTTAGTGTCCGTCTTTTCTAGACTCGTAATGCTGTGACGACGTGCCCATGATCTGCGCACTTCTCTCGACCCCCCCCCCACGTCTTTTTTGCGAACGGCACGGTTTCATTCCAACCAGGTGATTTCTCTTTCCAATGCTGAGGTCCCGCCAACATTGGTTGCTCCGCGATAGCGCCCCCGACCGGTCCCCTCATTATCCTTTGGATTGAAACATGACCGTTACGCAGGCACACACTCCCTTATGAATGTTTTTCTCTCGTCATGGTGCCGGACGAAATGTTGTCTTGATGCGTGGTTTTCTTCGATAACAAGGCGTCTTTTCTTATGCACTCG
>Ga0179593_1810344_pt1 | contig 10436 bp, 8 predicted proteins | sample CZODoug2_1_08_16_FD_185931 | JGI IMG/M metagenome (GOLD analysis project Ga0179593, IMG submission 185931) | Vadose zone soil fungal communities from Angelo Coast Range Reserve, California, USA - CZODoug2_1_08_16fungal (PacBio error correction) | ecosystem: Environmental > Terrestrial > Soil >... | reverse complement strand
GCGACCTCTTCCCTGCCAAATTCCTCCCTTCTAATGAAATTAAAACGTTACTCCTGATCGGGAACTCTTCCTTTCTAGACAGAATTTTCTCCTTTTGTTCCCTCTTACCCCGGGCTTCCTTCTTCCTCGCAAATGAATAGTTTCGGGTCCTTTCGCCCGAATTCCCCGCGCTCTGATAAAACGGCTCTCATCCCATTCCCCCAACCTAGCTACGTCTCCCCCTCCTCGCAGTCTCCCATCCGTATTGAGGCAACTTTTCCAGTGGAGCCTCGGGCGGATCGTGAGCTGCACGATTGATGGAGATGCTCCCCCGATTCTTTTCGGCGCGTCTCCCCCATTCCCCTCCCTGCGAATGTGGCTTTCGCGGCTCCCCCGCTACCAAAATATTGCGTCGGTTTCTCGGAGAAAGGGCTTTTCGACCGCCCTTCGCCTCCGCAGCTCCACTATGACTATCTTCGCCCTTTCATATTTCCCGATATAATGGCGACTAAGGGCTTTTTTCGCGCGCTGCGGTTCGAGCCCGCGCGGATTTTTCGCGGGTCCGCCGGTTCTTTTTTTTTTCTTTTTTTCCCTTTCGCCCTCCTCTCTGATCCCCTTGCTTGGTGTTTCTGGGAGCTCTATCGAGAACGGAAGCACTTTACGGTGATAACCCCACGAACTCCCTCCTCAGACATGATCTCTATTCCCCTGGCTTTCTCCCCCATAACTTATGCGGAAGACTGGCTCCCCCCGGTTCTATTGCAAGTATCTCTCTCTCTACAATGTCGTCCTCTTTGAAGGAGAGTGATGCCGGACCTTCGCGCCGACGTACTGGTTCTTTGCCGCATTCTCCTGCCTTTTTCCAATTTTCAGAGGTCTGATTGTGACTTCGGATGCAGTAAGGTCATCCGATGCGTTGGCGTCCCCCGGTCGCCTGCCTCGGGCATGGGCATTCGCTTAGCCGAAGCGATCTAGGCTCCGCGTCTTCCTGCCAACGATGTCTTCTTCCCCTCCCTTCGGAGGCCTCTTTCCTGTTGTGTTGATGCAATTAGCCAGATAATAATCCAGGTTTTGCGGGTAGAGAAGAAACATTCTGTAGGCAAGCTTCATTTCTCCTTACCCCTCTTTCGGCTCTTTTGCGCTTCCGATGACCTAAGGCCATCCCGCTCCCAATAAAACGTCGAAAGCTCGACATCGAAATTCTTCTTGGTCGAACGATTTCTTCTGCTTCAGTGATAACTTAGTTATTTTCTACGTTTCACTTCCGATAGTCCCGGGCATTCTATCCCGTGCGCACCCCCCCTTGATGAAGCCTTCCTTTGATAGAGAACCCCGAGAATATCTCTCCCGCCCTGCGGCGGTTCTAATCGTCTTGCGTGTTCCCGTTCGGCCTGGCGATATGAAGATATCTAACACCCCCAGCGCCCTCGGACGGGGGAATAAGACGAGCTTGAGCACCCCCTAAGCCTTTTCCCGTCCTTTTAGCTTCTCCGACGGCGGCAGCGCGTTAATCCTCTTCGGTAACTCAGTGCTCTTCTTAGTCAGATGAAGCGAACTGCTACCCTGCGCTGCTGCGCTGAGGCTTCGATTTTTTAATCCCTTCGACTTCGACGCCATACGAGTTTTTCTTGGCTTCGCTCCGCGCCGCCACATGCCCTCCGAGGCGCGCCTTCTTTCTGGAAGTATTCACCCGGCCGTCCTCCCCCCCCAGTTTTACTCTTCTTGCTCCCCCTACTGCGGAATCTCCAGGCCCGTCTGCGTCCCCTTTGCGCAAAATAGCCTTGTTGCCGCCAAGCTCTTGATGAGGACACCGCTTGCTTTTCTCAGCGCTTCCCCCGCTCGTGGTCCCTTGATGCGAGAAGTTTCTGAGAGAGATACTTTTTCCTGAGCCCGCCTCCCCCTCTGTACGCTCTTTGAGTCCACACCCACTTGTTAGATCCCCCCCTCAGCAGATGCTCGTTTTTGAGTGCAAGAGCCCCCTTGGTTGTTGCCTTTAATTCGCCGGGGAGCATGGTCAGGCTCGGCATTCTCCCCTCTGGAATGCCTCGACCATAATTTTTCATGTCCGTCTCTCTCCAACACGTCCTCGGATAATGATACGCGATGGTACTAGGAGGACAATTCCCTTTCGCCCAGACTCTTCTCTCTTTTTCGCATAGTCCTTTTTCCTTCTAGTCAGAAAGAGTCTCTCTCGTGTCTTTAAAGTTGGGAGAGTCCGCACGTAGAAGGGCGAACCTTCCCTCCGGCGTTCGTCATGTTCTGCAGCACGTAGGCCTCCTCGCTTCCTTCCTCCCCTGAGACCCTTCTTTTTCAATCGTTTTTAAATGTTTCGCAGCATTCGCGGGCGCGTTTCTCAGCCCCTTCCCTGAGGCCGGAACATCTGGCGCCTCCCGAAAAAGAGGGTATTCGTTGACGTGCGCAGTTCCTCTCCTGGTCTGGAATACCCCCCTATGCCGATTCTCAAGTCCCCATGCAGACGATGATCTCCCCCCTCGCGGCGCGGCGAGTGATTCCAGGACTCGTATCTTTGTGAAGATCGACGTTTTCTATCTTACCCCCTATCCCTCGCTTTTTCCTCCCCCCCCCAACAATTTTTGGCAGCGACGCCTTTTATCGTCCTTAGATTGAGGAGACAGTTTTGGTGTGCAATACGCGTCGGCGGTACTTTCCGAAAACGATCTCCCTCGGGATCCGCCTGCTTTCCCCCAGCTCTCTTTCCTGTTCCTTCCTCCGGCGAAGTTTTCTCCCGCGCGCAATTTTTTGAGCTGTTTTAGAGCATTTGGGTCCAACGGCCAAACGCGCTTGAGTCCCCTTCCCGCCCCGATGATCTCTCTCTGGAACGTCTCTCTCTCAAGTAAGGTGAGCGTAGTGCGACGCGCGTGTTGGCTCCTCGCGGACGCTCGCAACTGAGCCTCTTTTCCCTCCCTCTTCCCCCGGCTCTATCTTTCGAGCGTAGAAATTTTTGACCTTAGGCTTTCTTCGCAGAAGTCTTTCACGCGCTTGCGAAGTGTAGAGGTTCTTTGCGTGCCCCGCCTCATGACATGCGCGACGATGCTCTCGCCCGGCCGGGCGCCTTTGATAGTTTTCTGAGTGTTTCCCTTCAATCGGATTTTCGCTCCTTTCTACGTCCAGATTGTCATACGTCCCCCCCAACCGGACTGAATTCCTGATTTGCCACCGCCCTGCCTGTTGCACTGGCTCCCGGACACAGGTCTTCGAATTTCGTTGCTTTCGGTCCAGCTTTCCCTGTTATGCCTAATTGTAGCAACTCTTCCTCTGCCGCGACGCCGCTGAGCCCAGTTTACGAGGAGTCTTTGCCTCTTCTTCCCCGTCCGTCCCCATATTCCCCCTTTTGCTTCTTTCAGTGGGATGCACTCGGTTTTTGCTCCTATTTTTCCCAACTGTGCTTTTCCCCCCTACCCAACACCCCCCGCCCTGGGTCACAGGCGCGCCAGGTCCGTGTGACCTTCTTCTCTCTCCCCCCGATTTCGGCTTCTTTTCGAAATCGACTTTCTGAACGAACGTTCCCCCCTGCTCTGAGTTCAAGCTCTGCTCGAAAGACCTAACTGAATTCTTCTCCAGTTCCGCCAGGGCGTTCGAGTGGACATCTCTCTCTTCTTCCTTTTTTTTTTCTCTGGTCCATTTCCCTTGGCGACCCTTTTTCCCGGCCTTTGAATCGAGGGCCCGGTCGTCTCCTCCCCCTCCTTGGACGCCTCCTGTTTATGCATCACATTGATGCCATTTACTCTCTCTTCATGATCTCGACGTCCCCACGGGACCCCTTTTTCTCTCCGCTTTCGGCTTTCCCTTCACATTTTCCGTCAGCAAAGCGGGGGTTTTCACAGAATTCTTCCGCTTTCCAAAGATGGGCAAGGTGACTTTTCAAAGTACATGGATTCATGACGTTCAGATCTTCCTCCCCTATCCTCGTAGAACTTCTTTCGGCAGCCCTTCTCCTCTCAATGTCCGACCCTTTGAAGGTCTCCTTGATGTTTTTCTTTTAATACTTTTTTTTCCAGTGCCCCGCAGGGAGTGGCCCCGTTCAATGCCGGCTTCCGGTGTTTTTCAATATGATGGTATCTCTCCCTCTCCCCTTTTTTGGCACTCCTTCCTCCCACCTTTTTTTTTAGGCCCTTCCTCTGCGAATATCCTTATGTAAGTGTTCTTTGCGGGGAAAGACCCGTCCCCCGCGAAGGCTCAAGCGCGTCTCTTTGCGTAGATCGCATACGACTTTAAAGGTTCTTCTCTTTCGATCTGCGCTTTCCCGATTCTTCCTTAATTAGATGGCTTAGAGGTCTAAGGTCTAAAAACAAGCCTTTCGAACGCTCCGCTCTGGCCGGCGCTCGTCTTCTCCTTACGGACATCAGCTCATGACCTCCCCCCTGGTTCTGGCCGCCTTCAATACCGCGCTGACGCTCCCAAGGGAGAGGGTGGGGGGCTCGCCTCGATGAGGCGCGTGCTGCGGCCAGGGCCTTTTCCCGTTAATTCTCGGGCCGAAGTTCTTCCCGACCGCTCTTTGATGGCACGCATGGTCTCCGCAAGCGACGGCGTTCCGGCGCTCCCGAAGGTGAAATCTCCTTTTTTCGGGACCTTCTCAGCGTCCGATATAAGACCTTGTTTTCCGCCCCAGGATCGGTCTTAGCGATCCGCTAGTAAGCTCCTTTCGGAAATAATCTGTTCGCAATGGGACTTCGCAGAGGAATCTCTCCCTGTTTTCCAGATCCTTTCCCCGTTAACAACTGCGCTAGGTTTCGTGGATCCTATGGTCCGGCCGAGAATTGCTGGCAGAAAAAGAGCGGACTAGCTCTATCCATTTCCCGACGCTTTTTCCTGATTTATTTCCTACCGTGTTTCTTTCTGCTGCGAGGTCTTTCTTTTATCTCACCTTGCCGCCGGAGTGGGACTGGCTCCCCTTTACTAGGCCACGCTTTTGCCCCTCCCTTTTCCTCCCCCACAGGCCTATGCCGACTTTCGCTCCGCCCTATGTCTGCCTATCTTTTTTCTAGCCTCCAATGGTCCCTCAGTACAATCGGATAATTGACCCGGTCTCTTACCTTTTTTTTCTTGCGGGCCCTTATCGAGAGCGCGCTTATTCACATGCTCCTTGATGAACCTACGATCAGATTATCGGGCAACGCGTCCCCCTCTCCGCCAGAACTTCCTCTGGTAACTTTGCCTAATTTCCCCGACGCCTCTCGCCCTAAGGATTGCGGCCGCGCCGTATCTATCTTCTCCCTCGCCTCCTTTTTATTTTCCCCTACGCCGTCGCTCACAAAGCAGTAAAGACGTCGCTGTGTCCGCATCGCTCTTGGCGGCCACTTCTTTCATTTCTCGGGCGTTTTTTCTCTGCGTTTCTAGAACTCCCCCCTGCTTACTTAGGCGCGTACTCCTTTTTCGTCGGTCGCCGGGTAAGAATTCCTTGCTCGAAGCCGCGCTCTTTCTGTTGTTCGTTCGCTACCCCCCGCGTTGGTAGGCATTTTTTTTCGGCGCAATGATGTACTGCAGGCCACCACTCCGACGGACCGGCATACGCGCTTACCTCTATGCCTTTCCGGGCATCTCTTCTACTACGGGCTCGCCGGGTGCGCTTTTCCGGCTTCGAGTCCTCACGCGCGGACGGTCTCGCTCGGTACGCAGTCAATGCGGTCGTGCTCTATCTGCGCATCCCTTGCTGTTGTCGAGGCCTCTCGCCTGGCGCACGGTAACTTTGCGAGAAAGAACACTCTAATCCGCGCACATGACTTCACACAGCCAGCCTGGAGGCGCGATTATCGGTGGGCTCTTCAACCTTCTTCTATTTCCTTTCCAAAGTCCTTCGGTCTCGCCCTTTTCATTTCGTGAACTGTTTGACCAGAGCGTCTGAAGCCCTTGAGCGACGTACGGTTATCATGAGCCTCTAATATTCTACCCTTTTCGCCCTGGGCCGGGTTGAGGATGGCGGATGGCCTTCTTTAATACGACGGAGGGCGCTTAGAGAGTCGATCTAGGGCATGCTCGCTTTCCCAGTTGTGAATATGCGCTGAGCGCCGCTTGGCGTTCCCCAGATGTTATTCTAGACTCCACCGCGGAGGATTACGACACCTCTTTCTCTTTTTCAGTTATATCGAAATCTTTTTGAGAGACAGAGGTGTTTTTCGAGAAGAACATTGTGCCCCTTTCTTTCTTCTTCCTTACCGATAGCTTCGTTTCGACTCTTGCCCATTGCCCGAGGTCACCGGCGCGCCGACCTCCCGATGACCGATTACAGCCAGCGGTCCCCCCCAGTCCCCCCTCTGCGTCTTTCCCGTGAACTTGGCCCATGCCGGCTATAACCTCATTTCTTCGGGTTTTTGGCCGGCATTCCCTTCATGAAAAGAGTTTCACGACTCAGAGAAGCTGCCGATTCTTCCTGCCTTTTGGCTTCGCCCTGTGATCGAGCCCCTGCCTTTTCCTTCAGCATCTTGTCTTTTTTCTCGAGTCTATTTTCCTCTTTGTAGTTAGTGTTATCCCCGTCAACCGTCGGGCTTCGATCGCATCTAACTACTCAAAAATTCATCGACTTTTTTTTATCTTTCGCGAGCAAATCCATTCCCCGATCGCGACCTCCCCTCTCGGTCAGCTCTTGAAGCAAGGATTCCGGCCGCCGTCTCCCTGCCCTGTTTCCTCTGTCCTCTTAGGCTCCTCTCCCCCCTCTGGATCGCGCTCTTTTTTTTTCTGTTAGTATGTTCTCCTAGAAATATGCGCCGATCTACGCCGACGAGTTTTCGGGCGGGCCCTCCTCGGTCCTTCGAGAGCGTCCCCTTCCTGGAAGTATTTCCACCCTGCTCCGCACCATGCCTGCGTACGCCCTTTTCGGCGAGGCAGCATCCACCACCTGCGTCTCCTTGCCCCCTCGCTTTAATCCGAAGCGCTCCCCTCTCCGCGATTCCCCCCCACCGAGCCGTTGTAAGTCTTGAGAGCAGTCGATCCTGTCGGTTTTGGATTCTCTTGTGTCTAGAGCTTCCTGAGACGAGACGACGCATTCATTGTCTTTTCCTCACTCTCCGTCCTCCCCAGACCATCTCTACGCAAGAGAGATTCCCCCTTCGATTTTTTTCCTTCCCGGGCCCGAGCCATTGCTTGTGTCCCCCTTGAAGAGGGTCTATGGTCATCGGTAGACAGGTCCGCCTAGAAGTGACCCCGCCGCCTCCCTACTTCCCAGTCGATTCACCTTCGATCGGTTTTCCCCTTTGGTACGGACGTCGAAACACCCCGGATTCTCCCAGATAGGAAGACCTTCCATTGCGGTCTCTCTGCAGCCCGTCGCCTCTTCCCGCGATTCGTGCGTGATTGAACGTGTCTGTGGCCGAAGAGAAGTTTCATTTTCCCCTCTCTATGAGCACTTAGTGCCTCTTCTCAGCGGCATCCTTTCCCTGAGATTCCGTTTTACCAGCCGCACGAACAAGCTAGTTTGTGTGGAAATGTTCCTCTCTTCTCTCCTTGGATCCCCCCCTCCTTTCGTGGCCTTCCATGATCCTATCACAGAGTTTGTGTTGACGAATTTCTGTTGTCTCCTCAGGTTCCCCCTCCTGATCGATGCGAACCGAAGTTTCCATGCATTTCTTTTTTTTTCTCCTCAAGAGGACGAGAGGATAGCTCACAGGACCCTCTGCGCAGAAGCCTCTTTGTCTCCTTTTCCTGCCTTCTACTTCGCAGCTTCTTCAGCCGCAACCAAGGCCACCCTTTCTTCTGTCTACTCACATCTCGCAGTCTCTGTTGAGAAAGTAGTTGCTGTCCCCTAGAGGGGGAGCGGGAAACTTTTCCTCCAGATCTTCCTCCTTTCTTGTCCCCTCCGCCGCGCCGCAGCCTCGCGCGCCCGACCTTCCTGCTAATTTTTTCTTTTTCTCTCGCGATGCACGGGAAACCCCAGAACCGCGATTTTGAGCCCCAGCCTTCATCCATCGTTTCTTCTCCTTCAATCATTCCAGACGAGTCTCCCTTTTTCTCGTGAGGCGCGCTTCTCGTGGAGCTTGAGACGCCGCCCTCAAAGGAGACGAACTCCTGCTGACGGCGTCCCGAACTTTCTATCCCCTATTCCCTCCATCGCCGACCCGTACCGCTTGATCTTATCTTTCCTCCCTCTTGATCCTTGTGCGCCGTACGGCGTGCCATCCCCTGACACTGATCATGCTTACTGTCTTTGTGCCGACAGCGGTGAGCTTTTTTCTTGGGAGTTGTTACAAGTGGGTGCTTGAGCTCTGATAATGATCCGATAGTCTTGTTCGGTCTGTCCACCGGAAGCCTGCATTGATTTTGCCCGGTTCCCTCTTCACAGGCCCCCTTTCCTTTCCCTCCTCCAAGGCTCTTTTCCCCCCGGCGATTTAGACGATTCTTTCAGCTCTCGAGGGAAAATCGAAAGTTCTCCGTTACGGGATGCCGCTCGTCCCGCGTCAAGGGCCCTTCCAGTTGAAAAGTTCTCCATCTGTTTTTTGATCGTTGACTTGGGTTTTTCCTCATTTTTTCTCCCTCCTTTCCTCCCCTTCAACCCCCCGCAGCCCGTAACATCTGGAGATCCCGACCGTACGTGAGGAGATCATGAAGGCACGGCTCCTTTTTCCCTTCCTCCTTCTGCTGCCCCTGAACTTTCCAAATCGATCTACCCGATCCGAACGGAAAAGGATCTCTTCAAAGCGAGACCGCCTAGAAAGACCCTCAGGTTCGCCGTTCATGCTTTTTTCCCTCTCCTTTTCCTCCTGTGGGTTTTTCCTTTCCGCAATGGGTCTAACCTGTTCTTTTTTAGAGTTTTTCTCGGACGGTGACCCCACTGGCGGAGCCTTTTATCGAAGAAGTTCTCCGATTTGACGAAGCCGTGGTCGTTTCGAACTGGATGGCCATGGCCTTTTCTTTCCTTTCTGTCCTCCGGACTTCCCTTTCGACAGTGGTGCCTTTTTTTGAGTGGTCCACATTCGCAGCGCAGAAGAAACGCGATGAACTACGTCACTTCAGCTCAAAACCAGGCAAGGGTGACTTTCCCCTTTCGGACCTTTTGCTTCCTCGACTTTCCCCTATTCATCGACTTTGAACTTGGACGTTTTACTCGGCTCGGCAGCGAAGGCGAAACTAGACCGAGCACGTTTTTCAGGATCCCTTTCTGCGGTTTTACTCCTTTTTCTTTCCCTTAAGAAGGCCTTTTTCCCGTCTTACGGTGGGACAGAACGATTTCTGATCGGATCATGATATAGTATCTCACCGATGGAAGGCAGCTGGACCCTTTTCTCCCATAACGGCCCCCCCATTCCTTTCTCCCTTCCCTTTCCCCCTTTCTCATTGATTTTTTTTTTTTCCAAGCAGTCCCTTTTCAGCGCGTTACCCTATGCGATACGCATACCGACGGTGGTAGGCGCTACGCATTGGCATCATTGATTCTCGTCTCTTTCTCCTTTTCCCCTCTCCCCTCCTATCGATCCTCGGCCTCTCTTCTCTAAACGCGCCCTGCGGGCCTCTCTTTTCTGGGACAGCCCTCCGGGCCGCTTATCAGGCTCGAGAGGATTAGTATCGGGCCTGCCTTTTTCATGTGGCGCCGTGGGAAAAGGATAAGCCTGATCTTTCCCCCTTGATGGCCCCCAGTTATACTCAATGAGCTGGGGAGCACGCCCTCCTCCCCCCCCCCCTAAGTATGGCTCCCCCCTGTTCGCATCCGGGTTTTTTTTTTTTTGGGCGGCCGACTTGTCCGGGAACCTTTCGTTGCCCTTCGCCTCCTTCTCTCTATTCTGAAGACGGCAGATCCTTTTGCAGTCTAGGTGGACCTCCCCTTTTGGATTCCTTTTGCACGATCGCAGGACCCGGCTTTTTAGACATGAAGTCCTTTTTCGCCGCCCTGTCACTTCTTTTTTCTCGGAATCTCTAACCTGTTAGTCCCTATAGCGGACCGCCGGTCCAGGCGCACTTTTTCCGTCCAACTGCCGACCCTGTAGTTTCCAGATTTTGCCTTATTTGGTGCCAGTCTCTCCTTCCGGCGATCCCTTTTCCCCCCCCCCTACGCTCTTGTAGAGTGCTTAAGCAGGACGTCCCTGCAGATGCGTCTTCCCCAAGCGGCGCCTACTTCTGCCCTAGACTGTTTCGTCCCCTTTTTCTCCCGCGCAAAATGCCCATAACGGTTAAGAGAGTGCCGAGACTCTCACATAACAGGTTTCTCCTTAAATTCGAGAGGTCCTTTCTTTGCCTTCATCCCCCTCCCTAAGTTCCATTTGGATAATTTAAGTATAAGGTCGTCGTAATGTGAAGGAGTCTGGATTGCGTCTTTTACGACTCTAACTAATTCCTAACCGTCCCCCCCCCGAGACTGTACCCTTAGTCACCCCTCCCCTCTCCCCCCCTCCCCCCGCTCTACCTTTACACTCATCCCTCCCTCCCCTCCCCCATTCGCACCTCCCTCTTCCTCCATTCCCTCCCCCCCCTTACTATCTTCCCTCTTCCCCGCCCCTTTCCACTCACCTCCC
>Ga0179593_1580223_pt1 | contig 10436 bp, 15 predicted proteins | sample CZODoug2_1_08_16_FD_185931 | JGI IMG/M metagenome (GOLD analysis project Ga0179593, IMG submission 185931) | Vadose zone soil fungal communities from Angelo Coast Range Reserve, California, USA - CZODoug2_1_08_16fungal (PacBio error correction) | ecosystem: Environmental > Terrestrial > Soil >... | reverse complement strand
TCTCAAAATCTTTTTGGCCCTTTTGTCCGCCCGTGCATTCCGTCTGTTACGGACCGATATAGAGGTGAGTTTTCGTCGACCGCATCTCCTCTTTTTCCCCATTGGTTGTTTTCTTTCCGGCTGTGGCCATGACGTCCTCTCCCCGTCCGCATACAGGAATTGGTTCCTTCTTTTCTTTTTATACGATAGTGAAGGCTTTCAGTTTGACGCCGCGTTTTTCTCCCCCCTCTGTCTGGATGTTCCCTTTTTTTACCGGGCATTTTTTGGTGCTCGACGAGAATCTTTTTTTTGTCTTTTCCTGATTCGATTGGGGGTGGCATGAATTAGCCATTGCCCTTTCCCTCCTTGCGAGGGCACGCGTTTTTTTTGGCAACTTGCGTTGGCAGCCACCCCCTCGCAAAAAGGACGTGATCAGTCTTTGAGCCCTTTTTCCTTTTCACCTGTGTAGTTTTCCGACGCGTGGGGATGTTACAGCAGAAAGAGCTCCTCCTCCTGAGAGAGAATCAAAGTTTCCTGAATTCCCCCTTTGGCTAGCCACCCCTGTCACTAACGAGGACGTCAGGAGTTTTTTCGGTCTCGCATGCCTGTTGATCTTTGTATTCCTCCACACCTGGCCTGTCTTCTTCCTGGTAAGAAGATTTTTCTTACCTTCGCCGGAAGCTCGACGAAGAGTCCTCCCCCTCGATTGAAAGACCTTTTCTTCGCCTCTTCTCTGGTCTCCTCTTCCTTCGCTGATGAAATCCGCTACGCCGTTGAACCCATTGCCCCTTTCCCTTTTCGTAAAGAATCGGCCTTTTTTCCCTGATTTTCCCGTCCCTCCCGAGACTGCTTTTCCTAGTGCCTCTTTGGAGAAGATTACCACTTTCTCCTGTGTCCGCGGCTTTCTTTTTTTGTTTTTGTTTGTAGCGGGCGGCCTTTTTTTGCAGGGGCAAATGCTTTTTTTGCAAGGGGCATTTTTTCCTTTTCCTAACACACAAACTTGGCTTCTTTCTTTCACTTGTCCCATCGTTGGATCGGTTCTTCCTTAGCCGTCTCTGAAGAGCTTTTCCTTTTCTTTGGAGGAGTCGCCGATTTCTTTTTCCTTCTTCGGTCTGGTCCCTTTCTTTTGTTCCTCCTCATAAGTTGTTGTTGTTCTTTCCTTTTCTCTTTAGGGCAAGCAAATCAGAAGTGCACACGTTTCTTTCCAATCAGCGGCGGACCGAATCCCTCCCAACCCGTCTTCCCCCTCCTCCCCTCGCCGGATCCAACGAGTGCGGCCCTTTTTGCCAGTTTGTGTTTCGCGGAGTCCCCTTTCTTTTTGCCACTGTAACCCTTTTTTGCTCCCCTTACGCACCGGTCCCCCCTCTTTTTTCCCCCCACGTGACCCTCTTCTCAAGCCTCGGAAAAAATTTTTCTTTTTTCTGGATTCTTCTATTTTTGGCCCAATGCCCCCTTTCTTTTTTTCATCAGGAACCCTTTCCGCCCCCCCGCCTGATGCCCCCTTTTCCTGAGTAATTAGTGGCCCCTTTTCCCCCTGGTCCGAGGATCTACCCTTCCCCCCCCGCGCACGCCCACCCCTTCCGGGAACTTCTCCCGTTTTTCTGGTATTTCCAAAGAGTCCCTTTTCTTTCGAGATTAAGGAGCGCCTATGCCTTACCTTCCCTCTTTTTATCATCACCCCAGGTGCAGATTCTACGCTATGAGACCGACGGGTTCCGGAACTAAGTCTTTTAAGTGCATTATTTGTTTCCCTTCTTTCCTCGAACCCTCGGTTGAAACTTGGCTTCCCTTTTCCCTTTTATCTTCTGAATGAATATTGCTGTTTTTTTGTAACAATTCAACACGTCCCTCCTCCTTCTTCCCCCCCCTCTTCTCCCCTCCATGGTTCAAGGCCCTTGTTTGAAGGAACCCCCTGCACGACTCCCCTCCTTTTTCCTTTTACAGGTCTATCTCCCCCCTGGCTATTCCTGCACCCAGCCTCCTGCATGATCATCAAGCAAAAACCCCCTTTTCCCCGGTATTCAGAAGTATCTCCCCGCAGCTCTTTATTCCCTTCCCCTCTCCAACTTCTGAAATGTTAGAGCCCCTTCCTTCAGATCAGAAGGACTTCCCCCATTTTATGACGAAGTCCCTGCTCTCCTGTGTAATTCTTCACGGAGATGCGTACCCCCATGCGAAACTAAGATTTCCCCCCCTTTCAAGGACGTCCTCGGAGATGGTCTTTTTTCTCCTCAATCTCTTTCCATTTTCGAGTTCTTCGGACGGTCCTTTCCCCTCCCCATCGAACATGCCCCTCCCCTTTATTTTGACAGTGGTCCCCCGCCAGTCATGCCCTCTTCCCTCCTTCCCAGCGTAACCCCCCCAGCGAAGACTGAAAACTTTCGGTCGGCAAGTGCCCCCGCTTGCGAGCCAGCTCCCTTTTCTTTGCAGGCAAGTACCTTTCTCTTGTTGACCATTTTGATTGTTTCCCTTTTTCTTGTTGATTGACATGTTTTTTTGCTTCCACCCATCCCCCCCCCCCCCACTTTCGTGATGGACTGACGAACCCCCATCTCTTTGCACCTTTCAGGTCCGTTTTAAGGGAGTAGGTTTTTTTTCTATTTTTGGTCGAATCTCCCCCCCCTTTCATCTCCGGTTTGGTTTTTATAACGACAGACAAGTAGCTGTTCTCTTTTTTTTTTCCCGCGAGAGACAGATTGCTTTTCCCCTTTTTCCCCCCAATTGGCCGTTCGCTGCCTCCTTTTTCCTTCCCCCGACGGTCAGGAGTTCGAGGCCGTGCAAGGACCTCCATTTCGCAATTGAATTTTCCCCCCCCCCAAAGCGTTCTCTTCTCTCACATACGATTGCGATCCCCGATTCTCCGACGAGGTGCCTTCCCCCGGCATTATAGTTTCCCCAACCCTTTCTTAACGACCCACTTTCCCTTTTTCTCTCTCCCCTCCTCCCTCTAGGAGAACTATCGGACCATCCCATTGTGATGGTCTTAGGATTCATTTAGGTACTGCTTTTTTTTCGGGTCTTCCCTTCTCTTGCAAGCTTCCTCTTCCCCCCGGTCTGCATGAAGATTTTTTTCCAACGACTTGAGATACACACTCCCCCCCCCCCTTCCTTTATTATTTCCCCCCTCCCCTTTTCTACCGGCGAACCGCGCCCTCACAGTAAGCTTTCCCTCCCCTCTTACATAGCTGGAATCTTTTTTTTAGGCCAGACTCTCCCCCCCATTTTTCTTCTCTCTTCTGCATTCACTTCGAGGTTGTTCATCTTTTGTGCACGAGTGCAATGAGCGCACGTTCCCTTCCTTTCACCTGATCCCTTCTTTTTCTTCCCCCTCCTCCTTCAGGCGGTTTACCCCTCTTGCCCCCCCCCTTTCGGCAAGCCAGAGGGAGTTTTCCCCTTCTCATCTAAAAGAGTCCCCCCCCCTTTAATACTTTCAACGCACCCTTTCCGTCAGGGAAGGACCTCAGGGATCTTCTTTTAGTGCATGGGAGTCCTTTTTTTCGGTGTTCTTCTTCCCCTCACACCCTGCCCTTTCCAAAGCCCTTGGAGAAAACAAGTAAGTCGCTTTTGTTTTCATTTCAAGACGCCCATTTATTTGCGGAAAGGAATGTCCCCCTTCCTACATTTTTGAAGTTTGTTCGTCCTATCTATCTTTTCATAATAATCCTTTTTTTGACCGCGCCCCCCCCCCCACTGTAGGGGATTCCACTCCGGAACAAGAGTCCTTGTTTTCTGAAGGCCCTTAATGATCTTCGGTTTTTTTTTCCTTTTTTTTTGCTCTAGATTCTCTTTTTCTTTTTTTCTTCACTAGGGGGGAGTTGGCTCCAAAAGTCCCGGGAAACTGCCTTCCCCGAACTTACAATATTCCCCTCTTCCCGGCACTTTTGTCTGAGCACACCCCCTTTTCTTTTTTGACCGTCTCTCCCTAGATTTCTAGGTGAGGATTTTCCAGAAATAGGGTTCACTTACATCTAACCCCTTTTCTTCTTTCCCACCTCCGGCCTCGGAGCGAGAAATATTTTTTCCCCCTTCCCGGCGCGAGTGATTCTGGCCAACTACTGTCTTCCCAGCATCCTTCACTATTTTTTTTCGAGACCTGGGTGAGCTTTTTTTGAGAAATAAAGACGAGCTCCCTTTCTCCTGTCTCCCCTCCTTCCCCTCCCCTCTCTCCTGGTTGGCGCCTCCCGGTCGCCAGAAGATCGTCTCCTCCTTTTCGGAGTGGTCTCAAGCGTGGTTTCCCATCTTTCTTATTTCGAACTTCTCTGTAGCGGCCGGGAAGATTTCCCCTTTTGGTGAACGTCCCTTCCCAGATCCCAGGTCCCCTGAATCTTTTTTTTTCCTTTTCTTCATGACAATCACCACTTTCCCTCTTATCCTCTAGTGAATCCGATTCTTTCACTCTTGCGAACGAAAAGTGTCTTCCCTTTCGGTACTTTCGCATCCCTTTTTTTGGGGCCTTATCTCACCCGCGATAATCCCCCTTCTCGCAATAGAGGTTTCCCCCCGCTGTTATTCCCACGAATCCTTCCAGTGACCTCCTTTTTTTTCTTTAGAATGAGCCCCCCCCTCCTCGAACTCGGCCCCTCTTTCGAGTCCGCTGGCCCTTAGCTTCTCATCCCCCTCAAGCTTGCTCGCGAGTGCAACTTTTCCCCCCCTCCTTCTAACTGTCGGCTCCCCCCCCTTTTCCTGGTTTCTGGCTCCTTCTTCGCGCGAAACAAGATTCCCCTCTTCCCCCCCGCGGACCAGAAATTTTTTTTTTCTTTTTCTTGCCCTTCCCTTCAAGGACCTTGTTTTCTTCAATGAAAGAACAACCCCTTTCCCTTTTTTTTCAAGAACAATCCCCCCCCTCCCTGTGAATAGGCCCTCGGCCCTGTCCTTGCCTCGGATCCGATAAACATTTCTTCGGGGTTTTTCTTAGTTGATTGAAGGGTCTTTTCGGTTATCATATCTTGCTTTTCCTCATGGCACGGTTTAGTTTCGAACACGGTCAAACCCTCTTTTTTTTTTCATTTAGATTAACGACCGACTTTTCTCGGAGACACTCGAATTTTCTTTCCCCTCTATCAGATAGTAGACCCTTCCCATGTATTCGAAGATGGGTCTACATTTTCCCCCTCTGTGTTACATGACCGCATCTCAGTACTCCCCTTCCATCCCCTTCGAACTTCGTAGGGAAAGGATTTTCTCCCTTTCTAACCGTTCCGAACCATTGTAGCGCCTGTTTTTTTTTTCCCTTGCCCCTGTTCTTCGAGGTTACGTGCGTGAGCGTGTCCTTCCCCCTAGGTTGCAAGTTCATTGTTTGTCTCCTCCTTTCCGTTACGGATGTTGTGGCCCTCACTCTCCCATTTAATTTTCCTTTAGAATTGAGTTCTTCGACTTTTGTCGCGGAAAGGCTTTCCCCTTCCCCCCCGTCTAGCCCCCCCCTTCAGAGGTTTTAACGCTTTCTTTGCCTTCTGGAGTATTCCCCTCAAGCTCGGAATTGTTACCGCGAAAGCTCCTTCTCTTAAAACTGGGATGGATTTCCTTTTTTTCTTTGGCTATTATGTTAGCTGACCCCCCACAGAAGGCACGTACGATTCCCTTCGTTTCCGGAACGCTTTCTCTTTCTTCCCCGTAGGGAATCGGCATTTTATTGGGTAAGGTGCTTACCAGAACCTTCTTCTCCCCCTCCCCTTACAGAGACCCGTCCCCCCCTCTTTGGAAAAGACCAGGAGAGCGAAGTTCCTTTCCCTCTTTTGTTATTTACCTCCGGCCTCCCCCTCGTTCCCTTCCAGAATCCCCGAGGCTAAAATAGGCATAGGGCATCTTTTTCTTTTTTCAATTGCTGCCCGGACGCCTCCCCCCCTTAAGCCTGATTTTTCATAGTGAAAACTTTCCTCAATCCCTTATCTTACAAATTCCCCCCCTTTTTCCCTTCTGGGCTCGGGGAGATGGAGTCACTTTTCCCTTTTTGCAGTTTCCCTGCTTGGATTCGGTGACCTTTTCCTTTCTTCTGGCGAAGCGTCTTTCACCACCGGCGCTTAAAACTTCTTTCCCTTTTTTTCTCTTGAGCCGCTGACGAGACGACATTTTCTTTCTTCCCTTCAGCCGATCTCTTTTTTTTCATTTGCCGTGGCACTCGCTTTTTTTTTCTTCGGGTCATACTCTCTCTTCTTAACCGGACGCGGGCCATCAGTGCCCCCCCTCTTCCCCTCTGGCACCAATAGCGTCTCTCCCATCGCAGGTAAACATGTCTTTTCTTGTAGACCCCGGATCCCCCGTTTCGTTTTTCGGTGGAATGCGCCGTTTTTTTTTGGGGAGACGCTGACGACCTCCTCTCCCTGTCACCGAATCCCCCCAGATTGACCGGAACGCAAACGGTCCCCCTTCCTCCTTGCAAAACCTTTTCCTTCCAGCCCAGAATCCCCTCCACTCCCCCCCATGGGTTTTTCAGTGGATTATCCTTGTCATTATTTCCCTCCCCCCGGATCTGTTTTTGTCGGGGCATAAGGACCTTTCTTTTCTCTCTTTGATTCCCGATGAAGATTCCCTTCCTTTGTCACCTTTCCGCGGATTTCATTTACGTTCCGATAAGCGCTCACAGCATTTTCTGCAACTTCGCGCTTTCTTTCCCATAGTAAAGAGCTTTCCCTTTCTAATGTTAATATGCTTCACCTCTTCCCCTTTCTCATGCACAACAAGTTCGATTCCTCAGAAGATCACCCCTCCCTCGGTTCTTCCCTCCTTTTTCCTCCGTGACATTTTTGTCTTACCAAGGGAGTCCTTTTCTGTACCCGTGATTTTGAAAATTGGAATTCTCTCCCCTTTTCTGTATGCCCTTCTTTTTACCACTCCCCAACAGATTCCTATACTACCAGAGTTCCCAATTGTTGTAAAATAAGGGTTCAATCCCCCCTTTCTCCGGAAAGTTGGTTCCCTCCATTTAAGCGCCCCCTGCCCAACTCCCTCTCTAAAAGCAATGGCTTTCTTTTACCATTCCGTACAGGCCTGATTCCCTTCCCCCACCATGGATATGCAATCCGTCTTCGCTCTTTCGCACGCCGAGGAACTTCCTCCTGCTTTCCCTTTGAATTGGAAACCTTCCCCCCTGGAGACATTTTCTATCCCCGCTTTCCGGATAGCCGGATTCTCGAAAATCAAGAGTAGCCCTCCTTCCCAGGAGAACGGCGCTTAGGATAATTATGTAAACCTGCTTCCCCCTCCGCGCAGACCATCCTCCGACGGCATAGATCTCTTCATGATCGCCACCTCCTTCCCCGAGTTCTTAGAGGTCTTTTCGTCATCGAAACTTCCCCAGCTTATGCCGTGGTTAGAACCCCCTCACTTTTTCACGTAGCGATACCGTTTCTCCCCCCCATTGCAGAGAAGAATGAACCTCCTGCTTCGTGCAAGTTGCCTTCCCCCTCAACGGAAGGCTCTCTTCCCGAATGCACGGACCTGTCCTTTTTTCCCCATTTGATTGTTTTCTTTCTTTTTTTTGACGGGAAAACCAGACTTCCCTTTCTTTCATTCACAATCCCATCCCTATGGGCCGAAAAAATCCCTTTCTTCCATTTATTGGTCGCGGGTTCTGTTTTCGGGCGTCCTTTTGAGGTTAGTAGATCTCCTCTTTCCATTCTAGGTTGGGTTCGGAATAACCCTTTCTCTTTCAGGGCTGCCATGGGCCTTTTCTCTCTCTCTTGCAGGCGTTCCTTTTTGCGCCCTTGAAAGAGCTCTCTGCTTCTTTCTGAGTTCTGCCGGCCAGGTGGTCTGTCTTTCTTTAGAATTGAAGGAGGTTTTCCTGTTCCACTAACAAAGCCCTTTATTAAACTCGAAACTCCTCTTTCCTCTTCCCTCTTGCCGAATCAACACCAAAGGGCATCTCTTTCTCTTCCCTCCAAGGTCATTTTTTTTTTTTTCCCCCCTCTTTATCTACGAAATCTAGGAAGCACTATATGGATCACCCCCTCTGGTGTTAGCATGGAAGCCCTTCGGTCATGCGCTGGCCCCCTCTTCCTGCGGGTTCGTTCCCGTTCCTCTTTCACTCTTCCAGAAGATCCTACTTTCTCTGTAAGAGCAACACGCTTGCTCTTCTCTCCCCAAGGAATCGTCCTTCTTTTTCCTCTTCTCTGGCCCCCTTTTTCCCTCCTTCGCCCCGACGCTAGCGCCTTTTTTGTTTTCCCTCCCCCCTTCGTCCGTCGAGCGGGATTTTTCCCTTTTCCCCTCTACAAAGCTAAAAGCTCTTTTCTTCTCCCTCTTATGCCATTACGACAAGTAGCGTTTTTTTTTTCTTTCCTGAGTTCACTAGCGCCTTAATCTTTCTCTTTTACTGAGGGGACAACTCATCCCCTGTAGCGTAAGATGTTTCTTTCCCCTCCCGAGGGCGATGCTCTCCCCTCCTACACCTAGGAGCCCCCACTTTCAGGAGGAACTCGACGGTCACATCCTTTTCTCAGAGGAACCGGACCTCTTTTTCTCAGTGTAAGTGCGGGCGTCTTCCTTTTTTTCTCCCTCTCCACACGCCTTTCCCTCCCCCCCCCCCCCCCCTAGCAAAAAAAACAATTCCCGAGGATTTTTTCATTAATGCCCCGACAACTTCTTTTTCTTCCCTTGAATTGTCCGACCTACATGTTTGTCCTTTTTTTGAGCAAAAATCTCTCTCTTTTCCCCCTCCCCCCCCCCCCCCCCCCGGTGTTGTCTGGTGGTTGAGAGGCTTTTTCCCCTCAAAAAGGTTTCTTTTTCTTCCCTTCCGAAAATAGGGACCTTTCTTTTTTCCTGCCTTCCCCAGAGATACCTCCTTTTTTTCCTCATGCTTTGTGCTGCCCTTAGTCCCTTTCCCCTCGGTCCCGAACGCACGGCATTCCACTCTTCCCCTTTCCAGGTAAGGCTTTTAAAAAAGCATCGGTTTCTTTGACCCTTTCCCTATATTTAGTTTATAGGTGAGGGAATTCTTTCCTTTACGACATCGGTCTCCCTTCCTTGCAGAATCGTAACGCCCTTCTTCCTCTCCCTTCGCTGGTTTTTTGCGCGAACTCTTTTTTCTTCTGAGTGAACTCGGTGCCCTCAACCCCCACCCTCCCCCCCCCCTCTTTCGTAATGCAAGCGTCCCCCCTTTTCCTTCTCTTTGAGCTTGTTCCTGCTTTCATACATCGACGACGACATTATGTTAAGACCCAGAGCTTCTCAGAGCGTCAATTTCCCTCCCCTTTTCCGCCGGTTCTCTCGAAACATAATGACCGCTGTCCTTTTCTTTTTTCTTCCCAAGAGTGGGTGTTGCTTCTCCCTCTTTTCCCTTCGACCTTCGATTTTTTCCGCGTGCCCGGCCTTCCGAAGAACGCATTAGGCGGTATTTTTTTTCTATGACCCGAAGAGGAATCCCGGGCTTCCCCTTCCCCTTCCCCCCCCCCCGGTGATTTTTATCCCGATGACTTTTTATCCTTATTGAGAAACACCTTTCCCTCTTTTGATGGCGTAAAAAGCGCCTCCTTTTTCCTTCCTGCAACTCGCGGATTCTTCTTCTCTTCTCCCTAGGTTCGCTTAATCGGCAACGGCTTTGTCCCTCAAACGATCCTTAAAATGCTTTTTTCTTCCTTTCCTTTCCTGAGAAAAACGGGCCTTCCTTCGTCGACGCCGCGCGGCTCGCGAAATGGAGCACCTCCCGCAAGAAAGCTGTCTTTTTTTTCACATGCGCAAGTCCCCTTTTCCCTTCCTCCGGGAGTTATTCCCGCACCCGTGACGATTTCAGAGACTTCGCTTTTTTCCCCCTGACGACATTTTTCCCCCCCGACCGCGGACCAGGAAATTTCTCTTTTTCGCCAGTCATCAAGAAATTGGTTTGAATGAAAAAGCCCCAGTTCTTTTTTCCCCCCTCCCCATCAACAATCAAAAAATTTCCCTCCGTGCTCGTAAGTATAACACAATTGATCTCCGGGGAGGAAATGACCAGTAAGGTTTCATTATTTCGCCTTGGTTACTCTTTTCCCTTGTTAGCGATCTTGACACGGTCCCCCCCCCTTGGATGCAGATTTTTCTTTTCTTCCAGTCGAAGACTCCTACCTGTTGCGCCATGCCGTCGACAGACATCCTTCTGTCGACAGATGGGTCGCCTCTTTGTCCAGGAAGTAAGTTTCCCTTTCCTCCGTCCGCATACCTTACCCCTCTCCTTAGTTGAAAGTGATTTTATAGATTCTCGCGGAAGAGGTCCCCCCTGGAGACGGTTGCGCCTTTTTTTTTTTGCCTGGAATGAACCTTTTTTTTCCGTCCCGGGAGTGCGGTGCCTCTGTTTTCTTTCAGTGAAAGATCATTTGTGTTTTCTTTCCTTTAGCTGGGTGGGACTCTTCATTCTCCTTTAAGAATTTAGGGCGATTGGGTGCGCGTGCCCTTCCTGGCGGCCACATTTTTCACGTCTTTTAAACCATATTTTACACTATTTGGGAAGGCTTTCTCTAGGTATGAAAGAAACCCCCCCAGGAGGGAGGAAC
>Ga0179593_1506568_pt1 | contig 10436 bp, 8 predicted proteins | sample CZODoug2_1_08_16_FD_185931 | JGI IMG/M metagenome (GOLD analysis project Ga0179593, IMG submission 185931) | Vadose zone soil fungal communities from Angelo Coast Range Reserve, California, USA - CZODoug2_1_08_16fungal (PacBio error correction) | ecosystem: Environmental > Terrestrial > Soil >... | reverse complement strand
CCCCATCCATTTTTCCCCAGCAGCTTTAGTTGGGATCTTTATATTCTCTTTTGCGTATATAGACTCCTTTTTGTGGCCGTTCCAGTCTTTCGGCCCTTTTTTTTTTGTTTAGATACCTTGTCTTCAGTCATCGTCTTTTTACGGTCCCGGCCCGTATTCCTTTCCTCATAGACATTGCAGATGCTAGATTTTAATGCTGTATCATGTCCATGTGGCAGATTTTATTCCTTGCTCCAGTTCCCCCGCACGTTTGTGAGAGTTCCTCCACGTCGGTTCCCGCCCCCCCCCATGATGTATTTCACCTTGAACTCCACTGCAAACACGGTGTTAGTTCTCCACGTGGTTCCTAGGGTTATTGGGGGCCGGAGCTTTGTGTGCCTCTTTGCTGCGTTTACTTTCGGGGGTCCCAGCTTGTGGCCGGCCTTTTTTTACTTTCCCCCACTCGCCTTCCGTGTCGCTCGTTTTGATCATTGCGTTTATGATCCGCCGCGGTGATGACTGGAAGCTTTTCTGCAATTTTCTCGCCTTTGCCGGCAAAGTAGCAGTACCCCCGTATACATGGGCTTTTTGCGTTTTCCCCAAAACTCCTTTTCTGTTCCTCTTTTTCCCCCCAGGTATTTTGAGTATGCGGATACTTTGAAAGTAGCAGCCTTCGACTCCGGTTACCCCTTTCCCCTGGCTGTTTCTGTCACACCTTCCGTCTAACTTTCCTTCGCCCCGTGATTTGTCTGCGCCGCGCCAGATGTAGGGGGCCCGTTTTCTTTTCATCACGTCCATGACAAGGTCGCGTGGGCTTTGTCTCTTGTCCATTTTTTTCCGTTTTTGAGATTTGTCTCCTCGCGTCATTGACTTTGACAGCAGCTTGGAAAGTTTAGCAATCAGGACCATGATTTTTTTTAGCCTTCTCAGGTCTGGTCCTTCATGCCGGACTGGAGCGGCCATGCCGGGTTCCCGACATACACCGTGTTTCTGAAGGTCTGCAAAGAATTGATGCCCTACGTAGCGCTTGCGCCCTCTTCCGTATGGCGGAACATTTTTCCGACCCGGATCGTTCCAGTCGCTTCTTTTTCTTCCCTAGCGATCCACCCTGTTTGAAGCCGCTCCTACCTTTTCCTTCCCCCCCTCTTCTTGCCCCATGACCTTTTTCCTTCCGTTCCTTTCGATTTGCTACTTTTCTGCCTGCCATCCCGGTGTCTTCTACTCTTGCTCGCCACTGCTCCCCTACACGGTTTGATCCGCCTCCCAGATCCCCAGAGTGTATTGGGATTTGTTGTTTCCAGTACTCATCGGCTTTTTTTTTCGCGTGATTTCGGAGCTCCGCCCTCGTGGGAGGATGTGCGCGTCTTCATTCTTGACCACTTTTTCCTTTTTTTCTCGTCCCAAACCACGATGTTCGTGCGGATGTGACCATTGAGTCCGCGCCTTATTTGCGTTCGTGTTCTTTAGGCATTTTACTTTTCTCCAGTCCCCGCTCTTTCCCCCCCCTTTTGGCAAATACTGGGGCATTTTATACAGTGCTTGATGTTCCCAAATAATATGTGTTTTCCGGAAGGCCTAGATCAATTCGTTGTCTTCCCTGATGAATCGAGACTTTTTACAACTTTTCCCGCGCCCGTCCGTGTGTCTTCCCGAAGCGGCCAAAATAAAAAATGGTTTCTTGTCCCCGGTTCAACTCCTATAACTGCACCCCTCCACGAATGGTACACTTGACCTCCCAAAGCTTTTTTTTTTTTTCAATGGTAATGTGCCATCTCTTTCTTAGTCATTTGCGAGGCAGTTTCTTGACCATGTCCCAGGTTTTGTTTCTGGACAAACCCGCAGTTCCGATTTTCCCCAGCATTACTCCTATTCCCTCCCTCCTTTTTTTGTTGCGCTTCTCCTTCTTGGTATCCTTTCGTGGCTAACAGAACACAGGGTCAGGAACGGCCAGCCCCCCTTTATTTATCCGAATTTTTGTGTTTGGCCCAGGCACCGATTGCCGATTTTGGTGCCCTGCGAGGCCCCGTTTCCTGGTTCTTCTTGTCGCAGGCTCAGTTGTAGTTTGTCCCCCTTTTTCCCAAGTTCCCGACCCCCCCCCCTGTATTTGGCGGCAGCTGTTTGGTTTTCAGACCACGGAGCGTGGCGCGAACTGCGTCGACTTTAGATACTTTCAAGGGACCTCCATCTTTTTTCTCCGTATCGGCTTCCGACCAACATCATTGTTCCCCGTCGATCATTACCGCGGCAACAGTCTCTTGGCAACGTGTCCACATCTCTTGGATGGGGCAGGACGTTGTTTCCCTCCCCTACCCTGACTGTAAAGACCGCGCCATATCGTGATTTCCCTATCTAAAAACTCGAACATCGTTTTTTGACCGCTTTCTGATTATTGTTCGCATGAGGGCCAATTTTTTCCGCACCCACTATTTTCGGAGTTCAGCACCCGGTTTTCCTACAGGACCCCCTAAGCGTGGTGGTCTTTGATCCAACAACCCCCAACCCCCCCTTTGCCCTCGTTTAGGCTTATCGCACGATTTTCCGTTTGAGCTTTTCGTTCGCCCCGTGCAGCGTTCGTTAAATCACACTGTTCGGCAGCACCCTTGATCCGAATCTTGTTGAAGGACACGTGCTCTTTGTGTCTGGGGCCCGCTCGGATACGTTTCTGCCGCGTCTTTTTCCCCCTTCGCTTGTTTTCCTCCAGGGTACTTTATCGCTACGATGTGATTTGGTAACTGGCTCCGCATGTGATCTATGACGGACGCATGTGTCAGCTGCCTGTTCCTTGACAACCTTTGCTCCCTGACACGTTGTGTTTTCACACCGCCCTGTTACTCCGACTGCGTCCTTTCCTTTTTGCTTTCCTTCGCGCCCCCTGCGATTCCGTCTTGGATTTGATTGATCTTGCAACCTCAGCGTCATGATAAATTCAAGGCCCCTTCGTCGCACCACACTACTCGGAACACCAGCATGTTTTCCTGCAGAACCAGCCCCCTTCCGCCTTCCCTCGTGATTACCCCTCCCAAACGGATGGACTATCTATGGGCGCATAAGTTTCCCCCCCCCCAGCACTTGGTTTGCTATAAAAGTACGGAATGAGGTGTCCGGCCCTTATCCCGTTCCTGCGTCGGAGTCTTCTCCATTGACCCTTTCAGCCCGACCCCCCCCCATTCCCCTTTGCCACAAGAATCTGTTGTTCCTTCACCCCCAAACGCACCGAGCGGCCACCTGACTGTCTTTCTGGCGTCGAGGTCTTTTCCGTCACGGCTGCGGGACCTTCACCCCGCTCCCGTGGTTGCCCCTAACTTTTTTTTTATCTCTTCGCCTTCTAACGCCCTTTTTTATATCCTTTAGGTTTCCGGTGATTTTCCCTGCACACACTGCCCCTGCTTGGGCCCCCCGCACTCAGCGACCTCCACGCACACGACCCGTTAGCACCCAAGCCCCCCCCCCCGTCCACACTTATCGCCATCCCGCCTGGAATCCCCTCACAGTGTCTGGCTTTTTTGTACCTCCACGTTGACGACAGGACCTGCGGGGGCGCTTGACCGTCTGGTTGATACACCCTCACCGAACCGTCGTCCAGAACTTTTGATCAACCACGTCACCCTGAAAAGATCTCCTGCTTTCATGGAGCTTACGCATTATCTATGCATTTTTCTCCCACTTCTTATTTTCAAAGTGCCTTACTTGTCCGTGGTTGATGCACCCCCCCCTCTCCGAGAATCCGCTTTTATCTATAGCCCGAGCCGCCTTTGCGGGCCCCTCTGTGCGCCACCCCGTTCTCCCCTTGATCATGCCCCTATCTCCTCTTGGCCTCCCTTCACCGCCAGTCCTGCGGTTTCGGGAACGACAAATAATAGGCGCTCGTATCCATTCCCTCCTCCCTCCTCTCCTCACTCTTTCTCTTACTTTCCATTACTCCCATGCTTCCCTATGTCACAAGCCATCCGTTGTTTTTCCCCCCCCCACAACCACACTCTGCCTTCCCCCGGTCTCCTTTATACCACTCCGTCACTTACTTTTCTTCATGTTTTTGGTTCTTCACCCTTCTTCATTTCCTTTCTCCCTTCTTTTTCATTTCCCTTTTTCTTATTTCTTTTTTTTCCTGTTTTTCCCTTCTTTTTCGTCTATTCATTCTTTCTTCTTTCTTTTTTTTTCCCTCCCCTGCGCCCCCTTTTGTTTTTTTTTTTTTTTTTTTTTTCTTTTTTTCTTTGTTTCTCTTCTTTCCCCTCTTCTTTTTCTTTTTCATTTTTCTATCTTTTTTTTTTTCTTACTGTTCTTTTTCCCCCCTTTTCTTTTTTTTTTTCGTTTTATTACACCCTGCCTTCTCACCCTGTTCTCCCCCCTCTCCCCTCCCCCCTTTCACCCCGCTTCCTCCTCTCTCTCCCCACTAACCCCCCTTATCTCCCCCGCCCTCACCCTTAGCCCTTTTCCTCTTCTCCGTCTTGTCCTTTTTGTTTCCTAGTATTTCGTCCCTCTTTTCCCCTTCTCGCACTCGTACTCTTCTCTTGCACCCCCCCCGCCGCCCCCCGATTTTTGGATTCCCACCCCTTCTCCCCCGCCATCTTAATTGAACTTGCTTATCGTTTTCTGTTCCCCTCGTCACCTCACCCCTTCCCTCCTCCCCCCCTCTTGCCCCGCTTTACTGTCCCGTGGTTACCTGCCTCTTGTGATTCCCGAACATTCAGCCCTATCAATCTTCCATCAGCATATTGACCAACCCCGCTTACCCCCTCCAACCGATTTCGTCCCTCCCGTCCTGCGCTCCCGCACCTCCTTTTCTCACAGTACCTCTCTGCCCACAATCATATCACCCCTCCCCCCTTTTTCTCACCCCCTCCGCCACCCACACCGCCCGGCCACCCCAATGTCACCTAAAGGTTTCGCCAGACACTGTCACCCCCCCACCTCTTGCCCCTCGACACCCCCCTTTGGTCTTTTTGATTTTTTTATAAGAACCTGATTTTGTCAGTACTGCCACACCTTTAACGCTCACTTATTGGGTCCTGAGTATTAAATTACTCCGTTAGCCCTTTTTTTTATACTGCTGAATTCCGGCCGGGATCTTTTTCTCTATACCCGGCATCCGGACTTTGTCGCAGACATTTCCCTAACCATTGTGTGACCCCCTTGGCTGGACCGCCTTTGGCCATCCCTGTCTGGTATTGATTCGGTAATACTGTCCCCACGCCCCCGCGATCAGTTTTTTTATGGTCCCACCTGCCATCCTTTAGGCATTTTTTCAAGTGGTTTCGACTCCAGTCAGATCTTGAAAGTTTTGCGGAGCTGCCTCCTTCTTGGCGGACCAGTGTCAAAGAGCAAACCATTCCATCGTTTGCCTTAATGACTCCGTCCTATGTTTTCTGGGAATCCCCTGTAATTCACTTTTTTTCCGGTTCTACACGGCCCCTGGAGAATTTCCGTCGGTATTACCTTCCTATCCCTTCATTCTCCCAGTGGGACGGTTGAGCCCTCCCCCAGCAGCTGTCGCCACCCGATACCCCTATCACCCCTTTCCCCCTGGTTTCTTGCCAAAACATTTTTGATCTGTTGATTACTCTTTTCCTCCCTTTTTGGTTGTTTATCTAGATCCAGCTCCCCTTCTCCCTCAGTAACCCTTTTTTTATTCGGGGAGTTTTCTGTATTTCCCGCAGGATGTCACCTTTCTTAAGTTTGGTATTCTTTCTTTCCTCTACTTCCGGACCCTTCTTCCCCCCCTCCCGGTAACAACGCGTCCTTTTGTTTACCGGTTGTCTCCAACTTTCATGCCCCCGGAATACAGTCGCTAAAGCGGTCTGTTGACCCCCTTTCTGTTGAAATTTTTCCTTACCAATCGGCTTTGATCGACCATTCTTCTTTTGACTGTTTCCATTTCTTCGCACCCCCCAGCTTGCCTGCTATCCGGGCTTCCAGTGATTCCATCGTTTTGTCGCTTTGAAGTTTTCGAACTCCACACTCCCGTGTTCCTTCGTAGTTCCCCGCCTTGGCCGCCCGCGTAAACTGGTTTCGTGTTCTTCGCGGCGCAATTGCATTCGGTTTACCGTCAGGACACACCTGAGGCCCGTTCCGTACACCGCTTTGCAGTCGTAATTTTACTTCCCTTCCCCAGAATTCTTTGGTGTGCGGTACTACCCATACTTTTTCTTCGGACTCTTTCCTTTACTTTGGGACCTGGTTAGCTGTGTGCCCGACATTTGTTCCGTCTCAAGTGCCCCGCCCAACGCCCCAGTTTACGGTAAGGCCCCAAAAAGCAGCCAGTGGGGGTATTTCTTCGCGCACGCTTCTTTTCTATATAAAGGGCCTTCTTGTTCCCGCAGGGTTCCGGTATACGGAATAGCTTTGCTCGAGCTTTCAACGGGGCCCCCCGTCCGTCCCGCACTCGAGCGGGGTGCCACGTAACTCTACTGACACGTCATTAAAACGGGGATGAGCAGCACTTACAGGGTGATTACGGCTACGTCGCCCCGCCACATTCGACTTTTTTGAGAGTGACTGTGTGGAAATCGCTCTACACACACGGTTTAAGGAGCTGCCCTTTCCCCCTGTATTACCACCTCCCCCTCCTCCACTTTCCTAGTCGGACAGCACTTCCCGGAGAAAGTGCTTTGTCCAGAAGGATGGTTGTTAGGGTATCTAATCCCCCGCTTCAGGGGACAGCCACGTGCATGGATCTTTTCACGTGGACCATTCCGCTATCTGCCCAAAACAGGGGGTATGGAGTATGAAACGAGGTTTGACTCTTTATGTCATGGGTGCGACTGAGGGATTTTGGTTGCTCTTGTCGTTTTCTGTTTCTTTGTGTGATTGCCCGTCCCTGTGCGGCTGGTGGCAATTTTTTTCAAACCCCTGCATCGGAGATTCGTGTTTTTTCTCATGCTTTCTCTCGCGCAGGGCTTTTAGGTCCCCTTGAACCCTTTTTCCCTTCCGCGCCTTTGTCGGACACGTCCCTGTCGCGTAGAAATACCATCCCGGCTGCTCCTTTGTTTCAAATGCGTCAGCCGTATTCATGTTGGCCCAGAATGTGTGAGTGGGCGGATTAAGGTGCACTTTTTTTAAGACGTGCTCCTTCTGAGTCTACCCTTATGCGGCCGATTAAACTTCACTCTTAGACCTTTTAAGATCCACCTGTCTTTGCTCTTTTTCGAATAGCTTTAGTATCTTTGTTTGTATTTATCCCTTTACACCACTGCCCCCTCGACTTGGGCTTGTTTGTCCTTTATAATTTTTTTTCCCTATGTCTTTTCCTCTTGTATGAGCCAAGTCCGTCATTTTAGGTATCCTCCCGCCGGATTATAGGTTTCCCATCCAAAATTAAATTGTTATTTCTCGCCTTGTTTGACGGAATGCATCCACGGTTGGGTCGGTTTAGGTTGAAAATGAAGGTGTGGCGCCCGCCAACCTGTCAGTTTTTTGGGGGTGCCCCGGCCCCCACCTCTGATTTCGTCAGTTACCCTTTCTCTTGTCGCCCGTTCCGGCTCCTCGCTCCGCGTTCTCAGTTTTCGCCGCCTTCCCCCCGGCACCTCTTTCCTTCAGACTTCTTTGAGATTCCACATCGCGTTGAACACGTGGGCTACCGGCGCCAGACAAAGCCTTTTCCGCTTTCGTACTTCTGACCAGATTTCTGCTTGTGGCCTGCTGTCTGTCTACCAAAGGTGCTGTCATCCCGGGGATTGTCTCCGACGTACCGTCCTCCTGCCCCAGTTTTTCCGTCGTGCTCCTAGCTCCCCCCAACGAGTGCCCCGATCTTTTTTTGCTTTTGTGGCTCCCCCCTCTAAATCGTTTGTATTGGTTGCTTAGAAGGCCCTTGACCGTTGGCTTCGCCCCGTGGTCGGACCAGGCCCTCGCTCGTATGTCACCAAGAGGAATGGCCATCGTTACCAAACCCCCTCTTTTAGTTATTTTGCTTATTTCAATGATTCGCGCGCGCGCTTGGGCCGTTTCTTTAGCCTCTCCCGTCCTTCACGCACATCATAGATTTGTAACCCCGTTCCACCTGTTGCCCTCTATACAGGTTTCTCTTTCAGAATGATGTTTTTGGTGACTCCGAACATCAATTGGTCCTGATTCGTCCCTCTGTCCCGCCTTCTGGAGATGGTACAGTCCGCGCCCGCTTACTGCCACACGTTCCTCTTGCCGCGAACAAAATTACCCTCAACCTTTTCGTGTTTTGATGGAACCGGGTAAGACATTGCTCCTTGACCCCGCCCCGAAAAATTTTCCAAATTGCCGCCCCGCGTCTCCCATTTTTTTTATTCCTGGCTTTTTACCTGGGCCTCCCTTGAGGTAATGGGGAGGTTCGTTCCTGACCTTGACCCTTTTTGTGTATTTGTCCCCCCCCTGACACGATGCCAGTCCGAGCTCTCTAGTGTTGAATCCCTGGTTTTTTGCGAGAGATTCTTTGCTTTCTCGTCTTTTGGCCAGCCCCCCACCCCAGAAAAACTTGGTCATCACTAGTCATGCTGAAACTTCTCCCTGCTGTGCTGGTCATTCCAGAAAGATCGCGTAAAAGATGTTTGGAGAGGCCCCCCCCTTCTGCAGGTCTCCATTTCGTGGCCTTTTCCTTCTTTATCAGCTTGTCCCCGGTGTTCTGTTCGCGAACACCCCCCCTTTTATTTTTGCACGCAGTCCGTCTCTCGTGTGGAAGGGACACGTTCTTGGGGCTCGAAGGTCTACATCGACCCCCCATATCAGCCGACAAACTATATGGGACCCAAGTTGTTGGATGGCAATACAAAAAATTAGGGGGGCCGTCGAGCATGTTTGTTTTGGTTTATTGGACGCAGGTAAATCACTCTGGTCAAAAGGGGGACACAACCGCTCTTGCTTTTTTGCCGTCCCAGGGGAATGTCATCTTCCTGACGCCCGACCACGAGAAACTTATGCGCCGAGAAGGGGAAGTCTCACCAGTCCCCTCGTGGGGTGGTTTTTTCAATCCCCAGTGTCTCGCTCTCTCGGGCTAGGACGACCACCCCCCAAAGTTTCTCTTTTGTGCGTTTTCGTCCCCTTCAATGGACCCAGGAAACACTTGCCTTCCAGCCGATTTTCTATTTGAAGTGTTGACACAACCAATCCCATACCCTTTTCCTCTGGGTAGGATATTCTCAAGCCGTTTCTTTTTGGATTTCGGTACCTGTTTGTCTTCCCAGGCGCTCGCGGATGGCGACTGAAAACTTCGGCCCTTCCAGCACCTGGAGCATCCACGAGCTAACTGAAGAGAATTATGTCCTCCCCAATGCCCTGCATATTAATCTGACATACGGTTTTCCTGGTTAAAGAGGATACAACTTTTATTCTCTGTTACCTGCTGCCATGATCTCTCTATGACGTCGGTTGCCCAATTGCTTCCTCCTGAGGTGGCACTTTTACCGACAGCTCCTTGAGGTTTTTCCTTCCTATTTTTGCCGATCCAAATGCCGACCGTGTGATGGGTCTCCCCCGGAGGTGCATTTCACCGTCCTGAGCAGGACCCTTAGGGCCCCTTTCTGTCCCTCCAACCCTATCATGGCTTTGTATCCCGATACTAAGCCCAGCGCCTTCCCAATGGCATGACCGATTTCGCTCCCCTCTGTTTGCCCCCCCACTTCCGACGCAACACGGGGCTAAGTTTTTCAGTACACCCGCGCAATAGCAATGAGGAGACCCCCCCCGTTGCCTTATACATCGGTTCCCTTCCCGCGCGTCAACCTCCCGGTCTCGCCACAGTCTGACGAGGGCAATTTGTGTTGTCTCGGCGCCAGGTTATCTGTTTCCGCCGTTTCCGGCTTTTCTCGTGAGAAATGGCCTTATCTGACCTTACTCCAAACATTGTCTTTGCCACCTCTGAATACCCTTTCCTCGTTTTTTGCCACCCCGCCCACCTTGGTGAATTCTTTTGTTTTCTCTATTCGGTTCGTGCAAGGAGCTTAAAAATTCCATCCCCCTCCCTGGTCCTCACCCCGTTCCTGAGTCTCTCTCATGTTCCAAACACGACTTAAACGTCCGTTTCGCTATTTTACAGTTCCCACCCCAGCACCGGCACGCTGGGCCCGCATAGCACTCCCTTAAACGCCACATTCACCCGAACCCGCCTCCGGCGCCAAATTTTTTCCCCTCTGACCCCTCCGTGGCCTCCTACGCAACCGTGTTTTTCCTTGGATGATCCCCCCCGGAAGAAACACATGTTGTGTTTTTTCACTCGATGTTCCGATACACCCATTCCCCTCCCGGTTCCCCGGCACTAACGGAGCAAACTTACCTCAATTTTCCGGTACTTGTGTATGATCATCCTATCTTCTTGCCTCATGCCTCCCCCCGTTGCTAAGTCCTTGGTACCGGCAAATCTGATTGACTTTCTTAATCTTCTCCCTCCCCCCTCTTATCGGGCAAGCCCTCCCCACCTCTTCACGGATTCCCGATCCTACTTTTAGCGTGCGCTCCGCGCCTCACATTCCCAGCCAAGGTTGTTGAGGGACAGCCCC
>Ga0179593_1500487_pt1 | contig 10436 bp, 15 predicted proteins | sample CZODoug2_1_08_16_FD_185931 | JGI IMG/M metagenome (GOLD analysis project Ga0179593, IMG submission 185931) | Vadose zone soil fungal communities from Angelo Coast Range Reserve, California, USA - CZODoug2_1_08_16fungal (PacBio error correction) | ecosystem: Environmental > Terrestrial > Soil >... | reverse complement strand
ACACCCGTATCGCCCCCCCCTCCTCGCTGTTGAGAAACGAGCTTTTGCAGGGCCCCGGGTGACCGGTTTTCGTTTTTTGTGCGAGGGGCCGCCCGTCGTGTCGTTCCCAAGGTGCACTCTCCCAGGAGTTCTTGCACAAATAATCGTACCCCATCAGATCGCAACAGTGTTTGCTGTTTTACCCCGCCATGACTACCATTTTCTAGGACCCGCGGACGCACCTTGTTTGACTAGAACTTACTCCCTTCTTTTTTTCCGTGTATAACTCCCAGGAAAGTGTACTTACCCGCCCAGGCGTTTTTTTGCTCCCATTCTGTGATACTCCTGCCCTCTATTTCTCTTTCTTCTTGCTTAATGTGTGTCCCTCCTGTTTTCCCTTATGTGCAGGCCCCCCACTTGAACGGCTTTGTGTATATTGTCCCCACTGCTCCCGTCGGGTGCTGCCCTTAAGCCTTGGCTTTTTTTTTTCCCCCCCTCTTGTCCGTGTGGGTGCCCTCCTCCCCTCCCCCCTTTTGTTTTTTTTCCCAATTCGTTTTCCTTCCTGTCTGTTCTTTGTCCCCCCACCCCCCCCCCCCATCCCTCCTTGGCTGCCTTTTTCCCGTTGGTCGATAGCCCTTTCCCCTTCCTCCCTGACAACGAGAGTGTTTGTGGCGGCCTTCCTTTTTTAATGCTCCCGTGCCCAGTTCCAGTTTCCCCCCTGTGACCTCCCTTTTTTCCTGTCGCTCTGTGTGCTTTTTTGCCCGGCCATTTTTCTCCCTACCCTTGATGTTTTTTCCACTTACGTTTTCCCCTATAGGGTTTGCACATCCCTAGTGTGTCCCCTTCCGGTGGTCCCCCCCGTCCAGTCCTGTCCCACTTTTTTTCCCCTATATCTTTTGATGGGGTGTCGTCTTAGCTGCCCTCTTTTTTTTCTGTTTTTCTTGGCCTCCGCCTTCCGTCTTGGTGGCTAGACTGCGCCCCGTCTCCTCCCCTTCCCCTCCCCTTGCGCGCCAGGTATTCTACATCTCGTGGACGGGCCGCCGTCCCGATGTTCCCTCCTTCCCCTCCCCTTTCCGTGCCGTTGTAGGACTACATTTGTCCTTTCTTTTTTTTTTTTTTTCCGGATACAGTGCCCGCCCGCGTCGTTGTGTTTTGCTAATAACACCTTATAAGCCTTCCTTTGTTGTTTCCCCCCCTATCCTTTTTCCCAATTTACTCCTACGGCCTCCCCGCATTTGGCTTTGCCTTGGCGCCCCCCCCGTCGCTCGCCGTTGCACAGAGTTGCCTCCCCACCGACCTTTCCCCCTCGTTCTTCCCCGGTGTAACTTTCCTTGTTCCCGTAAAATTTTGTTCGATGGCCCCGATTTTGTCCCCATTTTTTCGTTTGGGGTCCCCCTTTTGCCCCACCTGTCAGTTCCACAGAGGTCTGCCTCCCTCACCCCACCCAATCGGCATAGTGGTTTCCTTACATACCGCGCAACCTTTGCCCCCCCCCTCAACTTTTGCATTGCCGTTCGTCTCACACCGAAAGACTGCGCCCCTGTATTCATGGCCCAGGAGTGATTTGCCCACCCCCCCCCCCCCGTACTATGTTTGCCTCTTTTCCAGAATAGGACGTGTTTGCGTTGAAAACCCTCCCCCTAAGAAACATGCGATAGCGTGGACAGGCGCTATTTTTTCGGAACCGTAGTACGAAAGAATTTTTTTTTCTTCCCCCATTACGGAGCTTGTTGTGTCGCATCGCGTTTCCTATTTTTTTTCTCATCTTGATCCTGGGTCCCCCTGCGTTGAAAGATGTTCTCCGATCATCCCCCCTCTTTCTTTTTTTTTTTTTTCCCTCCTTGCAGTTTTTTTATTGTCCGTAACACGCATCCAGACTGTATAACCCATTCCAGTGCCCAGTCCCCCGAAGCTCCCAAATCTGATTCCAGGACACCCTTGTTTCGGTTATTTCCCCCAGAGATTTTTTTTCGTTTTTTTGGATTTGACGCCCCTGCGTTTTCCTGACCCTCCCCCCCATACGCGCCGCACCATTGTTGCCGACTACAGCAACACCCTGCATGCCTCTCATATAGAGGCCTTGCCCCGGTTTCCCCTGAGGTGTATTTTGCCCTCCCTTTTCCCCCTTTCTGCCCCCCTTTTTTTTCCAGAACGTTACTCTGGCTCTCGTATTCCCTGCTTCCCAGGACTAGTTTTGCATCTGTTACCTGACCCTTCTTTTTTTCTTTTTTTCCCCTTCGGACGTTGGACTTCCCACGTTCCGTCCTTCTTTTCCTTTTGAGCTCAGGACCTTGCGCGGGCACCTGCGCCCCTTTTTTTTTTCGTCCCTCTCTGACTTTGTTGCACTTTTGGCGCACCGCACACGGTTTCCTTCTTTTTTTTCCGGTCCTTTCCCCCTTCCCTTTTCCTGTGATTTGTTTTTCCCTTTCACTTGGTTTACCTCACGTTCTACATATGCCTCAGACCTTTCTCGTTCCCCCGCTGTTTTTTTTTTTCATGCTGTTGCTTTGTGCTCTATTCTGCCCCGCCGTTTTGAGGGAGTACGTCGTCCGTTAATGATCTCGCGGCCAGTTTTGCCCCCCCCCCCCCCCCCCTCGTTCTTTTGCCCGCCAGACCCCCCCCCACAATTCCTTTGTTTGCCACTGCTTTTTCCTCTTTCCGCCGTGCCCCCGCGTAACCACTCCTCCCTTTTCTTTTTTTCCGTTCCCCCTTTTAGCAGTGTTTTGCTCGTTGCCCTATGCGGCTCTTATCTAGGCACGGACGCGAAATTCTTATGCGCACTTTCCCCTTTGTTTTTTCATGACCTTTTTCCTTTTTTGCAACCCCTTTTTTAGCGCCTTTCTTTTTCTCCCCCCCCGCCTTTGACCCCCTCCCCGAATTTTTTTGTTTTGCACGGCACTTTCCGTTTGCGGGTCCTGCTGCCACGCTTTTTTTTTTATCGACCCACTTTTTTTTTTTTACAACCCCCCCCGAAGCTTTCCTACCTCGCTTTTGATTGCACGGTTTCGGGAGCCGTACCCCCCCATGTTTTCTTCCAACTCAGGTTCCTCCCTCCCCGTGGCCCGCTCTGTCCCAACCCCGTCGCCGCCCTCTTGCTCCACCCGCCACTATCGCGTCAGCCAAGACACCACCGACTGCCCCTTTATTTGGTTCCCACCCCTCCCTTTTTTTTTTCACCCCTCTTTGATCATAGCGCCCCCGTCAGGTCCCGATGCGCAGGTCCCTGTGCGTCAATGTCGGTTTTTTTCGCGGCCGAGTCGCCAGCAATTTGTGCTGTGCACTCATGTTTCCCCAGTTCCCCCTTCCTGTCTTTCTTGGACTCTGTAAACCTTCACCGTTACCGCCCTCGGCCGCGTCATCACACGCGTAGTAGTCATGTTTCCCCACTCCCCCCACTGCCCTCTATCGCTGCCCCCCCGACACCGCGTGTTTTGCACCTGGTAATTGCCACGTCCCAGTTTTTTTTCCCTCTGCCCCTTTTTCCCCCCCCTTCTTTTTCCAACACACTAGCTACATGGGCGCCGTGTTCCTGCTGTATTTTTTTTCATCTCATTTTTACAGCCCTATCACACGCTGTACGCGTTGCCCACGGTCCTTTTTCCCCCCCCCTTTTTTTTTTCAGTACGTTTACGAACCATTCTTCCGCCTGTTTTGCACGCCTCGCCTGATGCGCATTTTAATTTAGCCCCCCCTCCCCCCCATTTGCACCATCCCCCGCCACGGCCGTATGTTTTCGTGTGCTGTGCCTCTTTTGTACCCTTTGCCCCCCCCCTTTTTTTCCCGCACCAGTGTTTATATGACCAATTGAAATCTTTGGCACACGAGTAGTACCTTTCACATCTTAAGTCGTTCACCTCCGCAGTGCCCTACTGGCACGCTGACGTTTTTTACATGATGTTAGATGTACACACAGGTTTTACCTTCTTGCTTTTCTTATACCGTTGCCTCACTCTCTCGAACAGAGCAGAGTTCTGTTACATATTTCCCCTACCTCTTCCTTCCCCCTGACCCCCCCCCCCCTTTTTTTCTTCTTGTGTCCTGTTTTTTTTTGTTATTTGGACGCGTTTGTTGAGGTGAGCACCCCCGTACAGAATTCACCTAGTCCGCCTCTTTCTCCCTCCCGTGGCTTTCTAACCCCCCCCGTTTTTTCGTTTTTTTTTTTTGTTGCAGGTTTCCCTGACCCCCCTTTTTTTTGCCCCTTCTAAGCTCGTGTCTGCCTGCAATTTTTTTTTCCCTTCCTTCTTTTTTTTTTTTTTTCTTCTCTCTTAGATTTTTGATGGGCACCTTTTTTTGACCCGCCCTTTTGCCCGTGCCTGTCATGGCGCCCCCCTCTTTTTTTCTTTGATTAGGAGTGCACGGTGATCTTTGCCGCACCGCGCCCTGTGTCGCATCGCTGTCGGTTCTTCGACGTTGATCCCTTTTTTTTGCTTTTTTCCTGACCAGCAAATATGTCACACGTCGACTACTACCACCCTTCGCACTGGAAGGATAAATTTTTTTTAACCGTTGTTCCCCCCACCCCCCCCTGTTTCGAGTGGTGGTCCCCGCATGGAACCCCCGAGAGTGTCCCTTGTTTTAAATCAAAGCTAGTTCCCCACATACTGCGACACGTTTTCAGCTCCGTTTTCGGTAATTCCTCTGATTCATTTTTTTTCTTTTTTCTGTTTGTTCCCGCTGTGTTTTGCGACTTCCCCTCGAGTTTCGGACCGCCCTTCCACGCCTGTTCCCCCCCACCCCCCACCCCCACCATCGTCCTTGTCTGTCCTCTTTTTCTGCCCCAGGCAAGGGACCACTATCCCCCCCTTCGCTTCTCCCATGACCTTCGCGCCCCCCCTTTCCTTTTATTTTCGTCCTTGGTCGAATCCGCGTGCTCGCCCCCCGTTTTCTCGCCCCTAGTACCCCTTTTACTGTTCACGCTGTCTTTTTTTTTTTTCTCGTCTTTTTTTTTTTTTGCCCCGCTATGCCCCCGGCCAGTAACCGCACTTCCCCTCATTTTTCCTTCTTTTTCCGTCTCCTCTTCCTTGAGAGCAGAATCAGACTAGCTGGCCCATTATGCTCGGTTAAGTGCCCCCCCCCCTTTTCAGTGGGCCTGTGTTTCGTGTTCCGGCGCGAGACTGTGCGTTTTTTTCTCTTTTCTTTTTCCCTTTTTTTTCGCCTCTGCTACAAACGAACGGGGATGATGTTGTGGTCCCTTTTTCGCGCCCTCTGTGCCCCCCCCCCCCCCCCCCCTGTCCCCCCCCCCTTGTTTCTCCTCCTTTTCCCCTTCGCCATCGATGGCCTACCGTTTATCTCGCTGTTCGACGCGCATGTCTCCGTTCTAGAAGGAGAGACCCTCCCCCTTTTCCCTGCAGACCTCCCGTCTTGTAGGCTAAGAGCGGACCTTGGTGAGTGCTCAGCGGACGAGCCCCGATTTTTGACACTGATGGTAGCAGCCTGCAGGGAAGCACCAGTGTGAACCGAGGAACACTGGGACGGTGGCATCAACTGACACAGCAGCCTGTTCATTTTTTTGTGGCACTTAGAAGGGAAGTTTACTAGGTCCAACTTGATGTTCCGTCCGCACCTATCTTTTTCCTTGTTAGTTTTACCCAAAAATGAATTTTCTTTATTTTTTTTCTACGTAAGGTTGTCTTTGCCCGACTTTGTCCTAGAGTACCCCCGGTGTTCGCGGACTTTTCTATCTTGCTAGCATGTGCGCCATTGCTAGCCATTTTTTGGATTTCCCCCAACCACAGGGAGTATACCCTTTTGTTGGCCCATGCCGGCAGAGTTGCTTCATAACCCGACCGCAGTTGTTAACTCCTTGCGACATTCTGGACCCTTTTTTTAGTGACACCCCCCTTTCCGCGTCGTTTACCCCTAAGACTACTCGTTTTTTTCGTTTACATTTGAACTCTAGACTATTCCCCCCCCCCCCTGATTTTTGTGAGCAAATTCCTGACCCTCCCCCGTACTCTTTGCCGGTCGTTCTCCCCCCCCCCTATGCTTTCATTAGTGGTTCTTCTATTTAGGTGTATCTTCAAATTGCTTTTGTAATCTATCGTGATATCGTCCATTAGACGTATTTATTTTTGTTTAGCCCCCATCATTTGTATGTCCCCCCTGGGCCCCCAACCCCCCCTCCTAAAGATTACATCTTCTTTACTCCCTAGCTCTCAAATAGCCCAGATGCCGGACCAGCAGTGTTACCATGCCCTTTCTTTCTGGACCCCCCGGTGTCCCCTTTTTGTCCTGCGTCCCCCTTAGAAAGTGACCGTTAATCTGGCGGCGTTCCCTTGTTGCTTTTGTCGACAGTTTTCCTTCAATGTGTTCTTTTTCTTGCCCCCAATTTCCGGTCCCTCTTTTCACCCCGGTTAACTCATTAGACGCGGGGGTATTTCAAACGCCTGCCTTTCTCAAGAGGAAAAGGCGAAGAAGCGAGTACCCATTTTTACCCCAGAACGCGAGTGACAGAACAAGTAATGTGAGGCGGGTGCTCCCGGAAGTCTGGAATGGCCACCCCCGGTTTTAGGAAACCCGACAGACGGTAACCCCCCCTATCCATAGTCTGCTACCTCATCTGACCATCCGATTTTCCCCGGATACCCTGCTGAGTGTTACACGTGCCACCCGTTCCCCGCTACGAGTCAAACCCTTTTGCCCTATTGAGACTATGTGGACCCTAACCCCCATCTACTTTGGCCCCCCTTAAAGAAACTGAGCTCCTGCCTCCCCTGCTTTCAATATTTTTGCCCCGGTCGTCCCCCATTCTTTTCATACGGCCCCCATGACGGCAAGTTTTATTATGACGTCGTTCTTAATCGCTGCCCCCGTCCGCACCGGCGCCCCGTTCGCTTCGTATCTTTTTTTTTTTTTTTTGATCTAATACTCCGAACCTAGCTGATCGCCCCCCGAACCACGCCGTCAGAACTTTTTTCCCGTTAGCGTGTCTCTTTGTCCGTTACTTCCCCCCAGCCCGAAGAGGAAGGAAACATCAAGACAGAGACAGTCTTGTGATTGGGTGATCTTTGGCACCCCCACATGGTTCCTCCCCCACAGTTCCAAAAGATCTTTTTTTTAGACCCTAGTCGCAGGGAAATCGGTTCGGACTAACCTCGCCCTAGTTTGCTTTCCCCGCATGAGAATGGGACGGGATCTGTTGCATCGCTCGCTTTATTTAAATAAGTTGCCCCCCATCCCCCTGCAAAAAAGTGTCATCGCGCTGGACTGTTTTTCCTATTGCGCCACCGGGAGAGCCCGTGTTGCCCCCAGGAGCTGTGCGTTGCCGAGTTAACTGACTCGCGCTGGCCCCCCCCCCCCCCGATTGAGACCTAGTCTCATTGGCCTTTATACCAGTCGCGAGCCCTCTTCCCCTTGTAAAGAGCCGTTCTACTGTCAGTTCAGTCGCTCCCCTACCATCAGCTCCCGGACAAGTGGATACGGCCAGATCACCCTTGCGAGACCCCCCTAGTACCACTTTCCTGGCTTTCGACATATAGTACAGTCGACTCCCTGACAGTGCCCGGTCTCTTCGGCTACAGCCCCCCTCTGGTCCCTCCACCCCCCAAAAAAACCTGTAAATGAAATCCAGAAACATTTGCCCCCCGTCTTCCACTTTCCTTATCGTCTTTAGCAGTCCGCACGTCAAGTACCCGCCTTCCGAGCTTTTCCCCTTAACCTCTAACGGCAAATCCCCCTTTTCAGAAAACCCCAGACTTTTAATACACCCCGTCGCACATTAGCCAATGCCATTGCTTCTTTTTTTTTGTTGCATCGTTCCTCCCTGTGGAAAAGTGCCCAAACACCTGTCATGCCCAAGCGACGTACCTCCCCCAGTCCTTTACCCCCCCCCCCAAAAGGCCCAACAACACGATACTGTGATATGTCCCTCCCCGCCGCTGTTTTCACCTTCCCCCAATTTTTTTGATTTCTGATGAGTTCAAGAGTCCATCCTCCGTTTGTATATCATTTCCTCTTTCTCGCTGTGCATTTGTACCTGGATAAGACCCCCTTTCACGTCGAATCGGCCCGCCTTTGAATTGTCCCCTGCCCCCCCTCAGCAACCCTGCGCTAAAGAGGTACGGTCAGATCCATTGGGGTTTGTCTGGTTCTTTCTTTCCTGGCTGATTCCTGCGCCCCAGCCCCTGAAAACCTCCCCACGGTAGCCCTTGCTCCTCGCAGTCTTCCCACGTCGGTCCCCTCCCACTGAAATATGACCATTTGTCCCCTGCTTCTGTTCGGTTAGAGTTGCCCCCCTTTTTTGATTATAGACACTTTACCGCATGCATGCTCATCGACCCCCGTCCCCTCCACTCCGCCAAACTCCACTGCGGTCTGTCTCCTGGTTGGCCTTTTTGCCACCCATACTCGCCCGATGACTGCTTTGTTGCACCTATCTGCCCGGCACAAGGTGTTCGCTGTTCCCCTCAAGACTTCGTTTTGGTATTTTGCAAATCCCCCTTTTTCAACATTCGCAGCCGCTGCCGGTTTCCCCCTTGAAAAGCCATAAAAAGAGTTTATTTTGCGTAAACCTGCCCGGTCGTTCGCTTGCCCGCCCGAAAAACAGCCGGTGTCGGTTTTTCCCCCTGTAAAGACGTAATTCCCCACACAGAACAATACTTTTTTACCCCCCCCCCCCCCCCCCCCCCCCCCCCCCCCCCCCTTGGTCTCTCTTTGGTACCCACAACCCAGAAGAGTATAACCCCCACATTATGGAGCAGGTTCCCCCTCCTGAACCCTAACCTCGCAGCAAGAGTTTTAGCCATGACCCTTTTTTTTTTTTTGCCCCCTTTGCCGTTTGCCCCTTGTCCTTTTTGCCCAGTTGCCTTTTTCAAACTTTTCTTTTTTCCCGCGCGACACATTGCCATCATTTACCCTTTCTGCCCACGGCCTCCTGCAGATTCCGAGCACCTACGAACCTTTGTGACCTTTTTACCTCATTGTTGTCTCCCTATAAGAGAAGAGTGATTGTAATACTCTCCTGCGTCCTTTCCTTAACCATCCTGGGGGGGCGTCTTTGGATTTAGTAGTCGTCAAATCAGCGATTGTTCACGCTGGCCCCGGTACGCTACCAGCGATTGTACCACAGGAGTAAGGACTCCCCTGTATTATGTGTCCATTGAAACCCTGCCCTCCCCGGCGTTTTACACACAGTTGGACCCTCCCCGCGATCGTCACCCTCGCATTTGTCGCTGAGACCAAGTTTCGATAAGACCGACCCCCTGTGTGCTTTATCTTCCGTGATCTTTGCACCATCTCTTTCTTTCTCGAGTTGATAGTCCGCGTTAAGTTCGAGTTCTAGAAACTAATCTTGCCGCACTCCTCTTCCATTTCACTCATTCTGCCATTTCGATCCCAATAGGACAACAGCCCCCAGGGTGTGATACCCCCGCTCCCCCCCTCTGTTGCACACTCCACACTATGGTTCATCGCCTTTTCTTTTTTTTTTTTTTTTTGCACAAGCATCGTAGGCATTCCCAGAGAACCCTTTCTTTTCCCCTTCAGCATTCTATCATTGTCTGAATGTGTATGTCGTAATTTGTAGAATATAGCTAGATGGTCAGGTAGTTCCTTCCAATGTTTTGGAAGACAAAATATATCGTGTCATAAAGGACTGCTTACCTATCCACCCTCTCCTCCACATGCACCCCCCCCCCCCCCACCCAAACCCTTCTGCCACCCACCCGCCCTCTTTCTGATCAGACGGCCCGAGTTGCCGCCCACCTGTGTGTGGAGACCCTTTTCCCCCTTTACTGTTGCTCGCTGGTCCCCGGCCCCTCCTCTCCTCGGGCTAACCACTTCATTTGTTAACCCCTCTTCTTTTTTTTTTTTTTTGGTCAATGCGGCGCCTCTATGTCCAGCCCAGTGCTCGTCTCCCTAGCTGACGACGACGCGTTCCGATTCTCGTAAGGTAATCCTTTTTTCACTCGATCTGATCCCCCCCCCCCTCTTCTCTTGCCCCCCGAGTCATTGCGTTTTCTCCCCCCTGCCCCCCCTTGCGGCTGCTTCTAACCGTAACAGTTTGATCCGTCCCTCGATCCCGGTTAAGACATCTTTCCCTGTCATACACTGTTGCATTTTTTCACTTTCTGTGATTTAGTATGTGAAGCGATAATGGTCTATTCCCTTTTCTTCCATGTGCCCCGTTTCACCCGGCCGGCTTGCCTCGAGTAGCATCATAGAAGAGACCCGTCTCGGTTTCCATTTTTCCTTCCTACGGGCCCTCCCACTTAGCTAAAGAACTTCAGCGAGTTGGTTCAATTCTCTTCATTCAGCACTTCCTATCACTTTGTCTGATAGGAATTGTCTTTCGTTCCCGTAGTATCGTTTTTTTTTCACCGTCTTTCAGGCAGTTTTTGTTGAGCGGCACCTTTCATCGCTTCCCCCACTGGCCCCCTTCGCCTAGTTGCCTTTTTCCCTCAGGTCCTCCCCCCTGCCCGGATGCTTTTCTACTCTTTATTCCCCCCCTGTTTTTTGTG
>Ga0179593_1368189_pt1 | contig 10436 bp, 6 predicted proteins | sample CZODoug2_1_08_16_FD_185931 | JGI IMG/M metagenome (GOLD analysis project Ga0179593, IMG submission 185931) | Vadose zone soil fungal communities from Angelo Coast Range Reserve, California, USA - CZODoug2_1_08_16fungal (PacBio error correction) | ecosystem: Environmental > Terrestrial > Soil >... | reverse complement strand
GGGCAGCAGATGAACTAGATTGAGTACTGCGGGACACGGGCTACCATCGCTGGCATTCGAAGCATTTGAGTTTTGATGCCCTGAAAGAGGCGTGATACCCCCCACCGTTTTGTTAGCCCGAGCGGGTCCTAGGGGAGGGTGAGACGATGCCGAGTCTGCTGTTGGACGCCTGCCTTTTCCCCGTAGGGCTTCTTATGATCGCGGACGGACCTGGAGTTCTCGTAGGACTGTGGACTTTTTCCCTGGCGGATAATGGAGGCAATTAGCGGACATCGTGCTGACCCGTTTTTTTAATATGAAGCGTAGGGGCATCCGCTTTCCGAGTTAATTGAACGTCGCATGCTGCATCAGCTGACGTTGTTAACGGACCTCTGCTGTGCATTTTATGTGTGCCGGGGGACCGTATTTATCTGGTGATTTTTTCCCGGCTCCAGGTAACACTTGTTTTACCCGTGCAGCTTAGAGCCGTGGAATGCCGTGAAGGAGATGCCGAGTCCGCGGAAGTCCTCCTGCTACCGAGTGATTTGACCACCCAGTCCGGCCCCCCCCCAGCCTCGTCGGGCAATTCAACAAATCTTTCCGCGGTTGCAATTCGGGAATTCGATTTCTTGTCTGTCTCAAATCTTCGGCAAGCTACCTTTTTTTCAGAGAAGATGGATTCGTCCTGTTCTGTTGCAGAGCCCTCCTCGGCTCTCAGCCTGCTATGCGAAATGGGCGCCGCGGCGCACAGGTCGCTCTCCCGGGGTGTTTGGTGGAGCGAGGTCACTGCGCCCTGCCCCCGCTGTCGAGGGCCGCACGCCCCGAGCTGTCACCTTTTTTTTTTGTCAGCGGTCGTCGCATTTTCGGTGGTTGATCGGTACATCCCATGGCACTTAAACGCCGATCCCCCACGAACCTGCCAGCTGCTGGCTCCGCGTCTCCGACTTCGAGACCTTCAGGTTCCCAGGCTCTCTTTCCTCCTGTTGTTGTTTCATACTGCTTGCGCCTTCCTTTTTCGCGGGTTGAGCATACGCCAGCTCGATCGGGGGCGGGCGGGCGGTTACCCCTGATCGCTTACGCCCCTCGCCATGCGGTCTAGGTGACCCACGCACCCTTACCATAATCAACGAGCTCTTTTCTTAAAACATGTTACCGCTCTCATAATGAATGTTCCCTAGTGATCTCCCACCCCCCCCCCCCCCCCCCCCCCCCCCCACCGGCACTACGGAGCGGAAATCGCCTTCTTTTCCGTCTGCCGCCCTTGTCTGCATGGTTTCTGTCGCCCCGAGCGCTGCGTTCCATAGGGCCAGGGCAGTGCTATTCATGTTCCCCTTTCCTCAGCTATGTGGCCCTCACGGCGACACCACTCCCGGCTTTTGCGACTTGCTGTCGCGCAGCAAGGATTCCTTACTCCGGTTCTCTTCCGGCCGGCGCGTCCGTCTGGCCGCTCGCCGCCGTAATGGCTTCCCCGTGACCGACCCTCTCCACGGCCTTTTGAGCTCATTTCGGGATCCAGACCTTAATCCCTGTACGTCAGCACCGCCCGATGCAAATCGCTTTCGTCGGACCCCTGTCAAGCATTTGCAGCATTCCTTTTTTTTCTTTTCTTCCGATGGACCAGCGCCGACAGGCCAATCTTCCCCTTTAACGATGCCTGCCGGATCAAAAGTTTCGTTTCCCGAGCCAGCCCGTCAATCCCCGCACCGGTATTTTAAGACCCTTTTATCCAGAGAGAAGATCAGGGCTGGTAGTCTGCAAGCAGCCGCGTGTGATCGGCTCCACCATCAGAATCGGCCTCTTGGAGTAACCCCCCCGGGCACACGCCTCCTTCCTTTTTTCAGAATTAACGGTCAAGAGATTTTCGAATAAAAGCTAGTTCGTTCCCATCAAACACCCATCGCATGCAGGGACGACCGACGCGCTTTAACGATACGAAAGAGATTTTCCTGTCCCGTAGAGGGACGTGGGACCTTTATTGTTTTTTTCTTGCCTGAAGGACCGATGACCGCATCTGCGATTTTTCTGAATGTTGACACTAATTCTCTTCCCTGGCCAAGAAGCGGGCTCCGCCCGACTCCTTTTAGTTGTTTAGGTTTAGAGTTACTTCAGATGGTTTCTCCCAGCCGGGAACTCTCGTGCGAGGCTGAATAAGCCCGAAACTCGATCAGAAGTAAATCGTAACTGCCTTAATGGGACTGACTGAGCGCAATGAATTAGCACCCTTTTTTACCAAAGGTCGGTGATGCCTACCGTAAGCTTCTGACAGCGATTAAACAGAATCGTCCTCCTCTAGGATAGCTTCTCAAAGCAGGACAGCGATCGCTGTGTGGACACGTTTTCATTTCTGTGAAGAAGACAATGTAGAAGAGTAATAACCCACGCTAGATATAGAGGCAAGCTAGCGTCCAGTATGCCCTGGAAGCCAACCTATAAATTAGAATTTCCGACGGATCCTTTATGTATACGCGCCTTCCTCAAGTACGAGTCGTGAGAAGCAGGCTTACGGTCCGTGGTGCACGGAGACTTGCTCGCCGCTTCTGGTTGCCGCCCCCCAGAGCTGCTTTAACCGTCTCGAAGACAGAAGGCATCGATGAAGTATTCTCAAGTCCTTCAGTCGCTAGCCTCGTGCAGTCGATGTGCATTTCCCCCGTGCAGAATTCGTCTCATGCCCGGTTACGAGGTTTGCGGCGCGAAGGATCCGCCGAGTGCAGGCAAGTCGATTCAAGCAATTCTTGCCGGCCTCCAGAGAAGATCACAAGGCGGTCGAAGTCAGGGGAGTTGGACTTCTTCCGGGCCCCTTAGCTCGAGACTCTAGGAGAGAATGATACCCCTCCCCTTTGCTAGAATCCCAGAAAGGTTCAACGAAGAGAAACCCCTTCTCCACCACTGCCCACCACTGATACAGCCTCCGCAAATGATAGTTATGGTCTTTCTCCCCCTGTTTTAAGCTTGAACCGGAGCAAATGAAGGAATCCGTGGCTCGCCGTCCGATTGCTCAAATCATCCGTCACTAGTCTGACACCAGTTTTTTTTTCCATGAAACGCCTTTACCAAAGGTGTAAGCCCATAGATAAAGAAGGGAACAACAGCGGCGCCCGTTCGGCCCTTGCCACAACCCTTCTCATCCTCCGGGTGGTTCGCAGGTTTTGTCTGCAGCCTAAATTACCACTTCGCCGTTTTGCGATCCGGGCGGCCACATTTGCATCAGATGTTCTTTACCGTGGCCCAGTATATTCCGGTGGAAGCCCAATTTAGCTGGCTCTCTGCCATTTGCAGTTTTCCGTATGTCGCCCTTTGCAGAAGATAGACCCGAGGAACGTCCCTTATTTTTGCTGCTTCAGGCTGTTTTGCGCCGGGGAGTCGTTTGATTTGCAGCCTACCCGCCTTTGACCGTTCGCGCCTGAGCGCTCTCGCATTGGGAGAGCCCGAAAAGCAACCAAATAGACGAATGTTGACCCCCTCTTGCGCTCTGGCCGACCGGAAGTCCCCCGGTCCATTGTTTTTTTTTTTCTGGTGGTGAAAAATCAGGATGTAGCCACCCCCTCCAGAGGTGGAAGTGCTTCACGACCCCCAAACGTCCGCTAGGAACCCCGGGGAGATCTTTTGAAGATGATAGTGTGATCCGCAATAGACCTCAACGACCCCCAGAGGGTGAAGGGGAAGAAGGCCCGCCAAGCAAGATCTTTCCGGAGGCATCGTTGATGCTCGGGGACCGATTCAAGGGTTTGGATGCGGTGTGGTCCCCGATTAAGGTTCAAAGCGCCGAGCTGCTAGAGGATCCCGTCCGATCCGTTTTTGTCGGCTCCAATCACTTCTCGGCGTTGTGCCCGGGCGCTTGACAAAGAATTTATATGACAATTGGACTACCCACTGAGGAACGGGAGCCTTGCTCCCCGGACGTAAAAGTCTAGGGGGAGAGCCTATGGACTGTGAGATAGGAACCCCACTTCGACTAAAATCGGCGAGGTTTTAGTTATATGGAGGCTATCTAATGCTGGAGTTCCTGTCCCCCCAAGGACGCTCGAGGGCCCAGCGCGTGGGCTTTTGGAGTGGCCGGCAGCTCGCCTTTGATAAGTAGCTGCTCATCCCTCTCTCGTTTACCCAACACCGCCCAAATGACAGTTCCCCCTCCCTGGTGTCGCCGTACAGGTTAGAAGACGTTTTCAACAGGCATTGATGGACTGGCTTTAAGGACGGGATAGGTATTTTGCTTATGATTTAGACCATCGTTGACGGCGCCCGCCACCACTACAGAATAGACGAAATTTAGTACTCAAACTGTCTGTTATTGCCACTGGCTGTAAGAGGAACTTCCCCCTCGGCGGTAATAACGTCTGATTAACTGACACCCCCCATCCAGGTCCCTTTATTGAAAGTAAAGTTGAATATACTAAATTCCCACTTTGTGCTTTGTATGCTGACAACGGGACGTGCCCCATGTATTCCGACTTTTTCGATTGAAGATTATTTCCCGTCATGCGCGCACTGAGACCTAGATTGGTCGGTCTCCCTTTCTTTCTTTTCAGCAGGGCTTCGTCTGAATTGTATAGCCACTTTTTTTCCTCAAGTTGCAAAGAGCATGCGCGAAGAGCTCTGGTTGAGATGTCAACCCAGTGTTGTCTTCGAATCGGATTTTACACGCGGACTAGAATGATAGAGACCATTAAATTCTGGGGATGACGCGCGAGACAGGACGTGCGGGAATACTTTCGCAAACGAGCCTTCCCGGGCTTCGATCGCCTTTCCGTTCCTTCGGGCATCGTGGCGACGTGCCGGGTCTTCAAGCAGCTTAACGTCGATGTTCCGATGACGGTCGACCTCCGAGATCTGCACCGATGCGCCCGATTGACGAGATACATGTAGGTATTTTTTTCTGGCCGAGACCTGTGCCAGATCCACAACTTTTAACGTCGGCAGCGCGTTCTGGAGAGACTGGATCGCGGCTTTTTTCCGCCGGATGATGGGACGGAGAACTTCCCTCGGACGAAGCCCCCCCGCGTGGCGAGACCCAGATCCCCTTGAAGCTACTAGAGATCGGGCCACCGCACCCCATCTCTCGTGACATCCTTATTTCTTGGACCTTCGTAAAAACCCAGACACATTCGATGACAATGACTCCCCCCTCATGGATGGTCTGGGACTGACTCCGGCCCCCGGACCCCGAATCCCGGCCTTCAGCCTCAGTTAAATTAAGAGGCGGCCTCTCTGACAAGTAGTTCTTAAGCCCACGGGTGGTCGTTTGTTGGTGGTGAGAGCGTTCACTGCACCCTAAACGGAATGGAGTCAAGGGCTCAAAGCTCTAACCGCACCGGTGCATCAAGCGATCGGGTGAGAGGTTGGTGACTTTGGGTCTCCGAGGTAAATGCACGTATATTTTTGAGCCCAGTGGTTTCAATATTAAGCCTATCCCGGCTCCGCCCGAGCGCTGTTTTCGGTGCCGACAGTAAGCTTGCTTTTCTCCTCTATTTTAATACCGTCTTTTGTGGATCAGTTATCTGCCCCCCCTGGTCTCATTGTCAGGTCGAGAATAGTTCCAAGCGATAGGAGTTATGGCTTTTCCCCCTTTACCTCGCCGAAATTAGATGATTGGGCGGAAGTTTTCCCTCCCAACCGCACTCCCCCCCCCCGCATAGCTTACCGGAAGGGTTAGTCTCGTTCCCCCCCTTTATAAAGACGGGGATTTTACCCTTTTTAGCCAACAGACCCAACTTCAATCTCGGGCCGAGTGACATTTCCCTGTTGTCACTTTCGCGTGAGAACATTCCCTCTTCCGGATGTCGAAGAAGGCGGGTTTTCCTGCGCTAGGACAAGGACTCCCCCCAAGGGCTTCCTTCCGGCGGCTTGACGTTTTGATGTGGACACGGGCGCATCCCGACCCCTCTTGTCGCGCTTCAGTTGCTGGCATCTAGCGGATGTATGGACAGTTCTTCCTTTTTTCCCTTCCCGAAGCCGGCTGATTGTCCAGGCTGCTTGTCCGAGGAGCGCGTCCCCTCCCGCCAGAGACGGTCCAAATGGCCACTGGCAATGTTTTTCGGGAGCATCTCTAGGACAATCAATGAAGTCTATACCGACTTGAAGTACCAGACCTGAATGCCCCTAGCGGTATCTTAGACCTTCTAGCAGAGCAGTTGCGCAGGGTCTCTGTCTTGTACTGCAGGTAGCCGAACTTATCCATAGACTCACCCTCGTCGGCTCTACATGTTGATTTCATTTACTCCGAAGACTGAAGGACTCAGAAGAACTCCCCGGGGGTTCGATCCTCTGTTATTCCTCCCCTCGGACAAGGTATTTCTCAAGCCCCTTCCCCCGAAAGCGTGTGGATCGGACCAGCATTCCCCCGCTCCTGCTCTGTAACCCTCCCGGAGAAACCGTGCCAGCCCTAGTTACGAGCCCGGCTCAGGTTACCGCCGAATACCCCGGCAAATTACGAATACTCCCTCCCCAGAAGTCTGCCCGAGAATGCCGTCGAAAGGAAGGAATGACAAGTGTCTCCTCTCCCCCGACGCGCCCCCAGTCGTGTGTTCCTGGCCGTCTGCTGGGTTTCCCTTTTACTTTTGGCAAGATCGGATTGGACCCTCCCTTCCTCCCCGCAAGATTTATCCAGGGCCTCCCGCTGGACACTGGAGCGCCTGGGTTTCCAGCTTAACGACAGTCGTTTGCGTTTATCGCGAGGTCCTGCGTGTTTGTACACAATACCTCTCGCTTCCTAGCCGCACTAGCACTTTTCTCCCCGTTAATCACGCATTCCTGGGCGTTGAGAGGCGACCGACGATGTGGGGGGCGCACAGCCTTCAATTTGATTTGAGCATTTCCCCCGTGTCCCACCCCCACGCTTTTCCCTAGCGATGCTCAGCGAATAGTTGACGATAGATTTAGTTTTTTTTCCCTCGCTGATCTTTCCATAAGGTTTCACGCCCTCTTAATAGTGGCTGGATAACCGTTGGAATGGCCGACGTCGACTGGCGAGTCAAGCCCCGAATGAATCCGTTTCTATCCTATTGTCCCCTCTCATTCAGCTGAATCCTGACAGGAAAAGACTTACTCAGGGGCTAAAGAATGGTGTACCTTCCTGAGAGATCGAAGAAAGAATATAAGTCTTTAGGATAAGAGGAATTGGTTCAAGCATGATCCTCAGTACCAACCCTCCCATGGTGAGTCCATTATTAGTGCTCCCTCGCCTTTTCTAACAGGTTAGTCAAAAGACCTCCGCCCGTGCCCCCTAATTTGCCTTCTAAAGTGGGAGCTGAGATGAGTTCTGCAGATGTTCAGAACCGAGCAGCTCCATGAAGTCACGGTTATCGGCTTTTCCCTATGTAGCTGAAGAGGGTGAGAATAACATCCGCCTCTTTTCTTCAAATTCAAAGGCTTGACATGTCCCCTCCTTACCCGATGGTACACTGCTCGTCGTATTAGAAGGTGTTCCTCTGGCTTTTCCTCATGCGAGAGTTTTCGCGGAGTCAATTGAGAGTGGAGACGCGCCCGCCCAGCAACAAGTCATAGGCCGACCCCCCAAAGGCATCTCAATTGCCACAGCCTATTTTCTAGTTGCTTTTTAGTGTAGCTCCTGGTTCTCTGACAGACTTACCCCCCCTTGCGAGCTCACCTGACTTCCCATGAATGAGTGAAGATTTCTAACGCTCGTTCTCAGACTCAAGCCAGTTATGACTCCAAGGGTGCCACAGCCGACATTAACCCTTTTTTTCTGACTCCCCCGATTTTCGAAAGAAGGCAGTTGCCAAAGCGGTACCTTTTGTCCTTCTCCACGGACCCAAAATTATTTTCCTTTCCTTTTCTTTTTTAAGTGTGTGGTTATCTTGTTTGTGACTGGACCAGGTTTAAAGCTTTTGCCCGAAATGGTTTTTATACGCGTCGGCATCCGGTTTTTCTTGATGATTTTGAACCTTTACGAACTTCATTAAGGCTATTCTGAAAACGAGTATTGACACTGTCCCCTAGTTCGGTAGATCGGAATAAGAACTCCCTTCCCTTGGATCAACCTATCCGAAACTGAGATGCAGGTCCGGGGTCTGGTGGCTCCGTTCCGCTGATGTTTTTTGTAGTGTGCGCGAGCAACGCGTTGATAAGGATCGCCGACGCGCCTCCTTTCTTCCGACTATTCCCTCTTAGCCCCACAAGACCCGGTTTCTCATAGCCTTACCTTTTTACAGCTCTCCTAGATCTTTTCCTCCGGATTACACTTCTGGAAGTTGAGATGGCTCTTCCCTCCACGGTTCTCCCGACGATTCCCGAGAAAAAATGACCGCCCTCGCCACCCCGGGGGCCGCTTTCAGTGCTCGGGGAATACCGCGAATATAAGAAGTGCACTCGGCTCCCATTTTCTGACATTTTAATCCGGATTTCACCTTGCATTATGAAACTTTTTGTGCTGGCCTGAAGAATTTGAATGATTTTGCGAGAACCACGACAATGTAGCCCTTTGCTCATGAGCTGCTGAGGATCGCAAGGAAGTATCCTGCTTCGCCTAATCCTTCCTTCTGAGCCCCGGTTGCCCCCATCATGGTCTCCTCTCAAGATAAGGGTACTTTTTGCCCAGTGCCTGATGGCACCTATTGGAGCGCCCTTCCTTACCGATTTCAGACCAGGTTTCAGTTCTTTTTTACCTTTGGCCTCGAGACGCCTGTTTGGAGTCTTCCCTTTGTATCCCCCGAAGCAACTGTCTTTTTTCGGCGTTTCTTCTTTTTACATCTCGGAGAGCTCGCGAGCCTTTTAACTCATCAGAGGGACTCCCACTCTGTCCATGCCCATCCATTTTTCACTCTCAGCTCCCCCTATTTGCGCAGTCAGCTTTAAAGGAGTCCGCAACTGAACCTTCCAGGAACTGGCGGGACGGATTTCCCTGCTCGGAGAGGTCTTTTTTTGAGAGGTATCATAAATTCGCCCTTGATGCCGAGGAGGCATTTCGAACCATCCTGATTCCCCGACCCCCCCACAGCCATGACGCCACCCCCCCCCCCCCCCCCCCCCCCCCCCCCCCCCCCACCCCCCCCCCCCCCCCCCCCCCCCCCGCCCCCCACCTCCCCCCACCAAAGTAAACCCCATGCCACTTTTCCTTTGACCCACCCTCTTTTGAAGGATGCCGCTCTGTCATAACGCGATTTAAATGGATTCCTATCGCTGGCTCCTGAGTCTCTTTCACCCATAAGGTCAATGTCTCCTCCCTCCCCCCACTGAAAGATCCTACATGCCCTCCTTACGGCCCATTTTCGAGCTTTTCTGTGACGTCGGATCCCCTGGTCTTATTCCTTTAACCCTGACTTTCAGATGATAATCATAAGGTGGTATAAATGTGAAGGCTAGCCCCTATCGGGGAGGTTAGCCTTTTCTACCGTCCGTGGCGCTGTGTATAGGTCAAACTTTGAGCGAACACAGCCGTTCACTAAGAGGGCTGGATTTCCCTCTCGTGTTTGAAGCTCCTGTCCCCCTGCGTGATTCTTATCTTTCCGAAATTAACTTTCTGAGGGGAGTGCTGCAGCTGATCGCCTCTGGAAAAAGGAAATGGAGTTTCTCGCTATGGTCCATTCTCCGGTGGGTCGGAATCCCTTTTTCTCCAGGCTAGGGACTTCTGATGAACGCTCTTGGTTTCTTTTTACTTGCATGTCGGTTATAGCAGAATCTGCCGGGCACATAAATCCTATACACACTTAGCAACTGCTGCATCCCTTCTGTGTCCCCTTTATAATAGAGGGATGCATTCGATCTGAACAGGGATCCTGGCAATACCCTGATGAAGGATTATGGAGCCCTCTTCCTTTTTTGATCCCCCTCTCAAACCCTTTGAGGACCCCCTTGGCCAGTCGTCGGTTGGGCTTTCTTTAGCGTTTTTTGCTTTGTTCTCTCATCGCGCCTCGGCGCCCGGGAATCTTCTCCTGGAGCTCACTGAGTTGATGAACCAGATCCTGTCAGCATCGGCCTTTCCCCACAAAAAAGGAGAATCCGCGCGCCGCTCGGGACCTTTAGCCCTCTGCCCTTGCTTCCACATCCCGAAACTTTCTGAGTCCAAAAGTGCACCCTGAAGAGCCTCAGGCGGAAGATGTGCCCCACTTTTTTCCCCTCGTCCAGCAGCCAAGATACGGTCGGAGAAGCCCTTCAGTATTCCCCTAAGTTTCCTTCAAGCTACCCTTCCCGACCGGCAGTATCCGCTATCAAGGAGCTGGGTTCTTGTGAGGGTAGCTCGATTGGTACTTTCACGCCCCTAGTCACCCCCTTAATTGCTCCAGGAAATGTCTCGGCAAAGAAAACGGTGTTCAGCAAGCGCTCGGTTATTTTTAGTTTCGGTGTCGCTCTTGTCCCCCCGAACTAGCCCCCGGAATTCCTCCTTCCGAGTTTTTCTTCCAACAAAAACAATCCTAGCGAACCTCCCACCACCAGAAACCCCGAGATGCTTTGCTTTATGCTCGACTCCTATCCCTTTTCCAACTCTTTAGAAAGGGAAGATG
>Ga0179593_1723745_pt1 | contig 10437 bp, 11 predicted proteins | sample CZODoug2_1_08_16_FD_185931 | JGI IMG/M metagenome (GOLD analysis project Ga0179593, IMG submission 185931) | Vadose zone soil fungal communities from Angelo Coast Range Reserve, California, USA - CZODoug2_1_08_16fungal (PacBio error correction) | ecosystem: Environmental > Terrestrial > Soil >... | reverse complement strand
CCTTCTTTTTCGGGCGGGCGCACTTTCCATTCCTCGGCGGGACCAGTCACTTCATAATTTTGACATTTCTTCCTCCCATGGCACCCTGGAACGGCGGTACTCCTCTCTCTGCGCGTAAGCTTCTCCTCTAGCCTCTCCCGGCTTTCCTTTGTGGGGCTGGACTATGGCCCTCCCCAACTTTTTTGCTGAGGATTATCTCCGTCACCCCTAGGTCTGTTTTAGTGGGAATGAGGTTTAGTTTTTCCCCCTCTTAATCAACAAATGACTGTCCATGTCCCCCGAATTCCGGGTCTTTTTTTTTCCAACCCCCTTGCGTGTCTGAGGTCCGATATTCCGTGTTTGGATTCCAGAGGACCACTCCCCCCTCCGAAGCATAACCTTTCCAAGATCGCCTCTCCTTTCCCGCTCGTTTTCTTCCTTGGTTTTGAGGGACCGGACCCTGGAATCTTTTTCCGCGCGTTCTTTTGATGACCTCCACAATGGCCTACTGAATCCGCTGTCTTTGCCTCCTTTCTTTTCTCAGATGACGATGTTTTCGCACCGGCTGTTAAGGTCGGTTCCTTCTTCTTTTGAACCTCCAACATCCCCCGCTCTTTCGCCGTGCCCCTTTCCCTCAGTCCTGACTCCGGATCCGCCGATGCTTTTGCTGTGTTTTCCTTTTCGCTAGGAGGCCGGAGCCCCTTTTTGGAGGTTCTGAGCGTCGTTTGAGTTGCCTATTCGCGAGCGGAGTTTCTTCCTTTTTATCCTTGCACGCCCTCCCGACCTTCTCTTTTTTAAACGTGCGGCTCCTTCTTCTTTGTGATAGAAGTGATGACTCCCTAATCTCTTTTAGCCTTTCCACTGAGCTCGTGCCTTTTTTCGGGATCGATCAGGTCTGCCCACCTCTTTCACGACTACATCGGCGAGCTATACGTTCCCCCTTTTGCGGATGTTTTCCTTCTTCTCCTGGGGTGGTTCAGAGGAAATATTGGGACTTGATCTTCTCTCTTGCTGCGTGATATGCGCCCTCAACTCGAGCAGCTCCTACCCTCCTAATGGAGCGAAAAGGAGCCACCCGCGCCCCCCCTCGAAACCTCTTTGACGACTGATGATGCCTCCTCACAACCACATGACTAGAATTTTTGACCTTCGACGTGGACACTGCGCATCCCTGACCTTTTTTTCCCACAAGCGCGGGGCTCCTCTTGGCTGGTGGAGGGCGGTTGATGTGCCGGGAAACTGGCTTTTCTTATATAGATATGTTCATCACCTCAGGTTTTTTGATAGAGCTCCTCCTTGAAAGAGTCCCCTTTTTACCTTTCACACTGAAACCATTTTTCCCACCAGCTCCCGTCAGTCTCTCCCTCTCCTGGTGGCTTTTAAGGCTTTCTCGGGAGCATTGTTTTCCTTAGCTTCCTTCATGCCGTCTAGGACCTGTGGGAAGCCCCTACCTTCCGTGCTATCCCCTTGTAGGCTGCTATCTTCGCTATGCGTAGTAGATCCCTTTGTCGCGACCCCTCATATCTTCCTTAAGATCTCTCGAGATTTGTGCTTCTAGTCCCACCGGCCTCCTCCTTTTCCGCAGAGCTCCGCCCATTCAGAAATCCCGTTTTTTTTTTCTTTGCTCCTTCTCCAGTGTTTTCTCCCTAGGACCCGATTTTAGTTCGTTGCCACTGTTTCACTTTGGTTTATGACTGGAAGGAACTTTTTTCTCCATTAACTTCGCAGAAGACTTCCCCTGTCGATCGAGTCCGCTTGCAGTCATTTTTCTCATCTTTCTCGCAATATAATTCTTAGAGGCCTTGCCCCTTTGCCGTCGGGTGAGGAATGTGACCATCTCTTTGATATATCACGATAGAGTTACGCCTTTTTGAAATCATACGACGCCTTAGAACGGCCCAGTCCCCCCCATTCCCCGTCCCCCCGGCAGACTCGTCTCCTTCGTCGCGGAGGCGGTAAGGCGTCGCCGTTTTTTTGTTTTTCTTTCCCCTCAAAAGACCTCTCCACAGCTTGTTATTCTCTTCCCCTTTGGCTCCCCTTTCTCTCATTCAGTAACTGCCCTTTAGGACTTTTTCTTTCAAATTAAGCTTTAAGACGATTTGCTTCCCCGTTCCGTTCTTTTCCCCAACCAAATGCAGACCTCCTTCTTTCTCGATCCGCTTTACCCTTTTTTCGGGATTGGAGTTGCCTCCCTTGGAATTATGTGCCCCTAAGTCACGTTGGAATCAGACAATTTTCCCCAAAAAGCCGACTTGCGGATGGCTTTTTGCTCTTCCTGTTGTTTTTTTTACCTTCCTCTTCGCCCCTTTTCTGTTAAGGCGGGTTTTTCCCTAGCTCGCCCCACAAAAGATGTTTATGGCAGTGGAACAAATCCCCCCCCACGCTATAATGCCGGAAGATGAGGACTTTTTTTTCTTCTCTCTCCTCTGGATGAGGCTGCCTCTTTTTCAGTTGGAACTGGATTTGAGTCTCGTAATTCCCACAAATTTTAAACGTCATGATTTTTTTTCCCCGGAGGAAATGAGCCGTGACTTTGCGCCTCTCCCATATTTACCCGATCAGTGAGGATTGTTTTTCTTTTAAGGTCGTGTTTTCCTTTTTACCCGGAAGCGGATGCATGACGAGCTTTCATGTCTAGCCGCATTCGACCCTTTTGGGAAGTTTTCAGCGGAAAGTTATACCTTTTCCGAAGACACCAGTACTTCTCCCCCCTTTCCCTCGATTCCCTTGAAAACGGGAACATTTGGGTTCCGCCTCACGCGTCTTTTGAGGAATTCTCTCTTCCCATCTTTTTTTTGCGGATACGCAAGAAAAAAAAAGGGTGGTTTTTTTCCCTTTACGGTTCCATGGAATCCTCTTAATTAGGTTAGGAGTCGGGGCCTGCGTATTTAGTTCTCTCTTCCCCTATTTCTCTCCTCTTACACGGGATTGAAGGCTTTGCAACTTTCTTGCAAAGCAATGGCCGGTAATTAAGTTCGTTTTTTCCCCAGGTCTGAGTGCGGCAGAAGCCTTAAAGTTTACACCACCAATCAACTTCCTCCTTTTTCGGGAGAAAGAACCATTCTCCGTTCAGAACCCTCAAAAGCACGTCCCCAGTTCCTTCTTTGCACCCCCTCCTGCAAATTAGACAAATCCCAGCAGGTCTGTTCTCGCCCTTATCCTGGCTCCTTTCCCTCTCTCCGAGCTCGAATATCCTTCATGCGTGTCTGTTCGGTTTTTGTTTGGTTTGGTTTGTTGTGTGTTGTTGTGCGTTTTTTGTTTTTGTTTTTTGGGTTTTTGTTTTCGGATTGTGCCTGCCATAACCCCATTTTTATAGTAACGCCCCCGCTTACCCTTAAATCTCAGGTTACCCTGAATCACAAGCCAGAATCTTCTTCCAACCTTCGCAAGCTTTTTCCCCCCTTCGCTGGGCCGATAGTGAACTGCTGATTTTTTTTCCACCTTCTTCCCCCCAATTTAGGAAAACTTATCGCGATCCCTTCTAACCTTCCTCCCCTATCGATGGGCCTACTTTCTTTTTCGATGTTTTTTTTCTTCACCGGATTAAAGGGAACGGGTAGACTCCTCCTTCTTCCAAAGCAGGATTGAAACTCCCTTTCCAACTGCCTCCCGGGGCTTCTTTATCTTAGGTGCGGCCAAGCGGTTTTTTTTCTTTCTCGTCGGTCTATTTCCCCCCCGAACGTCTAGAGTCGGTTTGATTTCCCGACCAACATCCCACCTCTTTCTTTAGCCTTTCCGACCCTCCTACCGGACCCCGAGTCTTTGATTTCGTGGCGCTGATGCTTAGTTCTTTTTTAGGTAGTTTTTATTAATTTCTGACAGATGATCGAATCTTCTGTTCCCCTCATCCGCGCCGCGAGTGAAAAGTCCCCCCCCCCCCCCCCGCTGGTGGTTGAAACAGGCGGCATGCTCCTGTGTCTGACTCCCTCCCGTCTGATACCCTAACTGCAATCGGCTCCTATTCATATTTCATCGAGGCGACGTTCCTCTTTCGGGTCGATATTTTTCCTACCTCCCTTTTGCCCAACCCTAAATCGGCTATTTGATACTTTGAATCCGGAGTCTGTTTTTCTCCCGCGGCCGTCTTACATCTTGTCGCCCCTCCTTTTTCCCACCCTAAGACGGCGTTTCCCCTTAATTTCCCCCTATACGTGCGTCATTCCTCCCAAAATGCGCGACAATTTACTAGACCCTTCAACTCATCAGCTGTCGGGGTAAGTTTCTTCCTCGACCCCCCTTTTCTTGATTTTCTGTAAGTTATTATATTCTTCTCTTTTTTCTACGGAAGAGCGTGCCCCTCTCAGGTTGTTCTTCCCGATGGAGGATGTTGTTCCGGCGCGATTTTCTTTCAAGGTCTCGCTTTCTATTCTTTTCCTCATTTCTAGAGAGATAGCTCTCCCCTTTCAGTACATCTTCCTTGGAAAAAAGAATACACGGCGTTGACCCTTCCCTCTTGTGCGATTCCCTCTTTCGTCCTCTTTCTCACGTGTTAGGCATTTTCTCCTACAGTTAGGACTGGTGGTTTTTTTCGCGCATTGCTTCCCCCAGCTTTTTCGAGTTTCGATGATGTATGATTTTAGCTATCCCTCCCACTCCAATTAGTCCTGGATTTCGCTGTTCCCCCCCCTCTTCTTTCTTCTGCAGCCCCTAGGAAAGATTCTTCCTCGCATCCCCGCTTCCTCAAATAAACGGCCGCGACTTTTGGACCTATCTGGAGTTTTTCATTACCTCTTTCCTCGTTTTCGTGTCAACTGGGATCTGTTGGCAGGGGTCTCCCCCCTCTTCTTACAATCTCACTTTTTTCGCAGAGGAACTCCTCTTTCCCGCTTGCGTTTTTCTTGCAGAGCTCCATCGCCCCACATACCTTCTGAACTGCCGCGTTTTCGTAGGCTGTGAAACCTATTTCTTCTCTTTTAGCATATCTTTCCTCCTAGTCGTCATATGCCTGAAATCTACGCCTCACTCTCCTCTTCTCCCAGGCCCACTCATAAGCAAATCTCTACCCTCCCTTCCTGCAATTCGCTTCTTAGCTTTTGCGTCCTTTGCTAAGATCCAGTTGGATGGTGGAGAACGCGCGCCGCCCTCCTCGGAGCCTTTTTTGCTGTGCTCCCAGGATCAGGTCACCGTCATTCAGCGGTTTCTTTAATCCTAGGTTTCGCGTTCGCATTGCTCCTCAGCGGTTCTCCTCATCCCCTGTCCCTTTCTTCCTCCCCCACAAAACAACCTTCTGTCCTTTTTACTGAGCCAATTCTGCTCTTTGCTACCTTGGAGTGTGCGTTTCCCCTCCTTTCATTCCGAGGGCAACTGAAACTCCCTCTCTTACTCACACAAAACTCCCCTCTGCTGATGCTTTTTGCGCTTATTCTCCTTTCGCTATTTCCCTCTTTCCTCCCCCTCGGACCTCTTTATTCAGCGGCTCTTTAGCAAAAAAAAGCTTCGCCTTCCCTCCCGAGACCAACGCCATGACTTTCCTCTTGGAGACGTGCTAAGCCGTCTCTCCTGCCCTGGCTGCGCCTCATGGACAGCGTCGTTTGTCCTTCCTGCTCTTAATCCCCCTCAGTTATGGGTCCATGCCGGGACGAATCTTCTCTAAACAGAGGTTGCGGCCAGCAGAGAAACGTTCCATTTTAGTTTTTCTGCCCGCCTCTTTTTTAGGAGGTTACGGACCGCACGCCCGGACGACCCCCCCCCCTTGTCTAACCAGTTCTTCCCTTGCGAGAGGCTTTTTTTTCCGGCAAGGGGAATTTTTTTTTTGCCGTTGATCTGATCCAACCCCTTCCCTCCTTGCTTCTTCCGTCCGGAGTTTGAAGCGTCTCTTGGAACGGAAAATTAGGGTGTGTGGATCCTGCGTATATCTTCTTTTCTCGTGTTGGAGATCTTCTTTTCGTGGCGTCACCCCCCCCCCCCCCCCCCCCCCCCCACCACCCCTACCCCCCCCCCCCCCCCACCCCCCCCCCCCACCCTAACCCCCCACCCCCCACCCCCCCCGCACCCACTACTTTTTTCCCCTGTCCGGTTCCCTTTTCCTGATGCTCAGGAAGGTTAGGTTTTTTTTCCCCGTTCAGGGTTGGATCAGATCCTCCCAGAGCTACCTTCCCTCTCTTGCCGGCGAAATCTTGCATGGACGGAACTTCCGCTCGGGGGTTCATGCTGACTTTTTTTCGCGTGAGGGCGGTACGACTTCTCCCCTCCTCGCCGACATCAACTCAGCTCCCTTTCTTTGCTTTCCTGTTCACTTTACCTTTCTTTCCATATTGCACCCTCCCCGCTTTTGACCGAGGAAAAGGCGTCAATGAGCCCCTCCTTCTGTCGCATTTCATCCATTCCTCAGAACAGTTCTCTTTTTTCGATAAGCTCGTTACGCATCTTCTCCATGGCTTTTTTCTTGGAGGATTGTCCCCCTCTTTTTTGCTAGTATGCCCCCAAGTCCCCTTCAAACTTTCCAGGTTTCTGCTTTCCCGAGGTACCTCTTACTCTAGCCCTGTCTCTCCGCTGAAAGCATCCCACTTGGTCTTTTCCCACCGGGCGTATTTTTTGTCTCTCCGTGGGTTTGGTCCCTTCTATAGGACCAGCCACGCCATCCCGCTAGAATTCTCCCATCTAGGAAATGCGGCAGGCTTTTTCTCGCATTTGGTGTTAATTATCATTTCCGCTGCTTCCGCGCGGACCCTTTTCCTTGAAAACGCCGCCGAACTGGGATTGTCTTCATCCGACTGGCTGGTTTCGGCCCTCTGTGATCCATCATTTTCCCCCTTCCTAGATTGATCGCCACTGCTCGATTTCTCTCCCCCTGGCCGGTGCGTTTTGCCAAGACCACAAAAGGTCCTCGTCCTCGCGAGCCGCCCGACACGTCTTTACTTCCCCTTCCGTAGGTGGATGAATTTTTTTTTTCTCTGTCCTTCCTTTTACGGATGAGTCTGTGCTTCGTCTAATTTTTTGCTGAAGTGGGTCATTTTTCTCGATCGAGATCGTGCACAACAAACCTCTCCTTTTTGTGGTTAAACAGGAGGCGACTATCTTTTCTCGAAGCGCTTCACCGAACTCGGAATCCAGATCGCTTAGAGGTTCTCTGATGGTCCTGCTCATCCAATCAATTCTAACCCCACCTACCGGATTTCCCCCTTACGTGAATTCTTTCGTCTTCCCTTCGAGATCCTGAGGCCTTTTATGGGCAGTGAGCTGTCTTAACTCACCTTCCGTGGATATTTCGCATCCCATCAATCCGCTCCTTCCCCCTCTCCCACTAGGACCTGGCTGCGACAAGGATATCAATTCCCTCTTAACATCAACCTCTCCTTTCATATCTTTGCTTCAATTCGCTACAACAGATGGTATGACTTCTCGAACCGCGAAAGCTCGGCCTTTTTTCCCCTGAGGGGGCGCACGACAGTTTTTTTTTGGAGGAGAGACTTTTCAGTTGGTCTTTTCCTCTTATAACTTTTACACCTACCACGTTGTTTCGCTCTCGTTCTCACGCGTCCCCCCCACAATCCCATCTCTAAAAGCAGCGACTCCACATTGACCGCCGCCGTTTTGGGGCGCTGCCCGTGCTCGTTGCCAGGTTAGAGCAGTTCATGCACCCTCTTATGTTTTGTTCGATCCTCCCTCCGTGGACGACCTCAGGTTTGGTACGATTCTGCATGCGGTTCTATCTCTTCTTACGTCATAGCACTTCCGTTTGATGCTTCTCCCCATATTCCCTCGGCACTGTCGACCGCGCAGCCCCCTTCATGGAACTCCCGAGTGAAATCGCTCCGTGACTCGCCTCTGGAATAGGTTAGGGTTAGTGCAACTGGGATTCTGTTGGTCCTTCTTGCGGAACTATTCCTCTCCCTTTCCTCTCCCGGCCGCCGGGAATACATCCTTCGCATTGCTATTTGAGTACGTTCGATTTCCGCGCACATATTTCATTCTTAGTGCCTCCACCGATACGTCGGGTTTTTTGTGAAATTCTCTTCCTCTCCGATAATGACACTCATCGTCCGCTTCACGTTACTCTAAGACGCCACGACTACAGAACTTCCCCCATACCTCCACGAAGTCTCCCTCCCCTTGCAGCGATTCTCGTTGTTTTGGCCTCGGTCGGACGTTTTCCTCGAACCGCGGATGTGTTTTCCTTCCAAACGAGCGCACCCCCCCTATGATCGTAAGGGACGTTTTTTTTTGTATATCAGATCACCGCTTTGCAGCCCTTCCCCCTTAGTAACTGACAGGTTGACTTTTTCGCGCGTTCACTTCCTGCTCCCGCGTTGAGCCGAAATTTTTCCTGATCATTCCCTCCCAAGCGAGTCCCCCTCTTGACAATTTTGCGCGATCGCTTTACTCTTCGGATGTCTTTTTTCCCTTCTGAATCCTCTCGTGACCCAACCCGTCCGATGGATTTCCCCACCATCCGCCGGTGGTCAAACCTCCCTTCCCCTGCCCCGGCTTTTTTGCTCTTATTCGGCATTGGATTATATCCTTCCACCTCTTCGCTAACCATTTCCCTGGTCCTTTTTTGAAGCGGGGTCGATACTCAGCAACCACTAGGTTTGTGAGTGGCCCAATCCCCCGCGCCCACCTCCCTTCCTTTTCTGGCTGGAGCTTTTTTTACGAACGAAGCTTAGAACTTTTTTTCAGGGAAAGTTGTCCGCCTGCCTCCGTTCTGGACCCTGGGTGAGCGTTTTTCAACGCTTTTTCCGTCCTGCTTGGTTTCGGGAATATCCTTAGCCTCAGGCGTGCGGCCCTAAAGACTTTTCTTTCGAGTTGCGTTCTCGATCGTGCAATTTGGCCCCGTGGCCGAACCGGAGCGGAGCAAATGAACCAACGAGCTAAGCTTACAGGGCATTGGTCTCTCCTTCCCTTTTTTCTCCCGGCAGCCGGTCAGTCAATTTTTCTCCCAGCAGCATTCCCCGACGCCTACCTAGAGCCCTTCTTTTCCTTAGGGACCCCCCCGGAAAACGGGTGTAATCTTCCTTTCTTTTCTCCTCTCTCTTTTCCTCCCCCTTTTTTTTGTTTCTCCGCCAGATTCTTTTCAACCCCCAATTTTCCGGTCCAGTCGTCTGCGTCTTCCCCCTGTCCTGCCGTTTTTGGTGGATCAAGATCAGCTAGATCCCTCTCCCCCTTTCCCTCCGGTCTTTTAGCAATGGACCGGCTCAATTGTCTTTCCTGCCGATAGGGTTTTTCTCCGCTTCCGGCAGTTTTTTTGGTAAGCATCCTTGCCACGAGTCGCACCTATTGCCCTTTTTCCTCGGGATGGCAAGACCCCTGCCCTAATTTTCAGGGCACCCCAGAACCTTCTCTCCCCAAAGCGTTTGCCCCTCTTCCCCCTTTTAAATCCCTTTTCAGAGGCTGTTTCATGGGAATCAATTTCCTCCCTGCTCTTAAGCTTCGTCGTAAGACTCCATTTCAATGGCTCGGGGCGCGGGGAAGGTTTGCCCCCCTTGTTTTGAGGTTATCGATAGACCCCTCTTTTTGTTGGGGGTTTTTCTTTGGGGGGGGTGGGGGTGGTTTTTTCCAACGCGTCCAGGGATGCTCGGACTGTTTCAATCTCGTTTCTCACATGCAAAAGACAACTCACGTCGGTTTTTGACCACCCTTAGTATTTCGTATCTTTCGTGTGATTTACTGCCATTTTGGACTACGCATCCCAAATTCTACATCATCGCCAGAATTGGTAGATTGATTTTCGCTTGAGTTGACGATCGGGCCGGGGCTTGCCCCTCTCCGACGGGAGGAAAAGGCCTTCCGCGAACCGCCTACCGGGGCCCCTGAGCTCTTTGCCGGCAAGCGTTACTCGTATGTCCCCGGTCATCCTTCGAGGGGCGTGCGTTGCTCACAAACATCCCTCCGATACGACCCGCCGCCCCCGTACCCCCTTCCGAATTGCCGTGCACTTTGTCGCTGTGTCCGCTCTTTCTATGGTTTTTGTGCTCCATTCTCTTTCAGCCAGATGTCTCCCTTTATTTAGAGCTGATTCTCTTGCCGTCACCCGGGACCGTCATCTTTTGTTTAAACAGTGGCGAAGAATGCCTCTTGCGTGATCGAAGCGACTTAAACTACCGCCAGGCCTCGATTCGCTTTTTATATTCATTTGTGCCGCTTCGATACTTCTAATAACTACCCCTCTACATACTACATTGACTCTTTCTAAGGCACCCGCGGAGATGGCAATCGCCGATCCCGCGGGTTCGTCCTCTGGGGAGATGCGCTCTAACTTCTCTCGTGCATTGCGTTTGCATCACAATCTTCTTTTTCCCCCCAATTACGCGAGGAATCATTTCGCGACAAGGATGCCTAATGCGGCATCCGTTCCCTTCAATCCCCGAGGCGGGCGAATTTTTCTGTGACTCGCGAAAAACCCTCCTCGACTGGGGCTCTCCTTCTAGACCGCTATGCGAACGCGAGCGGGCTTCGTTTGGTCGCTAGAAGGGGAGTGTGCGTCTTGCGAGTCTGTGCCGGGAAATCGCTCTCTCCCTT
>Ga0179593_1703088_pt1 | contig 10437 bp, 7 predicted proteins | sample CZODoug2_1_08_16_FD_185931 | JGI IMG/M metagenome (GOLD analysis project Ga0179593, IMG submission 185931) | Vadose zone soil fungal communities from Angelo Coast Range Reserve, California, USA - CZODoug2_1_08_16fungal (PacBio error correction) | ecosystem: Environmental > Terrestrial > Soil >... | reverse complement strand
ATCTTTGAGATCCCCCCCTCTACGCGAGAGATCCCGCACATCCTCCGGCAGCTGAAGGGATCGATGGGAGTGTATTCTTGGCCCTCCGATCCCTTCTCACATTTTGTGGCAGCACCCGCTAGAGCCCCCGTCCTTAACTTGATGAGGGTTCCCCCCGTCACCACACAGGCGTTCGCCGCAAAGCTTGCGTTCTGGCTCTTTAGACTTTCCGCTGATGTACTCCAAAATTGACCTCCCCCTTCCTTTCTCGTCGTTTTAGCAGTTTCTCCTCCCCCGTTCTTGGTTTCCTCTGACCTTCACTGCACCAATCCTTTACGATGCGTTCGTAAAACGTCTTCCCTCCGCAGACCTTTTCAATGACATTTCTCCCCCGTGATTCGGGCCCACCTCGCCTTTAGGCCCCCCCCCCTCTTTGATGAGCCCCCTTTTTCTTCTGCGATCCTTTTAACTTCCACGTCGCATTTTTCTTCGGGCCCAACGGCGCCGGCCCGTCCAACAAAGCTTTTCTTGGGGTACACTGGTGATCCCTGTATTTTAGCTCCTCCACGGGCACCGCGCGTGAGCTTAGACCCCTCCTCTGCTTTGGTGATGCTTTCTCTCATTTTTTCTTAATATCCCCCTAAAATGTCCGGGCAGCTCTGACATTGTACCCCCCCGGCCTGCTCTTCTCCCGATCTCGCGAGCGAGCGCGTCCCCCGAGCTATGTTTTCCTGCGAGATTGGTCTCCTTTTAGAATTCCGCCGCAGCAAATCGTCCTCCCCTCTCAGGGCTGAGAGAGCCAACTCACTCTCTCTCTCTTCTTGCACTGCCGCGAACGGTGTTCCTCCAAATTACTGCGACTGTACTGGATTTTTGCCCATGAGAGCATGATCGGATTTTTGAGAGATTCGACTTTTTTCTCGATCACCCTTTATTGCGGAGGTGGATCCGCCAGTTCTCCTTCGGTGGTTTGTTCCCTCCCCGGAACTTTTAGAGACGATTACTTTCTCCCCCTCTCTATAACAGTCCCTCCCTTCTCGAGGAGGCTCGTAGATTGACTCGGGAGTTTTTTAACTTACCCGCGTTTTGCGTCGAACCTCACCGTGTTTTTTTCCCTAGTTTCCGGAGAAGTGCCCCGATTCTTTCCACTATAATCGGCGTGATGATCCTGGGTCCTCGGCCCCCTCTTTTGAGCCCTTCTGGTTAACTGTCTTTGCGCACATAGAGAGCGGACAACAAAAAAACCCAAATCTCTATCTTTTTGCCTCACGACAGCTCGCGGCTTTTGATCTAGCAAGCCCCTTTCCATGATCCTGATTAATTCAGTAAGGTGGTGACTTTCGAGTTCCTCCCCTCTTCCCTGTGCGCGGCAGGGCGCAACCTAGCTTTCTGTGGATTCTGGTTTTGACGAGAACCTGTTCGGGCCCTCCTTCCGGAGGTTCGGCTTCATCAAACGTACCTTGTCAAGGCACGACAAGTTTTGACTCCTTCCCCCCTTTCGGCTATTATCGCATCGGTTACTTTTTTTGGTTTGTTCATCCTGGAGTTTTCCCCAATGGTGCTGTCCCCTCTCGCGTTCGTGGTTCTTTCTTCGACCGTAGGCCAAATACGGTGCAGTCCGATAGGTCCCATTGACGATCCTTGTGTGTCCCCATGCTGTTGGGCTTTCATTTCGCCGACACACGCCGGTGATGCTCCGCGTCTAGCCTTCCTCACGTACTTGTCAGCGCCCCTCCGTATTCCAAAGGGAAAGACTCTCGTCTCTCCCTAAAGACGTTTCCCGTGACCATAACCGTGGGTACTAGTCCTTCCGCGGTTAAGGTTTTTTATCTCTTCCCCCCTGAGAGTCCAAAGGTCTTTTTTTTTGTTCTCTTGTCAATGTTCTTAGCAATGTTTTTTCCAATCCCCCCCCCTTTGTTTTCCTTGAGCTTCTCGTCCAATTTCGTCCTCCCGAGCAGATTCCCGGAGGTCTCCTTACTCCCCGGTCTGTGTTCCTCTTTTTGCTACGCTGCGCTGGTGTTAGCCGGGGATGGTTCCCCGGAACTTCCCCGAGCTAAAGGGTTGTTTTTCCCCGCGCCTACCACCATCCCCTCGACTTCTTTCCTGCGACTTCTCGTTTGTTTGGATTCCAGTAGGTACCCCCTCCACCTTTTGCGTTCTCGCCACCCTCTCCTCCCTGCTGAGGAGACTGCTGTTAATGAACTTTCTCCCGATGGGTTGTTGGCTGTTGCGCGCGGAAGCATACTCTCCGAGGTTTTGCGGACTTTGTGCCCTGCTTTTCTCCTCGGGTAAAGGATCTCGACGGACTGCGCACCTTGATAGGAAGTGAGTCCTCCCCTCAATTGCCTTCTGACCTTTGTCCTCTAGCTGACTCTCGGGGGGTTGGATCTCCCGTCCAACTTGCCCGCGCAGGTTCATGAGAAGGTTTCGCTTTTTAGACCCTCCTCCGTGAGTTCTTCAACCCTGACTGCCTTGGTCAGCTTTCGACGCTGGTCCCCCCCCTCCCCAGGCGGTTTTTACATTTTGGCGATGAATTTTAGACTTCTCATTCGATTGCCACAACCTTTTTGCTTGAGTATCCCAACATTTTCGGACTCCCTTCTTGCGCGCGGGGCCGGTTTCGATGTCTCTCAACTCCCCCCCCCCTGTTCCTAGAAATGGAGCCCCCATCTTCCCCTATCTCCTCAACTCAGCGAGATGGGACCGATCCGCGCGCCGACGGCTTCAGGGGCTTCCCTCCCCTGCGCAGCTTCTTTCGGAATGCCCCGGAACAGCAGCTCTTTTTCCCCCTTTCTCACGTCTGCGGGCGGAGTGGACTTGACCTCTTGCTCTTTGAAACCCTTTCTGGCCTCCTAGTAGGTTTTCTCTGACTACCACTCCCCCCTTTTCACTGAGCGCCCTAAAATGCAAGCGTCCCTGTCCTCACCCCTAGCGACCTGGATTTATGCCCATTTTCCCCCCTTCTTTATTCGCTGAATGTGTAGCGCTTTCTTCCCCCCCCATTATTGACCTGACGAACGTCCAAGTCCCGTTTACTCCTCTTCCCATGTGAGGCTGAGGCTTGGGAACCTCCCCCCCTCTATCCCTTTCATGGCTCTTCTCGTGGCGAACTAACCGGCACTTCACCCTGCCCGGCATGCCCGTGTGTCGATTCTCACCGGTTTAGTTAAGGTATGAACTGGATCCCGCTGCCGCTATTTCATTGATCTGATCTTTTGTGAGTACTTTTTTTTCAGTCTTCTTCCTTCGTAGCAGGTGAGAGACCTTTTGATGATTTTCCCCCTTTGTCGCCCTTCCCCGTCCAGGCTAATTTCCCCAGTCCGTACCCCTCGCTCAATCCACTCCAGTACAAAGACTACTTTTCGGACGGCCGGACCCCGGTCCCCTCCTCATTCCTGGTGAATTCTGCCCTCTTTCTCCCCTCGCCTTCCACGAACATCTCGCTAGGACCGGTCCCTTTTCCGGTGTCAGTTAAAGATGTAGACCTCCCTTTCGCCCGGTCCCGCTGCGTCTAGGCGGAGACACGGGCGCGCCTTTCCTCCCTCCCGCGCTCTTAGACTGGACGGTGGACTCTTTTCTTCTCCTCGTTGTTTTTTTATTGAGAGATCCTTACAGTAAAAGCGTCGCGGCGTCTGTCTTTTTCCTTGACGACGAGCTGTGCTGACTGACTTGGTTTTTCTTTTGGACATGGTCTGTGACAGGTAGTTGGAACCCCGGCCGTTCGCTTTCCCCTATGCTTGCCGATTTTCCCTCCCCTGAGTGACACTGCACAGGTTCCCGGCGTCTTTTCTTCGTCTTCCTTCGACTTAGGGTGTCTTTTAGGTTCTGCGATCTTCTTTAGGTCCTTCTTCCGGAGACCGGTGGTCTTGTAACCTCCCCCAACATGGTCTCCGCCTGCGACGCCGCCTCTGCGACTGACCCGACCCCCTAGATCCTCTTTCCGTCAGGAGGTCTTATCCGTTTCCGGACCGTTTCCCACGGTGAGGTTTAAGGTGGTGCGCTTCCTGGACTTCGTGCCCCCCCCCTCCGCCCACGCGAGCATTTCACGGGCGATGAGACAGTTCCTTTTTTTTCCCTAGCCCCCCTGGCCCTCTCCGAAGAGTTTTTAGGTATTTCTACTTTTGCAGGGTAACGTCCCCTCCTCATCTTTTCGCCCCTTTATACAAAGTACATGGCAGCCGCTAATTCCCGCGCCGTCGGTTCACTCCTCCGACGGCGAAGACTTTTTGCTTTACGAGAGAGGCGCTGATTGCTGGTTCGTTACGTCCTACAGGAGGGATCCTTTGCACCTCCCTGTCCTGCCCCAAGAAGCGATGTAACCGGCTCGCCGATAGCAAAAGATCGAGGCTCCTCGATCTTCTGAGAGGCCCCGCGCGCCGTCGGAAGTCTATCGTTTCCCGGAAGCCCGCAGTGAAGAATTGGCGAACAGCTTTGCAGTGGGGCGCCAGTCACCCCTTCACCACAACCCTCTCCGCCCCCCCACAACCCAACCACCCCCCAAACCACACCCCCCACCCACCCCCCCCCCTCGAGTCTTTTTTTGAAGGTTTCTAACATCGCGCAGGTTCCCCTCAACTCCGTTCCGGCCTATTGTTATTTTTGGCATACACACGCCTGAGTGTTTCCTCTCCTTCCAACTCCCTTTCCCTCATCCCAGAGGCCATTGATTGACCCCAATTCCCAGTGATGCTGCCTTCCCTATGTCTTCCATTTTCCCGGTGCTTAGAGCATTTGTTCTTTCCTCCTGATTTCTTTTTTTTTTGGTTTTCCCAGCCATAGCCACTGAGCACTACCTTATTAGTGAAGAATGGGTTCCCCACCCCTGCTTTTTTTGCACGAGTCCTGCACGTAATCAGCTTCGATCTCCCCGAGTCCGCCCAACGCTCGACTGGCCTGCGCCTATACTGCATGATCGCGGCAACGAGCGTTCGCGGACGCGACCCTCGTCAGCCTTTCGCGAGAACCCTGGTTCAGCCGTGCCTTTCTCCCCCAGAACCTCCTCTTCCCGTCGGCCAGGGCGCTTTTCCCCCACCCCTGGTTGGTGTACTCCTGTTTTGACCGACATTTGCTAGATATCAGACAGTACCCGCAGGCTGATTGACGTGCTCGAGGGGACCACGCCATGACTTTTTCTTTTTAGCCAGTCCCATCACCCCTCCGAGAACACCGCGGGCGTCGCCGAGTCCACTCTTCGCACTTTCTTCGGGTGCGTGGATGGCACCCCCTATGATCAGCGCCACACCTTGGCCCCCTCTGCAGAAATAACCCGGCATACTGGAGAGGCCCCCCCCCCGGCCCCTCCCTTTTGAAGTCATGCCGAAGTTGCTCAGCCCCTCCCTTTTTCTTTTTTCATTATCGTGTCCTCACCAGTGAGGTTTTTTTCCCAGCGCAGCTTTTTTTCTGCGCAGTTTTTTCGAGGATCTTTCCGTTGCTCGGGGGGGCCCCGGTGGTGAGCAGAGGGCTCGTTTCCCCTAAGCTTTTCCCTGCGGTTTTTTTTATTTGCGTAGATACCTTCGCCCAGAAGCGTGAGCACATTCCCCTTTTCCCTAGAGAAGCACCGCTTTCGTTCCCGAAGCCGTTCTACTTGACTCGAGATATTTGGACGCCCAGGGTTCTACACCCATAAGAGGTCCACCCTCGCGGAGGATTTGAGACGTACTTTCGCTTCTCACCCTTTCTTGGTTAAGGACTCTTGGTCTTCTGAACCCCCTACATGCTCGTGCCCTCCGCCAGGTTTCGAGGCAAAGTACGCGTCTCAACTCCCCCGGCTTTTCTCCTTTCAAAGATTTATTTTTGTGGTCGTATTTTCCCCTTTTTATCGACCCGCCACTATGGCGAAGGAAGCCTAAGTTTCGTCGCCATCCCCGCGGCGTGATAGGGCCCCCTTCGAACGCGCTCGTGAGCCCATTGACCTTTCAGTGCCTTAAACACCACGGGATCGGCAGTCCCTGAACCAGGCTCTTTTGAGCCAGAGCTTTCGTCAGAAACCCCCTTTTAAAACCGGTTGAGGCTGTGCGCACAGGATTGACCGTTTCAGCGCCGCGCTTAGGCGATTTCCTCGAGGCCGGTGCCAGGTGCGTTGGTCGCTTTTCAGTTTTTTCAACGTTTTGGTTTGGCTCTCCACCCCCCCTCGCCCGACACCTTCTCGAGAAAAACACCTCCTGCATCCTCGTCCCCTGCGCAGGGTCCGGCCTTCGCTCAACAGGTTTTTCCTTGCAGGGGGAGCCGAACCGAAATTACCATAAATGCCCGTTTTCTGTCCCTTTTTTCTCAAAGCAAGGTCTCGAAGTTGGAGAAGAGAGGGGTTCTGAGGTTCTTTGTCCTACCGACCTACCTTGGTCGAGGAGGTAGGTCCGCCACTTTTTCCTCAGCTCCCTCTTTCTCTTGAGATCTTCGCCGCGTGATTTTTTTTACTTTTAAGAGAGGAAGTTACAGTTCCTTTTTTTCCGTCCTGTTTGGTCGATGAAGGAGCCGTGAGTCCCCCCCTCACCCCGGCGGTTGCTGGATTGCTTCTCTCTCAACGCGATGTGCCTAGCCCCTTCTCCCCCCGCCTTTCCCAGAACGTTCCCATTTAATGGCTTGCACTTTGCGGCGCCGTGGGCAAGATGAGCCCCCTGATGCGTCCTTCGCGCCAGGAGACGTCGCGAAAGGCCTTTCCCTCCCCTATCTAGTTTTTATTTTGGCCTCCGTCTCCGGGCGCTTTCTTCGTGCCGGCCTCCCCGTCCCTTCTTTCCGTGCCTTGAAGAACGGACCTTGACGCGCTTCAACGGTTTTTCCCCCGGGTTCTTTGTTGAAAAAACGTTCCTGGGAGATTCAACGACAGCACGCGATCCCCCAGTTTTTCAGGTACGCCTTTCCGTTGGTCCCAGCCTCTCCGATCGAACTCCTGCGGGAAGCTCGCCAAGCCTTCTTTGAAATTTCCCTTGGTTTGTCTCTCTACGACTCCACGAACCTCCTGTGCTCCTTAGCAGGTGCGTAGGCCTCCTCCCCGAGGCCCGTGAGGCCATACGCAATCGACTTCCATCAGATCCTCTTGATGATGGCCGATGCGAGCTACACCTTTTCGATGGCATCTCTTTCCCTCCCTTCTTTTGTTGAGATTTTATAGTCCCATCAGTCTGCTGGTCGCCTACCCTAGGAAACTCTTCCAGTCCGGGCGGGCGTGCTCAATCTGGCCGCTGGTCTGTTCTCTCATCAACCGATCCTCTAGAAGTTTCGTCCACGTAGGTTATCTGACGACTACCCCCAGTTAGCGAAGATGCCGTTTCCCCCCCTTCATGCTATCGTTAGAGGGCTTCTCACCTGGACAGCCCTTTCCTGGCTCGTGATGGTTTTTATACCCTCTTTTGAAATTCCGCTCCGACCCCCCCCGCCCCCTCCCCGAGAGTAAGATTTCCTTTCTTCACCTCGTTTCCGCCCCCTGAAGGACGTGCACGAATTCAATCTCCTCCCTTCCTGGTTTCCCACTGAACCTAGAAAAAGACAGCGGGCGGTTCCACTTTTGCGACTTCGGCGCTGCGCCGAACCTCACCAGTCCCTTTTCCTAGTGCAACTCGAATCACCATTGATTGTACCCCTTGCCGGCCCCTATTTTTGATTTCGCCTGGACCCCCTTCCCCCCCCCACATTGCGTTCTCTAACCTAAAGCCCAGCCGTGGATAGCACGTCGATTGAATCTTCCTGATTTTTCTTCCCTCCGAAACAGGACTTCTCTTCGCTGCTCCTGCAGGCCTAAGCGCGAAGCGGCGAGAGCTTCTCGCCTTTCTTTGCGATACTTTTCTTATTTTATTCAGGCCGCGTCAGCCTAGCCTGTAAGTTGCGCCAGCCTGACCGCCTAGAACGAGACCTATTTTTCTCTCAACTTTTGGCTTTAGTTCGCCAAAAAAAATTGATGGATGTAATGGCGGTGCGCGCCTTCTCCATTAGAGGAATAGATGCCCTATCCTTTCTTTTTTCCCCCCCAATGGCTTACTTTTATCTGATACCTTATTTCGGTTTGAGTTGGTGACTCGAGGGTGGTGGTTACGACTGGCCAAAAGTGATAGCGTGGATTTGCCCACTTTTCCACAGCAACGCCCCTCAAGGCCTCGGAGGACTTCGTAGCTCTGGTCACGGATCCTTGTTGGCACTCCCGTAGAGAAACCAGCAGTTTTATTTTTTTACTCTCCTTTTGGTCTGCGTCGCCCACATCTCATCGGAGATGATAAGGGGTTCCGATTTTTGCCCCCGGACTTTCGCGCATCGAGCGCGGCGTCAGGGCGAAAGATCACTTCTTGTTCCCCTTTTCCCCCCTATCCTCGCCCCCCTAAATTATCTTTCCTGGCTTTTTTGTTGAGAGTCCGTCGAATACCTCAACACTCCCAGTGCTCCTTTGGGCGACCCCCCCCACGAGATGGTTGGCTGGCGTGTGAGACTTGCCGGCACCTGTCTTGGGAACGCCCTCGGGGTTGCTGTCTCCCGACCCCTTTTTCGGTTTTTCCCCCCTCGCACGGTTTAGCCGACTTCCTGCAGCTCAAGCGCGGCGTGTTGAGGCTTTTACCCTGTGTTTTCCCTGTACAGACGCGCGATTCCTAACGTCGCCACAGGCGAGCCTCTTTGTGGCGCTAGGTAACTGATTTCCTCCATGATGTCTTTCTTCCATATCTCACAACACAAGTAGAAGTCTCCGGACCCCGGCTCGCCCGAAGCTGATCACCGTCCAGCGTCCACTCTCCCAGCTCTATCTACGGTCACATTTCCCTCGCGCCTGCGCTGAGCAAACTTCCCCCTTACTTTTCCGACCTCGCTGATACTCTGATTTGCCCTGCGGTCCGCTTCCCGGTCTCGGAGGTTTCCCAATTCCCGCTGTGGGCCCTAGCGTCGTCTTTTCTTTTTCCGGTTATTCTTTTTTTGCGCTTTTGATGACACACGCCCCAAAAGCAGGCAGCTACTGCGAGGCGCAGCCTTCCAGGTTCTTCCGACCTCTTCCCTCTGTGTTATCCGGGTGTGAAGGTCGCCGACCGGCCAATGGAAGCCCTCAGCTCACCAGGCACCCTTTTTCCTCTCCCCCTTTGCTCGCTCTCGGGTTCGGCGAGTATCTCGGTGCAGTCCTCAACCTGGTGCGATGGCCTGTTTCCCCCCCTTCTCTGCAGAGATGGGGATAGGCACGTTTCAGTCTTTCCGGGTCTCTAGCTCTCCTCTCTTTTGCCATTCGAGAGTGTCGGTCGAGAAACTGCCCTCCTTCTTAGAGTTTTAGCTCGAAGATAATGATGCGTTAGAGGGCGCGGTTGTCTTCTCCGGTGACTGCATTTCTCCGTTTCCTTAAGTACTAGTTGAAGCACTCCGCCGGGGTTGGCGAACCCTCATGCCGAGAGGTTAGCTAATTGTTTCCCAACCCCCGCACTGTAAGTCCCGACCCCAGGCCTGCAGATCGCCTTGACTACTTCCGCCCCGCCCAGCTCCGGGCCGTTCTGAGCAAACAGTTGTGTAGATGAGGGCTCCGTTGATGGACTGAGGCCCCCCATTCCGGCTTTCGTAGCCCCCCCATTGGCCGGCCGGTCTATTCGTTTTCCGTCCCTCTCTATAGTTGAGCACCACCCCCTTGGTCATCGCGGTCATGGCGAACCGCTGATCACTCCAGGCTGGCTTTTCAGATTAGCACCTATCCTGATTCATATCGCGCCCTTGTCGCCTCGCGCAGGAGTTTTTTTCCCCCGCCTTTTCAAGACCTCCTATGGTCGCTATTCGGTCACGCGTCGGGCTTGGATGACTTGCATGTCAGGTTTGCTCGTGTCGTCTTTCCTTCACGACCGCCTCGCAGTAGGCAGCGTACAGCCCGGATCGGAGCGGGACTTTCCCTTCTTTTTTGTCTCTTTTGGATTTCTTTTTGGAATGTGGTTTTTTATACCGCGCCATGAGGGCTGCGCTCTCCTGGCCCAACAAGTATCTTAAGCCTCTTTAGCCTTTCCCACTGGGCTGGGGCTGTGGAACATTGCGTTTCATCTTCATGCTTCGAGGATTGGCCCGTGGTCCTCAAATTTCCCGCCCCTACTGCATTTCATTCCCTCGTAACCGGGCGATTCACCGTTCCCACTATAGAGTCTCCCTATATCTTCTCTTCACGCGCGACCCGGTTCAGTCGCTTGGAGGCGTCGACTGAGCGCTTTTGACGGTGTTTTGGCTGCGGTGCGCACTTCCCCCTTTTTCCAAGGTCGTCACTCAATCCCTCCCGAACCCCGCCAATTCGGAACTACCAGTACCATCAATCGAGGACCGACGCTCCCTGCCTTCTTTTTCAATTTTTGCCTGGACGCTCGTTGATTGCCAAATAGGCTATCACAGAAGCGAGACGTTGACCCCACTTCCGGGAATCAAGTTTTACCGGCTGCGATCATTCTACAACCCCCAATGTTCGCGCCCCCTTCGGCTGTCTCGGAGGCGCCCCCTTGTTCTCGCCCCCTCTAAGCTTACTTAATGGTG
>Ga0179593_1475904_pt1 | contig 10437 bp, 20 predicted proteins | sample CZODoug2_1_08_16_FD_185931 | JGI IMG/M metagenome (GOLD analysis project Ga0179593, IMG submission 185931) | Vadose zone soil fungal communities from Angelo Coast Range Reserve, California, USA - CZODoug2_1_08_16fungal (PacBio error correction) | ecosystem: Environmental > Terrestrial > Soil >... | reverse complement strand
CCCCCCACCTGTCTTTTCATTCCCCTCCCACATTTCCTAGCTTTAAGGTCTTTCCACTCCTTTTTGTGTCCGAATTGCCCGGCTTGGTTTCTGGCTCCTAGCTTGCATCTACTTGACGGTTATTGGGCCGCTAACGAACCTTCTGCACGCCCCCTCTTTCTTTATTCCAGACCTCTTACAAGGGTCGGGCTGTTACCTTTTCTCAAACCTTTACTAAGGTCCCCAATCATCCAACTTTTTCGAAAGGGAGTGTAAATCCCTACGACACTTGGGAGGGAGACTTAGTGACTTATTATTTCCCCTCATCCTATTAGGACTCATGACCAAGTTTCCCCCCTATTATTGGCTAAAACCCCCCTCCCCTGCTTTTTGTTTGGTTGACCCCTCCCCTTGTTTACGACTTTCCGTGATTCCTTAACGGCTGACACCGTCACCCCCGCCAAGTGACCCCCTCTTTATGGTCTGCATCCGTGCCCCGTACCCTGCCAAAAAAAGCCTTTTTTTTCCCCTGGACTTCGAAAGTTTCCCCCCCCCTGGGGGAAAGGTTGTCTCATCTTTCCCAGGGCTTTTCAGGGCCACCGTGAAATTCTCCGTCCTGTGTTGGATCCCTTTTGCCCGCTTCCCATTTTCTTTTGTAATTGTCCCCTGAGTGCAAGTTAATTACCCTTGGTGTTTTATTTTCGTGTTTGATATTCATTTCTCTCTCCCCCCCCCCTAGTTTTTTTTGCCCCACCGTCATTTTTCTCCCCTGCTTACGGGTTCCCAAGTTAATACCTTGTATTTTCCCGTTCTTTTCCGTCCATATTATACCCTAAAATGTGTCACGTTTTTCCTCTGTTTTATTCCTGCTTTTGGCATTGCATCCTTGGTTAGCACCCGTTTTTTTTCCCCTTTTCATTCCAACACCATCCTGGTCTTCCAAGTTGGCACCTCATTATATTTTTTTTTGGCCTCCATGTCCCCTCCCGGGCCCGATGTGCTCGTTCCGCCTTTTCACCTTTTTTCCCCAAATGCCCTTTCACCTGGTTTTCGTGGACACCCCCTTCGGTCTTTTCAGAAACGAGACATCCCCTCACCGCCCCCATGTTCTGCGGGGAAATTTCCCACAGTTTCTTGTTTTTCCCTTTTCGAGACCCTTTTTTCAGACTAGCACCCATTGATACACACTTTAGTTTGTCCCTTGATCCGCAAGACCTGGTTGTCCTGGTGATCTTCCTGCAATCCTTTTTCCTGTGTCCTGAGTTACTTAAAGTCCCCCCGCCAGTGAACAGGCAGTTTCTCGTCTTTCGGAACCCGTTTTTTTTTGACATTTCTCCGTTGCCCGTCCCCCAATGTATGCTGCTTTCTTGAGACAAGTTCTGTCCATCCCCTTTTATTTTGGAGCCCCCGATCTGCTCCCGGTGGCTTTCCTCCTTCCGCGTCCCTTACCGCCGCATATGTCTTGTTTTGTTCAAAACAAAGTAACCAACTTGTGCCTCCCCATGCAATGCTTGCACAGAGAAATGCTTGTTTTGGATTTTTTTTTGTATGTCGTAGTTTTCCAGCCTTTTTTTCCTTCATAGGTCCGTTTTATCCCCCCTCCTCAGTGTATTCTTTTATACTGGACTGACTTGGAAGACTCCCGGTCTCACCCCCTTTTTGCCAGTTCCCCGTGTCAAAGTATTCTACTGGTTGCCATTCTCATTTACGGGTGTCCCCACACCCCAGGAGCAGTCAGCCAGAAGTTTTTCACCTCTTCCCTTTCCCATTCCTGTCCATAGCCTTGCCTGGCTGGCGTTTTCCACACTTTTTGAAGCTGTTCCTGGTAAAGGGCAAGTCCCAGACCCCCCACATTGTGATCAAGGCTTTTTCTCTGAATTTCCTCACCAGGGGTTCGATGAAATTTTAACTTCCCTTCGCGTGTTTGTTAGGTTTTTCTCTCGTTCTTCGGCCCCCTTAACCCTTATAAATTTTTGTACCCAGCTCATCTTTTATTTTCCCATCATTTCCGACGGTTTTTTTGTTGCCCCCATCCCCTCCTTTTTTCTGAACAGGGTTGAACCGGTTCCTTTTTCGCCCCACCTTTTTTTTTTTTCCCCTCCCCCCCTGAAGCTGCCGGTAAAAGTTGGGCGGGTTGTGAAAGTTTCTCAACCCCCCAGCACTCGCTCTTTTTTCAACCGTCGTTTGTCCAGTCCTTTTGCCGACATTAAGGATTATCGAACGATGCCCCTTTTCCTTTTCCACCCCTTCTGCCGTTTTCTTCCGTTTTTTTTACTGGTTCTGCTTCTCTGTCGGCATCTGCTTTGCCAAATGCATTCAGATAGGTTCGGCAACGACTTGTTCGCCCCCTCTGTGGCTTTCACTTCACACGTATTGGTCCATTTGTTGAACTTGTTGTGAAAAAAAATCCATGGGACTTTCCAAACATTTCATTGTTCTTCGCTTTTTTAAGTTTGTTTTCCCATTTTTTTACTTTAAACACATTGTTTTTTTTTCCCTTCTTTTCCTGATGAAATCCCGCTTTTTTCCTTTGCCCCGTTCCCCCTCTTCGTCTTTCCCTTTTCCCCGTTTTCTGTCATTGTAAACAAGACTTGTCCTGGGAACACGTTTTTTTTAGGATTTGATGTATTTTATGACCTTTCGCCCTCCCCCCCCCTTTGTACAATGGTCAACGCCCCCCTAGGGTTTAACTCTGTCAGATCATAACTGTTGCGTCCTCTTATAGGGACCCGCCGTTGCCTTGATGAGAATCATTTTCCCCCCCTTTGGGGCCTGTTTGTACCCCTGCATCTCTGTTTTCGGTCCCCAACCCCTTTTCCGTCTTAACCCCCCAAAAATTGCATACTTTGGCTTGTGCCAAATTTGTCTTTCCCTTTCCCCCTTTTATCCCGGGACTGACCGTCCCTTTTTTATTTAGCATACTTACCCCCGCCTCCGTCCTTCCAACGTTTCTTTGTGCTTTGCCCCCCTTCCCCTGCCCCAGTTGGTGTCCCTCTTTGTAGTACAAGTTGGAAAACGTTGAAGAAATACATAGCCTTCTCCTGCCCTGTTTCCTTCCAGCGGGATTCGGTAGGATTCGTTTCGAACTTTTCTTGTTCCTGACTTCTGTCAACCCCTTTTTTTTCCTGAACGTGCCTTTTCCTTAAAATACGGCCCAGTCATAACAGACCCTTTCTTGTCCCCTCCAGACCTCCTGTCGCTCCGAAGTGGCCCCTTTGCGTGGTTCCCGTTGGTTATTAGCGCCTTCCGTCATTTGCTCTTTCCCCGATCCTGTTTGTGATGAACCCCTTCCCACTTGGGGAACCCTGTACCCCATATTCTTCCCCCCTTTGCAGTTTGTTGTGGGTTAGTCTGTGATTTCCCCTGAGTCACGCCCATTTTGGGTGTTTTTTGATTCCCCCCACGAACTCTTATATTTTATCTCATACTCCGTTTTTTTGAATTCGAGTGTCTTTTCCTCCCCTATCCCCACACCAGGACACCCATGCGTGTATGGCTTCGGATTCCCCCTGCCCCTCCACCCGCACACTGGCCAGAGCCCCATCCCCTTGTTACGATAACCAGGGCTTTTCCGTCTTTTCATGCCGACTGGTCCCTTCTTTTGTCCGTAGGCAAAGACTTCCCCAGAAGCACTTCCCCTTCCTTTTTCACCACTGAACCTTTCCCAGGTTCGGAGCTCGGCAGGATTTTTCCAAGAGGCCTATTTTTTCCTTCGTCCCCACGATTTTCCATTTTAGGCGTCGGAAGTCACTTCAAATGGAGTGATAACCAGCCAACCATTCTCAAGCTAACGTCAGGAACACTAATCATTTTGTCCTCTCCTCTTCTACAAACAAACCCCCCCTCCTCTTTTCCTCCTTTTTCTTTGCCAACCGACCCATCCCTAAAGGGTTCAAATCTCGTTTGAAGTCTTGTGGTATGTTTCCCGTCTTTTTCCCAACCACCGTGAAATTCCTGACCCACCCTGTTTTTGCTTCCCCCATGGCTCCCAAACTGGACGGTTGAACTATGCCTTCCTTCCTTTGGCTATTTTTTTTTTTGCTCTTCCCAAATACGGCAGTTCCGTATCCCCTTTCCTATTTTCAAACTTTCCCCGCTCGCTTTGTTGATTACAATAATTTTTTGCCGTTTGGTTTTACTACGGCCCCACAGGTATGGGCTTTTTTCCCCCATTAAAAACCTGTCTCCCCTGACATGACACCCAACCAAGGACTCCCCCCCTCACTTTTCCAAACTGTTTTCCTTCTTTCTTCACGCCCTTGAGAACTTCCCCGTTTTTCACACTATCTTTTCTTACTATTTTCATGTTCCCACCCTTGCGAGTATTTCCACAGGGCCACCATACTTTACCCCCCCTTCCCTTCCCCCCTGTTGACCCCATTCTTTCAACTGTCCCCTCACCCCCCCGCCAACGTTGTATCTTCTTTTACCTGCTAGGACTCTGCTTTTTTCGGCTGCTACATGGTACCTCCCGCTTTTTTAATGTCACTCCCTTGTAAAACCCCTTTTTAGAACCCCCCCCTGTCGTCAGAACCTTTTGTAAGTAAACCCCCCGGTGATTTTTTCCACCCCCCCCCCTTCCCTACGTCCTGCCCCGCCTCAACACTCTTGACCCTTTTTTCCCGTCGGGTTCATTCCCCACTGTTTCATTTGTTGCACCCTCCTCTTTATTGTCCACACCTTGCGTCACCGGTAACCTTTAGGTCCCCGCCTTTTCCTCCGTTCCCTTCTTCCTTTTCTTTTCCCTAGTGGGAACCCCGCGTGTAGGTTCCCGTTTCCTCCTTTCTCGGACGATTTTTGAAAAAAAGGTTTTTTTGCGCGCTTTCGTTTTTCCCTTTTCCTCCCCCCCACAACCTACCGTGTCCTCGCTCCCCTTGTTTTCAAACCCACCCCCACAAAAAAACAACCTTTTTGTGGTTTTTGTGGTTGGAAATTTTTGTTCCCCCCCTTTCCCTGGACCCAGATGTTGGTATAATACCACCCCCTCCTTTCATGCCAGTTTTCTTCTTCTGAGGGTTCCCCCCCCTCGTGGTGTAGATGTACAATTCCTTCTTTTAATGTGTTTTTTGCTGAAGGTTTTTTGATGCTCCCCGTCCCCCAGCAGATTTCCTTGCCCCTGGCTTCCCCTTTCCTCCTGTAATTGGCTCACATTGTTAGGTACCCCAAAAAAAAAAACACCAAAGTGCAACTCAAACCAATTTTTCAAAAATCATTTCTTTCCGCCGTTAAAGGAAAAAGCTTTTAAAATTGTTGAACTCCGTTACATTTTTTGCTTGAGCCTGTCTTTTTTTTACTCTTGTGCTTTTTTCTTTCCCTTGATGTTGCGTTCCGTATTGTCTTTCTGAATTAGTCCTTTTCCTTTTGTAACCTTCCTCCCAATTTTGTTACCTTCCCCCCTTGACTTACCTTTCAGTTCTTCACTTCATTCCTTTTCGGGCATTTTTTTTTTTCTTGATCTTTTTTGTCGTTTCTCTCTTCAACCCCTGTTACCCCCACCCTGCCTTTTTTTCCTCTTTCAAGCCGATTGACTGAGAAGCTTTTTTTCCCAAGAAGCTTCTCTCTCCTTATTTTTTTCTTGTGTCCCCCCTTTAGCTTGAATTCCCCCCCCCTTGTGATCGTGGCCCCCCCCTTTCCCTCTTTCCCCGCCGTGCTCCCCCTACAAGAGCGGTATTTTTTTGGCGGTTCCCGTCTTTTTTCCACGTCCTCCTCCTCCCCATTCAACGGGGCTGGGTTTACTCGCTCCGGCCCTAAAAGCCGGAACCCCCATTTTTCCCCTTCGTGGATACCTCCCCACCTACTTCATCGGTTAATTACAGGTGACTTTTTTCCTCCTTGCACTCCTAATTTAGTTTGGAATTTTAGTTTAGGTCTTTTCCTCCCTTCCGTTTCCATGGGCGGTGCGTGATGAGTTTTTCTCCGTCCTCCCCTCCTATTTCCCCCGTCTCATGGCCAAGGTCTTTTGCGGAACATCGAGATTGTGGTGTCATTTTCAGCTTCCTCTCTTTTTCTCAGTCTTGGATTTTTTTATTACCGTATCCACCACGTTTCCCCCTTCCCTCGTAGGCGCGTGACGGGTATTTCCCCTACCCTTTTCTGCAGTTCCAGACGGAATCAATTTCCACTTTTACCCCCTTACTCTCTTACGTCCCTTTTGTGCCCTAGGTTTTTTCTTGTGCCCCCTAAATTATCACCCCCAAAACCTGACCAACCCTTTCTTCCCTCCTCCTGTGCATTACAATTGCTGCTGGAAAGGCTCCCGTTGCCCTTTTCTTTTTTAAACCACAACATCTTTTCCCCCCCCGTCTCCCTTTTTATTTTTGAGAGTTTTTGGAGTCGAACTTTGATCTCTTGTTCGTCAATGTCCTTAGAGTAAGCAACGTATGTGAGGTGACCTTTGTTGTTTGTTGGGTTTGGGGTTTTTTTGGGGTGTGGGGGTGTTTGGGGGGGGGGGTTGGGGGGGGGGTTTGTTTGTTTGTTTTGGGGGGGGGGGGTTTTTGTGTGTGGTTTGGGTTGTGGTGTGGTTGTGGTTTGGTGTTTTTTTATTTTGGGGGGGGGTTTTCTCGTTTCTTTCGTTTTTCCCTTCGGGTAGGGGTTTGTTAGCCTTTGTTCCACGACACTTTTTTCCATTGGTCTTCTCCCCAGGCTTAGGGGAAGACTAAGGTTTTGAGGGCGGCTCTCAATTTATGATCATTTCACCCTAAATTCCTTTTGTTTCTTTATGATGAGTTTTTTCCTTCACCTTGTGAAAGAATCCGTCCTCCTCTTTCCCTCTCCTCTTGTCCCTCCTAAGCTCCTCCTCTCCTCTCCCCCCATCTCTTCACCCCCTCGCCTTTCTTTACCTCCGATTTTAATCCCCGCCCCTTCCCTAATCCCTTTTTCCCCTCACCTTCTTTATTGGGAATTCATCTACCTTTTGTAATACACTTCCGTCTTTCCTACCTGCTTCATGTCTTCCATTTACCTTGAAACCTGTATCCTATCTTATTTGCATTCCCTTTTCTTAGTCCTGCGATATCCCTAGATTGAGTAGTTTGCGCTTTGTTCCCCCTTCCCTTTTTTTCAACCGACATAGATGGATGTCCTTTATTCAGTCCCCCCCTTCCTTCCACGTTGCTCTTTTTAGTCCCCTACTCTCTGGATGGTTTTCCCCCTTTACTGATCCTGTGTTGTATTGATACTCCCTTTTCCTTCTTCAGTTGTGTTTTTTTGACTCTTCTCTATCCCGGGATCAGTACCCCCACCGCAACACCCCAAACACTATTTCCTTCTCTATTCTCACTTTACGTTGCGGAAGACGTCGGCGTGGCTTCATGTGAAAGCTCCTGTGAGCATTCTCTTGGACCCGTTCCGACTCCCGTCCCTTTCCAACTCTCACTGACATCCAAACCCGTCCCCTCTCTCACCGGTTCCTTGTTCCCCTGCGGTTGTTCGTTTGGTTTTTTGAAAAGGGAACATACAAACCTATAGAACCCCAGACCAACGACCCAACCCTCCTGTCAGGTACCAATTTCCAAGTTTTCTCGTTTCGTCAGGGAGGGGCAACGTTTTCCCTAAAGCCAGTTGACGAGACTTCCTCCTTCTTTCTTTCCCCCTTAATCAATTTTTTTTCGTCATGCCACCCTGTCGTATCGCGGGATCCCGACGTGACTGAGGTCGGACCACATCCGCTCCTCATTCGTTTCCCCATTACCTGTTCTTTAACTTTCTTCCCCTCCGAACTTTCCACCTTAGCGATTCGCCCGGTCCCGAAACCTTTCCCCAAGGACATTCAAGCAATTCACCCCTTCCTCTTTTTCTAGGGACAACCTGAATTTGTATCCGCCGTTTCGATGCCTTTTCTCTCCCCATTTGCCCTTTTTTTGCATTTCTTAACGTTTTCCGACCTTCTCTTTAAAGTTTGTCCTAAGGTGCGCCTGAACCTTGCCCCAGATTTTTTTTTTTTTTTTCCTGTTCCCTTTTTCACCCCCTTTCCTTGATTACGTCTTTCCTTGGAGGCCTGTGTTGGCTTTTCTTCCATCTTATAAATTTACGTTCTCGCTGTGATCGAGGAATTGTGGTTGTTTTTCTTTTTTTTCAAGTTCGTTGTTTCCAAACCCACTTTCCTGTGCTGAGACCCCATAGGAAACCCGCAGGATACTCTCTAGTCTTCATCACCCTTTCCCAGCCTCGATTTGGGGTTTAAGCCGTTGCCAGTTTCACTCCTTCGGTGACTTTGCCTTTTGTTTCGTGGGACCCCTCGTTGTCTTTTCTGAAGAGAATCTCAACCAGGAAACTTCGCTCCTGTCTCCCATCCGAAAAGCCGGATTGTTCTTTGATTGAGAGCAAAGTTTCTTTACCCCCCTTTAGACTGGAGAAAATCCCAGAACTAGAGTTTGTGCAAGTATTTTTTTTTTATTTTCATTGTTTTGAAACTTTTTGTCGACTTTCCTTCCAACGAGTGTTCACCTCTGGCCTTTTTCTTAGCGTGTCGCGGAAGACACGCCCCCCCTCCCTCGCTTTGGGTTGCCGACCCCGGATTTTCCACTCTTTGAATTTTGATTTCTTCACCTTTGATTCGCCTCCGGTTGTCCCGACTTACTCGGAGGGTCGTAACCTTGGCAGTTCCCCCCCGGATAGTCCCCTTATCTTCTTGGGTCAAACTGTTTGTTCCGGCCGTCACTCAGGATTTGACCATAGGTCCCCCCGTTTGGTTTGTATGTGTTGTTCCGTATTTACAGTTACAGCCTAGTCCCCGCTTCAATCCCTTCCGGTACTGATTTGCGACCCCCTGTACTTTGAGAGGTTTTCTTTCCCACCTTGTCCAGTTCTGAAATTACCCGGAGGCTTGGCCACCAGAGTGGAACAACTTCTGGCAAGAAATCCCCATCCCTTCTTTGTACAGCATGCTCCCCCGTAGCCCCCCCCCCCCAGTTGTTGTCCCCAATTTTTTTGCCGGCTTTTCTTTAAATCGGACAGAAAGTTTCGCAAAGTGTCTCCCCTCTTTCCTGCGAAGGGAGTCCAGGGGTTTATTTTCAGAATGGTTGTTATTGTGGTATTGGGGTAGGGACAGGTATGTCTGCTTTTTTTTCCTTATGACACCCCTCCCCAACTTTCTGCCTCTGCGCCCCGCATCTTGGAAATGAATTTTAGATTTTGAGTTTCTTCCCACACCATGAGATTAAAGTCCCACATGGTTGACCCGCTCCCTTTTTTCCGCACAATTGATTTTGACCCCCCAGCACCCCAATTTCTCTTTGCCTTTCTTTTTGACCGATGACCCCAACCCCACTTTCAATCCCTTTTTCACTCGTTCCGTAGTTCAAGCTTGGAACATTCGTTTTTTTTTGTTGAGAAGGTCTCCCTCATCCGGCTGTTCGTTAACCGCAGTGGAAACTTTTCGCCCTTTGGCACCTGTCTGGCTTGCACAAGTGCCTGCCTTTGGGGTGTCCCCCCTGAGGTCTTTTTTCTCCTCCCTTTTTGCGGATGGGACTTCTTTGAACTTTTTTTTTTTTACCCCTCCCCCCAGATGTGTTCCGGTACCCTGTTTTTCTGCTGCAGTTTGGTCCCCGGGTTTCATTTTGGTCACGGCGTTTTTCTTACTTCTACCCCCCCTTCCCTTTCCACCTCCCCCCGCCCGTCGCGCTTTTCAAGATCCCCTCTTTTGGATCTTGCTGCACAGGCCCTTGTCCCATGGGCCGTTGTAGAGATGGCCTTTCTTGACCCGTCACTCGTCCCCCCTTTTCATAGTTAGACAACTTTTCCTAAGCAATAATTGGCCCCCCGGCAAAGTCTTTTTCATTTTCCTTTGTTCTTTTTTCCTGGTTTTTCATTTCGTCCCAATTCGTAGCTGTTTTTACCCCGCCCCTACCTTTCACTTTTCCCCCCCAAACCCCTTGCAAACCTTTTACCTAGCCTCTCCTTGGTTTTAAGTCTTAAACCTTGGGGTTTCCGTTCATCCTTGATTCCCTTGGCCTCTTTAAGGCATTTTTATTTTTTTTTCCCCTACCCACTCCTTCCAATTAGGTCCCCCATTGAGGTTGGGGGTTTTTGGTTTTGCGGTCCGAGGGATTCATCTTTTCCAAGGTTGCCACCCCTCCCTCCCCTACCATCGGCTCCGAGCAATTTTTTGGAACAGGTTACTTTGTCTTTTTTTCCATTCTGTAACTTTCAGTCGTTTCGACTTTTCTCCCCGTCAACAAATGATTTATTTTCCTTCACAATCCCCTTTTTGACCCGATGCCGCGCCCCTCCCCTGTTGCCCTTTGTTTCAGTTGACGTTTCCCCACACAAGTTCTTCTCCGGCTTTTTAAGGCGCTCGGTGTTCGGTTTTTTTTCCCTGACCTTCTTCGCCTTTGCCGGTTTTCCTTTTGCCCGCTTCCTTCTGTCCCTTTACGATCCCCCCCCCTTCCCCCTGAAGGCTGGGTTTTTATTTTTCCTTTTTTGCCCCTGTTCCAGCCACGTACTCTTTGGATGAAAAGT
>Ga0179593_1811359_pt1 | contig 10438 bp, 13 predicted proteins | sample CZODoug2_1_08_16_FD_185931 | JGI IMG/M metagenome (GOLD analysis project Ga0179593, IMG submission 185931) | Vadose zone soil fungal communities from Angelo Coast Range Reserve, California, USA - CZODoug2_1_08_16fungal (PacBio error correction) | ecosystem: Environmental > Terrestrial > Soil >... | reverse complement strand
ATGAATACACAATCACATACCTCTAAGTGAGACCATAATCAACTCATGAGCGATGGTTATGAGGCTACCAGACTCTGTGGACTTAACAACCACCTGTACTTTCACAGCCATGCCGTTGTTCCAATCCAGTGGACTTAATCATTTTCTCATGTTACCAGAATCATCAGAACGGCATCTTTTCCGTAAAGTCGACCCGTGGTGTATAGGAATACCTCTTTAGGAACTGCTTCGCACGCGGCCATGTTGGATTTCCCCACCATATCTTAGTGACAACACGAACCCTCACTCAAACTTTACAGTTTCTTTCTATTCCATTGGTCGCAGATCTCATCATCCCAATACAAAGACCTCTTACCCCCAGAACAACTGTTCCAAGTACCCGCCCCAACACGAAATATTCCGTGTCCATTTGGTGATTACCATTCCCGATCAATCCTTATGGCCTTTAATCTTCCCACAGATGATTCTCCTTTTACCTGGCCATAACATGAGGAACATAGACCCCTCGATTCCTTCCCCCTCCCCCCAAGCGTCTTGGTTACTACCATGGTGGAGACAACATGGGATTTCGTGTCTCCTTGCTGGTAGGCTCTGGTGTTTGTTGTGTAGTAACGGGATTGATCTCCCCCCTTATTTCTTGACTTTTCCACTTCCTCCCTTTTCTTATTCCTTTTTGTGCATTCGCATTTGTTTTAACCCGAGCATTTTTTCCTTCATTTGGCCCTATAATTTTTTTCTGGTGTACCCCTTTTTTTTCTTTTTAGGAGTAGTTGCGCTGCCATATAACCCTCTCCATTCTGCTCCAACTCACAACCACAATTATTTTTTTTTTTTTGCCCCCCGCCTTACTTGAGTCCATTTGTTTCGCGGACAGTGCTCTGTTACCAGGAAATAAGGTAGTTTTTTGCCGCAGTTCTTTGAGGAATTTTTTTCCCCCCTTTCCTCCCTGTCCTTTTTATTACAGAGAAGAGACCAAGGTTTTAGGAAAAATTTGATAAAGACACCCCTTTTTAAAAATATACCCCTACCATTACACTCCCTAAAAACAGCCATATACACCAAAAATTTCTATGATTGCATTAAATCTATAATGAGAGATTCCCTTTAGAATGTCATAGGGCCTCCTTTGTTCGCCCCCGGTTGGTACACTCCCCAATGCATCCGGAAGTTGGACCCTTATATCCCAAGTTGACGAGACAAGGGTCTTTGAGCTACACCACCCGTCAGCTTTTTTGGGTACTGGTAGGTGCTTCAGGTTGCAGCTTTACTCTATCAGCAATAAGGATACAGTGCACCCCCAATTTCCCCCAGGCTCCTCCCCGCTCCGCCCTGCAGGGGCACCCATTCTTTTTGACCCGGACAACACGCAATCTTCCCCGCGAGTGGCTTATTTAGTAGTACTGGAAGGATTCTTTCCGCCGGTTGGGCTCTTTTCCGTGGCCGCTTAGAAAGGATATCGGCCCCCCTTTTTTACCGGAGAGGTTTTATGGTTGTTCCTTTTTCCCCGCCGGCCCCCCACCCCCTTTTATTGGGATTCCCTTTTCCAGGGAAAGTGTTCGCGATATATGGAAAATAAGGTGTTTGGTGGGGATCCTCCTTGTCATCACATTGTTCTCCTTCGCCAATGCCCAAAAGCTGCTTACAGCTGTCCTTTCAGTCAGAAACTACCGGTCCTGAAGCGCAGGGTGGCATCAACTGCTTGGCATAGCCATGGGTTGTCTATCCCCCCGCCCAGTTTCCCGCTCTCAAGAACTGTCTTTCAATGTGGCTTGGACGACTCGTTGTCCGTTCTTCCTCATTACGTGATGGGCGTTGTGCCATCTCACGCTCCTGTCGTATTTGTCACGCGTGATTTAGATAATTGATGGGGTGCGGTGGCTCTTTTGCTCGGTTTGTCATCCCTCGGGACCGCTTGTTGGGACAGGCATGGTTGCTATGTAACGTCGATGGTTGGTGATGGCTGTTTGATGCGTTGTTGTTACGTTGAACCCCCATGTTGGCACGGGTACGCTCGCCCTTTCCGATGTGGGAATGCTTTCAATGTATGGGCCCCGTAGTTCAGCTTTCCCGATTTTTCTCCCGAGATTGCCATTGCCCCCTCCTTTTTCCTTCCCCCCGCTCGGGTGCCGACCCCCGGGCTCCTTCTGTGTTGGCATGTTTCCCTCGGCTGTTTGTGGTGGGTTTGTTCGTCTTCCCCCTCTTTTTTGTGCTTATGTGGTGGGCCATTTCCCTCCATGTGTTTGATGTTGTTCGACAGACCTGTCATCAAGAGCTGTTGCACGGGGCTTTTTGTTTTTAGATGATGTTCGCTGGGTTCGACCGTGGCTTGTGGCATGCGTTGGAAACACGGACCCCGTCTGGCGCTTGTTGGTCCGGTCTTTTTCTGTGTTCCGGCCTTTTTGCGATCTCGGGTCCTAGGGCGCTCCGAATCGTACTGTCCCGGTCATCAGCTGCCCCGGCATTCCCGGTGTTTCGGTCCGTCCTGCTTGTGATGTGTTCAATGGGTTTCGCGAAAAGATTAGATGAATTCGTCGCGTTATGGCATATGAAGGCAAATAATTATGGGCCATGAATGTAATATACCCCCGACTCGCCATGAGTTTTAAAAAAGTTGGTGCTTGCCCTTGTCTAACATAGTAATTTATTTTTGGGCCCCGTGTACCATCATGTTCTTCCGTGGTAGGTTTGTGTCCGATGCACCCCCTCTTCCCGCGAGGGCGACAGTGCATTTTTTTTAGGACGTCCTTTTTATGCTGACCGGGGGATAACGCCCACCCCCTTCTTCCCCCTCTTTTTCTTTTTTTCCCCCCCGGCCCTCTCCCCGCCTTGCCCCCCTTTTTGCCTGCGTCTCTACCCCCCTCGGCTTTAGGTTTGAGCCCTACCCGAAAGCGCAGGCTCCACTAACCTCCTTTTCGCGTGGGCCTCCCGGATATATTTTTTTCGGGATTTGCTATGATCTCGGTCACCTCTTGTCTTCTGTTCTATCCTTCTTTCCTTCTCCCCTTCTTCGTGCGACGCTCCCCTTTCGATCTTACCGACCCCAGCGATACTCCCCATTTGTTCCCTCGGGACGCCGGTCTGTCTCCCGGGTGCTGTTCGTGATCACTCTTTTTCCCTCCCCTTCTTCTTCTTCTTTCTCTCCCTACCGACGATTGGTGGGATTTCCGGGTCGCGGGCAGCGCATGTGGTTTCTTGGTTTCTCCTATTACATTTCTCAACTTTTTATATTCTAGCATTTTTTTTCTTGTCCCCCTAATGGAAGTTAGTAGCTTCCTTGTTGTCCATTCTGTGACCGCTCTCTTCCACAGGGTTGGTTTACCGATCGACATAGCGGGGTCCCCCCTCGCACTTTTTGTCGTTTCGTGGTGTCCGTTTGTAATATATCGTTGCCCCTCCCTCGGTGTCGGCCCATTATGGACCATTTTTGCATATCCAACGTGTTTTTTGATCTTTCACCCCCCTTGAATGGCCCCCCCCCTTTTTTGGTGGGTTGGCAGTTTGCCCGGTTAATCGTAGTCATCTTTTGTTCCGTGGTTGGAGACGGCTACTTCAGTCCCTATGGGTGCCGCGCTCCCCTTTTTACCATTATTACAGTACTAAATATGGCTCCACAGAAAAGAAAATTTCTATTATCTTTTGCCACCCTTTTTCCCCCCCCCCCGGCGAGTTATTTTTACCAGAGAGAGGGACAGAGCCCCCAGTTTTTTTTCTTTCCCTTTTTCCCTTTCTGTGTCACTCTGTGTTTTTTTCCCGGACCCGTGCATGAGCCACCCCCTGGGGGGCGGGCCTGACTAGTATCTTTCGGCCCCAGCTCTGGTTTTTGCATCCTACATCACCCTTTTTATTTTTTGAGTTACTCCCCGTTTCTCTCACCTCGTATGCAAGGGAGGAGCTGTAAGAGTTTGCTTCCCCCCTTCTTTGATTGGTCCGCACTAATTCGTCCACCTTTGAGGAGCGCTCCCCGTAGAAGTTTTTTGTCTTTTTTTTCGTTTATTTTTGTTTTGAGAGCTCTCTCCCCGCCCCCCCTCCCCTTTCCTCCCCACACACCCCCTTGCCTGACATCTATTATTTGGTTTCCCCCCCCTTTTCGTTTCCACCGCAAGATCAATTTTTTAACCATTGGTTAGAAGGGCGACACACCATATCGGCATTTGTGATAGGGGGTTTTTGGTTATTGACATCTTTCCGTTTTTTTTTTGCTTTTTTTTTTCTGCGGAGAAGTTCTTTTTGATTTCTGTCTTTATTGGCATTCAGGTCATTTTTTATGCTCCGTTTGATTCAACGTTTTGTTTGTTACTATTGTCAATTTCCGCCCTCCCATCAAAATGATTTTTTTTTGGTAACCCCCTTATTTCTAATTTTTGATTTACCCCCATGTAGTTTACCCGTCGTCCTTTTTTTTTTTTTCTGCTTACTTCTTCATGGATGTGCATAGCTAATTTATCCTGGTTTTACCTTAAGGCTTCCCCTGAGTGTATCAAATTTCTCCTGCAGGGTCTCCTCTTGTAACATGGTCTGGCGCTTCGTGCCATGCCCTGTGTCACCGTCGTTTGCGGATGCAACTGCGCGTAGTAGGACATCTCTCTCCTTTTCCTTCGCCTACTCTTTTTCCATCTCTTCCTTACGGCTGTTTTGCTTTTGGCTCTCCCCCCCCCCGATTTTCTCCGCACCGTTTTTAGATTTTTTTTCTTTCTCCTTCTTGTTTAACTACTTCCCGCAGGTGCAGCCGCGCAAACGACGTGACAACACCATCACCGTTTTTCTAAACCAGCAATAGCAATTGTTACACATGTCCCAATATGTCTATTGCTGGCCAAGCCACCTACTCTTTTTTTAATAAAAATTTTTTATTCTTTGATCGGGCTTGACTTCAGCCTTTTCTTTTTTACCGCTCGAATAAGCACCCTTTTTACCCCCCCCAGGAGCCACCCTCTCCCCCCTACTTTTTCTCTCCCACGCCTCTTTCTCACCTCTCCCCCAATATATCTGTCACTTCCTTATTCTGCTACCGGGACCCAGTTTTTTTTGATTTTTTTGCCCTACCTTTTTCCCTTTGTTTCGCCTATCTTCGGCTCCACTTCCACACCACTCCGCTTGCCGCTATTACTCGATTGCTCTCTTTTCTCAAGCCTCTTTTTTCTTTCTTTCTCTTCCTTCCATTTTTCGGGCCGAAAACTCTCCCATCCCCCCCCCCTTCCCCATCACCCCCCGATGCCCGGTGTCGTTTTTCGTCTTTTTTCGCTTACTTCCTTTTCCCCCTTTCTCTCGGCCCCCGCCCGGCGACCTCACGATGGTCGTTCTCTCCCCTCCCCCCCTTAACAAGGGACCAAGGGAGGATAAGGAAGGCGGAAAAAAGCGCGATATGTAGCGAAGCAAGGATACAGCCCCCAATCACCCTTTCTCCTTTTTTTTCCCCACAAAAGCTCTAAGCCTTCCCAAGGTTCTTTTTTTTTTTTTCTGTTCTCCTTTTTTTTCTGTTCTTGTGCCTCTTTTCCCCACTCTTTTTTTCCCCCCATCCGTTCTTCCCACCCCTTTACTCTTTTTTCGAGCCCGATTCGCGTCCGCTCCCCCCCGCCCCACTTTCCATCTTGTTTTCTTTTTACGCGCACTCTCCCCCTGATTGAAAATCTTTCACCTAAATTTCTTTTTTTTCTCCAACATTTTTTTCTTGTTCCCCCCCTCTCCCCCCGTGCAAGATCTCTTGGATTTACCTCTTCTTCCTCTTTTCTCTCTTTTTACCTCGCCCTTGTGCTTTCGTAGTCGTAGTTTACTCTCGACACGTGAGACCGCGTGACCTTCTCACTACTTTTAAGGCGAAGGCGAGTTTGCTAATTTAGGTTTGTTTTATTCCATTTTTTTGGGTTTTTTCCTCTTTTTTGACCGGTGCATTTTTAGAGCCAGACCCTTTACTTTGATTCTTTCTCCTCCAAGGAGACATCATAGTAAATTTTCTTTGAGTCCCCCTTTTTTCCCAGCCCTTCCTCTTACTCTCCTTTTCCCCTACGGCTCATTTTTCCCCCTGCGCCCTCGTTTTTCCGACTCATTTTTTGATTATTTCCCTCCTTGGATTTGGTTGCTTTTTGCAAGCATTTAACCCGCATACCTTAAGTTTTGTTAGCCGGATTACTAATAGGGCTACGAGCTTTGGATTTCAGAAGCGGGCAGGATTGCGAGAACGTAATATATATGTTGGCTCAGCCCTTGGCGGGGAACTATTCTCTTTTTTTTTTTCTTTCTCCCTCTTCTTTGGGTGGAAAAGGCAGCAGGAAGAGAGAGGGTGGCTAAAGAGAGCCGGGGTGGGTGCATGTCTGGGGAGCCATGTTACTGGAAAGAGTCGAGACCCAATTGTATCTTGATGTGCATGTCCTCAATATCTCTTCTCCATTCTGCCTAGAGTCCTTACCAATTATTCTTATTGCACCACCCATTGCTAACCACCACTTTCGTTATGCAATTGCCGCTTCTTGCCATTCCGACTTCATTCAAAGTGAAGGAAAAAACAGCACTTCTTTTTTTTTTACTCTTTTTCCCCCCCCCTTCTTTTCCACGATTTTTCTTCACCAAACAATGACCGAGACCAAAGATCTTTGGCTGATCGGCAATTTACCTCGCGTTTCCCGCACTTCTCTTCCGATTTTTTCCCCCTCCCCCCCCGACGACCGTACATGATGACAACGAGCTCACTTATTCCTACATATTAGCATACCTGAAAATTTGGCTTGGTCTAGCCCTTCGGATATGGACAATGAGTAAAAACCACAGACATTCCCCCCGCCTGCATCCCAGCTCACCGAACCTTCAATTTTTCCCGACCACAACCCACTGTCAATCATCATCCTTATTGAGCCTTTCCTGTGCAACGCACAGTACTTTTCACCCATTTTGTATCACATGTATCCACCAATTTGACACCAATCCCTGTCCCTAAGTGAGCTCAACCCACCCAAACGGCCGTAAACTCTTCACCCCTGCCCCCTTCTACCCCAACACCGCATGTCATGCGTAATGTAGGACCCAGCAGTCCCCCCGACCACCCACCACACCCCAAAACAGACCCCGCGCCCCGGAAGACCGACCGGACACCCACACTCCCCGTTGGGACCCCAACCAACCACTGACGAGCGTATCGACAGGACAACCCAGATGAGCCCCATTGAGGCCATCCACATTTTCCAGTCAGCTAGTACAGCCTTGCCTTCGACCACATTTTGATTGAACATTTCACACAGAGGGATCAACCTTAGACCACCGTCCCCAGCCCTGACACAGACGAGGAGCCGATTCACCTTAGGACCCCCCCTTTCTTCCCTTTTTTTTTTTCTCCTTTTTTTTTTTTCCACTCGCATTTTCAATTATTATTTCTTCCACCCCCCCCAAACCACAAAGGCGGGGGGTTTGACACAAAAATTTTTTGGATCCAATATTTCTTCCTCACTCTGTTCCTTTTTTCCTTTTCCTTCTCTTAAAATTTTCCTTGTCTCTTCCACCCTGTTCCCTCTATTTTTTCTATTCCCCTCCTTCCCCCTGAATTCTCGCTCTTTTAGCCTTCCCGTTACTCCCTTCTTGTCTAGCCCCTACAAAGTTCATTTTTTATCGCAAATTTTTTTGTTATGTTTTCCTACCTCACCGTACACTTCCCTCCTCCCTTTCCCATATATTAATACCATTCTCTTCGACTTTCCCATTCCCTCCCCGACTCCCTCCATTAGCTCTCCCCCTTTTTTCCCTCTTTCATCCCCTCTGCTCACCTCGTCAGCTCTTTATTCCCCCCCTTCTCCATTCTTCTCTCTTCTTTTACCCCACTCCTAACCTTTCCCCCCTTCCCTTCTTTTTTCCTTCTCCCTTGCTTCCCCCCCACCTACCACCACATTTTTCCCTTTTGGTGGTACCTTTTTTTCACTTCTCACCTTTCCCCTTACTCCTTGCAATTTTCCCCCCCCGCCCCCTTTTCCTTTCCTTTCCTTCCCTTTTCCCCCTCCCCCCCCCCCTCCTTATCTTTTTTTCCCCCCCCCCCCCTTTTCGGCTTTTTTTTCCTGTCCCTCCCCCCCCTTCTTATTTTCTCTACCCCACTTTTTCTCTCTCTTTTCTCTTCTTCTTTTCTCTTTTTCCTCCCTTCTTTTTCTCTTCCCAATTTTTTCCCCCCCCCCCCCCGCCAGTCCCCCTTTTTTTCCCTTTTTTTTCCCCCCCCCCCCACCCCTTTTTTTTTCGCGTTTCTGTTTCCCCCCCACCCCTTTGCCGTTTTCCCTTCTTTTACCTCATCCTTTTCCCCTTTTCCTTTTTTCGGTTTTCCCTCTTCCCTCCTCTCCTTTTCCCTTTTCCTTTTTCCTCCTTCCTTTTCCCCCCTGCCCCTCCGAATTTTTCAACCAGCTACAAATCCCACTTCGTCTTGAGGAAATGGCACCACATGCCACAACACAATTTACAAAACAACCCACACACTCCGCGCACTACCTTTTGATTCTTAACAGAGCGTTCTAGGACTGCTCTTAGCCCCCTATTTTCCCCCCATATTCATAATCCATGCTTTAATCCTTCTCTTTTTTTTTTGAATTTCCTTTCAATTTCGTTTTTTACTTTTCTTCTTTCCCAAGACCCTCCTACCAATTTGAAACTCCGCTTCATCAATTATTATACCATCCGACGATCTATTAACCCCCCGCCGGCATTTTACTCCCTTTTTCAACCCCCCCCCTCCCCCCCCCCCCCCTTTTTAAATTTTTCCCCCCTTTTACCTCCTTTTTTTTCCTCCTTCTTATCCTCCTTCCTTTTTTTTTCTTGCTTTTTAAAATTTCTCTAAGCCACAGAAGGACAAACAAACCATCGGCCCCCCCCCATTTACCCTTCGTATCGTCCCCAGGCTCTTTTAAAGCCACGGAGGATGGCACCCCCATTCCCTATGTAATTGAGGAAACGTGACACATACGAGCGTCGTCCCCCACTTGTGAGTGCTTCTGACTTTTTTCTGCCAGCCGCGGAGGACCACAGTGGCTATGCATCCACCTTTGATGCCCAACCCGGCTTGTCGCAGGAAAATTTTTAATTGGACTGACCCATTTTTCTTTTTTTTTTTTTTCATCGCCTTTAGGTACGTTTTACAGTATCTTTTTTTCTTTCCTTTCCCATTTTCCTGCCGTTCTCCCCCCCCTTGTCGTTCCTTTCTTTTTTGGACCATATTCTCCGCTTCCAGGTTCCGAGATTCCCCCAAGCGCTGACGTCTCCCAACAAAGGTGTGCATGACGGACCCCCACACACCCTTTATTTCAGATTCGCGAACCAAATGTTAATTATCACACAATCCTCATTTCATCTCAGGCTAGGGTACTCACCCCCCCCCACCATCCCCTCATTACTCTCCGATGACACCCCCCTTCTTTGTGTATAGGCTAACAAGCCGGCCAAACCAGTTGTCACTGTTCCTTTTGGGAGGAGTATCCTGGCACCTCTTGCACTCCAGGCCAACAGTGGACTGGGATCAAGACCTTTCTTGTCAGTCTGCCCTCCACACTTGAGTAGTGGGCCTTCAGTGCATTGGATCCGGCGTTTACACTTTAACCTTGCTGAGTTCTCTCCTTATATTTTATCATAATACGACCCATTTTGGTTAGTTTTTTATGTTATTTTTTTTTTATTATTTGATTTTTATTGTCTTTATTGTTTTCTCTCCTTTCCCCTTGTGGCAATTCGAGACGTACGCCTTTCTTCTTTTTGGAGGGCATGCTGGAGTAGGGTGTATGTGGCCCACACCTACTCCCAGTTTCAGTAGTCACATGACCATGATATGCTTAGGAGGTCACATGTAGTGGCAGTTACAAAGAATTGGATATCACCCTGGACCACAAACACCAGACGCATGTTTCCCCCAGCATACCAGTGTAGACCACCATCTCAGGGTGTCTCACCAGGGATGAACTCTGTGCGATTCCGGTTTTCTTTCCCTAGTTTGCGCCCAGGTTTGGTGTAAAAGTCCCTCTTTGGACCTCGATAGTATAAGATTTCGTCCCCCGGTTCCAATAGTGACGAGATTGTCGTTTGCCTTTCTTGTGCTATTGCGAACAACGTGTTCTCTGAGGGGTTCTTGTATTTGATGGATATGACCTCGTCCCCTGTTTACAATGAATAGAAGACTGTGTTTTGGTGGTGATGTTTTATTTTTTGCTGCTTCCACTCCCAACTTATGACACTTGTCCACCCTCTCAGCCTTGGGTCCTCAATTCCGTATTCATATTTACACCACGGGTCCTGTCTTCTCTGCGATAGCCGTTCTTCGATTCTGGTCATGAGTTTAAGGTCAGATTGGTATGAGAAAATGCCCATGGCTGTGATTTACAGGTGGTTGTTGTTCCATCAGAGTATGGTAGCCTTACAATAAACATATCCTCCCTGCTATGGTGGTGTTATGGTCTCCCATTTGATGTAGGTATTTGTGTATTCATTACTT
>Ga0179593_1809602_pt1 | contig 10438 bp, 11 predicted proteins | sample CZODoug2_1_08_16_FD_185931 | JGI IMG/M metagenome (GOLD analysis project Ga0179593, IMG submission 185931) | Vadose zone soil fungal communities from Angelo Coast Range Reserve, California, USA - CZODoug2_1_08_16fungal (PacBio error correction) | ecosystem: Environmental > Terrestrial > Soil >... | reverse complement strand
GCGGTCTTTTTCTTCTCTTTCCTCTCCTTCCCGGTGGAGAGATGGAGCGGTTTTTTCAGTGCATAGGAACTTCCCACTTATTTTCTCATTTCCTCTTTTTTTTTTTTTTTTTGTTTTTCCCTTCAAACATACCCATTTTCCTTCCCACTTGAAAATCTTTTCAGCGATTTCGATAGATTTTGATGTATGAGCAATTTTGGAAACGTTTCGTACTAACCGACCAATCTTACTTTCCTGTCCGGATGCAGGCAGTCTCATAACCTTTATTTTGACTTTTTCCCCGCCTCTTCCCTTCTTGACAATGCGAGTCCGTTGTGTTCCCATTTAATCCCTCTTCCCCCTGATCCCCGGCTCGTAATGGTTCTCATTATCGTTTGACATAGTTTCTTTTTTCCATCCCTTTTCCGGAGCGGTGGCTTTCAGGCTTTCTTCCCTCCCACCTTTCTAGTTCTCTCCTTCCCGGCAAGAATGAGCGAGACGTGGAGCGGCCTTCTTTTTTCCCCCAAAAACTTGAAGGGGTGTTTTTTTGTTTCCAGGCTCAGATTTTTCCTGAGGCCCCCCCATTTTAGTTTCTCCTTTACCACCTCTATTATGCAAGAGAACATTGAGAAATTTCCCCTTATACTTGAAGACCTAGATGACCCTCTCTTCCTTGAGATAATTAAGTCTATTGCTTGGTGGCCAGATGCCCCCGGCTCTATCTGCCCTCCGTCATTTTGTGAATGCCTCAGACTTCAGGTTGACTCTTTTCTAACACCCACCACCTTCCATTAGGTTGTCTTTCCCCTCTCTTTCCCTTCTTCAGACACGGAAGAAAGATCCGATTATTCGAACCAATGAATCCCGTGATTCTTTTCCTTTAATTACCCGCCCTGTCGATGACCAAACTTCCCCCCCTCAGGTTCACCTTTTCCTCCCTTTTCTTTTTTTGACTCCCCCCCCTTTAAAGCCTTTTTCAGCTAGCCTTGAGGTCATCGAGGCTAAATCAAATTTTTTCTTTCCGTGCTCATGCTCTTTTGCTTTACTCCCCCCGCCTTAGTATTAATGAAGTCCCTACTATATTCCAGTTACTCCCCTGAACCTTAAGATTTCCGTCTTATGACTCAACCCTTCTTGTTTCCCTTTCCCCCTTCGCGGATGCAAGAAAAGCAGAGTGGAGACCTCCCAATTTTCCCCCGGTCTTTCTCACATTCTTTGCTTCTTTCCTGGATGGGCTTCGAAATTGGCCTCACCTTATCGTTTTAAATTCTTTCTCGCGGTAAAGACTACCTGAAAGCTGTTTCAGCTTTCTCCTCAAACGATCTTTTTTTTTTTTAATTGTGGGACGCTATTTGCGACGCTGTCACTCAGCTCGATTCGCACTCAAACTCTTGTTAACCGTCAATCCCCCCTCTCTCTCTTTTCCTCCGTTTTTTTTTTCTCTATTCAACTTTCTTAACTCAGTCTCCCCCTTGCTAGAACTTCTGACGGTTTTAGGCATCTTTTCCACCGTTAGAACACAAGTCCCCCACCCCCCCCCAACAAGTCTTGCCTTTTTTTCCGCCGAATGAAGCTCGCCAACTTTCCAACAACTCATCTGTGACCGTCCTTTTTTTCACTTGCCCTCTCTCCCCAAGGACGATCGCCGACCGATGACTTTTTTTCACCTTTTGAAGAGACTGAAGAACTCTCTCTTTATTCCTTAGAGGACTTCCATCATTCCCTCCTCCCTTGGATTTGGTCCTTTCGGCTCCATTGGCAGGATTTGCACTTAAGTAATAAGGACCCTTTTCGCTATTCACAAAGTTTTCTATGATCTCTATTTTGATGTCCATAGGAATTATGTTGGGTTTTTTACAATCGATCGGTCTCAACACCCCCCCTTTTTTGAAGTTTTCCCCCCCTTTTCCCGGTCGGCTAACATCCTTGGCCCCCTCGGGAACTATCCTGGCCTTCTGATACAAGTCAGCGGACGACTTTTCCCTTGTGTCCCCACTACTTGATGGCTTCCCTTTCGGCCGGAAGCTGACGCACACCCCCTGAACAACGGAGACCTCTTTTTTCCTCCCTGCGTCCCGTCGAGGTAATGTGTCCACGACTTTTTTTTTTTCTATTTCTATTCTTCCACTTTTGCCTGTTCCATCCCTTCAACTTTCCCCTTATCTTTTCGGTCTTTTTTGTGGAGCACTGCTACCGGTTCTTTTTCCCTAGCGTCCCTTCCCCTTCAGGAGGGACGTCATTGTTCAACTCGAGTTTTGACAAGAGACGCCCCCCTTCAAGTTATGGCCTCCTCGTCCTTCTATCGGCTCCTGGCAGCCCCCCTTCCTCCCCCTGCCCAAATTCAAGCGGATCAACCTCTTTTCCCCCCCCCCCGCACGCAGAGGACTGAATTTTCCGTTCTTCGTTCCCCCCACTCCACCCTTCTTTTAATTTTCTTTTGAATATCGGGCTTCTGATACGGTGGGCCTATATACAACGATCCCTTTTTTGTCCCCCCTTCCCCCGATGCCGTTCCCTTTCATCAACTAGCCGGCCCCTCCCCCCCCTGCTACATTCCCTTCCTGATCTGTGGCGGAAGGCAAAACGGAGGGGTTCTGCTGTACACTATGTTCCTTTTCTACTTTTTTCTTCCCCGCTTCTACAAAAGCGCAGACGACCCCCCTAATATAGATCCCTTTCTAGATGTTTGACCCCCCTTCGAAAAATTTTTTGAGTCTTTTTCCGCCCCCTTCCCAACGAAAAAAATCTTTCCTTTCCTATCCTCCTCCATCCCTCCCAAGAGACGGTGAGGACCCTCTCCCCGACACTCCTCGAAGGCTTCACTGTCTCAATCTTTTTCTCTTTTCTTCGGTGTTTGATGCTGTCCTTCGTGCTTATTTCTGCTTTTGCTCTTTTATGCCTACCCCTTCCAATTAAATACTTTGATTTTCCAGCGAGGATAGAGAGCTTGCCTCTTCTTCCCTTTTTTTTCTGTTTGGCCTAGGTGCGGATGACCTGCAAATCGGCAAGCCCCTTCTCCCTCTCTCACCCCCTTCCAATCCCTCATTTTTTTTTTTTTTTTTTTTTTTTTTTTTTTTTTCTTTTTTTTTTTTTTCTTTCCTTCTCCCTTTCCCCCCAAGGCTGATAGCGTGCTATAGAACCACAACTCCGCCGTTTGTAGTCCTCCCCATTTCTTCCCCAATCCTTTTAGGCCACAGTCCTTCCTGAATCTTCTGGGGATTTTTTCTAGTTCCTGCGTGAGATCTTGAGTGCTCTTTTTTCACTCCGGGTTACTATTCGCTTGTCCCGTATTGCAGGCCAGTCCTTGCTCTCTGGTCATCATCGGCATTATCTGCTCCGTCCTATCCCCATTTGATACCGTTCCCATTTTTCTTCTCATCTCAACACAGACCCGCACTTATGTCCCTTGTGAGTCTTCCTCGTCCTTCCCCCGGACAAACCCGCTCTTGGGAATTTATACCCCCTCTTTCTCCTTCCTTCCGCATAATGCTAGGATGGGATTCCCCTCTTCTTTCTCTAGTATTTTGCATTTCCCCTGTTTCTGAGCTCCGGCGCGCTACAGCCCTTCCCCAGTATAGATTCGATCCCTACTCCTCCCAAGGTCGGAGGACCACATGAAATTGGAGAGCTTTTTCCTCTCCTCTTTCTTTCTTTGACCTTTTTCCCTCCAAGGTAATGTCGTCCCGCCCCTTTGCTATTTCTTTATCTCCTGATCTCCCTTTCCTTCCCATCTGAGAGGCCAGAGAATGAACCAGGTGACTTCCTTCTAGTTTCTATACTTCGGCGCCTGCTTTTCCATTTCCCCCTTTTTCCTAGGCTTTTGCGTCACGATAGAATCGTTACACTCCTTAACAGACTCGGTTTTCTTGGAGTTATGGAAGAGCGTACTCGCGGCCTCCACCAGTCTCCGACATCAAGCTTGCGGGTAGTCGTCCTGATCAGAACATGCTGGCCACCCAATTTGCCTATCACTTCTTGCGTTTAAGGTTTCTTTCGCTTCTGGCGACCCCTGCGCCTACTCTGGCGGCCCCTTTTCCACCCCCTCAGAGGGGCTAGTTCACCTCTGCTTCAACCCCCCAGTAGTTTTTCCAAAAGCCACTCCCCTCTCAAGACCTGATAGAGGAGATCACCCCATGCTCTACTATTTCAATCCTTTTGAAAGCCTTTTCCTTTACCCCCCTGACGGTCTTTTGGGTGGTCTCTCCTCCACTTTTCCTTTTAGAGATCTTCTTGGCCTTTAGGTTCTTTTATTCCGTCTGTTCTTTTCCCCTCCGACACTAGACCTCGAAGCTTCGGTTTCCATCTTTGGGCTGGTCCTTTTTCGATACGTCCTTTCTTTGTTCATCAGGATTTGCGGGGCTCGGGTTCCCTTCGCTCCCATCTCCCCCCTCCCAAGCTCCTACGAAGGCCCCTTTTCATCCCCCCCCCCTTGCGCTTAGGTACCGCGGTTTTCTTCTGAACAATTCGTCATCATGCTAGTTTCTTGTTTGCATCCTTTTTCCTTTTTTCTTTAGAAAGATTCCCTCCACTTATTTTTTCGCATCCTTCCCCCTTCCCCGACTTTTTCCTGAAATGCCTTATTTCCCCCTGGTTGATTCTCTGTTTTTTTCTGTCCCCGGCAGCCTTTGTAGACCTCGTATGTAAGTCTGAAACTTCTTTCACTTACGATTATTTACTCTTTTCTTCCCTGCCCCCCCGAACGTCTTTTTGCTTCCCTCCGTCGTCCCCCTTCCCTTTTCCCCCTGGAGAATTTTTTTTTATATTTAAACGCTTGCTCCCGACCCGGATCGTCCCTTTCCTTGGTCCCTTCTATAGAAAAAAATTATCTCCTCCCCTCTGAGATTTCCATTCGGCCCTGCGTTTTAGGGCTGCGGGATGACGAAAGACGTAGTAGATTTCAGGGCAAACTCCTTTTCTCTTATTTTAGATCGGTTTTTTCCGCCTGGAGCTTCCCTAAGGGGGCCTGGGCTGCACGTCTCTACTTGTTACGCAGGCGAAAGTGACTTAGGTCTAGTTTCTACTTCGCAGTTTTACAAATCTTTTCCTTTCCGACGTCTATTGAGAACATGTAGCTTTCTCCCCAGTACTCCCCTTTCGATGCCTCTTTCGGCATTTGTAGCTCCTTTTCTCTTTTTTTTTTTTTTTTTGGAAATCTCATGTCCGTGTCTTTATAGTCGCAGTAAAGAACCTGTTGATGCCCCTCTCTCCTTCTCCCTGCATGGCCGTTGGTTCCTTCTGCTTTGTCGTCCTTGGCCTTCCCTGAAAAGGATCCCCTTCGATCAACAAGGATGTCAAGTCTATTTGACGGAAGTGATAAAGAAATGTCAGGCACTCCCCCTGCCCCCCAAGCGATCTTTCCCCCTCGTCCCCCGTGAGTTTAGATACTAACCTTGGTTGAACCCCCCAGCTTTTGATTCCCTACTTGGCCGTTTGTTCCACCCATTCCTTTTAATTCTGATTAATTCCGCCATTATTGCTAAGACATTCCCATCCTCATCCCCTTTCCCCAAGTCCCTCAGGAGAGGGGAGATCCTCCCCCCATGATGCCCCCCTTCATTTTTTTCGTGCCCCTTCGAACAGCGGCTGGTGACCCCCTTGACCATGGGTGACAAGGTCTTTTTATCCCGGTGTCTTTTGTCCTGGTTGTCTCTCTTTCGCTCCTTATCGTCGCTCCACTCTCCCTGTTAGTTTGAAGTTTTTTACAAAGAGGCCCATACACCCGCCTCTTTTTGTTTTTTTTTTTTGGCATACTCCCTTTGGCCTCCCCCCTTTCCAATAACCGGCGACATTCTACAATGCGAACCGCTTGAAGCCAATCACCAATTCTCTCTCCTAACTTTTTTTTTTTTTTGAGTCTCTCTTCAATGCTTTTTTCACCGCGCGTTCGCTTTGTCTGCCTCATCTCCTGTTGCTTAAGCTAATTCTCCCTACACTTTGGCCACAAACCCCAAAAAAAACTTACTGATGCCATAGGGTGATTCCCCCTTGTCCCCCCAAACACACCACCCACACTGTTTTTTGACCCCCCTCCCTGACGCTCTTTCGATAAATGCGCCCAGATACTACTCTCGCAGAAAACCTCTTTCCCCTCCCGGTGTTCACCCATTGTCCCTCTGCGAACCTCTTTCCCCTTTTAGCCGGAGAGGAAGTCGACCCCATCCCCCGCTTTATCTTTGGTTCTCTCTTTTTGTCTATTCTTTCCCCCCTGTTGGTGTTCTGTCCGAGTCTTTTCTCTTCTTTTTTCCCCCTTCCCCTACGGTGATCGTATTATTAAACCAGTTCTCCCTTTTCCTACATTAGAAATTGGTTTTCCACCTTTCCTTCCCTTTTTTTCCTCAAATAGATCGAGGTACCGTCCTTCTTCACCCCCTCCCCCAGTTTGGCAAGTCTTTTCCTTTCCCCTCGAATTCTATCCCTAATCCCCCTTCCCTTTTCCCAAATCAGTGGTTCGAATACTCGGCAATACTTATTGTCCTTGAGGCGGCTCTTCCCTCCACCAATACCCCGGCCTGACACGCTGTCACCGCGCCTCCTTGACGTTCATCATTGGTAATGTTCCCAGAATCTTTTCGAGAGCACTTCCTTGCCCTGGCCCCTCCCGACCCGGACTCAAGGCAAGAAGATCAGGACTCGACGTCCTTTTTTTTCATCCTTTCTGTCCTTACCTGGGCTCAATCTTCAGGAGAAGTTTTTCCAAGTTGGAAACCTCTCAATTTCCCAATGTCTCCCAGTCTGGACCTGGCCCCTCGCTTCTCTCTCTCTTTTCCCTTTCAGGACCCCTCCCCCTTGAATTCCTCTGGATAGCCCAACCGATTTCTACAATCCTAAGGCCCTCGATCTTAGTTTTCTCCTTCCCTCAATGAACGCCCCCCCGTTATTGGCCTCTTCCTCCTTTTTTTTGTCCCCCTTTTTTTTCCCATCTATCCAACTCTTCCGTTCTGACGTCGATCATGGCCCCCCCCCTCTCTTGTTGCAATGACGCCTGACACCCCCCACCGCCGCGATCAGACTTCACAAGCGTTACTGACTGCGTCCCTGGGCCCTCCCATACTAATGCCTCTACTTGCAGACCCCCGGTTCAACGTCGACTTTACAACTTCTCAGGGACTCCACCTGATCACCTTGATGACCGATGGGCAATAGCATTTTTTCCCCTTGCGAGTTTTTTCCTTTTTTCTTTCTCCCCGACCCAAATAGTGGAGCACTATTTCCAGACCGCTCCAGCCTCACGGAAGTTTCTTGACGACGAGACCACAGCTCCTTGTCCAAGTGGCTCAAGTCCTCAAACTCCTTTTTCCGAGAGGTGGGTGGTGGGATGACTTGTAAGTAGTGCTACTTTTATGTTCCTTTTCTACTTTTTCCTAAGTGATGCATACCGTGAACTGATCCACCCTCCCGGGCAGCTTCTCTTTGTACTGAAGAAGCCCCGTTCTGGACCTTTCCTCTCCGTCAGGATTTATGTTCGGTCGGTCCACTCTGTCCATCCTCCGCCTTCAAAAAGGCCCCCGATCTAATTAAGTAGACGTCCAAATGCTAGCGCTCTATCCCCCACTCCGCACCTTTGTAGAAATGTCATGGCTGTCACCCTGAATCCTTTTTCAGTCTTTTTCTTTGTGTATCTCTAGATCATAGAGCATTTCTGGGTTTCCAATATTCAGGCCCTTCACTCGCCCGGAGTCCTCGGCGCTTTTTCTTTCTCGGCATTTATGAACGGCTGACCCGACTATCATTCATCGTGATCTTTTTCCTGTTCTTCCCCTACCTGCATCTTTCCTGTCGCTCTGGTGGATCCTCTTTGACTCGGAACCAAGTAACCTCCCTGTAATAAGGCACTCCCTATCGTAATACTTATATTCATGGACACCTATCTTTGAGATATGCAATCCCCAGGTCTTCATTCCTCTTTCATGAGCTATTTCCCCACCTTCCCTGCTGCGATCCTTAATCATCGGCATAATTTGTATACTACATCCCTTTTCCGATCTTTCTCTCTTTTCACCTTTTTTTTCTCTGTAGCCTCCCATTTCATTCCCCCCCTCCCCCCCCGATTTTCAGCCTTCTTGCTTCTTCTTCCCGTAGACGTTTTTTCGAAATGGTTCTCCTCCCTTCGTCTACACAATGTCGTTCCAGGGTCCCCTCTTTCTCTTCTTTTTCCCCTTTTCGGGTCACATGACCCGCCGAGCAGGATGGCGCTGATACATAGAGTCGATCTTTCGCCTCCCTTCCTCTGGTGTCATTTGGGACGTTCTTTTCCTCTTGACGTAAGGAATCAACCAAGAGCGTCCCTCATTTTGTTTTTCTTTATATAACCTCCCCCACCTCCTTCCCCCCTGCCCCCTTTCCTCCCCCCCCCCCCTCCTTTCCCCCCTCCTCCCACTCCCCCCCCACCATTCTCCACCCCCCCTCCACCTCGACCCCCCACTCCCCTGCTGGAACAAGGTTTCTCACTGATGATTGTGGATCGGTTTTACCTCTCTTCCCTCTTATTGCTCCTCCCAAGCGCCCCCAATGGCTTCCTTCCCTTTTCCTGGAAAACCCCAGAAGTTACTCTCCTTTTTTTTCCAGCGCCTCGAGTATTTTCCAACCAGCACGCCTATCGGAACGACGTGATCGATGCGATTCCCCCAAGCCATCCTCTTATCTTCATGCTGGGCCAAAATTGCTTTGGTTCCATCCCCTTTAATTGCAAAAGCACGAGTTTTTCACGACTACTGATTCTCCCCTTTTCCCCGCCGGTCGATTAGATCGGATTGGAATGGGGTTATGTCCTCTGAGTTTGTCTTTTTCTTTTTCTTTCCATCCGCACAACCTCTCAAGGCGTAAATTCTCCCCCCCTGAATGAATTTTCCCTCCCTTTCCCCCGACCATGTTTCCTTTACTTTCTTGTCTTTTTTCCTTTAGACCCAAACTTACGGGTTCGTTTATACCGACCCCTCTTCCAGCGAAGGACCCCCCCCCACCCCCCTCCCTCCCCCCTCTGCGTGTTTCCCCCAGGGGAATTCGAAACTTCATCCCTGTGTCTTTTTCCTTCCTCGTGTCCGCGCCGTACCGGGCGTGATTTAGAGCCTTTCTATGTGTCCCCATTCCCGCCTATTTTGTCTTTCCCCCATTTACTTCTCCCCCCAGGGTAATCCCCAATCAAAATGCTCTACTTGAAAATCTGGTTTCCTAGTTACTTATCTGTTATGTCCGGATCCCTTTTTTTCTCTCGTAGACGTTGAAAACGTGCACTCTTTTACTAGAGTAGATTTCTTTTTTCAGGCCCAGGACCTAATTTTTCCCCTTTTTGATTCAGTCCACGTCGTCCAGATCAATGAGTGACTGGATCATTGGTTTTGAAGTTTTCCCCTATTTGACTCCCCCCTGTCCCATTTCCCTGAATCTGTAATGGTTTTTAGACTATATCGTACCCCTTATACCCAATGAACAGTCTCTGTCTTTTCTAAATTACGCCGAGGTGGGCGTTCCCTTGTTCCTTTCTCAAATGCCTGTGTACTATAAGTTCCCTTCTCCTTCCCCTCTCTTTTTATCCTTTGTAGGAAGGGAGCGGACTTTTTGGCCTTTTATGGGCAACCTCTCGAGCTCCTGTTAATTTGGATCCCCTGGGTCTCTCTTTTTTTTTTCTTCGCTCCCCAAAATGAAGTCAATTAGACTAGCCTGACCTAGATTTCCCTCCCTTGCCTGTGTTCCACCAGTCCCCTCCCCTCGATGCCTTCTTCTTGCCGTTGGAGTCAGGGCTTTCTTTGATCCGGGTTTGGCCCCCTATCCTTCCGTGAAGATCAGATTGTGCATGCCCATTCGACATTTTAGCCCTTACTTGAAAATCGTTTCGTCGGTTGTTCGTCGGATTCCCCCTCGAAAAGCATCCATCAGTGATCGTTAGTACGCCCCAAACTTTTTTTCCCCTTCGCGGCCTTCCTCCTAGCCCTTGTCTGCTCCATTGAACCAAAGGCGTCCCCCGGCCCCACCTCTTCTCATAAAGTGTCTTTTTGGACGCGAAAAGTTTTCACCCTCCTCCCTATTGCGGCAAAACACTGCCCTCCTTTCCCCTTCCCTCTTGATCATCAGGTCCTTTTTTGAATACGTCCCCCTTCAAGCCGGCATTCCCGAACTCCCCTCCTATCGAACTGAAGTTTCTTCATGATTACTCATACCTCCCATCTTTTCCTTAAATTTTCTTAAGGCCGGTTCGCACAGAGTTGATCCGAATTTTCCCCCTTGCTTGAAAAGTCGTTCATCCCTTCTGTGTCTTTCTATCTTTTCTCCTCAACGTGGTCAGATTTCTCGACGCCCCGACTCCCCTTTGACTTTTTTTTTCGTTGAATAACCCCCCTCGGACCAACACGCCCCTCTTTTTTTTTTTTTTTCCTTTTTTTGCGATATAACGGTCCCTATTCACTCCTCCGGCTCGGAGAGAAATGCGACGATGACTTTTTTCCCCTCCCCCCCCCCCTTTTTT
>Ga0179593_1582286_pt1 | contig 10438 bp, 16 predicted proteins | sample CZODoug2_1_08_16_FD_185931 | JGI IMG/M metagenome (GOLD analysis project Ga0179593, IMG submission 185931) | Vadose zone soil fungal communities from Angelo Coast Range Reserve, California, USA - CZODoug2_1_08_16fungal (PacBio error correction) | ecosystem: Environmental > Terrestrial > Soil >... | reverse complement strand
TTTCCGCCCCCTCCTCTCCACTACTCTTTCCATATTTCCCTTTTTTTCGGAAGACTTCCCCCCGCCTCGATCATATGGTGTTGGACCTTCCCTCTGTCCTCAGGCAGTGGGCTTGTTGGATGTTTTGTACCAACCACGGCCTTGAAATGCGTCTCCAATGGGTTTTTCTTCCCTCGTTTTTGTTTTTTTTTTTTTTTTTTTTTTGGTTTGTCTTTTGATTTGCCCAATTTCGTGAGAAAGTCCGTGTTCCTTTTCTTTAGTTGGAGTCATCGATCTCGGCCCCTCGTTACGCCTTCAACCCTTCCCCCTCCACCGGACTGATCGTTTCGTAGGATCACCCGCTTCTTGTAAGGGCGCTGTCCAGGTAGCCTCTGCAGACATTGTTTCGCTTTTCGCCACTTTGCAGCAAAAGAGGCAGCATTTATCCTGCGCGCCCATTCCCGGTTGAGGGCGGTTCCCAAGTCCGATCCTGATGACGCCCCTTCCCCCCGGCCTTCGAATATGTTTTTTTTTCACGTCCCTGCCGGCAAGGCCGCAAAACTTTGGGCTTTTTTGGGTCGCCGTTGAGCCTCTGCTTTGATTTTTTTTATCCATCGCGGTGCGTCCCCTCCCACATGCTGAGCCTCCACTTATTTTACCGGCGTTGCGTTTGATGGTTTCCAACGTTGCAGATTTCCTTCATTTCATGGACAGAACCGAGATGGGTCGTACCCGGCGGCAGATGCACTCTTGTTTCATTCGCCCTGATGATGTTCTACTGCCTTACTTGCGAAGTACTTATCTTCTTTTCTCATCACTACTAGGGTTGATCGATGGAGCCTCTGATTTTATTTTCTCCCCCCTTGGATAAAATTTACCAGTTTGCGTCTTTCCCCTCCCTCATCCCACCAGACATCTTGAAACCTTTCCTTCTCCCGTCTATGTTTCAGTTGAGCGTGGTTTATCGATTTTTTCTTCCTTTCCTCCTTGATCGGCGGATGATTTTCTTGTGCTGCGTTCTCCCCCTCGTCAACAAGTGCGTGACTTGCGGGGCGGCACCCGACGGAAAGCCGACTTTGGGTTTTTACCTTTTTTTATTTCGTAGTGCCCACTTCCCGTGAGTCGTGCTCCAACAGAAAAGCCTCTCCAACGGTTTTTTCCGAGCAGGTTCCCCGGCCTTTTCCTCCCTTTATTTTTTCTCCCTTACTCGGTCCGATCTTTGCAGGATTCCCTAAGTGCGTGTAAAACTGCGGCTTCCTCTGGCTTCTACTGTATGCCGTTTAGCGATATCTCGCCCAAAGTAGGTCGTACCACGCTGGATGAGGTTGTTTTCGATCTCGTCTCGAAGCCCATTTGGGGACGGTACGGCAGTTTTCGCCAAATAGGACTTCTTTTTCCGGTCCAAAGCAGTGCTGAGACTTAATGACGATTATAGGCTGGTTTGCAGAGAGACTGCCCTTCGCTAGCAGACCCATTTCGCCGTTTTTTTGGACCAGAGCCGAGGAGCAGCTCCCTCCTGAAATCTCTACCAACCTTTGTTCGCAGGAAAGGAACTTCCGGTCTCTCTTTTTTTTTCGTTTCCTTCACCGCCGACGCAGTTCATCAGAGTTGATTGTAGTCCTTGCGAGTCCTTTGCCCGACAGACTCTTGGCTCGGGCGTTCTTTTATTGCCCCCCGGTGAGTGCCGATTGGAACCCGTTACTCTCTATGCCGTGCCGCCGAATTCAATGTTTACCCCCTCTTTCCCCCTTTCAGTTAGTAGCGTCCCTTCTTGGTCCTCGATGACTTCGTTCCGTAATGCCAGGCCAAAAGTTAGCAACCCTCCCCCCCCTCCCATCGACGGTTCAGAGCTCGGTGAGGTGGCTCCCCCAATAGCGCGCTTCCGTCCCGCGACGGCACGGCCCCTTTTCGTGAGATCCCAAGAACTTGCCCCTAGGGGAGAAGGTGAGGCGTTCTCGTCCGTGACCCTCAGTTCGAAAGCGCGACTGGGTTTCACCCCTCTGTTTAGCTTCTATAAGAACATCCCGCTCCCTTTTCCGAAGTCCGCATTTAGGAATTGGGGGGTGGGCAAGCGTCCGATTCCACTATCGCACCTTGCAGCTGGATCGTACTGCAGAAGGTACTCTTGATTTTTCTGCCGCGGGGAAGCACGTCGGCCGGCTTGCGAGTGCGCGTTCATATTCTTAGGAAACTCCCTCTGCGTTGAAAGCCTGCCACATTTCTCCTCATACGTTGTTTGGCTCCTTCCCCGGTGTCCCCGCCATGTCCTATCGGAAGATACCTGCAGCTGGGAAACTTTCCCCTGGCAAGAGCCCCCCGAAGTAGGCGTTTCCAGATGACCTTGCTCTCTTCGGATGGACCCTCCCGGCGCGAAGTTTCCCCCCGCGTTCCCCCCCCATTATGCCCCTTGCGGGCTGGTGGACTTTCGGCGCCGCCTCTCTTCTTCCGATACTAGAAGGGGAACAGGTCCCTCTTTCCCCCTCCCCCCTATTTTAACGAAAGATCGCGCCCGCCCCTAACCCGGCGGCCGCCTTTCCACACGTGCTTCTGAATTGCATGGGTTTCTTTGCTGACCGGTGATTTGGCCCTTGGAAGCTCCGCTATTCCCTCTCTTCCACCCTTGCACCCCCGATGTCTGTTTCCCCCGGCTCAACGTGAAGGCGTGTCGCCTCGGTCCCCTATAGATGACCCCGACGTGGTTTTCCATAGGGGCCGATCCCCGTTTTTCCCCTCCTGGTCATCATAGGACCCCCTTCGCGAAGCAAGCGCGTCCTCCTTTTTTTCACGGTTAAACCGTTTTTTTCCCTTGGCGCGCAACCCGCATCCGCCCTCGAGCCAATGTCCCCCTCTCGGTACTGGAAGACCCACTCCGATGCCTTTCAGCCCCCACTCTCTGACCTTGCTTTGGCGTTGACTTGAGCAATATCTCCGTCCAGTTGTGCCGATCGGAAGGTGCTCGGTTTTGTCGGTCGGACCCACTGAAAGTGCGTTCAGCCCCCAGAGATAGGCTGCTCTCCCCGAAGGCTTATAGTGCTCTGCCTGCCTTTTCATTCTTTCAAACTAGACCGAGCGCAGTGTCTGAAAGGCCCATTCCCCTCAGGGTGAAAGCCTTTTTCCAGGTGGACGTTTTTTTCCCTCTTTTAGATTCTTTCGACCGTGGTCCAAAGCCCCCCCCGTGATTTCTTTTATCCGAAGATATGAGACCCACCCATCCATCCAGCGAGTCCCCTTCCGCTCCGAGAGCGTAAGTTGAAAAACACCCTCCTAAATAGGAGCACTCCTCACCTAGCCTTTTGGACCCCCCTTTTTATTCTGTTCCCTGTACCAGTATAGGCAAAGCAGTAATTCAGCCTTGATAAATGGAAAATCGACAGGACGCCGCGCCTACGTGTAGTTACTTTTGTTTCTTACCCCAGTTTATCTGTGCCCCTTATTTTTTTTTCAAGGAGACTGCGTCGCGTCTTTCGCCTCCTGTCGCGACCCCATTCTCTTTCGTCTTTGCCGGATTATCTTTTTCATTCAACGCGCGGGTGTCACGCGTCGCATTTCCCCTGCCGACGAAAGGGTGCTCACTTTTCTACTTTCTCTGTACTCTCGCGCATTAGTCCTCTTTTTCCTCCAGAGGCCTTATTTTCTTCTTTGAGGCAGAACGACTTTAAGCTGTGTATAACTTTCCCTCTCTATGCAGGGAGTTGCCATTCTTTTTTCCCAAACATAGTTATTCCGGCGCCCCTGCTTGCGACACTCCCCCCTTTTTCGGGTTGCAGGCAGCCTCCTTCCGGGCGTGTATTCCGGCCCTTCCCCTCGGCGATGAATGGAATTGCCCCTCAATCCGAAGAATAGTGTTTTCCCTTCATGACACATAGCGGTTCTTTTTCCTTATCGTCGCATTCCGCTTGACCTCTTCCCGGCCGTTTAAAAGGGGCTCCTAACCTGCATCAAAGCCTTCCAGTTTTCCCCTCCTCCCCTCTCTGCTTCTGGCCCGCAAGTCCACCCGCGATTCGTAAAGGACCCGCCGGAAGCGTCTCCTTTCTGCCTCGGAGTGTCCTTCCACACGGATCAGATTTTCCGCGGCTGGCCCTTCACATAGCTGTTCCCCCCACATAGCCCACTGCTCCTTGGGCGCCTCCCCTCTCGGAATTTACGCCCCCCATTTCCCCCTCGTCCCCCCCCATCTGAAACCATGACTTTCTTTTTACTTCCCCCCCCCCTCCGTTTTTGCTGAACCCAGCAAGGTCCCGCTGTCCCTCAGAAAAAATCCACTTCCCCCTCCTCCTCATTGTCCATCGGACCGGTCCTTAGATGGGATCCTAGGCCATCTGCCCCTTTTTTCGGGGACCCGTTTTTTCCTTCTTGATGGTCCGATCTGATGAATTCCCTTAACGCTACACTGGTACCACTGAAATCCAGACTCCCCTGACCGGGGCAGCGATATGATTTGCCTCTCTCTGCAAAAAAGTGGATACGCAGGCGACCTCCCAACCCCCCATAGCAACAACTTCTCCAAGCGGACCTTAGTCCAAACACAATGGTGATGATGGATGCGTTCCATGCGTTCTCCTATTTCAGTCCCAGATCTATTTTTTCCGTATAGAAAAAACTCAAGGGGCGAGTAGGTAATGCGGTTCAAAGAGATGGTTTCGTTCCCTTTCCTCCCTTTCCCCCCTTTGTTGTTTGAGAGCATATTCGAGGATACTTTTTGACCCAATATTCTCTCTTTCCTTGTCCCCACCCCCCTCCTTCTTCTCCTCCAGCCTATTCCGCCGTCCTATGCCCGTATTTCCCCATTCTCCACCCCCCCACTCCGCTCTCCTTATACTCCTTGTTCTCTCCTTGCCCCCCTATCCCCCCTGATACCCATCACGTCCACTTCTTCTGTCCCTCTTGCTCCTTCCCCCCCTCACCCACTTCCTCATCGTCTTCCTCCCGCATCACTCCTTTTCCTATCCCCCCCCCCTATCTCATCCTCCACCCCTCCCCCTCCTCTCCTCGCTTCCCCTTTCCCCGCTCTACCTTCCCCCGCTCTCTCGGTCCTTCCCCATCCCCCTATTTCCCTCTCCCTCTGCCCCTCCTCCCACTCACCTCCCACACATCACTTCCAGCGCCCTTCTCCCCCCCATCCCCCACTCCACCCCCCCCCTCTTTCCTTACACCATGCCACTCACTTCCCCTTTTACACATCCTCCACCTCCTCCCCCCCACCACATCCTCCCATTACTCCGCTCCCTCCTTGTCCCGTCTCTCTCTATGCTTCCCCCCCGGCCCCCTCTTTCCCCCTTCCTTTCGACTTTTACCCTATCCTATACCCCCCTTTTCCCCCTCCCGCCTGTATACCCTCGCCTTCCCTCTCCCCACTCATGTTCTCTCCTCCCCTCCTGCCGTACCCAACTACACTTATTCCTTTTTCCCCTCTACCTCCGCTCCTTGTTCTACGCACCTTTTTACCCCTCTTATTTTCGCCCCTACTTATCCCAACTCTTCCCCTTCCCCCCACAAACTCCTTTCTCTTTTTTAGCTACCCTATTTGCTATCAGCTTCTTCCCCCTCCCTTTCTCCCCACACGCGTCCTTATCTATCCCTGGCTGCCTCCCCCCACTCTCACCCCCACTCTCTCCCCTCCCCTACCGTCCCTACCTACCCTATTCCCTCCCCTCCCCCTCTGCCCCAACCTGAACCGTCCCGTTACCTCCCCCCCCTCCCTTCTTCCCCCCCTCCCCCCCATCTCCTCCCCTATCTATACTCCGCCCCCCCCCTATCTCCTCCCTACCCCCTCCCCTTCCCCGCCTTCCCTAACTCCCTGCTATCTTCACTCCCGCCCCTCCCCCCCCCATGTTAATCTACACCCCCCAATTCCTATCCTCACCGCTCCCTCTCCCCCTCCAACCCGCCCTTTCTTCTCCCACCACCCCTCCTCTTCCTCTACCCTCCTTGTCTCTCTCTTACACCCTCTCCGCCCATCCCTCCACCCCCCCCCCGGTTTTATCATCCCCATGCCCCTCCCCTTCTTCCCCACGCCCCTTCCTCCCTTTTCTCCCCTTCCCTCTTCCTTCTTGTATTCCCTCGTTCAACTCTAACCTTCAATCCCCCCACCCCGTCTCCCCATTCGTATTTCGGCTCCCTATCACCTCCCCCTAATACTCTTTCTTCCCGACACCTTCCCCCCCTTTTTCCCTCTCTTTCCCTCTCTTCCACGTATTCTTCAAACTCCTCTCCTTACTCTGCCGCCCCCCCCCCCCCCCGACACCCCCCCCCCCCCCCCCCTCTTTTTTTTTTATTCTCTTTTTCTTTTTTTTTTTCTTTTCTTTTTTTTTTTTTTTTTCTTTTTACTTTTTTTTTTTTTTTTTTTTTTTTTTTTTTTTTTTTTTTTTTTTTTTTCTTTTTTTTTTTTTTTTTTTGTTTTTTTTTTTTTTTTTTTTTTTTTTTTTTTTTTTTTTTTTTTTTTCAGTCTCCGCAATCGTCTGCCCTTGGTTTTTTCGAGCCACGCCCTTTTTTTTTTTTCAAGTTTTGAAGACGCGGGAACCGTTCCCTTTTCAATGAAAGACTCCCCTTTTGGGTTTATGAGTGGTGTCTCCAAAACTGAAAGCCTGAGTACTAGGCACGCGCGCGTTGGACCCCTGAAGGAGCGCTGCCCCCACATCCCTCCTGGGACGGGTTTCATAGTGGGTATGTTCAGTCCTTTCTTTTTTGCGATGTCCCTTTCAATTCTTCGCCTCGAGGGAGGTAGTACCTGATCTCCGTACTTCATGCTTGATGGACGGCGGGAATAATGTACATTTCTTTACTTTTTCTTTTCCTGCGTTCGACTCCTCTCCCCCTTCCCCCGCCCAACTCCTTCCTCAGAGGATCGATCTCTTGTTGTCCTGGCGAGGATTTGCGAAAAGTCGATTTTACCGGTTTCCCCCCTTTCGAGCTGGGAGGGGTGGCCACTCATTAATCCGCCTGACCCCTTTTTTGCCGTCTTCCGCCTCGTGTTTTTTGGTTCGGTCCCCGAATTCGGTTGCGGTCACCTCGGCGCCAACCCCCCACGTCACTTTACCGTGCTGACATGGGTAATTTTTCGTCCCTTCGGTCTTTTTCGCTTTCCCTGGAAACTCCAAGCGATTTTTTCGACAATCCCTTCAGCTTGCCATACGTTACTTTCCTCCCCTAGAAGGATGGTGCGTTGCTCGACTCTTTCGTTCCTTTGGTCCCCATTTAAATCGACTTGGGTGATCGATACTGCTGATCAGCTGTGACGCAGTTTCCTCTATCCTTCATTTTTAAAACTCATCCCTCTCCGGCCATTCGACCCCCCCCCGCTGCATCAAAGTCCCTTCATGGAGCGCGATGCTGCGCTGAGGAGGTTCAAGGATCGAGCGGGGCGTCGGCGTTGCGCCAGCGTGCACTGTCCGCGCTGCTTAAGTGTCACTCGAAAGCTTTTTGGGCTCTGGCCCTTTTTAGTCTCCTTCTCTCATGTCCGTACGTGACTGTCGCTCCCGTTTTCCCGAGCAAAGGTTTTCGAGTTTCCCGGACACCTCTCGTGTTACTTCCTTCATCCATCTTTTCTGTTTGTGAGTAAGAGCGCATCTGGTACAGGCTTCACCCCCCCCCCTGTGTCCACCAAGGCTTTTTTCCTCATCCCCGGATGCTTACTGTATTTTGTTTTGTGGCAGGCCTGGATGATCTTTTCCTCTCTCTTTGCTTCCAATTATGAGGAGTTCCGCTTCCGATCTTTTCCCTGCAAGGGGGCCTTTCAATCCTCGCCAACCCTCCTACAGGGCTTTGTAGGGAAAGACCGGGTCTGCTAGTCTTATTTTATTTCTACACTTGCTGCGGGTGAGCGGTTTTTGCCCCTTTTTTTGTGCCTTTGAAGAGTAGCACCGCCCGATACTTCAGTTCCAGCCCCTCTCCTCCGCAAGGTATCTTCCTCCTGAGATAAGGAAGAAAAAGTAGTCTTTTCAATTTCCCTCTTGTCGATCTGGTGTCATTCAAAAGAACCCGCCACTGTTCCTCTTTCTCTAACGGGCCCTGCAGCGTAAGGTTGGAGCTCCACGCGCATTCTAGGTCTTTCCCCTCTTCGTTCTCCGTCCTTTTCCGCATTTTCCCCCCGTTTTTTTCTTTCTTCCGAGAGGAGATGCGTCCGCTCTCCGTGTTTCCTTAGCGGGCGCCTTTCCTTTGGTAACCATCCCCCTCTGTCTGCGAAAGACGTCTTTTCCTTTTGAACTCCCCTCCCCAAGACATCGATTTTCAAGAGATCTATTTCCTGGATTTTCCCCTCGGTTCTTAATGCATCCGCCCCGCCCCTTTGTCCTTGGAGATCGCGAGCACGGTGTACGATTCACTTCCTGCTTCTGGCTCTCCTTCGGGCCCCCCCTATGTTGTCTTAAAGGACTACCTTTAGTCCTTTTTCCTTCTTATAAATCCTGAAGGTCTTTTTCGCTTCCCTCCCGCCCCCCCAGAAAGAAGAAGAATTGGGTTGTTTTTATTTCGCACTGAATTTCACTCTCTTTCTGATGGCGATTCTTTAGCACATTTCTGCTCAGCTTCCCCCTCTTCTAGCGCCCCTGTTAGCGCTTGCTTTTAGACTTTCGCCTTCGGCAGGCAGATGCGAACTAGCCCCCAATCTCCTTTCTCATCCGTTTTTTCTAGGATCTTTTTGACTCCTGCCCCCTTTTCTTTCCCCCGACCCTCCGCGGTCTTCCGCAATCTTTCAAGCTGACCGCAACAGGCGGCCTCTCTCCGAGGGAATTCTCTCGTAGACTATCCCCCCTTTTCTTCTTCTCGCATTAGACTCCCCCCCTCATTGAGGAGTGTTGGTGGCTTTTCTTGAAGCCGCTCGGATTAGTAGAATAACTATCCCTCGAGGGACCCTTTACCTCGTTCCCCCCCTGTTCGGAACAGATCGCTGTCTCCGCCTCGGGCGCAGAAACCGTCGCCTGCCAATGAGGGTTTCGTTCCGGACAGTTTGCCCTGAGACCGTTTCCGCGCGTTTTTTTCATCCCCCTCCTAGGTCCCCTCTGTCGGTCGACGGTGAGAAACGTAGCGCGCTATCACCCACATAGAGTGGACAACGACGTGCTCGGACTCCCCAAAGCCATCGAGAGGACCCCTCCCCCCACCTTCCCCCTCTCCTCGACGTTCCCCCTTTGTTACCATGACACGCCCCAACCGCGAACCGCATACCCCCCCCCCCCCCCCCCACACGCAGACAATTCCCTCGATCTTCAACCCCACCACGCCGGCATCCTACCCTCTATAGAAAACTTCTTTAGTGGCGTGGCCCGTTCCTTTTCCCAGTTCTGCCAGATCTCACCTAATCTTTTATAGGCTCTGCGCGATACCGTGTGTCGACTCGATGTGGTTCACTTTTCTTTTCCTTTGCTTCCGGTTAAAAGAGGCACTTTCCTTTTTTCACCCTTGTCTGAATATGCACTGCTCTTTTCATAGGACCAAGACGGTTTACCCGGCCCCCTTCTCTCTGAGTTTCAGCCGTTTCCTTGATCCTAAAGGGCCTTTTTTCATGCGCCGACACCCCCATTCCGCTGCCTTTCGCTTCGCGGCGCACTCTCAAGCCGCATATACATTCCATAAGGCAGACTGATATTACGCCCTTCCCTTGGTTGACCACCCATGGACAAGTTACTTCCTCAAGAGTACTGGAAGCTCGCCGCGGAAGACCCTTTGTGTTTTTTTTGCTCTTGTGTCCCGGATCTGTTTTGCGTACCGTTACGTTTCTCTGCCTGACTTCAAGCCCCTCGGTAGAGACCCCTTTGCGCGTTGTTGACGCCCTGTCAACGTCCGCGCGGTTTTGGCACTTGGAACTGTCTTACCCGCTCACGGTCGGCAAGCCCCAGTCCCCTTGCCTTCCGCCGCATGATTCCACTCTCACGTTTTCTGATGCCGGCCCGGGGAACTGCCGTCCGAAAATTTTTCAGATTCTGCACGTTCCTCCCCTGACCCGGCACTTCATTTTCCTTCTTGAGAACACTCTGAGCGGGAGGCAATATCAGATCCCCCTCCGGTTTCCCTTTTTAAGACGTCTTACGGCCTAGTCTTAGTGCGCCGTAATACGGTCGATGACTTTAGTCGCCCCCCCTCCCTCAATTTTGTCGGGACGAAAACATTATTCTTTAGTGCCCCCGCTCATTTCCGCTGTAAATCTTCCCTCTCTAATCTCAGGCACATCACACAAGGCGTTCCCGTCGATTTGACTGGCTTCGGATTTGTGCAAGTTACCGAAAACCCCTCGTCTCGTACGGAAAAGGCCGAATTCCCAGATTTCTTGATCCATCTTATTTCTTCGCGTGCATTGACGGCAATTTTAGGCTTTGACCCCCCCTCAATACTTTTTTTAGCGTGTAAGGGCAATCGGACCTTTAGACCCACCTCTCCCCCCTTAAAGAGTCATGAATAGACCTCCCCTGCTCGTTGATGAAAAGACTTTCTAGTGCCGCGAAGCGCCTTCCGCCCCTTCCTCCAA
>Ga0179593_1537540_pt1 | contig 10438 bp, 13 predicted proteins | sample CZODoug2_1_08_16_FD_185931 | JGI IMG/M metagenome (GOLD analysis project Ga0179593, IMG submission 185931) | Vadose zone soil fungal communities from Angelo Coast Range Reserve, California, USA - CZODoug2_1_08_16fungal (PacBio error correction) | ecosystem: Environmental > Terrestrial > Soil >... | reverse complement strand
CACATTGACGCTTTTTCCCCTTTTTTTTTTTTCCCCCCCCTCCCCCTTTCTCTTTTAGGTAAAACGAAGGGTGTCTTTTTTCTTTTTTTTCCCCCCCCCCCCCCCTTTTCTTCCCCTTCAATGTCCCGCCCTATCTTGGGGTGACTTTTCTTTTTTTTTTCCCTTTTTCTCTTCCTTAAGAGGGCCGGCCGTCCCCCCCCCCTTTTCCCGTCACTTTCTACATCTCTTTTCTCCCTGCACCTTGAAGGGGTAGATCTTTCTCCCTTCTTTTTCTTCTCGAAAACGCCTTTTTCCTCTCCCTTTTGCTGCTTCCAGTTTTTTCTCCTCTTCCAACCGACAGAATGACCGCCTTTCTTTTTTTCCTTTTTTCCCCCTTTTTTCGGTGTTTTTTTTTTTTTTTCCCTCTCCCTCTGGTCGGTGAGGTTAGACTTTGCTTTTTTTCTTTATAACATACCGAAGCCTCTTTTTTTCCCCCTCCTTTTTCATGCGCGACGCCTCCCTTTTTTTTTTTTTTCCTTTCTCGTGCACACAGACAGCTTCGATTTTTTGATCGGACCTTCAGGGTATTGGACCCTCCCCCCTTTTCCTTTTTAAATAGTCCCCCCTCTTTTCCCAACAATGAGAGGAGGCCTTCTTTAATCTTCATAAGATGTCCCCCTCCCTTGACTGAAGCGGGGCTCTCCTTTTTCTGTCCTTTTGATTCAGGGTCTTCTTTCAGGGCGAGTTCAATCCATACCCTTTCAACGGCTGCCCCCCCCTTCACTTGTTGTAAAGCTCGATTCGCAGGGTATCCCCCCCCCTCTTTTTTCTTCGGTAAATCCTTTCACACCTTTTGGACGTCTGTTCACGCGATCCCCCCCGCGCTGAAAAATTTTCTCTTTCCTTTTCCTTCATTCTCAGCGATCCACCCCCCCTCTTCCAGCTCAATAATGTTCTATCAATTTGTTTTCTTTTGAACGAGCACTTTGTCGTTTGGCCATTTTTTTTCCCTTTTCCTCTTCCTAAGGAGGATCAGGGAGGCCTTTTTTCATCGTCAACGGGCCTTCCCTTTTACCGTAAGGGTCCCCATGGAACAGGCTCCCCCCCTTTTTTTTTCATCTGAAATGCCTTTTTTTTTCCCGCGTTTATCTGGAAAGGCCTTCTTTCCTGCGCTCCGATGTCTCTATCCCCTTCATCCTGCACTTGGTGCTATTTTCCCCCTTCCCTTTTTTCATCAGAAGGCTGACCCTATTCTTCAAGTCTTCTCTTTCCCTTCCTAGGGGGCTGGGGTTTCCCTACTCCATTTCGGGTCCCTTTTCTGTTTTCTTCAGGTAATTTAGTGTGCCTTTCCCTTCTAGGGTCGTAACTTTTTTCAGTGCTCCAGGTGCATTTTGTGTAGTTCCTTTTTTTTTTTCATCGAGGAGACAATTTTTTTGAGCGGTCAGAAGGTGAGTTCGAACTTCTCCTGAAGGGGACTAACCGGGGTTTTTTTTCTTTCTTTTTCCTGCGGGGCTGGAAGAAGGGTTCTCCCCCTCTTCCCCCCATGCTTGATTCTTTAATGAGTCGCTGCATCCTCTCTCCCTTTTTCTTTTTTTTCCCCCTTCCCCGTCGAGAATAAGATACAACGTCTTTTTGCTTTCCCCCCGATCCCCGAGTTAAAGATTGAGGCACTTCTTTTTCTTTTCGCCAACCCCTTTTTGTTTTTCAAGCAGGAGCATACGATTTTCTTTCCCTTTTACGAAATTCTCGCTCCCTTTTTTTCCTTTTTTCTTCCTGCGGTTACATTTTTTTTTTTGCGGTCCAGGAGACCTTAATTCTCGATAACGTGGGGCGTTTTTTTTTTTTCCCCTTACGAATCCGTGTTCTTTTTTTTTTGGAATGTCCTATTTGGAACGCGACTTTCTGTGCCACGGGAAGGTGTTCGTCCCCCCTCCTTTTTCCTCTTCTCTCCGCGCTTCGACGCCCCCTTCTATCGGAAGTGCTCCTTTTCTTGCTTCCAGTGGATAGGCCCCCCCTCCTCCTTTTTTTTTTTTTCCCTTTTCCCCCAGAAGCCGCCAAAGGCATCTTTTTTTTCTCTTCCTCTCGAGCAGGGCCGACTTCCTTTTTTGATTGCGGACCTTTTTTTTTGAGCGCAGTAGACAGTACGGCCCTTTTTTTTTTTTCCCCGGGTTCCCCAAGGAGGTACTTTTCTTCGGGAGAGGAATTATTTCCCCCCCTCTTTTTTCCTCCTTAGAGCTTTCTGACTCTTTCCTGTGTACCTCAGCGGGGACATTTTTCTTTTTGGCTGCTAATCAACCCAAGGCAGAAGGACGGCGTATCTATTATGCCTCTCCTTCCCCCCCCCTTCCTCTCTCTCCCCACTCTGGATCATTTACGCACTTTATTTTTTCTTTTTTTTTCCCTGTCAGCGAGAGGATCTTTCCCTCTGAACAAGACACACGGTCCCCCCCTTCCCCCCTTCTGATTCCGCCACACGTTAGCAGGTTGTTTCCCCCTGTATTTTTTGACCTTTCCCCTCTCTTGGCGGGAACGAGGCCTCCTTCTTTTTTTCAGTTTAAACGACTTACTTTCGGACCTGCCTTCGCGCCATCCCCTTCCTTTTTCATCTGACACGGCTTGCTTTTTTTTTTCCTTCCACTTAGTGGAACATCCCTCTCTTTTCGCGTTTGCAGGAATATTTTCCGTCCCTTTCTTCTTTTTCTGTAAAAACAGGTCCCTCCCTCTTTTTTTTCACTTTCGCTATCGGATAAGAGAGGTAGGGCCCCCCCCTTTAATTTCTGGGAGGGAGGTTCCCTCCCTCCCTTATCTTGTTGAGCATAGAGGCTCCCCCTTCCGACGGCGTTTTCCTCCCAAAGGTCCCCCCCCCCTCCTTCGAACAGGTTCTTTTTTTTTCCTCTCTTGTACCACAGCATTAGAGGCCCCCTCGTCTGGTTTCGCCCCGGATGATAGGAAAATTTCCCCTTCCTTTTATAAAAAAAACCTCCCCCCTTCCTCCTCTTTTTCTTCCGATACCGGGCACGGATTTTTTATCGTGCGGGAACCTCTTTCCCTTTTCTTTTTCCCGAGCCTTTTTTTTCCCCTTGCAACCTGGCTCGGGGATCGGGATTTGGTAATAAAGCCCCCCCCCCTTTCCCCCCCCTCCTTCCCCGTTGTTTTTTCTGTTGATCCGTCTTGTGTGGGGGAGATTCGTTCTTTCCTCCCTTTTCCCGGGTTTTCCCCCCTTTTTTTTTCCCCCCCAAAAAAACCCCTTCTGGGGGAAAAGTCTAGGGGATCGTGTTTCCCGGCCTCCCGTGCCCAGGTATCTTTCCTGTTCTCACCTTTGATGAATCCTTTTTGCTTCTTTTTTGTTATCCCTTCGCATAGTCAGACCTTCTCCGCAGTTCTATATTTCCCTTTTTTCCCTCCCTTTGCCTCTGGATGATTTTTTTTTCCGACCCAAAGGTTGAAAAGAACCCTTTTTTTTTTTTCTTTCCGTGTATGGCTTCCCTTTTTCCGGGAAGCTACGATTCTCAACCGCTAGTTTTCCTTTCCTTTGCTACCGCCCGCCTTGCCCCTTGGCTACCTTTTCTCTCAGAGATCCCCCCCATCTTTTCCATGAGGACTGTTTTTTACGATTTCTTCAGTCACGCAAACCCCCCTTTTTTTTGAAAAAATATTCCTTCCCCTTTTTCCCTCCCCCTCTCTGCCTTAACTATTGTTTTTCTTGCCCGCAGCCGTGGGTAGGAATCCACTCACCTTTTCCTTTTTTTTTTTCTTTGGCTTTTTCGAGGGTGATTCCTTCTTTCTGAGCGTACTTTTCCCTCCATTCGGTCTGGTTGAAGACTCTTGTTCGCCCCCTTTCCTTGAGTGGTCATTTCCCCCTTTTTTAGCGTTGAACAAAACTTTTCTACGTGTGCTTTTTTTTTGCTTTTGCGTGGCTTTTGTTCCGCGTCCCCGCTCGTTTTCGGCTGGGAACTTTCCCTCTTTCCGTCTATGGGATAATCTATAAAGTGCGTCCAGTAATGGTCCCTTCCCCCTGGTCTCTGAGCGGGGCCTTTTCATTGTCTTCTCTCATAAATATTCTTCCTTCTTCTTTGTTGAATTTTTTAGCATCCCCGCTTGAAACCAGGTCACCCGCTGTTTTTTCCTTTTTCCCCCTCCCTTCCCTTCCCCAAGCTCTTCGTCGTGCATCCCCGCTTTCTCCCTTCTCCCCCGATTTAACTTTCCTCTTGGTCTCCCGGTCAAGCCTGTCTTCGAAAAAACGAAGTGGAACCTTCCTTTCTCTCCCCCGTCAGGCAATCACCGTCGTGGCCTGTCTTTTTTCTCCTCCGGCGACAGCTTTCTTTCCTTCTCCTCTCCTATGCATTTCCGCTTTTTCCCCTGCGCCATCAACTTTGAGCCCCTTTCTATTTCGTGGGACGTTTTTTCGTCGCTTTTTCCCTCAGCTTTGCAAAGCTAGAAGCCCTCCCCTCCCCACCTTTCCCTTGACCAGCAACCCTCCCCTTTTTTTTTTTCCCCCCAAAACATTTTTTCGGGACCAGCGACACGGATCTGTCTTTCCCCCCCAATCCGTCCCCGTTTCTCCACCGTTTTTCACGGGGCTCCTGCGCGGGCGTTCCCCCCCTTTTACTTCAGGGAATTCCCCCCTTCTTCTCTTCCTTTCGTTTACCCGCGGATTCATCCGCTTGAAAGTTCACTCACTTTTCCCCCTTGGTCCAGTGATGACACTCTTTTTTTCCTTCCCGCAAGCTGCCTTTCCCACCCGAGGAACGATTCTCCCGGTTGTTCTCTTCTTTGAAGATGATTTTTTTTTCCCTTCCTCTTCTGATTGCAGCGCCTCCCTCCATTTACTCGGAGGACATCTCTTCAGGCCCGTTTTTTCCCCTCTCTGTCACTCAGAAGGACCCCTTTCTTTTCCACATCTTGAAGTCGCTTTTCCAATCCAGTTTTTGTTTGTTTTTTTTTTTTTTTTTTTTTTCGTCTCCACCGTCTCCTCTTTTCCCCCCCCCCCCCCCCCGGGCTGGTCGACTTCTCCTTCCCCCCCTCCATCAAAAACCTGCACCTGGTCTTTCCCCCCGCCTGGGGCATTACCTTCTTTTTTCTTCCCTTCCCCGAATTCCCTTTCTTTTTTTCCCCCCTCCCGAGGAATGGAGTTCCTAATCTAAGCGGCCCCTCCCCCCCCCCCCCCTCCGCGCTTCTCCGGACGTGTCCCTGGCGGGCCCCGCTCCGGATCATTCTTTTTCTTTTCTGCAATTCAGAACCATTTTTTTTCCCCCCCTTCCACTCCCCCAGCTTCTCCCTCCAGTCAAGAAGGGCTTTTTCGATAGATCCCCTCTTCCCCCCTTCGTCGCCCTTTCCCTCTATGTTTCCCCGTTGCAATTGAGAACTGTTCCCCCAGGGTTCGGACGTTTTTCCTTTTCCTTTGACGCCTTTTTCCTTTTTGATACCACGAGGGAAATCTTTGGTAACCGGAGCCACTGTCTCCCCCTCCTTCTTCGAAAAAATGTATTAAAGGGGCAGCCGGGTCTCTTCCCCATGATTTGCTCTGGGTTCCTTTCTTTCTTGAGTAGAATAGTTGGTGGGGGCTCTAGATGTCCGTTCAATGACTAACAGTCCCCCCTTTCTCCCGCGGGATATTCGTTTTTCCTCCTGTTTAATTCACTGTATACCGACAACGACCTCTTTCCCCCCGGGCGATTGAATTATTCTTTGGGTGAAACCCCCCCCCCCTTCTGTCATCCGTTGAATGTTCTTTTTCTTTCCTTCCCTGCAGATCCTACTGTCCCCCTGGACACTCCGGGCTCGAAGCATTCCCCCCCCCTTCTCTCCAAGGAGGATGCCCCCCTCTGCCGCCGCTCATTTTGCAGGCCCCTTTTGCATTCGTCCACGAGGGCAGGGCTTTTTTTTTGTCCAAGAACCGTTTCCCCTTGCCCTACCACAATCGGAGCCTTTTTTTTGTCGCCATGAAGTGGGCGTTCTTTTTTTCCCTGCGCATGAAAGATCTTTTTCCTTTTCGTTTCAATTTTCTTCGGTTTTATTTCCCCCTTTCCCCTTTTTCCAAGTCATAACCTCCCCTCTCCCTTTTGAACGCAGTCCGGCCCACACCTCCCCTTTTCCTTGTGCCGCCATACTTCCCCCCCTTTTTCGGCTGCCCGGTGGAAACTGGGAGCAGCAAGTCTCTTCCTGCGGCGTTTTTTGCCTTTTCTTATGCTCCAGGCTCACCATCCGGTTTTTTCTTTGTTTTCCCCTTTCCTTTTCTTTTTTTTCTTCCAAAGTGATCTCCCTATGCGAGTGGAAGGCGCCTCTTTTTCCCTCCTTTTCCCACCTTTCGGAATTCTTCTTTTCCTCCCCTTTGACACCCCCCAGATATTCTTTTTCTAGCAACAAAGTGGGACATATAACGTTTACCCCCTCGATACCAAGCCCCCTTTTTCCCCCCTTTTTTCCCCCTCAACGATACCGTCGTTTGGCTTCCCGGTTGAAAGCGTTCAATTGTTTTCCTTTTTTTCCTCCTCTTTGAATCTCCCTTAAGGTGTTTTTTTTTTTTGCTCAGAATCACATTTTTTTTCCTTCCCGCTGTGGGAGCGTGAAACGACGGGGTCCCCTTTTCTTAGTTTAACGAGGGTGGCTTTTTTCTTCTCTCTTCTTTAAGATTATATGTCCACTTTCTCTTTTTTTTTTGGTAAAACTATATGGTTTTTTAGAGGGTGCTCTTTTTTTTTTTTGGACTCTTTAAACTTTTTTTTTTTTGCATAGGAAAACGGCCCCCTTTTTTCCCCCTTAAAATTTCCCTGATTGTGAGTCTGGAGCATAGTTTTTCGCCTGCCTGATATAATTTGCTGTTCCCCCCTTTTTTTTTCGAAGCGTTCAAGCCGACCTCTCCTCCCCCCCGTGATGCGGGCCCGGTGGAGGGACTTTTTTCCCCTTAACCTGTCGGTGAGGTTATGACCTTTCCGGCTTCCCATACCGAAAGGCAATCCCTCCACTTGAATCGTTCCCCTTTTTTCTCCCCGCCACTCCATTGTTGAAACAAGGGAAATTGCTTCGATTTTTTTCTTCCCCCGGCTTTTACGGTTCTTGGACCCCTTTTCTTCTCCCTGGGACTTAGTTTTTCCCCAAAATGAAGGAGAGGCCTTTTTTGTCCTCGCAATCCTTTCCTTCCCTCGATGAGCGGTTTTGCTGCTGGTCCTGGCTTCCTTTCTGATGTGCTGCAGGTTTCCCCTTTCTTATAAAGAAACCCGGATGACCCGACTGTTGTTTCACCGAGTGAGGAGGAAGCGGGAGCCACCCTTCACTCCCTCATTCCCCCCTCCTTTTCCCTTCTCCTCTCTCTTTCGCTCCCCCCCCCATTTCCTGTATCGTTTTTCTTTCACTTTCCTTTCTTTCCTCTCCACCCCATCACCGCCCCCTTTCCTCCACCCTCTCTCTGGCCGACGTAGTTCGTTTTTTTCTTGGAATAAAACCGTTTTCCTTCGTTTCAACGCGCCTTCCTCCCACAGAAGTTCCTGTAGCATTTTTTTTCCCTTCCCACCCAAATATTCTCCGCTGCCATCTCTAATGTTTTCTCTCCATTTGTCGGGACTCTCCGTTTTTTTCTTTTGGCCATTGGTCTTTTTTCCGCTTTTCTTCCAGGGTGAATTCAGGATTTCTCCAAAGGGGGCGTCCCCCTTTGATTCACCCGTTAAAAGGCCTCCCCCCCCTGCGCAAATGCACCCTTTCCAGCTGAAAACACCACATTTCCCTTCAGGCGCGATTCCCTGTTATCGGACTCTGCGCTCCCTGGGAGGTGATGCCTTTCAGCTGCAATGGGTTGCCCCTTTCCTCTTCATTACCACTCCTATAAAACTTTTCTACGCGGTCCCGCATTCTTCACCGAGGCGCGAGGGGTTTTCGCTATATAGACTCCCCTTTTTCTTTTGGGATGGACTTTAGTGTTTGGCGTCCGGGTGGACCTTTAGACCTTTGTCGTAATGCCCCGGCCTCCAGGTGCCCGGTTGATGGGCTTCCCTCGAGGGGTACCCCCTGAGGTTTTTCTGTTTTGAGCGATTTTTTTTTTTTGCAATCGAACTGGCCCTTTCAGATGTGACGACCCTTTTGTCGGTGAGGCGGAGATTTTTTTTTTCTTTTTTTTTTTCTCTTTTTTTTTTTCTCGAGTACATGCGGGTCCTCAGATCGTCGGTGATCAGGGAACTCGTTCCCGATCCATAAGATCCCTTTTCTTTCTCGGGGGTGAACGATTCCTTCTCTTTGAGGCATTGACTCGAATCGAGGGTCCTTTCTCCCCATTGGCACAGGTGTTGAGTTTTCTGCCTCGATTCCGGCGGTATCCCACCCGGCGCGGAGCGGTCTTCCCTCTGTTTTACAACGGTGTTCCTTCCCCGGTCTCCCTAGCGATCGTACTTTTTCGGGAGTGGAGGACGATGCCCATTTTCTTCCTTCTTGGACAGCATATTTGGGGGCACTTTCTTTCCCACTGTGCAGGTGTCGGAACGCCCCCTTTTAGCTTAATCTCCGCGCTACGACTCCTTCCCCAATTCCAAGGAATCTTCCCCTCCCCTTCCCCCCAGTTGATGCGCAGTGGCTCTTTTTTTTTTTTTCAACTGCAATCGTCAAGAAGTGTTTTCAAAGTCAATGCCGAATGCTGTCGTTCCCCCTTTTTTTTTTCCCCCCCTTCCCCGCCGACCTTTTTCCCCGGGAGGCGCGTATTACCAGTAAGTGAATCCTTCCTTTTCTTTCTTACCGTTATCCCCGGAGGAAGTTATCGGGTCTTTTCCTCTGCCCCTTTTTGGTGGGCTGCACGGACGAGAGCTTATGGCCCCTTTAAACGGTAAGCAGCGTTCTTTTTTAGAGTCTGCTAAACAACAAGGAAAGACTTCTTCTTTTTCTATTATGAGCGACCGGACAAATTACCCGCTCCGTGCCCCTGGATTCATACGCACTTTATCGCGACTTTCCCGGCGTCTTTTTCAGGAGAAGGTCCTTCACACGCCCCCCCACTCCCCCGGGCGGAGCTTTTCTCCGTCTGCCCACAGGTGGTCCATTTTTTTTTTTCACTGACCACCGAGCTGGGGGCGCCCCTTTCAACAGCCGGATTTGTTTGCCTGTTCCTCCCCTTTTTCAGACCTTTGCCTTCGCGCCATCAAGCCCCCCCCTTTTTCTTTTTATTCTGACACGGATGCGGCACCCTAAAAAATAGTGAAAGAAGATCACTGAATGTCTTTTTCAGATATTGCCGTTTGAGGGATTCCCCCTTTCCTCATTCGGAAGAGGTGGAAGTTCGCTTCTTTCTTTTCCCCTCCAGTTTCATGGAGGGAGGAGTCTTTTTTTTTTCGACTCAACGTCCTTCCGAATCGAGGGCTCCCGGGCTTCCTTTCCGGCAGGGACCCGGTAAAATCGAACCTTTCCCTTTGAAACACACCTGGTTTTTTATTCTCTTCCCTAGTCTGTTCCGGACAATTTCTTTCTCGGAAGATGACTATTTCGACTTCTAACCCACAAAGCCAATTTTTTTTCATTTTCAAAGTTCGATTCTTTTTCACGGAGTCTAGGGGCGGGCCAACCCCTCTTCCTTTCTCCCTTTCGAGGCCTTCCCAGGCAACAGGGGTCTGTGATAGCCTTGTCTCTTAAAACATTATTCTCTCTTTCTCCTCCTTTCACCTTGTTGGAGGACCCTGGGGTGTTGGGCTTATTACTTATGTCCTTTTTTTTCCCCCCTCAGTCTCAAGAGGAAATGTTGGGCTGGCATGGTGTCCCCCCCAAAAAAAACCAAAGGATTCGCGAACCCCCTTTTTTATTTTTGGCGTTTTTATTCGCCGGAGCTCGTGCCCTCCCCTCCGCGCGTCCTTTTTCCCGTTTTTGGGTTTTTTTTTTTTATTCCCGTCCTCGGGCAAGTTTTCCTATCATCCTTCTTTTTTTTTTTCTGGACTATTGCCTCGATGCTGTTCCTCCTTAAAAGAAACCTGTTTCGATCTGTCCTTTTCTGCCCTGTATCAACGCACGTTTTTTGTGGCTTCCCCGATGGCGCAACCCCTTTTTTTTTCCCTTCTCTACTGCCGCATGAAATTGGATACTCCGCTCCCCTTCAGGAGGAGCTCCCCCATTTTTCACAGATTGCAGATGTTCTTACCCCTCGTGAAGAAGTACCGGCACGTAGGAATAGCTTCCCCCCTCCTATTTTCTTTTCTCCTTTTTCTCGGAATCGTGGCCGCATGCTTGTGATCCACGCCTCTTTCTTTTTTTTTCCTCGAAGGCAGGTATTTTCCGTAACTGCACAAACAAAAGCGTGGTTTCTTCTGGTTTCTTCGGTTGCGTCCCCAAGAGGAGGGTTTTTTCCTCAAGCAAGTCTTCTACGTGTGAGAGATACTCCCTTTGGCTTTTTGCGTTGGGATTGTTCCCCACGCTCGTCTGACGTAGTGCCCTCGTTTTATTTCCTTTTTGCGTCGGTATCTTCTCTCGGAGAGGGGGTTTTGGTAATTGTCTT
>Ga0179593_1518284_pt1 | contig 10438 bp, 15 predicted proteins | sample CZODoug2_1_08_16_FD_185931 | JGI IMG/M metagenome (GOLD analysis project Ga0179593, IMG submission 185931) | Vadose zone soil fungal communities from Angelo Coast Range Reserve, California, USA - CZODoug2_1_08_16fungal (PacBio error correction) | ecosystem: Environmental > Terrestrial > Soil >... | reverse complement strand
GCCGACATCCAGACGGGTGTCGCCCTTTATTGGCCCCTTTCACTGTCCCTTTATCTTGTCCGGTACCAAAATTAGGTGTCCCATTTTGCGAAAAATCCTTTCCCCCCCCCGACTGCTCTTCGAAGTGCGGTCGTGTTAGTCCTGGACTGGCCCCAGCGCTCCGCCTTCCTCCATTGCACCAAACTCCCCTCTCAATTAGAGAGGACTTTTTTGAGTTTTTCTCCCTGTCCTAACAACCGCCATTTCGATCCCTTCTCCCAATCCTTCCGCCTCTTCTTCCCTGGACCTTAGTGAGAACAAAATACTTTGCTGTCTCGGACATCCTCCTACCCTTCAGTTCCAGTTCTTTCAGCCGACAACGTACCCGCGATTATCTCACGGCTTCTTTGAAGAGCACCCCAATTTTTTTTTCCAGGGCAGCATCCCCCATATCCCTCCGGCTTCCCTATCCGTGTGCGACCCCCGGCGAAAGGAGAACTCTGCAGAACGGCGCACTCCCACCGTCTCCCCTGAGCGACCCTCCTTCCTACCCTACCCGATATCATTTCGGACCCTAGGCACCGCCAAGCGGAGCTGCCTGTTGCTCCCTTTCGGTCAGGCTTTTCCTAATGATCCTCTACGCATTTGCGCGACGTTCTTCTGAAGTCTAACTCCCCCCCCCCTCTATCTTTTCCCCCCCTCCTTTTCCCTCGTTTTTCTATGTGAGCGTAGCTCGTGCCCTCCCCGCATGAATGTCTCATTAACCCAGACCAGATGCTTCCCTTCCTTCTCTCTTTTTTACGAAACTTATCGACGTAAAGTGTTCGTTTCATATCATTCTCGACTACCTTTGGCTATCCTTTCGTCTTAAGGAGCGGATTTCGGCCCTTCTTTTCTTCGCCTCCTCTCAACCTTACAGCCTCTTTTTGGCTTTCCCATCACTCACCGGAGTCATAGGAAGCGACTCCGGCCCCCTCTACTCTCAGATACTATCCCCCCTTTCCCCCAAAGCCTGCTTAGGGAGCCCTTGACCAGCCCGCCCTCCCCCACTTTTTCCTCTTTTTTTTTTTTCTGCCGTCTAGCCCTTGACAGTGAACTATGATAAACTGCAGCGTGCCTGGATTTTCCCCCCCCCCTCTGACTTATCACGACTGTTGCGAGGTTTTTTTTTTGATGGTTCACTTTGTAATGTAATGCCCCCCCTTTACACCGTCCCCGAACCTCGCGTCTTCGGGTCGGGAAGGAGGGGTCGTAGCCATTTTCCCCCCCCTCCCCCGGAAGTTTTAAGTATATTCCGAGATTTAAGTTCTCCTCCTGAGGTTCCCTCATTACCCTATAGTCCCGGGTCTCTTTGACTCGAACTAGCCACTATTGTTTTCAACTCTTTGACCATCATCCCCCTGATTTTGCCCACTGCCCTTTTGCATCCCACCCAAAGAAGACCCCGAAGATAAGGTGACCCGACGTTTTCTTCACCCTTTTCCCTTCTATTATCTAGAAGGCCACTTTTCCAGTTGTTTTTTTCCCCTGTTTAGTCAAATTAATGTACCTAGTCAAAATCCGTACCCTCCTACTTTTCCGTCCCCTTTTTCCCCCACCTAGGACTAGTCACTCCGAACGGCCTCCCTTTCACATGTAGACTCCTTCGCGACCCGGCCCAACAATCCTCTCCCCTTGCAGGCCCCCCTCGAGTATTGGCCCTAGGTGACTGGCTTCACAATACCCCCCTATACTTTGGACTTCCCCAAACTGGCGGAACATCTCCTTGACAAACAATCTTTCTCCTCTTTCCCATTCTCTTCGGCCCTTCCTTGCTGAATGAGAAAAACGCCGATCCTGGCAGGCCCTTCTGCCCCTTGACCCGCCCTGACCTCCTAGTCCCCCCTGCCTATGATCTTGTCTATAGAGATATTAGGCTTCTTTTTTTCCCCCCCCCCGCAACGTGTGCAGCGGTTCCTCAACCGCTCGCCCCCCCTCTTATTCTCTCCTTATGGTTGCGCCATGCCTATTCTTTAAGTCCCGACTCTTCTTACCTTCCACAACCACCAACCCCCCCCACCCCCCCCCCCCCCCCCAATTCAATAACGAAACTTTCTCCCTTTCCCACGCGTTCTCCCGAGCCTTTTTTCTTTTTTTTTTCAATCTTCCTCTTTTTACGCGGCTTCGTGGCCCGCCTTCCCGAAGATGAAACAAGGAGGCAACTGTTCGATAACTTTCTCGTTTTGTTCTTAATTTTCTACACTCCTCCCCTTTTTCGGAACTCCCCTTGAACTGTTAGACCCCCCTAGTCAATAATTTTCCCGGACACTGATCTCGTTGTTTTTGATCCTATTCTTCACCGAACAGAGCCAAACTGCCCTGGACCCTTCTAGAAGGCATGGGACATCTTTTTCCCAATCGGATCTCTTTTTCTTCAAGGATTGTTCACTCTCTTCATAGGGTGCCTTTACAGTGCGCCTTCCCCCCAAGTGACGTCCAATCTCTCCAGAGCAACCAGGAGCCGACCTCGCCCTTCAACTGTCAGGATCCCCCACTCCGCCCTCCGCCCACGCCTTACCTTTTTCCCTAGTCACTCGCCACGCACCTCTCCCCCGGCCTTCCCCTTTTTTTTCCTCTCACCCTCTCGCCTTCCCCCCCCACCTACACCCTACTCCCCACACCCTCCCTCCCCTCCCTCTCCACTCCCCTACCTCCCCACCCTCCCGCACCTCCCCCCCCCCCCTCTCTCTTCCCGACCCTCTCAACCCTCTCCTTCCCGTCTCTTTACTCTTTTCCCTCTCACTCCTCATTCCTCCTTTCTTCCTCTTTTCCTCCCACCCTCTTCCCCCCCCCCCCAGGTTGCGTGGTGATACGTACCTGTCGGTCCGGTTTCTGAAGTATAATTAATGCCCTCATTTACCTCATCTTCTCTTTCCTATCCACTTTTGGTGTTTCCTCTGATTGACAATCCTTCCTTCTGATCGACTCTTGACCTGTAACCTTCCATGTAGAGAATACCTTCCCTGGCGGTCCTTTGAACCCTGCCGAGATTATTGACGCCCCCTGGGTTCACCCCCTGTTCGTTGCAGCACCTTCTCCCTCACATTGGCGCCCTGACAACACTTCAGGAGCGCGGATTCTCCCCTCGGTTCTTCATGCCCAGCCCCTGATCCCTGTTCCAGATACACCGCTCTATCCTTACTTTCTTTGTCGTTTCGTTCTCTCTGCCTCGCCACCCCATCAACAGGAGAGAAGCCCCTAATTACCCCTTGGCCCTTTCCCTCCTGGCCGATTTCACGGCTCGCACGACCCCTTCTTCGTTTCTTCACCATGCACCCTCCCCCCTCTTTTTCCCATTCTCTCAAAGGCTGACCTTCGAATATGGTGTTTCAGTTCAAGGAGGCCGAACCACCGAAGTTTCCTTCTCTATTCCACTTTTTGCAACAGCGATTTCTTTTTTTTTAGCAGGGGTCGTCCTAATTTGATTTCTCTCTCACGTTCCCTTTCCCTCTCCCTTTCCCCTTAAACTGAGCATTTTTCTCACTCAGGAATCCTCTCCTCAAGTCTTTGGTTTTGATTTAGATACGACTTGCAACAGTCTTTTTCCCCCCCGGTTACATCGTTCCTTCCCTTCCTCCTGAATGCCCGGAGTCATCCTTCTGGGATTTTTTCTGATACTTTCCTTTCTAGGCATGTCTAGGAGGGTTTGCTACCCAAATACATCACCTCTTCCTGAACCTGTCCCCTCCCTTTCCCCTATGCCTTAACGTTTTGGAGACGGCCTTTAACCTACGTTTTTCTGAGAGTATGTTACCCCCAGAATCCCTCCCTTGCCTCCCTCTCCGATCTCTTTCTTTGGCTTTTGTGCCAGCGATTTTTTTGAGCCTTGATGCGAAGTTAACTTCGATTCCCATTTCCTCATTTCCTTCCCCCTGAATATATTCCCGTTTCCCTCGGACTGACTCACTGTACCCTAAACGTGACTGCCCCTGGCCGTGTTTCATGTTTACTCAATTGAACCCCTCTTCCCGGTCTTTTTGATCCCCCCTCGTGGGCATTTCATTTGATTCTTGGCTTTGACAGATGTTGACCCAAAGGGACCCGTGCGGCTCCCCCTCCGAATCCCCTTTTTCTTTCCCTTCTATTTACAAACTAGTCCTTAGCGATCGACATCGAAGGGGTGTGCTCTCCTTTAAACTTTCCTCCGCCGTGCACTACTTATCGAGGCCCTCCCCCTTTTTCCAGTGACGTTTGGTTTCATTTTCTCCGGAAAGCACCTAGACCCGCAGGATGGGCTGTCTTCTTTCCTTACCCCCGGGGTCACTTGAAAACCGGAGACAGGCTCCCCCCCCATCCCTCCAAAATCTCAGATCTCCACCGAGCAACGACCTGTCTTCTGCCCGGGCGCGATCGCTTTTCCTTTTCTCCCAGGATTGCTCAAGAATTGTAAACTTCGCCCCTAATTGAGGAGAGCTCAGCTCAGCGTCCCAATTCCCCTCTTTTTTCTCTTTTTGGAGAGTCCCATGCACGTGAATGAAAAGTTCTTCCCGACCCTCCTCTATTATTCGCTTTGAAGTCCTTTTTACTTCGCAATGGACGAGTACTCATGGCTCCCCCTCCCCCTTCTCCCCCCCCTCTTCTTTTTTTTTTTCCCCCTCCCGTTTGATCTCTTCCAGGTACGCTACCCGGGTATATAAGCATAAGTTAGGACATTCCCTGACTCTCGTTCATTGACGTAGACGCTGAGCGACTGCCTCACCACTTCATTCCTCTATTGATAATTTCTTCCAACCGCCACCTCGTCCTTTTCCCCCTGTGATTTTTCGATGGTGAAGTAAAGTGGATTTAAGGAAGGCGACGACATCACTATCTCTCTCTTTTCCCTTCCTTCCACTTCCCCTTTTTTTTTTTGAGTGCTCTCTGATGTTTCGTATACTCATCTAGATTTTTTCGATTCTGAAGAGTGCGCACAGTTCCCCCCCTCCTCCCTTCGTTTCCCTCCCTTTTCCCTTCCTCGCATATATGTTTTCGTCAGTTCATTCCCCAATGATGTTCCGGTCGTTCCCTTTTTGGATTCCCTTCCTTTTCTCTCCCGTTCCTCTCGCATATACACTCCTATGTTATGGATTCTTCCCAGAGCCCCTGGTTGGTCATAGGGGTCCGTTGTTAATTTCTTCCCCCCCCCCCTGATTCTCCTTCTCTAACTTTTTTGCCCATCCGGCTTTCGCCCAGTGCGGCCTGCATATTTTTTTCCTTTCTCCCCTTTCTCCAAGCATTAGTAGTTAACGGACACCCTTTCCGGGGGGCTGACCTGAGGTACCACGATTCTCCCCCCCTATATTCTGAGTTTTTCAGATGTCGTTCTTCGTCATACTGCAAATGTCCACACGCCTCCAAACTCCTTCCTTCTGTTATTTCTTTGTTTCGTAACACGTAAGTCTTTTCTGCTTCCCGGATTTAGCAGTTCCCTTTCTCCTGCCTTCGATAACCCCCTGGCCCCCTAATTTTCGGCCCCTTTCTCAGTACTTCAGCAAGGTGTCCGCTCCCCTGCGCCCCATTCTCTCCCCTTCCTGGGTCGCATGATCTCACAACAAAGCTACGTCGATCACAGTCATAACGCCCACGACAGTTTTTCTACCCCTTTCGCATTTTTCCTTTCCCTTTTTCGTAAAACCCCCCATGACTGTTCCAGTTTTCCCCGCAAGATCCTGAGGACACAATCGGGCAACAACCTCCTTGGCCCTGGTCCCTTTGCCCTCTTTGCCCCCCCTTAGCACCACTGTTCAGCCCAATACACCCCAGGAAACAGGCCCTACTTCTGCGGATCCCTTGCTTCCCTTTTCCTAGGTAGTCCTATTAACTTTATCTGCCCCCCAAGATCAAGGTGACGCCGGGCCGCTTGCCCGCTTCCTCTGGTCCCCCCTTTTCCTGTTCCGGTCTTTTGATAGACAATTATTACAGCAAGATACTGACGATGCTGCCTCAGAACTTGCTCCCCCATCCCCCTTCCTCTTTGTCTATAATTTTTTGTTCCTTCGTAGACCCCGCCAAAGATGTGGACCCAGAAGTCTTCAGCCCGAGAGCCCACAGGGCGCCCTCGCATTTGTTCTCCCCCCGACTCCCTCTTGAGCATTGGCCGCGCACTTCACGGTTACATAACCATTGTCGGCTGACGCCTCCGGATATACGTCCCTCCCCCTGTCTCCTTTTTTCTTCCCCATTCTAAGCCCCTCAGCTGCTGTTTCCCTCCCTAAAGGTTGGGCCAGCCCCCCCGCTTACAAAAACCCTCTCTCCCCGCAGTTTCCTTCTCTTCCCTTTTTAGCCTTTGGAGTGACCTGTTTACGCACTCCCTGGATCCAGATTCGGGATTCTCCTTTTAGGTTTTTCAACGGTAAGAAGTTGAAGGTGTTTTTTTTCCTTCTTTTTCCCTCTCCCCTCTCTATGCTCCTGAATAGAACCTTTCACCCCTGCCTCCCCCCAAAACATGCGATGGCTGTATGAAAATTGAAGTCCAAGGAGATTGCTTTATCCCAGACTTTCCCTGACCATTTCCTCCCTCCATGCAGATGGTCTACCTTCTATGAGTCCCATTAGAATTTTTAGTCCCCTCCCCCCCAGGTTGGTACTTTCGTTATCAGCCTTCCCTAAACTCAACGCCATTGGTTTTTTATGCTCCTTTTCCCCTTCCCTTCCTCGAGGCTCTTACCCTAGGAATTTCGTTGAATATTCTGTGTTCGTCTAGATTACCTCCTTTTTAGTACTTCCTCCACTCAAACGTTGCATTCAAGTGTTTTTTCAGTGTGCACTCAACATATTTCATTGGCTTTGTGCAGCTGAGGTCTGACCCGATCAGACTCCTATGGTTGCGTCACCCTTCCTAAGTTAACATGTAGATAGAGAATGACGGCCTTGCGAGTTTTTCTCCTACCCGCATTCAATCATCCTCGCGATCGAATCAAAACGGACGGGTCGGCGATTTCTCCCTCTGAAAAGACCTTCTATGACTAGAGGCCTTTTCCCCATTTGCGTCTTCTTGCAGTCTCCGAAATCCTTAACTTTTTCGGACAGTGTTTTACACTGTCCCGACCACCTCTTCCCCCTGATCCTAAATCTTTCATATGGTGTTAGGTAATGCACGCTAGGATCCCCCCGCACTTTTCCCCTTCCCCACCATAAGCTTTTTGAGCAGTGCCCGAAGTCTTTCGCTCCGTGCAGGACTGGTAGGCGACCAATTTTTCGTATTTACCCTCGTCCTTTTCCCCTTGAGAGTCCATGTCGTGCAGCCCTTAGTTTTTCAGAAGGAAAGGGCTTCGCCCCCCCCCTTGTGATCCCTCCCCTCCTTTTTCCTCTAGATTTACCGAGTGGTAGGTCAATACGCAGGTTCTATTTCCTTTAAGGTTGATCCGCGCCTTTTTGGCTTCTCCCCTTTCCGGATTCAATCGTGCCCTGCCCGCTTTTCGTTTCTTGTTATACCCCCAATCACGCCTCATTTTTTTTCTACCCTGGTTCCTCCATGTGACTTATTCTTTTGCCCCGCGGCGGTTGACCACCCCCCATAAGGGGGTGGGTCAAGGCGCCGATGCTTTTTTATTTTTTCCCTCCCAGGATACTTTTTCCCTGGGAATGGTAGCCAATCTTGGCCTGTGGATGGCCTACGGCGTTCTCCATTGGTTTGAGATTATTTTTAGAGATTTTTAAGGTGGTTTTGACGTCTTTGCTCGGACATTTGACTGCCTCCCAACCTTGTTTTTTCCCTCCCCCCCTTGAAATGTCCCCCCCTTGGCCTTCTCTTTTCTAAACAACCCCAGAGCGTTGAGCCCAAATTCGTGGTGTTTGCTTCCCCTGCTCGTCTTTTCTTTTTTCTCGTCCTGGGCTTCAAGGGGTTTTTGCCCAGGGTATTGAAAAGTAGAAGACTTTCGTGGTCCTTTTTTTTCCACATTGCTTCTCCCCCCCTGTACTCCCCCCCCTACCTCCTCTCTCTAAAGTTGGGGGTTTTGACTTAAGGTCATTTTTGCTATTTCTCCTGGCCAAAATTAATAAACTCATTCGTCATCACGCACCCATTTTCCCCCTGACCCCCCCTCCCTCAGATGAGTAGGGTTAATGGCAACAAGCGATTCCCTATGAAATACCTGGACAACTATCTAACGACTCAGATAGGTGAGGGTTTCCCCCCATCACTTACTCTCCTTCCCCTATACATTATATGACTATCCATTTTTCTTCTGGCCGGGCAAAATGCACCGGACGTGAGCCTCCTCGCTTTCCTGCTCCCTTGCAATCAACTTGTTAACTCAGATGTCTCGCTTTTAATTCAAGTTTGCCTTTTCACCGATCTCCCCCCCCTCCAGGATTTCCCCGGAACATCTCCAATGATTCTTTTAAATATCGTGAGTACCGACTACGTTCTCCGTCCCCGCAATTCCGTCCTCGATTATCAGCCTTCCTGCAGATCCTTACTCCCCTTTCTCATCTCCTCTGTGTCCCATGAACAGAACGATCTATTCGTCTTCTTCCTTTCCTTCCCCCCCACCCCCTCAGTCGGTCTTTTCGCATTCGATTTTTTTAGATCGTGCCCGGCTCAGTCTGACTGGTCGCTCTTGAAGGGTTACGAGCACATATGTAGCCTTCCATTAAGAAGGGTTGGGTTGACTCTTCTCCTGATGTTTACCTTGATAGCAGGTCCTAAGCGTTCTTCTCTTACTGTATCTAAAGTGATTCCCCTGTAAAGACCCTCTTTCCGTAGTATCTAAGACTATAGATCGTGGTTTCACTCATCAATTACCCCGTTATGACCATGATCTCCCGGCTTTTCTTTCCCTCTCGTCTTGCCTTCTTCGACCAGTCGTCAGCCACTCCTCACTGCCTTTCCCCCAGCCTGTTTGTTCTATGGAGCTGCCGCTTTTTCCACTTTCTTCGTCTTTTCATATCCAGCGGAACCGTTCATCTTTAGCTCTTTCTTTTTGCCCCCCCCCTCCCTTCTGCTACGGTAGAAGAGACAGGTGTGGGTAGCAGTTCATTGGTAGGCTATCCCGATGCTTTTTACATTTCTCTCGCCTGAAAGAGTGATAATGTATTTTGCGTTATGAAGGAGGGACCAACCTGAACAGGTGATCCCCTCCTCGTGGGCTCTGTTGGCCCCTCCTTGTAGTTCCTGATGGAATGTGCAGACTTTGCCCCGACAAGGACTACTCAATTTCCGTATCTTTATTTTCCTTCACCTTTGTTGTTAGATTTCCCCGCCCCCTCCCAGTTTCCCCCGTTCCTTCAGTTCCCTTAGGCTTCAATGTCGCGAATCAGTTCACCCCCCCCCCCCCCGTCGGCCTTTTTTCCGTCATACTCCTCCAGTCCAGTTACCTCCTCCACGAAGACAGCTTTCCTTGGCGCTCATCATTTTCCCCTCCCCATTTCCACCGACGTCCCCCACACCCCCTATAAAGCGCACCTCACGTGCGGCTAAAACTGAATGCTTACCTTAGGTCCAATGGTTGACACTTTTTCCCCTTCGACTTTTTTTCCCTTTTCCCCCTCTCGGTACGGCCCCCCACTCTGAAAGCCGTTGGCCCGATAGAGGTACGGAGTTTCGAACCTTGAGCACGCAATTCTTCCCACTCCCTAGTCCCTCCCCCCTTTCCGGCAACTTCCGCCGTCGAGGCCTCAGTAGGATCTGTATCAACATCCCCCTTTGCGCATGGCCTAACATGCTCCTTTGAAGACTTAATCTTCCCCAAGCTGAAGTCGTTGTCATGAGTTTTTACCGGAGGGATTGGTCTTGCCCCCCCTCTCGCGCGGAGGCGTTATGACCCGCCCTTCTTCCTCCTTGCACAGTCTTCCCCGATTCCACCTACCCCCCGTTGAAAGAAGCATATGAGGAAAAAGCGCCTTTTTCGGCCTTGCCCCTTTGATCGACGCCCCTTTCATTTTCCTTTCAATTCCCCGCCCTCCGGTCTCGTCCTCCACCACAGAAAGGAGGAGAGTACGCGACTTTTCTTTCTGTGCCTTTTTACTCATTCGAGATTTTTCCCAGGAGGGTGTTTGACAATGTTCTTCGATTTTTTCCAACACACAGTCCTCGTTTCAGGCTTTTTTTCCCCTGAGTGCATGGGGTCCCCTAAGTTTAAATGGTCTAGCGCCCTCGTTCCCTAGTATTCTTTCCTTCTTTCCAATAGCCCAGCCCCACCCTGAGCTAGTATCTGGGTCAGATTTTTTTCAAAACGCCAGCTGTCGCCCCCCCAAATAGTTTTAATATGGTGACTCACCGGCATCCGTCCCCCCTTGTATGATTTGGCTCCTGCGATTTAACCTCTAGAAGGTTCGAGAACCCTTTGGTATCACATTTTTCGCATTTTTCCCGCCCCCTTTCTTGGCCTGTTTCGAGTGCAAAACGCCCAGCACAACGTAACGTTCTTTTTTGAGCACTCGTTCCCGGTCCCCCCTTGCAAACCCTGTGCAGGTAGAAATCACGCCCCCTTCAGGACCT
>Ga0179593_1487858_pt1 | contig 10438 bp, 10 predicted proteins | sample CZODoug2_1_08_16_FD_185931 | JGI IMG/M metagenome (GOLD analysis project Ga0179593, IMG submission 185931) | Vadose zone soil fungal communities from Angelo Coast Range Reserve, California, USA - CZODoug2_1_08_16fungal (PacBio error correction) | ecosystem: Environmental > Terrestrial > Soil >... | reverse complement strand
CGACGAGTATTTAAAGTTTTTAAGTTTCTGCGAGGGAGAAAATTGTCCCACGTTTCTCTGCCCACTCTTATCCCTGACGACAGTATCGAAGACTGATTGATCGGGAATAAGGTTCTCCGGTGACTCCGAGTTTGTCGCGCTATGTGATCCTCCTTTTTTTTCGAGACTCGCTTCGCTTCAGTTCTCTTTTTCCTACTGTGAGGGAGGGTGTTCGCTTCCCCTCCCTCTCCCCGGAGGTTTTTTCGATCTTTTTGTGTATGCCCGCTGAAACGATCCCACCTCGTTTTCCAAGTTTTTTTTCGGTGTCGTTCGGTTTTTAGTTTCGAGGGGTCCCCACCCTTCCGCCACGCTCTTTCCCCTTAACGCCCTTTCTGCAGGCACGCGTGCGTTATCTAGAATTGTTAGTCCTCTTTTTATTTGTGATTCTTCCTGGGCCGCATGGGCCTTCTAACGCTAGAGATCTTCACTCCCTTCCTCCTCGCCCTCATTTTGTGGCCAGGCAGCTCTTTTGCATCCCGGCAGTACTGCAGGTCCTCCCCCCTCTGTTCGGTTAAGGACGACACTTTGCTTCTGACGGCGTTGCTCGTAAACGGCCCCCATAGGAAACCATCCCAGTGCGCCACAGTGAGTGCGTAAGGGGCTTCGTCCTCCCAGCATTTTCACCGCTTTAAGATGTAGATTCATGGAATTTAAGGAGCCTCCTTGCTTGATCCTCTAGAACGTCCCGACGTCCTGCAGTCGGCCCCCGCTGACCGCGCGTGCTGCACCTCTGGCCGCCTTGCTTGGGGCCTTCAGAATTCATTTTCGCGGTGGTCTCTTTGGTCAGATCTTATGATATCCGGTAGATAGTCTCCACAACTCTTCTTCCCCCCGTCCCACCCCTCTTCCGTTCTCTTCGAGTTTCCCTACTGAGTGATGTATTTGAGCGGTATTTTTTTTTTTTGTTCCTAATTGTCTGTCCTTACTCCCTTTCGGACTTTTCCCGACTCTCTCCGCCCACTACTAAGATTACTCTGTTCGCATTGTTTGACCCCTCCTTAGTTTCAAAGTCCCAGAACCCTACCCGAAAATTTGCTTTTCTTCTTTCTCATATCACCCTTTCCTCCGACTCCAGGTTACAAGAGTGCTCCAGTATTTGATTTCATAATATTTAGTTTTTCCCTGCCGCGCCATATCTAGGCTCACTCTAACTCGCGCTAGACCAGTTCCCTCCGCCCTATTGCCAGATTCTTCCCTTCTTTCCCCCCCTTTATCGCCCGATCAGGCTTTTTCTTATTGGATCCCCTTTGCTCTTCGCTGTTTAGCTTTGCACCTTGATTTACAAAGAAATTTCTGAATTTATTCCCTCCCTCTCTCTCCCTCCCACACTCTCATATAGGCGTCGTCAAAGTCTCCCCATAACCAACCTATCTGAGGTTGGTCTGGCGCCAGAGTAGTCCACCTCTTCTGAGAGGTCCCCCACCTTCTCGCTTAAGTCTCGAAAGAGAGGCTCTTATTTCCTGCCGCATCATCACCGTTTCCCGAAAAGGAGGACTCTTTTGAGAGGATCCTTTTTCTCAGGGTTCCTTGATTTTTCTAATGGCGGGTCGCCCCCCTCTTTTTCTTTCCATCATGTCTTCCCACTCCTTTTCCCCCTTTGGAGTGGTTTCAATGAAGCGCTCAATTTGGCTTCCCACCGTTTGGTACGGTGATGTGGGCAGAGAATTTAGATTCAGCTTTTTTTCTTTTTCCCTCCTCTACTCCCTTCCGCCTAGATGTGTGGATGACCCCTTCCATCTTCCCCATTTTTCCCCTCGTCTCGGCCTACCCCACCGCCGGTCTCTCCCTGCCGTCTTACCTGGCTGCTCATGCCCACATGAGTCCAAAAATTGTCCGCCTTTCTCCCTTACTTGTGGCTGGCCCCCGACCTCCTTTTCCCCTCTTACTCAATCTTTTCACTGTGTCCGCAGTCAGAGGGACGTTCCTATGTTTCCTCGGGGTTCCTTGATAGATTTCGGAACTCAGCGTCACCTCCCTGGAATCTTTCCTCGCCTTCCTCTCATTCCGTTGTTTCTCTCTCTATTTTTTCTCTAAATCAGTTTTTAGTTGTTGATCCTTTTCGAACCCCCAGATTGCGTCTAATTCTCTTTCTCCCCTCGCTGCGTGACTTTTTTTTCCGTAAAAGCCGAGAAGGCCTCGCGAAAACTTTTTTTGCGTCCGCGCCCCAAGTTGCAAAGCCTTTTTCCTCAGCGGGTCTTCTTCTGCCGAGAGTCAAGGTCCCTCCATAACAAGGACGAAGTTTCTATGGGTTTCTTTCCTGGCCCCACAGTTAACTTCCCTGTAATTGAAAGGAGTTTTTCCGGCCTGTTTTCCTTGTGACCTTCCTGGCCATCAGCTTTAGGTTCCAGTCGTTTTGCCCTTTCGTAGATATTATTATTGTAACACCTCCCTCTTCCGCTTTTTTGAAAGTCAAATTTAATTCCCCGCCATTCCAATCCACCCCTGGCGAGCTGAAGGTACTTCTGTACACCGGTCTTTCTGAACATTTCTTCACGACTGACAACTTCGTTCCCCCTTCTTCCCCACATATCGATCTGATAGTCCATCTGGGTTTTTCTGGAGAAGAGTAAGCTTTAGGCCCCTGTAAGGTTCTAAACGGAAACTCATCCCAGTTGGAGCCTTTGCTAGCCTCCCTTTCCTCCCCTCTCATGGCCGCTTTTTGATCCTTCCCTCGGCCCTCCCCTTCGAACGGCTCGTTGGTGAGGCAGTTTTGAACCTTGTTGCTGATCTTTTTTCCCCTGTTCTTCCTAGTTTTCCTTCTTCTCTTGGTTTCTTCGGGGATAAATTCCCCGGGCACTTGGCGTACTCGCTCTTGCACGGCTCCCACAGATCACTGCGGTCTTCTGATTGCTTGAGCCCCTCTTTCCTCCTCCTCTTTTTTTCTTGACCACGTGTAGCTAGCTTATCTGGCAAGCTGCAGTCCTGCTTAGTCTATAGCGATTTCTCTGCTGGTTCGCTATTGCTCGCATGTCTTCCGACAGACCTTTTTTTTTTCTTATTCCTCCTCCCCCTCCCCCCTTCCTATTCTACTGGCTTTTTTCCCTGAGTCATCGTTCGCGCAATTTTCCTTCCGCGAATGCCTAGCCTCCTCGGTTTCTTTCGATTTTTTTTTTTCCCCCCCCCTTTCCCCCCCTCTTACGCTTCAGTCTACCCCCCACCCATGCATTAACCCAAAACGTTGTGTGTTTTTTTCTCTTATCTTTCCCCCCTTCACGATTCCCGAGTTCCTCCCCTTGATTTCAGGAGTTTCCATGAGCCATTCTACCCCAAGCGAGTGTCCCCACCTCTCCTGCGTCCCTTTCAGTTATTTGTTTTTTTCCCCTTCTCCGTTGTCTCTGCTTCCTGACCTTTTATCCACCCGGGCGGACCCCCCCACCGTCGCCCTGCTCGCCCTTTTCATCCACAATACCGGCGCCCCTCCACCTCGTTCAGCTGGCCCCCTCCTCCGACGGCTTTTAATGCGCAATGTCGATCCTCTCGGTCTCCCCTTTCCACTTCCTCTCACCTCCTTCCCTCCTGCCAGGCACAGGTTGAGGTTACGCCTTTTGCCACATCATTGGCGTTTCTTTTGCGTCTTCCCGTTGGTTGTCAATTGGGCTCCCCTTTTCCCCCCCGAGTCCCCTCTGGAAAACGTTTATTCACAGAACTGGATTTTGGAGTTGAATTATTCGGGGGCCAACTTCCTGTCGTTCCCCCACATTAGCGCAGTGGTTCGGCATCGCTTGTACGTGATTCACTCTGCTATCCATTCCCGACCTTCTACCTTCGAGACCCGATGTTCTGCCATTCGTTGGTCAAAGGCGTTGCCTCCCCCTGCGCATCATCCTCACTCACCCCTCTCTCGCTGCTGGGCGCGGTGGCGGCTTTCATCGAGCGAAAACATATCGGCCAAGCTCATTTGGGCGCGGTCTTTTTCGCCCCCCTCTCTCCCGGATGAAGATAGAGAGCTCGAAAGTCGGCGAACCGATATGATCCACTCTCGACTTCCCCCTGACTTTTTTTTTTTTCCTTCCCTCGCGCAACAGAGCCAGAGGGTTCGATTTTCATCGGGGTGGAGATAAACTTTTGGCGAAAGTCTATTATTCCCATTGGACTGCTCCTTCTTCCCTTCTGTTTTTACAAGTCTTTTCCTCCTTGCAACAAGGAAATCGATATCTATTCCTGAGCTTTTAGATACTTCCTACTCCCTTAATCTTTGTTTTTGAGTTTCCCTCCTCTCTCTTCATAGATGATTGATGTGTAGTGCTTTACTATGTTCCCCCCTCCGGTCCCGCAGGTACTTTCTGCAGCGTTTCCTCAGCGAACCTCCACCTCGACGGAGCGACTGACCTTTTCCCCCGTGTATCTCCCCCTTTCTAGATTCCGTCTATCCGATCGCTTGACTCGTAATCGTTTGTCTCTAGTGTTCCGTCCCCCATCCCTTTTTTTCTCTGTCCTTTTCAAGCTCGTCGTTCCGACTGATATCCGATAGATTGTATATTTGAGTCCATCTTTTTCCGCCCCCCTCCTCTAACATGGAATCTTGGCCTTTTTTGGCTTTCATCTGATGGGCCAGCCAGAAAACCAGCCCGCCGTTTGTTTCAACGTTCTCGCCTGCGCACCCCCCCTTTCCCCCCCCCCACGTCCTTTCCCTGACCCTCCCCTTTCCTTCCGCGTTTCTCGAAGGTCTATTCGGGATGGTGTAGATCGATTGCAATTCAAGTAATACTGATATGTCTGCTCCCATCTCCTCCTCATGGTCTGCGCAGCCCTCGGGGCTTCTGCCCTACCTCAGTACGCAGGACGCCCAGCCCATCTGTTCGCGACCACTGTTTCTTTCCTTCGTTTCTCGTCAACCCCCGTTTTTCCCCCTCGGCCACCGACACCACACCGTGGGCCCCGGACGCCCCCCGTCTTCCCCGTCCCCCCTTCATGCCTTCCGCGTGATGATGCCGTGGGATTAAGGGGCACTGACTTTACCTGATTCTTCTCCGGTACCCCCTCTTCGGCTTGCAGAGTGACGTTTTAGCAAATATGGGCCCTCGTTGGTTGGATGACGCCTTTGCCGGTCTCTTGGAGCGTGGTGGTAGAAAGGTATATCGGCGTCTAGGTTCAGATCACAAACTGATGTTTCTTCATCTGACCAACCCACTCTCTGTCGAGTCGAGTTGCCAGACTCTTTTGTGCGGACTCTGTTCGGCATGTTCACCCCTTCTGCTCACTCTCCTCCTCAGCTAACGCTTTTTCGGCCTGGTGGTGACAATTGACGTCTAAGGATGGTAAGGTCCGAAAGCTCTCCCCCCAAACAAACTCGCCGGGCTCGCTTTTTTCCTCGTCCTTCCTCTTCACCAACTTGACTCGCCGCTTACTGACACGCTCTCCTCATTAGGGGAGAACGATGCAGGATGCGCGTTTTTTTTCCAAGTGGCTCACTAGGACCCTTCTTCTGTCCCCCCCCTCCCCTTCCCGTACCTTCACTTGCCAGACCTTCTTTCTTCGTTTACAATCTGTTTATTGACCGACTCAGATATTCCCATCTACGGCCTGCTTGTTTCGGTTCTCATCGTTTCCTCTCTTAGTACCGATCACCCTCCCCTTTTTTTTCTCCCCCTCTCAGTACTCAAGAACTTCCAGCTAGACTGTCAACCAGTTCACCGCCGGGTGGTCGGGTCTTACTCTTTTTATTCCCAGCTTCGTCCTTTAGAAGAATGCGCGAGTCCCCTCTCCAGAGAGTCGTGCTTGGTCCCGCATCTATCCGGCGTTTGTAATTTTTCCTTTTTCCATGTCTCTCCTCTTTTTTCCTCCGGTTTACTGGACTGCTTGGTCTTCATCGATGAGAAAGGGTACAGTATGCCGTACCTCCCTGCGTTTGTTGGGGCCAATGCTCCCGGCTCTCCCTTTGCACTAGTTCCGTTGCTTCTCCAGAAGATCCTTCCGTCTGGGGGGCTTTTCAACAGATTCTCGGCGCGGTTATGCCAGTCACACCCGATGACTCACGAAAAAGATCCTCGTGGGACGGCTTTTTTCCTTTTCCTTTTTTTTTCCTCCCATTTGGACGTCGTCGCCTGGATGGAGCGCCTTTTTTCTAGCTTGCAGATTCCTCACAGATGGGCAGTGTCCTGGACGGTTTGACAGCCGTTGGACGGAGGCTTCTAGAGAGTAGACCTCCCCGTTTTTTTTAAGAGCAGGCTCGACAGGCGGTGTTGCTCGATTTTTCTATAATACTTTTTGTTGTTGATCGAGATGCGAACCTGTTGTAGCTCGGCTCAGCTGATGCCTGACTTCGTGACCTTAACTGAGGCGTCAACTCCGAACGGCTTTCTCCCTTTCCGCGTTACCCCCTTTGTCGCTTTCCCTTTTCTGAGTTTATCCGCGTTTCCCTCGATTCTAGGCGGACGAAGTCAATCCTTGGGCTTCCAGAGCCAGGATGTCCCCATAGAAATTTGTTGGTGTTTTTTTTCTTCCCGCTGTTTACCTGGGGACTGCCGGCATCCCCTCCCGTCTTCCCCTATACTGAGAAGAGAAGTTGATTTTTGCACACGCTGACGGCGCTCTTTTCAAGCTAAACCTCTGGTGAAACGCCCAATGAGGAGTCTTCTTCCCCCCCCCCGTCTTCCCTCTCTTTCCTTATTCCCTTTTCACCCTTGAGAGAATCCTGTTTCCCCCTCTGTCCGAACCGGAGGCCAGAGGTCGTATTTGGAAATCCTCTTTTCGTGGCCCGCGGCCCTCTGTTTCTGACCCCCGCTCCCCTCCTCCGCTCTGGCGCGCCCCGGATCGTGCTGCCGTTGGGCCGAAATTGATCAGACCTTTTCCGGACCCCGCCACCCGGATAACGTGACTTTTTTGGATTTCTTCCGTCGTGCTCGGCCTCTTTTTTCTTTGTCTTTTTTTTTTTTTCTTTTTTCTGCTATGTTGCTCTTTGTTCCCTAGCAATGACACCCGGCACTTCGTTGGCTACGTTCAAGGGCCCTTTTGCCCTTCTTCCTCTTCAATTTTGCTTTCTCTTTCCTACGCCTGTTCAGTAGATAGACTCATGTTTACGTCCTCTTCTGGAATATGTTCTTCTTCGTCTTTCTTTCTCGTCGCTAGTTCTACTTTTTGCCATTGCCTTTGCCTTAGTTTCTTTTAAAGTCCTCTGGTGTCTCTTTCTTAGCCTTCCTCTTGAAAGACTTCTTCTGAGGTTCCATCGCTCAGTTTTGGCATTTCGGTACTCCCCCCTAGGCGGCCGAGTTTCCGTTCGAGCTTCCCCCTTTTTCCGTAAGTTTTCCCCCCATGCGACCCAGCCGCTTGCCTTTCCTTCCCTTTTCGTCGTTCCCCCCCCGATCCTCAAGCGTCCGATCCTGGGGGGGTCACAGTAGCCAATTTTAAAGAATATGGCAAATCTAAGAGCCCTTTATTTAGTTTTTGTTAATCTAGTTTTTCCTCTTTTCCCGAATCACCTGTCTCATCTGGCCTTTTTCCACCACGTACCCATGATTCCCCCAGTAATAACCAAGCAGGTTTGCATATAGAAGATGGAAGGATTAAGCGGTGTCCCCGGGATGTTTCGTCTTCGTCGGCGTGCCCCCTTCACTCATAGACATTCCTTTTCTTACCCTTTTGAGCCGACGACTTCAGAACAGAAGGGTGGACTCCGTTTTCAGTGTGTCATGAATTGGGTGCCCGGTGTTACGTGCCCGCCTTCGTCACTTTTCTTGGACCCCCGCCCTTTTTTTTTTTGTTTGAAGTACTGTTGAAAGTACGCCCCGCTGCTACTTGTCCGGCCACATGATGGCGGCGTTTCTGGCGGCCTTTCGCCTCTCCCCTGCTTCCCCCGGCGCTCCCCATTTGACCCCCTTTCCCTAGAAAGCTGTCGTTAGGGCACTGGGCGACATTAATAGCTTCAGGCTCCTCCCGTGCTCGTTGGGATCTGTTTTTTTGAATCTGCTTCCCCATCCTCCGTCCATCCTTTTTTTGTTTCTTCCCCCTCGCCGTTAGAGAGACTCTGGAGATTATTATGAGCGCTCCACAGCTGTTCGTCCCCGCGCGCACGTTGACCGTTCCCTTGGTTCGGACTTATGAGGTCCGTGGTTTGCAAAGTTTTCGGCGGACTAGAATTGTGTCTTCCTTCCAATTTCTTTGCACGTCTTGGCCCATCCGGTTAACCCGTTTCCTCTTTCCGGAGCGATCTTGACTCTCATCTGTACTCTCTCCTCAGATACCTTTTTTTTTTTCTCTTCCGATGATCGTCCTCGCGAAGTGATGAGGCTTTCCTTTTTGTGAGGCAATCTGGACCGGACGATTAGCCTTTTTTCGGTTATAGACAGTTCCGTTGTCTCGCACCAAGTCTTTCTTACGACGTTCTACGGGCCCGCGTTTTCGTAAGTCTTCAAGAGTCTTCAAGTAGAGCGCGATATTACAGGAGTCGCAAGTCTCTATTATCGCGCTATAGCTTGGCATCGGTACTGCGTTTTTTCTCCGCGCGCCCCCTTTCCTTTTCATCTGTTGGCCCTCTCCAAGAACACGAAAGACTAGTCAAGCCTGATGCGATGGGCCGGCCTGAAGAACGCAAAGGGAAGGCCCTCGGTCGTTCTCGAACCTCTGTAGATGGAATTTTTTTCTTTGGGCTCTGCCTTTACGTCCTTGAGGACTACATTCAATAGTGTGGGACGACTGCAGGTCGTATGGGACCTTACCGCTCAGTCCTCTCACAGCCCTTGGGCTCCGGACTTTTTCACGCTGCGGACTTGTTCCTCTTACCAGGCTTCTCCCTCCACCACGCCAGAAAGTCCGTCGGCAGAGGAGACCTGAATCCTTCCGCGTTCTTTGTTGAGTCCTTTCATGGAGAATTGCCTGAAGACTTCCTACTCTTCTCCCCGGCCATCCTCTCTTCGGCAAGCTTTCCCGTCTTTTTGTCTCACCAGCGGCCTTCCTTTCTTGTGTTATGATTCTTGAGAAGTTCAGGGGACTTTCACAGTTTTCCTTAGTTTTTTCTCTAGGTCGATCACCCCCGCTGAGGACCCGTGACCCCCGTAAGGTCCTGTTCGAGGGTCATGAAACCCCCAACAAAAACAAGAAACCCCATCCCCCCCATGTAAAGCCCCAACATCCACCAGACCACCCCCCCCCCCCCCCCCCCCCCCCCCCCCCCTTCCCATTGCTTGCTCTTCCACTGTCAGTTCCCTCCTGCTTGTTCCCTCTCGCTACGCCGCAAGCTAACATTTCCCTGCACCCTTTTTTCTGTTTGTGACGAAGGAAAAGTTTGACTTTTTTTTTTTTTTCTCTCCGGGGTTGCGTCAGATTCCCCAAGACGCGAGCGTTAAAGTCCCTCCCCTTCTCCAGTTCTTCTTCTTCTTAGAAAGAGGCCCCAGATTCTTCGATAATGCGATCCCTCGATTTCATTACTGAACTCGTCGATCTATAAGAAGGTAAGTGCATTGTCCTCTGAAATTTCTCTTCTGAATCCCCGCTAAGGCTAGTTCTGGCTCCTCCCTGCTTTTCTTCTTTTTTCATCGGCACTCGCGAGCACCAATTGCCCCCTTACCTCCACAGCATTTCAGAGAGGCCCTTTCTCCGAGCCCAACGTCCTTTTAGCCGTTTTTCGTTTTCCGCCTAGGTCTGGCTCAAAAAGATGTCACTCTTTTTTTTTAGACCGGCGAGCGCAGACTGACTTAGTGTATTCTGAGCCCTACAGAGGCCGAGTGCTCACTCATTTTTTGAAGCTGTCCCTGTCTACGGGATCTCCTGTGTTTTTCCTCCGTTTTTCGGACTTTTTTGAGCCGTTTCTTTTGTAGCTCACCCTTACCGCATGCTACATCCATTTGATTGTTTCCAGTCACGCCTTTTGTTTCCACATTGTCCGATTTCCTTTCAACCTCCTCTCTCCCTTTCAGCGGGTTTGGCCCTCCTCATTCTTCTCCGGCCTCCGAGCTGTGGTTGCCGTTCAACTACCGATCCCCTTGAAGAAAAACCGCTTCTCGTTTTCCCGTTCGTCTTCCTGGCTTGGTCCGCCAATGAGGAATTTTGTTCCTGGTAGTAGGGCCATCCCGGCACTACTCCCCTTGATGGGGGCGTCGCTGCTCCCCTGGTGCCTTTTTGAGTTATGCCGCTCTCTTGTCACCTCCTTCCTTTTAGCGTGTTGAGCCGGCTCGACAGGACTGGTGTTTCCTCCCCTTCTTCTTCATAGGAAGTGCAACCGTCCGTATGTTTCGGTATCTGAAGTGATCGTGACCTTAAATCGATGCATTTTACACTCGCGTCCCCTTTCTCTTAGTCTCTTTCTCCTTTCCCCCCCCTTGCAGGCGTCATCCTCGCGGTCTTCTTTTTCGCGATCACAAGGGCTTCCGGCAATAAGTATTTGGGCGGGGAACAACGACGCGGACATCAGGTCCCCCCCACGAGCCCATTCTTTTTTGTTCGGGCCTTGCCGTTCTTTGGTGAG
>Ga0179593_1483502_pt1 | contig 10438 bp, 9 predicted proteins | sample CZODoug2_1_08_16_FD_185931 | JGI IMG/M metagenome (GOLD analysis project Ga0179593, IMG submission 185931) | Vadose zone soil fungal communities from Angelo Coast Range Reserve, California, USA - CZODoug2_1_08_16fungal (PacBio error correction) | ecosystem: Environmental > Terrestrial > Soil >... | reverse complement strand
CCCCGGCACAGGACAGGTTTACCAGTCTCCTGAGATTGTTTGAGGTAACGATTCTACCTATTCCCTGATTCCGCTTTTCGTCAAGTCGTAGTGGGTCTCCGGATTTTTCTTGGTCGGGTGTGAAGGAGATCGTTTTCCAGTTTTCTCCCCTTACTCGTCGAGAAAGGGCCCCTTCTTCATCATTGAACGGCTCGTTAATCTTTGTCTTGTCCCTTTTTATCTAAGGTGCTGTTCGTCCTGGCCTCAGGAAACGTTCCATTTTCTCGTTAGGGTTTAGAGTGCCGTCTGTCCCTGTGCCCCGTTGGGTAATGACTTCTCGGTCGTGTTAGGATTCTCCACTTTTGGGACCGATACTCCCTTCTCGTCACGTCCCGGTGCCCTCTTTAGGGGTAACTCTAGAGCAACGATCTTGCCTCATCTTATTTTAAATTGTTCCAGATTTCTAGCCCTATCTTCCCCCTGCCGAGCTCAATCCAGGTTCAGAAAGGTGTGTTCGGAGTGTGTTTCGGAGGGACCCTTACCACTGGGTTTTTGTTCCCCTCTTGCTTGGTTCGTAGGATTCCGGTTTTGCGCGAACAGGTGAATCTCTCCACTCTTATGCCAACCGTTGCTTCGCTCCAGGAAAGGCTTTCTTACTGGTCCCTCACCGTCCTTCGTGTGACCCTCCTGAAGCGGGTGGTTTTTGACGTGGGAAAGATGTGCTCGACGCCCTCGCCGCGTTTTCACCCTCGCCTTCTCCCTTTAGAACTTCGCCCTTTTTCCACCGCAGAGAAAGATAAGTAGTTTTATGTCGCCACCCCGCTCTCCTCGCTTTGCTTTCCGAAGTTGTTTTTCTCCGTCGATAGACGACCGATCGGTCCTCTCGAGTCCTGTTTCCTCGCGGGCGTTCCCGAAGAAGCCGACCATCATGGCGGCAGAATCGTTCCCCCTTACCTCTGTACCGCTCGAAGATTCAGAGGTCGGCTTCTGTCTTTTCGGTGGAATCGAAATCTTCCCATATTTCATTAAAGGCCCTTGGTTCCACTATCTCTCAACAGACTTTTCCGCTGTATTTCGGAGAGATGACATTTTCCCGGCCTCCGCCCAGAGGATGGCGATTACCTCCTCCCGACCTCGTGTCTTTCCTAGGGGACCTCCGCCCTTTTGGCCCTGGAGTTGCTCCACGGGCTATCTCCTCACTAGCGTCGCTTTGTCGCACCCCCCCCCCCTTGAAACAATCTCTGCATCGCCTCCTACAACTTGCCCCCCCTCCAGGTCGACCCGACCCCAGGTTGCCTTCCTTGGAACTGCCCCGTCCCCTCAGCCTGGGCCGTCATCTTCCTCTCCCGCCCTGGCCTAAGTTCCTTTAGATTGGACCGCTCATATGTACCCTTCACCCCAGTTCAAAGTTGTCTCACAAAGACATTCCTGCGTGATTTCGCTGGGCCTTAGTAGTTTATATCTGCCGTTGACTCCCCCCTCCGTTTCAAATTGAGCGAATGTTTGCCCTTCCGTCGCTGGTCGTTCTCTTTCAACTTTTCTCCTTTCAGTGGAAGATAGTACGCTCTTTCTCCCACACCGTTCTCTGATCCTTATTGCTTTCCCCACAACCTCCCACTTTTTTTTCAGTCTCGGTATTGCCCGGTATGGCCCCTTTCTTATGCCCGCCTTCTCTTCCGACGCGATTAAAATTCCCTCTCTCATTGAGTCTACTGCCCACCAAACTCCCCTCTCGATTGTTTGTTCCCGGTACTTTCCGAGTTTACTTCGACCTTCCTTCGTCCCTCCCCTTGCCGAAGTGATCCCATTGGTGGGTCCATCTTCGCATTTGCTATTATCCCTGCTTTTCGTCTCCCTCTTTTTTAGAGTTTGTTTATATATGTTTTTTTTTTCAACCCTTCTCCCACTTCTGTGAACACCGGTCACTTACCCCACACCACGGCCGTTTATTTTAGTCATACAGGAACCCTTTTTCTCTGATATAGCCCTCTGTTCCCTTTCCTTCTCAGCTCGTCCTCGCTTATGATTTTACAACTTCTTCTTCTGTCCGATTCTTCCTGGTCTCGCCCCCTCTGCCCTATTAATCGCCGTGCTTTTCATCGAATTTACCATGTCTGTTCTGGGAAAATGCTGTGTCACCTCCTGGTCAAGATTTCGTTTTGCGTCTCCTTTTTAGACCCCTGGGGAGCATTCTTGTTCTTTCTTTTTTCCCCCCCCGCTTATGATCTTTGGCTTTTCTTTCAAAAGGTTTGCTTCTCCCCTTCCCCCCCGTCCCAGCGCACTTTTCTTACCTCACCTCTGTTGACGGAGAGGCCGCTCGTCACCCCCACCCGTTAATCCATGTTTTGACCTCCCCCTTTTCCTTCGCCCCTTCCACCAAACCCCTTTTTAATTTAGCCTTTTCTTCCAGTTCAACCCCCAAGGGGTCGTCTTTTCCTACTTCCCCTTTATCCTTGCGCTCATATGGGTCTGCATGTGTCTTTCTCACCTTGAATTTGTTTCTAAAATCTTACCTCGTCGGCTTGTTTTGCCTCCTAGCCTCACACTGGAAGTGTGAATGAGGCCTTGCTGTTTCGAGCGACGGGCCTGGTCGACATTCTCATCATGAAACCGCTCTCTCGGTTCAGGTTTTCATACACATTACGATAAGCCTTTTTTTTCTTTGTTTCCCACCACCTTAGAGATGCGGTTTGGTAGGCGCTTGTTTAGTACAATGTTTGGCCCGTGACCTTTTTTTAGCCCAGTTATTGGCCCCTCCTTTATTTCGCAGGAGAGGCTCTCGTTTTCATTGCACCTCACTCATTGCTAATGGTCCCACCAGGCGGACTTAGTAGTCATTCGTTAAGTAGATGCTGATCACTCGCTTCGTCTTTCATTTTATTTCTTCCCCCGAGCATCTGTCAATCATTGTTCCTTTCTCGTTCCCAGTTACTTGATGGGTTTCTTTTTCCTTTTTGCAATACCAAACATCGCCATTCCCAACCGTTCCCACCAGTCCGCTCTCTTTTGGTGCCTCAATGCTAATCCTTCAAAGACTTATCTTCTCCCCCATCGCGAGCCTTTTCCCCCTGCTTCCATTCATTGACCTGATCGTCAAGGATTATCCAGGCCCGTCTTCTCTTTTTTTCAACTCTCTCCTCCCCCCACTGTTACTCTGGTGTCAATTTGACTTTATTTTTGAGAACCTAGATTTTGTTCCCCCTTAGAGGCATCAACCGTAATTGTCCTTCTTTTTTCTCTTTCTGTATCTTTTTTGTTTTACATCCACTCTTTCCCCGTGCCTTTGAAGGTCTTATGTGGGGATTTCCCCTTCCCTTCTCACTCGTCCTCTCCCCCCACTCCCCTTTCATCTCTCTCTTTCTCTCTTGTTTTGTCTCATGTCACCAGGTCCTTTTTTGGCCGCGGACCTTTGGAGAGTCATTTCATTCCACATTAGACCCCCCCGGAAGCTCGTTTCCGTGGTTTTCCCCTCCCTCCTAAAGCTCCGCTGCTAGGCTTTCCCCCCTTTTTTCTGGGCGCCTGATTACCCGCTCTAACCTTTTTCTCAAAATCCTACTTCAATCCATGGAACCAGAGAAAAATTTTCTTCGCTATTTGTGCATCCCTCATCCTCTCCTCCCTGGCTCTGGCAACCTCAGATCCCCTTTCCGCATCCTATTTAATATGTAATCAGCACACTGGATATGTCTCCCTCTTCCTTTCTTGCGTTTTCTTTGGATCCACCCGAGACCCCGAGCGAACTTGGTTCGGTGGATGGCTGAGTTTTTTCTCATCGAAAAGACGCCACCCCCTCCCTTTCAGCCCTGCATCTATATTGGATTTTTTGAACAGCTTCCTCTTAAAACGAAGTGACCTCTCTCTCAACGCTCCCCTTTTTTTCAACCAAAAACTTCTCCCTCCCAGTTTCCGTTTTGGTCCCCCTGAGTCACTCCGATTTCCTGCAGGAACCTTGATAGTTTTACGTCTGGACCCCCCTCCCTTGACGGTCCCCTTTCCTCAGCCCCCTTTTTAGAACGCTAATACAAGTTACACCCCATTCTCTTTCCCCTCAGAGAATTGCTTTCTCTTCCTTTGGCAACTGCTCTTCCCACAACTCTCCCCTCTTCAACTTGCTGAGAATCGCCCTGTTCTTCCAGTTCTCTCCTGACACAATTCAGAATTAACCCCCGCTTCGTTGGTTCTGGCTCTCCCGCCAGGATTATTTGTCCCCTCTCATCTTCGCAACCCGTTTCATTCGTTCTTTTCGACAGCATTTATAACGCCCCTTTCTTTACGGGTGACCGTCACGTTCTTTCACCAGAGGAAGCAAAGGTCTTGTGCTCTGCGGCCTTTCCGCAATGTGCAATCCCCCTTTTTGTTGGTGGCCCGCGGGAATTCACCCTTTTTTCGTTTCCCCCCCTCTTGTGGAGTTTGTCCCGCTTTTCCTTTTCCCATTCACCTTTTAGTTTGTAAAGCCCCTCCCTGTTCTTCTGTTCGATTTTCTTCGACTCCCCCCGTTTTCTTTGTCAGAAGTCCCGCTAAATAGTTTTTCTCTTTTTTCAGAAGAATTTTTTTCCCATTTTCCTCTCCTTTCCCCTTCACCTGTCTGCTCATTTCTTTATGACACCCTGGCGTCCCGTCCCTCTCCCTGGTTGGAAATTCGATCACTGCCTTTCCCTTTTTTAAGTTGGCGACCGGTTTGACAGTTTTTCATGATTCCTCTGCCAGAAGTTTTTTCCCCCCCCCCCCCCTAATCTTTATCTGCGAGCGAGTGGGGAGAGAGATCTCTCTTCAGGTTCACCCGTTTATTCAATCTTTCCTCTTTTTCATGCGAAACCCACCCCTCTTTTTTTTTTACGATGGATATGTTCCAAGACTGTGCGAATTCTTTCAGGTCAGAAAACAAAACTGTCCAGTGCGCAACACTCAATTTACGGTTTCCTGTACCGCGGTGATCTAGTCCCCTGCCGCCCCGCTTCCCCCACTGCCTCCTGTGAGGAGGATTCGAACTCAATCCTTTCCTTGTTGCCTTCCCGTCGAGTCGAAACCCACCCCTTCCTCATATTTTTTTCTTTCCCTTCTTTCTCATTGAGGTTCTTTCCACCATTTGTATGGAATTCCTCCGTTTAAGGATGGCCTCTTCTGCTCAGCCCGGCCATAGAGAATGTATGTCCCAAACCAGTGGGTGTTGTGGAATTTCTGCACAGGTTTCCCTCTGTGGAATTTGGTTCTCCCTTAGTCGAGTAAAACTTATATCCCCGCCTCACACTTTTTCATCCTCCTCGCCTCGGGATTGCTCTTAAGCCATTCTTTCACCCTTGTGAATATGTGGCTTCTCGCTTTTTTATTCCCCCACTCCTCCCCCCCATCCCCTCATTTTCAAGAGTTTTAGTTTCTGAGTTTTCTCCCCCATACCTTTGATGGGGTTAGGTCAGACCCCGTCCCACTCATTAGCACTCGTGTCTTTCTCTTCTTGTTTTGTCTCTTGATTTTCTCCTTTTTTCTAGTGGTCCTTTTCAAGAAGTCAAGGCCAGGTCCACTTTTAGTTTGAAGTTCAAGTAGGAGAGGAGTTTCTTGCGTCATTTCCTTCTGTTGAGTTTGTCTCAATGACTACGGCTTCATTAGTGCAATTTTTTTTGCTTCGCCCCTTATGAAAGTTCCAAACTGCAAGGTAGGTTACCTACCGCGTCCTCCCCCCGAGTGCGATGTATTAGTCAGCGCTTTGGAGAGGAAACCGTCTCTCCCTCCGTATACGCCGGATTCGTTCGTTCTTTCCCGGTAGAGAATTGATAGAACTACGGGCTTTCGGGCCGATTTTTTTTTGATCGGTCATTACTTCCTTTTTACCCCCGCCTTCCCCCTGAGTCTTCCTTCCTCCACTGAAGTATAGGCCCAGTTGACTCTTCTTCGTTGTTTTTAGTCGTCTTCTTTTTCTTCCGGCTCGGTGTCCGTTATCGGTCCTCTTTCCTATTAGTCGTTTCGATAGGAGCTCTCCTATTCAAGTCTCGTTCGAGTTGCTCTATCCCACTTGCGCCCGCATAGGTATGCGCTGGTTACATCTCTTCCCTTTTAGACGTTTTCGGACACCCAACTGAGTAGATGGCGCGATTTCACCTCTTCCCACGACCGCGCCTTTCCCATGTCGACGTAAACGATCGCTCCCGTAGACCGGGATGCCGACCTTTTTGTCATTTCCCGCAGCCGAACCCCCTTTTTCCGTGTCCTCGACTCTCAGAGACTTTTATTAGACCCTTTCTTCCGACCCGACCATCCTCACCACTTGGCCCCCTTCCCCCCCAACTGTCCCTGGTCCCGCTTCCCATTCTTGAACGAAAACAGTTTCGTCCTTCTGTTCCAGGGGAGTTTTTGGACCCGAAGGGGGACCCTTTCAACGGGATGATCTTTCAGCTTGTGATATGTTCATAAGGCAGCCCGCCCGTTCCTCTAAGCAGATAATCCCTTCCTTCCCAGATGCTGCCCATCAACCGCCCTTCCAAAATCGGGGAGGAACCACTTTCCCACGTCACCCTGACCCCTGCAGTCCCTCTCCGGCTCGTAGACTATTCCCTGAAATGCGACCCCTCCCAGTTAATTGCGAGCCCGCCACATTTCTACCCAGCGGTGCACACTGCCGCCCTTTTTAAACTTCCCTTTTACCAAGACAAGGGTTTAAGGAAACGTTTACCACTTTCACCCTCCTCCGGTTCACGAACGCATTTGATTCCACTTCCCTGAGGCCTCCGCTGCTTTCAGTGTTTCGCTCCCCCCGGGACTCCTCTCCTCGGCCCATATAATTCAAATCCCAGCCGGGAATTGTATTTATTCTTTTCCTTTCCCCCTTTGGGGGGTTGTTGTTGTTTCGAGTATCCTCGAACGGAATTTTGTTTGGTCCCCCTTCTGGCGCTCTTTTTCAAGTTATTGAGAAATCGCATTTCCTTCCCGATACTTGGAGTCTCCTTAGTTTCTCTTAACAAACTGCGTAGGGGTAAATTTCGTTTTTTGAAACTTTTGAGGATTCCTTTTTTGGGGTATACTACCCTTCTAGTTTCGTTGACAGGGTACCCAGTATCGATTGTTTTTTTCCCCCGGAGAAGTTCCCTTTTGTAGTTGTTCCTTGTCGTGGGCGTTGTCGCCCTGGCTCAGGCCAATCAACTCATTTTCTGCCTTCCTAGTCTCAACTTTTCAAATTAGGGGACTCCCCGATGAGGTCTCTTCGGCTTGGCCGTTTTCGGCCTTCCCGGACAAGGAGGATTACCTCTCCGTCGTGACACGTCCGGTTCTTGGAAGGTTTTGGTCCTCCCTCCTCTCACGAATGGCCCTTCCTGGTTGTAAAGGGGACGATTCGCGCGAAGATCTGGACCTACTCTTCCTCCACCGTCCTCCCCATTGTTTGACCCTTAGCTTTTTTCTCCCTGAGGAAGCGGTCCCCTGGTTTTTTTTGGAGTGAAAGAAATATGGGCTATGTTCTTTAGTATGGCTGATGTTCCTCCTTTCAAAGGTTTCTTTTCCTCGCTTTCCTGATTTTGGCCGGTTTCCCAATGCTGTTGCAAGTTTCACCTCCTACGTTACCTCGTCCGCCGGGCCCGGCAGCTATCGTGTTGTGCCACTAAATGGATGATGGTTTCTAGAGCCAAGGTTCCTCTTGTTTCTACGCAATTCGACGCCCGTGTTTTTTTTCGCTACGGAGAAAAGGCCTCCCTGATTGTAAAAGAGACTCCCCCTGAGCTTTGGCCCCTTGGAAGGGCTCCCCTCCAGGGCCGTTGCTTTCTCCGAGTTTCGACTGATCGTCGCGAATCGTTGACGTCTTTGCCGGACACCTCCTGAGACGAGAGAATTCGACTTCTCGTTTTCAGAATACGTCGTTCCCTGTCGACGATCCTGAAACCGAGGCGTTCTCTTTGCCGGCGTTCTTGTGCAGATGTCTGCCCCTTAACCAGCTCAACGATAATCCAGGAAGCAGCCCGAGTTCCACTCTTCTGTGCAAATGGACGCCCGCTGCTTTTTTGTAATAGGTAGCTTCGGTATTCCCGGTTACGCTCGAAACAGTTGACGATACCATAGCCTAGCGGGTGCGGAGTGAGTTCAACGAACTTTCCAAGGTTTCCCCTAGTCGGTTCCCCCTTTCCAGTTCCCGTGATTTTCGAGGAAAAGCCCACACTGACGTCCTGCCCTCCCCTCGGACGACTCTCCCCACGTTCGTCGGTCGTCCCCCTTTTCATTTAAGTTGACACTTTCCCCGACTGGGGCCTCCGGGGCATCGTGGCGTCTCCCCAGGCCCAACCCGGACCTACCAGATTTCGCTGAGTGGAGATCTGTCTTTCCTTAACCCCCCCCCTCTCCCCAAAGGAGGTTAGTTAATCCTCCCCCTGCTCGTCGGATCTCCTTTGTCTATTAGATTCGACGTTCCTACTCCGGTGATCACAATTGTTTTGACTTGCTTCCGAAAGGAACGAGGGCTTCTGTTTTTTTTTTACCCGGGGGCAATTTAGATCAGTTGTCAATCTCTCCTGAGCTTAGGTCTTAACACCCTTCCTTCCTTATACCCCCCTATGTCTGACTTCCAACCAATTTGCCCCCCCTTTTTTCCCCCCCCCCCCCCCCGTTAATCGGGGTCTTGATTTGTCCCTCCGAGGATGGCCTTCGTGGATGATTTTTCCCCTTGTACTTACTCGAATGCGCCTCCTGTTCCCCAAACGCCCCAAGAGATAGGGTTCCGGTAGATTCCGAGATCCCTCCCCTTCAAAACGCTTTTTCTTGCCTTCTCCTCCTCGTTTCCCGGGCGATGAACTTGGGGTGACTCGTTCGGCAGGTGCTATCTCCGTTTCGGTGTCACACGTTTTTCCCCTAGGTGAGTTCCCCCTTTCCCCTGTTTTTCCTCCTGGCTTCGAAAGGTTGGCACCCCTCTCCACCCTGTCTTTTTCCTACCCCCCCCCCTGGTTGATGTTTTCATACGTTACCCCTTTCTTTTTATTCATTCCTCTTGTTCTCACCTACCTTCCCTTTCGCAAAAATAGCCAGTCCTTGATCGGCCTCCCCGCCTTTCCAAAACTGCTTCGTTTGCGCTTATCCTTCCCTTTGCACCATCTTGACTATTGAATCTTCCCTTTTTCGGTGCCGATTTATCACCATGCGAGTCTTCTTTAATCCTTCTGTTGTCATATTGCCGCTACGTCCCTCTTAAGTCTCGACCCCCCCCTTGTTGGGACGCTCCCCTTTTTTTTTCTTTTTTGGAAAACCCCTCCTCTCTTCTCTCGTTTTTTCTTCAATACGGTTTATATCTCTAGAATCGTCAGTTACGACCGCCTTTTTCTTTTTCCCAAATTGGGTTTGAGTTCCCCTCTGTAACCCCCTGACTCTCGTTTTCCTTCAACATTGACTTCCCCCCCTTTAACACAACCAACAAATAATTGTCACCCAGTTGGCGGAATCTCCCGCAAACACAACCTTGCCTGCGTCTTTCTTTTCCTCACTGAAATTTAGTCTTCGCCCCCTTCTTTTCCCGGAACTGTGCTTTCCCTCTCCATGCAGAAAGGTTGAGTCAAACTGATTTACAATTCCCTTCTTCTTAATTCTGGCGGGTCTCTCCCTCCCTTCCCCGGAGGTTTAAGGCGTTTTCCTTTTCTAGAGAGGGCCCATAACCCTGTCGCTTGCCATCGCGATCAACGTAAAAGCTCCTCTTGGTCTCCTTTCCCGATTCCCCTTTCCATGCCTCTTTTCTCGGGGTTGCCGACCTTAATGATATACGGTAGGGCAGGGTTCTGCGTCCCTTTTTCCTCTTTTTTTCGCCGATTCCGCGTTCTTTCAGTTCCATTCTATCTTTTCGTCCTGCGTCTCAGCTTGAACTGTTGTAACACCTGGACTGAGAGACCTTTGGTCAAAGCGATGAGTCGGACCAAGAGATCGTCAGCACTGTTTTTTCTCTTTCCTGTGCAATCCTCTTTCATTGAGAGTGTCCTTCCCTGATTGTTAGTGTCTTTTTTCCCTCCAATTTTCCAAACCATCAGACCCATTTCACCCCCCCTGGAAAACCCAGTCGTATTGTAGGCTTCTCATGATTTTTCCCCCTTTTTTTTTGAAAGGAAGTTTATCCTATCGCCTTTTTGAATGTTTTTTATTTTTTTTTTTTTTTTTTTTTTTTTTTTTTTTTTTTTTTTTTTTTTTTTTTTTTTTTTTTTCTTTTTTCTTTTTTTTTTTTTTTTTTCTTTTCCCCTTACCTTGATCGTATCTTATTCCCTCTAAGGGAGTATCTTTAGGTCTTTCCTTCTTTCCCTGATACCAAAGGTTTTTCTTTTTTGAGTCTTTTCCAGTAGTATTTTGAATTCGCGTGGGTCCCCTTATCTTCTTCCCAGTATGAGGTCATTTTAAAGTGTTATCTCTGCTTTGTTTTCCCATTAAATCTTTTTATGGGAAGTCTGGAATGGGACACTGAACCCATGTACACGCAAAAGTTTTCGTCCCTTCCCCCCCCCCCAAGACCGCC
>Ga0179593_1481583_pt1 | contig 10438 bp, 3 predicted proteins | sample CZODoug2_1_08_16_FD_185931 | JGI IMG/M metagenome (GOLD analysis project Ga0179593, IMG submission 185931) | Vadose zone soil fungal communities from Angelo Coast Range Reserve, California, USA - CZODoug2_1_08_16fungal (PacBio error correction) | ecosystem: Environmental > Terrestrial > Soil >... | reverse complement strand
GGTGGTTCCCTTTCTCCCGGTCCATGTCTAACTCGAGTTTTTTTCCCTTCGCGATCGCTTTCTCTTTTTTTCCAAGAGTAGCTGGGCTCGCCGTTTTTTCCTTCTTTGAGCGTCTCTTTCTTTTGCGGGTTCCTCATGTTTGTGCCAGTTTTTTAGCAAGGCGTTATATCTTTTTGTCTTTTTCCCGCTTTTCCCTTCGAAAGTTAGAAAGCCCAGGTCCCTTTTTTGTCATGCTAGTTCGGTTTGAGTCGGTCAAGTCCGTTTTGCCGCACCTTCGGCTTTTCCCTTTTCAAAAGACCTTCCCTTCGGGATTCAACCTTCTTGGAATTCGCTGCTTTTGAAACCGTCTCCCTCTCCGTTAGATATTTTTGCCGGTTAGTGTCTCTTCAGGGAGGTCATGCCTTGGAAGATCTTGGGAGGTGTTGCGCCCTGGGTCGTGAATCCTTGTCCGACGACGGACCTTCCCCCCTTCGCCCGCAACAAGACCGCCTCTTGATTGCGCTCTCGCCTTGGATCCTTGATAATGGACCTCTTCCGTGCAGCCTCAAGTTTTTTTTTGCCACACGGTAGCCACCTGGCCACTTTGTTCCTCTCTATCTTATTGGTCCTTGCCGTTAGTTTTAACGTAACCCTTCTATTCTTAACGCTTCCCAAAACAGGGCGAGGGTCGGAGATCCTCCTCCGTCTATTTCGAGACGGCGTGAAATTTTTTCATTACAGGCGTTCTTTTCGTCACTTCTCCTGCTCTCGCATTTAAGCCCTCTGTTATTCATAGTCTCCCTTGATATTGCCGAGGTTTCTGTCGACTTTTATAACACGCTCCTTGCCTGCTAATAGCTGGTTACTTTTTTTTCTAGACCAGTCCTATCTCAGGTCTTCGAATTTGAATGGTTTTTACTCTATTTTACGCAGTCTTTTTCGTCTTGGTTTCGCGATTGATTTTCTTTTTACACATACCATCACTCTGTAGTTTAGACGGATCCAAGTTTCGTTGTAGTATTCTTAAGTTGCTAGCTACCCATGTGTTTCCCCTTTCTTCACCGTACGAATTCAGAGTCCCTGGTCCGTTATGATTGGTCCCCATTAGGGGTTTCCTTTTCCCGTAAATGGAGGACTGATTTGATATTTAGTGCCATCCCCTCTTTTCTTCAAGTGGTTTTGAACCGTCCCTTTTCGTTTAGCGGCGATCCCCTTTCGGTTGCTCCTGCTTTTTTGATAAGGGTACCGCTGCGTACTTCCCACTTCCTGTCAAGAGGGCCATCTCTACTGGTGAAAAACCGTTTTCCCTTCCCTGTGATTTCCTACCTTCTTACCTTCGATCGACGGACCTGCTATTTCAAGGGACTTTCGATCTTCGACCCTTTCTTTTCTCCTCGAGACGATGATTGTTGTTTTTGCGCTGCTGTTTTTTTTTTTGAAGTTATGGTTTCTCCCTCTATTCTGCGTCGCAGATCGTACGTGGATTTTGTTTTAATTAGTTGCTGTTCGTCGTAATGACGTGTTTTTTCCGGTGGAGGCTGCGTCCCCTCGGCCTTTTGCTATAGAGGTCTTAACTTTTTTCTCATCCGCGTCCCCTAGAGTCTCGTGAACGGTGTTTCCTTTTTTTTTTCAGTCTCCGGTTTCTCCAGTTGTGATAAACCCTTCTCCCTCCCCCCACAACCAGAGATCCAAGCCGTCTTTTTCACGATCTCGTCTTTTTTTCGACCTTTTTTAATCCCCATCCCCTGGCATTTCTGGTCTTTGTTTCCTGGTTCCTTCCCCCGTTTCATGCAGTGAAATGAGCGCTCCCCTTTCCTTTCGATGCGAGGGCTTCTTCCTGCAAGACTTTCGTTTCCGAGTTCCATCGCTACGGCAGATCATTTACGGTCGGATTCGTTTCCCGATTTCTTCGAAAGAGTTATTTCCCCCCTTCGACCAACTTTTTCTAGATCGTTTTTCTCTTTTTGGGGTTCTCCCTTTCTTTGGTTTTATAAGCGATTTCTGGGTCCCCCGGCGAAGGGACTTACGCTTTTCGGTTTTTCTCCTCGGTCGCGTTGGCGTTGAGCGCACCTTTGGTCTCTTTTGCGCCACGCTTGGCTATTCGTTTCTTGATTCTCGCTCCCCCGTAAAACTGTGCTTTCTAAGAGAAATTTTCGGCTGATCTCTAGCGCTCTGTTTCACGTATTGGGACGTGAAGCCCGCCCACCTTTTAGAACGTCGTTGGTGGCTTACGCGTGCGACTCGTTCCCTTTTCGTTTGGACGATTGTTTGTTTGAAGCCAACTCTTTCCTCGGTTGTGATTTTCCCTTTCTTTTCTTTGAGACCCTTTCCCCAGGGATTAATGTTTTCGAGACGGTGGCCGATCTTTGATTACGTCCTCTCGATAGTCGGTTTATTTTCTTCTGTCGTTCCCCCATGAGACCCCTTTTCTCTTATTTACCCACAGGCCTGACGTCTCTTTTTCTTTTAGCCCGTTTTTGTCCGGCAGGAAAACTTCCTGCCCTGAAGCCGCCTTTGTCCACTCTTTCGCTTTTTTTTTTCTCCCTTTCCGCGTGATAGACCGTATCGCAAAACCCGTCTCATTGCCGCCGACGTATTTCTATCCACCTCGAGATTCCGTCAAATTCCATTTCTATAGGTATCTTTCCCCCTTTTCTTTCTTTGGCACGGTCCTCTTTTTTTGCAAGGTCCCCATGAATCCCTTCGTTTGACGGAGAAGACGCCCGTGTCGTTTTCACGCAGACTTTGGTTCCTGTCTTTCTGCCAACCATGGGAATCCTCCCTTTTCAGAGACGCTTAGCTGTATCGGCACGCTTTTCCCTCTCTTGCAGCCGCGCGCCAGGCTAGCGTTTTGAGAGCGGTCAATACGCCACTCTTTCCCTTCTTTTCGTGCGTGTCCGTGGATTTGTCGTCGCTCCTTAATTCAAGCTTGCATTCTCTGTGCTTTTTTGTCCTCCTATGCGACGTTGAATTAGCAACTGAGTGATTTTAGATTTTTTTCTCTTCGCGCTCCCAGAGACTCATTGCATTTTCCGACCCCCCCAGGCCGAGTCACTCCTTCCACGTAGTTTTTTTTGTTCACCCTTGCGCCCATCCAACACCGGTCTATCCCGTTGACGACTCCTCTTCAGGGCGAGACACTTAACCTCTTCGGATCCCTTCCCTTCCCGATCTTTTTTTTTCTGACTCCGTCTACTGTTCAGGAGCGAGCCACGAGAAGGAAGGCTTTTGGTCCCTCCTTTTTCTCCGGACTTTGTTTGCCGATCCTGAGTCGGCCCTCCCCCTCTCCTTTTGTCGTGCGTCCTTTTAGGGAATTTTCTTTAGTTTACAAGTCCAGCTCTATATCAGCGAGTCCCGATTTCCTTCAGACGTGTCAGTTTTTTCCTGCCGCCCATCCTTTTTCTCTTTTCGAAGTTGATTTGTAGTCACGATGGGGCTCTTTGTTACTTCGTCGGAGCTTTTTTTCTCTTGTGAGGAGGTGCGGCGCCGTTTGTTCTCCGGGACGGCGGGTTTTTTTTTCTTAAATCGCAGTCTTCTCCCAATATCTCCGTCCCTCTACATGCTCCCTTTGATCACTTCTTTTGACTTCACATTTGATTTTTACCCCCTTTTTTTTTTTCAATACATCTCAGTTAGGAGCCAGTTGTTTTGTTTCCGTCTGAGAGTTAAGTTGAACTCGCCTTTCTTTTTGCACAGCCGTTTTTTGTTTTAAGCATAAATCTCCCTCTGTTTGATAAGAGCCGATCTAGATCGGGAGATTGCTTTCGCGGGCTGGAGAGGACTAAGAGTCCTGGCGCGCCCTCTTTTTTAGGCCTGGAGCCCTTGTCCTTTTAGCAGATCAACCCCTAGACAGAGCGAGATCCCTGTCTCAGTTTTCTCTCGAATAGTTCCGACCTTTTGACCTCGAGACCCTCCTATGGGGGGGGGGTTGGGTTTTTTTACTCCCCCAGCAATTCTCCCTCTGCTCGCGACGAGAACCTTACACTGAGACGCCCACAGCCTTCTTATTCTTCTTCCGGTGGCCAGAGAGGACGCTAGGCCCTGTTCCATTTCGCGGCGGCACTCCCCACTCAGCGCCGTCCCGCTCTCTCCTTACAGATAAGGCCCTTTCCCAAGCACCAATGGTCAGCTTCCTTTCTCGTTTACGAAGAACCGAATTTTTCCCCCGCAAGAGAATTGCGCCCGAAAGCGGTTTTTCCCCGATAAGTTACTCCCTCTCGATCAGTGATACTGCGGCAGAACCCCCATCTTCAACAGGTAGGTTCGCTTTTCGTGCTTTGGGTTTTTTTTTTGGTGGTTTGCACGGTCCGATTCTGTGGATTTGACCCGCACTTCCAAACCGTCCCTCAAGGGGTTGCCGGCCCTTTTGATAGAGTTTGTCACTCCCCCTCTGTTTTCTTGTAAAACCCTTCTCTTGGGAATTATGCCTACTTTGACAAAAGTCGGGTTTTCGTCTAGACAACTCTGTCCCAGTAAAAGAGTTAGTTCGGATCCTTTACGGATGCGTAAGGAGACGTGCGGTGGAGCATACCCTTCCCCCCACCTTCCCACCTTCCGAGTGGCGCGACTCTCGTTTTTCTACGAATACTTCTCGACGACCCCTCTCCTTCCCCTGGTTTCTCGTCCCCCCCGTTTCGAGTTGAGCGCTTAGCTAAACCTTTATATTCTCCGCTCTTTTAAGTTTTTCGTCTCATCGATGAAAGCTTGGTTGCGTTGGCGTTTTCCCCTCAGAAGCGAACGCGATCTTCTTTTGACTGTGTATAAAATCCTTCCCCCACTCACCCCTGCCCCTCTCCCCCCCTCCCTGTAGTGTAAGGATGCGCGTTATTTTTTTGAGACCTCTCGTCGTCTCGGTCCTTGACCGTATTTGGCGCAAGACGGATGAACCCATGAGAGTCCGCCTTGTCCCGATCTCCAGTGATTTCGTGTTTGGCGGCACATCTTTTTCTGACCCCTCCTGTTGTGTTTACCCCCTCCTTTTCCCCCCACTTTTATTCGATCCAACGCCCCGCTCAGAGTTCCTCCGTTCCTCTTGAGGGCTGTAGTGGCGTTGTCCCAGAATGTCCACTTTTTTTGACCTCCCTCCAACCCACCACCTGGCCATTTGACCCTAGCACTTTCTGGGAAGAGATTTCATTTTCTTACTGAGTAATTATAGCGGACAGGAAAGACGCTTTTTCCTCCCAGTCGATGTTTCGGTACCCCTCTTTAATGACTTTTTCTCTCCTTTTTGCTGTTGCATCTTGTTTCTTTATTAAGTTCACTCACCTTTTCATGGGTAGACCGTATCTGGCACCACTTCGAACTGGCTTTTTCTCAGCTTCTTGTAGTCTCCGTTAGCCTCGTTTTCGTACCCTGACGCCCTACTAGGACGATCCCCTTGGGCTTTGGCCCCTATTTATTTCTGAGAGAAGACGGTTTTGAGAGCTCCTTTAGTCTTTTTACTAAGGTTGGATTGTCTTTTGCTTTCTTCTTGCGCTGGTCACAAGCGCGCTCTTATGAGTTGCCTTCTTTTTCTCTTTCGTTATCGAGGAGAAGAAGGCTTGCTCCTTTTCATAGATTCGAAGTAGTGCTGTTCTTTCTGTCCTTAAGCAGACAGTTCTGCCTTTTCTTCGACCCTGCTTCTCTTTCTTTTCTGAGTTTCTAAGAATATTTAGCGGTCTCAGTACGTTGCGTCGATCTCCCCTCAGGCGAAACTGTACCTTTTGTACTTGTTTGAGCACATATTTAAGATGTTCCCGTACCCTCTTTTTTCACGCCCTACTTTTATTGTTGAGCCTCGGATTTAAGACTTCTATGTTTTGGAGTTAGCCTAGATTTGGCGGTTTTGGCGACTTCTTCAAAAGTTTTCCCCTTCTCCACGAGAGAGGCTAAGCTCGCTTAGGTAATATACTTTTTCCCCCTACGTCTATGCCTCACTGGTTTTTCAACTTTCCAACTTGAGTCCCTTCGCAGAAGCTTTTTCTAAATTATGTTACTGCCGTTTATTTCACACTTCCCGACACTTCCCCCTCTCTAGGAGAGTTCGTTCAATTTGATTGGAGAGGGTTCGTCAGCGAAGAGGCTCCTTTTTTTTTTAGTGATTTCAGCCTCTCTTTTGAGACGGTATTTTCAAATCCCTCTGCATCATTTTGATTCATTCTCTGCGAGAATCTGAAGCTCCGTAGTCTCCCTATTCTTCTTACCTTTTTTGTTCTGGGCGAACGCTGTTTTTTTTTCGTCCTAGGTTCGCTTTTTTAGGTTTTTCTCCTCGATGCCTCTGGGTTTTGGGTTTCGAGATCCTGGGCATAACAATCCCGTTCTCTTTCTCGCGTTAAAGGAGGGCAACTGTCTCTTGGATAGGTCTGTTTTCCTTTTCTTGACCGTGACGTCTACTAATGTTCCATCGTGACGCCCTCTACCGGATTGTGCGTCTTTCTTCTGCCCATCCTCCAACCTCCCGGGCGATGTTTTTTTGACCCCTTTCTTGCTTCTCTCTACGCAGTTAAGTGGCAGAACCGCCTGCTCCCTTTTTAGCCACGACACGGTTTCGTCGCCCTTTGCTAATTATCGTGCTTCTTTCTTCCGGTCCAGGCTCTTTTTTCTCTCGAGACAGTGTGTCTCGTTTTTTTGCCCCAGCCCCTTTTTCTGGGATCTTCTTCTGTTTTCTTGTCATGCTTACCAGGATTAGCGCGTCTCTTTTTGATGGCACTCTCCCCGGTGAACGATGGCATAATTAGCCCCGTGTGCCCCAGCCGACCGGTTTTCGCGTGCCTTCCATGCTGGCCGTGTCCTGGCCATTCCCTTTTTTTGTGCCGTGCATTTCTTCCTCCCTACGTATGGTCCCATGCTGTCGAGTCCGAGTTTGTCATCTCGGACACGGTTTTTCCCGTTGGGTCGAACTAGATCGAGGTGCCTCGCTTTGTCGCCGATTCCCCTTTCCGCTATCGTTTTCCTGCTTTCCCTCTGTTCTCTTGGACGTAACCCGTGACATTAAGTCTTTATCACCGAAGTCGTTATCCGATCAACCGCCTCCCGTTTCCCCTCCGGAGATAACTTACTTATAGTGCTGGGTGTCAGGACGTTACAGGTCTAGCCGATTTCTTTTTTTTTTCTTCGCCTGCGCGGGTCTCCCGCGTTTAGGCACAGAGCTCTGACTTCTCCTCTTCTCTCCGACGTGGGAAAGGTTTTCTTTTCTTTTTAAAGCTTTGACCAGATTTATTTTTCTCGATTACAGCCCAACCGAGCCGATCTTTTTCCCCCCTCTCGTCGTTCCGTTTTTTTTCCAATCATTTTTTTTTCTTCTCCTGGGCTCAAACCGATCTGGGGGCGCCGATCGCTTTCGGGATCACGAAGAAAATTGCGCCTGAGCGTTTGTTTCTCTTTGCTGAGAGCAAGAGCCAGTCCTCCCTGTGGCGTTTTCTTCCTTTTTTTCGAGGCCCTTCCCTCCTTCCGTTTCTCTCTCTCTATGATCTCCTCGTCGATTCCTTGGCGTTTTGTCAATCTCGCGCCGTGCTATGATACCTTGATCTCAACTTTACCCCTGACTCATAGGGTGGTGATCTCTCTCTTTTTTCTTGGAGGCGCGATTTTCTCTCCAGCCTTGCTCTTGTTTCAGTGGAGCAGTTCCTTCTTCCAGGTGGCACACGAGTACTTTTCTTTTTTACCTGATTTTAGCTAAGGCCTTTAGCAGTCACGCGTGGTTGTCGATTTGACTCTGCTCTTTCCCGTTCCTTCTTCCAGTTATGCCCCTCAGTCGCCCGTTTTTCACAGCCTTGTTTTTTTTCCTCACGCTCAAGAACGAGAGGTCGTCCCAGGACCGGCCAGCCCTTTGACCTGCGCTTAGCCTCCCACCCAAATACTTTTAGCGTGTCCTCTGACGACTTCTTTTCGTGGTCCCCCCTCCCTCTCCTCCCCGCATCTCGGTATCGCCTGCCTTTCGTTGAAGAGAATATTTTTTTGGCAGCCCCTGAAAGATCCTTTCCTTATTTCCTCGTGAGGGACACCGGTTCACGTGCGTCATTCCTTTTTCTTTCCTTTATGGCGTTGATCTTACTCTTGATTCCGACGCTACTTTTTCCCTCTGTCTAGATTCACCGTGACCGCAGCCTGAGACGTCAGAAGTTCTCGCCTTCTCACCGGTTCTTTCAAGTCGAGTGCCCCCCTCCTCTTTTTGCTTCTCGCGGAGACTCCCCTCTAAATTGTTTTTTGGGTGTGTCCGCTTTTCCCCCCCTTTTCTTCGCTTAGCGCCTCGCGAACGTCAAGACTGCCGTGGTCTCTTCTCTTTCATGATGCGCCGAGACCTCCTTATAGTGTTCTGAATGCCTAGGATTACGAGATGTTTTGCTGCAGCACCGCTTGAAGTCGAGAAGACCCTTTACTTTCCCTTCGCTTTTCCTTTCCTCTGACGGTCGTGCGCTTCCAGCCTCTGATTGACTTTTCAGGGGACTTCCGACGTGCCCCCAGTCTGCGACTCCCCTTGTAGTCACGGATTCTTTACCTTTGATTACCGTAGACCGTACTGCTCCTCTCGCCCAAGGCCAGATCTCTTTCGGTTTCCCTGCGCTTTACTCGCCCCTTGAGCCCTCCAGTTGTTTTTGAGTTTCCTCGCCCGCCTGCCATGTTTGTTCTTCTGACGAGTTTTTTTTTACTAACTTCCTCGCCCCCTACTCCTGAATTTTTTGTTCGGAGCGTGGGCAGGACAGTGGGCTTTTTGACGCACTCCTTGTTCGCTTTTCTTGAATGTCCTTTTTTTTCCCGAGGTCTCCTCTTCTCTTTGCTTCGTTTGCAGGTTTGCGTCTTCGTTGGTCTTTCCCCTCGTGTGAAGGCGCTTCCCCCTGGCCCGGCCCCTTTTTTTTTTTCTGACCCCCCCCCCCTCTCGCGGACTTCTCCTGACCGGAGATAACGTTTCCCCCTTTAACGTACACTCTGTTTTACACGGTTCTTCGGAGTTACCCTTTTCCAGCTTGGAGCCATGTGTTTTTTTTTTTAGCGCGTATTTTCCTTCTCCACCCAGTGCTTGCCCTCCTTTTTTCAGATTGAATTTACTTTTTTGAGCTCCCGTTTTCCCTCCGAAGGGACTTCGTGATATGTTTTTTTAGCGGATGCGGCTGGCTCCCACTCACCTGGGTCCCCTCGACTTTTAACCGATGCGTTTGACCGGTTCCGTTTCCCTCCTTCCTTTCCTCACGACCTCGAGGTATCCAAGCGAGGGCGCACGGCCAAGAGGTTTTTCCAAAGCGACCTCTACCCTCCGGCCTTCCTGACCAAGCCCACTTCTACCTAAGCGATGTTTTTTTTTCAGCCTCATTTTTTTTCTAACAGCCCCGGCCCAGACGGCCACCCACCCAAAGTTTTCCTCGTTCGTGCCGGTTTATGCACCCGTCTCTTTCTCCCCCCCCCCTCCCCTAGGACGGGATCAGTGCGCCACTTTTTTTTTCACAAGCGCCCTGCCGCCAATCGCTTTTAAGGTTCAGCCATTTTCTCCCAATGACTAGGCGACTTCGTTTTCAAGAAGACCCTCCTTTACGCCAATCGACTGGGGTCCGCCCCCTTGGTATTTCCTTTTCCTAACGCCGTTTTACCCTTTCAGAGGTTCTGCGTTGCACCCCTAACCTACGGAATTGGGTCTTTATTTTTTTGGGGGGGTTTTTGGAGAGTCGGTTTGCTTCCCCCCCTAGAGACCGTTGAGTTAAACGGTCTACACCTCTTCTGGAGTTCTTGCCTGCCTCTCTTTTGCTGGTTCTTTTCCTTCTCTGCGGTGGTTCCCCCCGGTAGTACGTTTTTTTTACGATGCCCTTGGTTCCTCGTCTTTTGATCGCACCCGAAAATCCACGTTGCCGTGAGCTCGTTCGACGTTTTGACTTTGCAATTTTGAGCCTTTAACCTTCCATCCCTAGCTATCTCCTCCTTACCTCTTTTTTCATACTTTACCTAGACTTTTCCTCTTCTCTTCGGAGTCACCGCTTTTATTACAACTGCTCCTTATTATCTTTTCTCTCCCTCTTTTTTTGTTTGCTACGCGAGGTGCTTCTTTGTAGAATTTAATCTGCCTCGGCTTTCCTAGACAGTGGGGACGGAGGAACACCATTGTTGAATCGGTTTTTTTTTCTATCGTTTTTCGTACTGGCTTTTTTCATTTCTTTTCGCCCTTTTTCCTCTGAGTCATCGGTGTTTTTCCTAGTGATGTTGGTTTTTTTTTTTTCCTTTTCTCCAGCACGCGAAAGCATGTTCCTTTTCAACTCCCTCACCCGGTTTCACCACCCCTCCATTTAAACTTTCCCTAGCACAGAGGCACACCGTTTTTTCTTGTTGTAGATTTTGTTAACCCAACCTCGGTTCCATCGTGTCTTAACCGCACTACCCCCCCCCCCCCCAAAGCGAAAAGTTGCCCCCCTTTTTGGTTGTGCCAGATCTTCACCCTTCTCGTAGTAATTGTCGTTCTCTTCCCGTCTTTTGTTTCAACCAGTCGTCTTTCTTT
>Ga0179593_1475611_pt1 | contig 10438 bp, 13 predicted proteins | sample CZODoug2_1_08_16_FD_185931 | JGI IMG/M metagenome (GOLD analysis project Ga0179593, IMG submission 185931) | Vadose zone soil fungal communities from Angelo Coast Range Reserve, California, USA - CZODoug2_1_08_16fungal (PacBio error correction) | ecosystem: Environmental > Terrestrial > Soil >... | reverse complement strand
GCCTTTTTTCTCTCTGGATTGCATGCCTTTTACCTGTAATCCCTGGCGGATTTCCTGGTGCTTCTCCCTTCCTCTTTCTCTTGTGGAGTTAGTCCTTAGCACAAGCACCACTGGTGTTGATTCCCTCAATTGGATCCACTTTAGACTGCCCTTTTACCCCCTTTTTTGTGTTTTTCTTTGACTCAAATTCTATCTGGTGGCGTGGCCTGAACCGTCATTCGGCTTGCGGTGTTTTTCTAGGTATTTTTCATTCTTAGTGTCTACGTCACTTCCCTAGCGTTGGCGGTTATCTAATCACTGCTTTTCCTTATCCTTTGTGGTTGGCCGCTTCTGCGGTGTCGTGGATTCCATCTGGTAAGGCTCGGAAAGCAGTGCCACGCCCCCTGCCTTTTTTGAAGATTTAAGTGTAGAGGTTTCTACAAGATGAAATAGGCGTCGTACACATTTGGGATGATCTCCTCTCGCTTCGTTCCTGCTTCCTCTCTGCTCTGCGTTTAATTTTTCCTTGTAAATTGTTTTTCTCTCTCGCTTCCCCATCTTCCCCTTTTCTATCCGGAGGGCAAGATCTTTCTTACGTGTAAGTGATCTTTCTGCAGGAGCTTCCGCCCTTTGATCGCCGTTCGACCGCGCACTTATATGGCGAAGCCCTTTCGTGTTGTGTATCATTGTCTGAACCGCATTTCTGCCGCTGAACTCTATTTTTTTTCTCGCAGCTAGGCTTGGGTTTTGCCTGTGATAGCCCCTTTTGATCGGTGATAGACCTTCCCACCCTTCGTCGTGACTGACGGCTGAGACGATGAGAGGTCGTGCCCGTTGGGTACGCCTTTTTAAAAAGGATTCCCTGCATTCATTTCTTTTTTTCAAGAAATTGTTTGCTCCCTCTGTTTCCGCAGAGCTTTTTCTATTGATGATGTTGTGGTGACACCTCCTTTTCCCGTTTTGAGGACTGCCGCGCTTGTTGCTCGGTAGTGGACATTGTTAGCAGACCGTCGCTGTGCGGCGGCTCTCTTTCCTGTGGTTTCTCGGCGTCGCTGCCGAATACTTCCGTATTTGTGGATCGGGGGTGTGTTCTCTATTTTTTGCTGATATTTGCTCCAGTCGTCCTGATTAGGCTTACTGTTGTCCTTTCGCGGCTTTCGTCCCGGAGGAAGGGGAGCCACCTCGCTCTTTTCTATGGGTTGCTGAGGTTTTCTTCCTTGGGGTTTCGACCAGGATGGCCTTTCCCCGAGGGAGAAGCTCCTTTGGTTTACCCTTTTGGGCGACAAATGAGATTGGTTTTTTTCTTTCCTTGGTTCCCTTCTGCCAGGCGTTTTCTTTTTGAGCAGTTTTTGTAACGGCGACCTTAAGTAGTCAAAGTTCTTCGGCATCTTTGTCCCAGGGTCTTTGGCCATTTAACCCATTATGCAGCAGCTTTTTTTTTATGCAACGAGCCACCCCCCCATCAACGGAGTTCGGCTTCATTTTTTTTCGTCCCCTCTCAGGCATTTCCGCTCCGTGTGAGTGCATCGTCGTAAGCGCAGAAGATTTACGTCATTCGGTCCAGTGCGTGCCAGATGCGTTCTCCCCGTGCCCCGTCCCTCATGCGTTTTTGTTGTACTCGCGATGGCACGCGCTTTCGATTTTTCGGTCCTTTCCCTTGGTATGTGACATGGTCGTTTTCCCCGTCCTGTCCCTTGCTCGGCTGTTTTTCCGCATATTTTTCCAATGGCGCGCGACGTGCACGATTCTACCCTCGGGGCGCATTACACTTCACCACCTTAGCGTCTAGCGCCCCTGACTTTTGAGCTTTCACTCTCCTCCCGGAAGCCAGAATCCTTGTTTTACTCTTCTAGAACCTTCAGGGAATGATTTCGGTTTGGGAGGACCTCTTGTTCCGATCAGGTGCTGGCCTGTTTCGCATTTCGTCTACAACCTCCACGCAATTCCAGAGTAATGGGAACTCTGGTATTTTCGCGGTAACTGATTACGGACCTCGAAACGTTCTGATATTAATAGTTCCGTGACGTCGACTCCCCCTCTTGCCCATTGTGCCCTACTCCCCCCCTATATATCTTCCCATCCGTTGTTTTTTTGAGACGTGGGCATGGTTTCCGTTGGAGTCGGCGACCCCACCGTTTGAAAGATCTGCTCCGGGGACGGCGGTTGACTCGCTTCCCCGGGACTGCAAGGTAAAGAGCATTTCCCCTTTGTCATTCTTGTCGTGATCTGTTTGTAGTATCCTTTTCTAATTTTTTTTCTCAATGATATTGGTTGCGTCCGCCCCAGGCTCCGTCAAGCCGGTCGGGTCTCGAGTAGGCATCGTTTTCGCTTCCTTGTCTTTGCCTCAGTCTCCTTTACATTGCATTGCTGAGTGCTTTTCATGCCACGCGTACGAGGTAATCTAGTCGCTTTTAGATCCGCTTTAACGTTTGCAAACTCCGTCCCCTTCGGCCCCTGCCGGTGCGCGCCTGCGTCCATGAAGTATTTGCAGGACTACCCCCCCCCATGGAGCGACGGAGTGCAAGGTCTAGCAGTTGTCCTAGATCTCGGGTCACGTAACGCACCCCTCCCTTCTGTACTGCCATTTTCCCAGCATCTTTGTCTCTGCGCTGGTCCCCTAGCCTTCTTCGTCCGGGCAGCTTTCTGTTCGCGTTTCGACGCTGAGGGGTGAGTCTCTGGTCCGTCCGCAGCATTAGATTGGGCAGTTTTTTCCTCCGGCAGATTTGCTGGTCCTTCGTTTGAGCCTCCGCTTTCCTGAAGAATTGGCGTCTTTGTCTTTTCCTCCCCAATTTTTGTCCAATTCGTTTCTGCCGTCGTGAATTTCCCCCCCTCGCAAACGCTCAGTGAGTTCTTTTCCCCCTCGGAACCCTGGAGACTGTCACTTTCCGTTCTCCGCCGCAAAAATCAGTTTCCTTAAGTCGCGCATTTTTTCCTTTCAATCATTTCCCGTGTTTCCCCTTGGTTCAAGAAACCCGGTACCGGGATGACTCTCCTTCTTTTTTCCCCAGTACGGCTCCCCGCTGCGGAATGGCGGAGCAGAGCCTTGATCCAGCAAGAGAGAAAACCCCCTTTCGCCGACGCATCCCGTGGGAGGCCAGCATTGAAAACATGCATTGCGCTTTTCATGTCGACTTCGCTACTCGCATCAAAACGGCCAGGCTGTCTTTGAATCAACGATGTCTCTATTGACTAACCACGAGTTAACGCAACCTTTCGGCGTCTTCGGTTCCCTCTTCCGTGTTCCCACCCTTTATCAGAACGGCGCCGACCAAAGCTTTCTTGGCGCGACCGATAGAAGTTCCTTTCCCCAGAGCAGGGGCTGCATTGCGCCAGTTCTCGGTTTCAGAGATGACGGCAGCCCGGCTCTTCCCGCTAAGATTGGCGATTTTTTTTTTTTTTATTTTGTCTTCAACCCCACACGTCCTCGTGCTGCTGCTGTCCCGTACATAAGCTAGGCTCATTTTTATTGATATTTTCATACATGATACGGGCCAGCCTGCAATTTTTTTCCCCGTCAGTGTTCCCGGAGCCGCGCAGCCCCGGCTTTCTCGTGGTGTGGTTGTTCGCTTTCCTCGAGCAGTTCGTGTGTTCCCCTTTTGCAAAGAAGCCCGCCTACTTCATCTCAGCGGAAAGCTCTTTCCGCTTCTTCTTACACCGTCTCACGGCCCGCCTCCTTCCCCGCTTCCTGAGAGCATCAGTCCCCTTTGAATTGAGTATCTATCCCTCTTCTTGTCGACCGTTTTTTCGTTTTTCATCCGTCAAGCCCAACCACGTGCGAGCCTCGTCCCCGTTCACGGTGGTGAATGTTGTCCAGTTCCGAGCTCCAGGTCTTGCTCACCCTGACCGCAGAAGCGCCCTTCCATCCAGTGCTCTTTTCCATTATACGCACTCCGACGAAAAAGTCGGCACTTCATGGGCGTTGGTCGACCATCCCCCCAACTACGACCAGCACTTCCCATGCGCCTCAACACTTCCTCCCGGTGCTTCGCCCCATCAGGCCCTTTCTTCCCACCGCCAATTCCAACCTTTTCAAAAAAGGCCACTTTTCCTCCTTGGCCGTTGTTTCGGTTTTCCAACAGCAAAGATTGCGTATTTGGCAGCTCGAAGGCTCACAGGGGGGACGAGCACCAGTAAGTCCACGCCAGGATTTAGAGTACAGCGCAGGATTGCCTCCTTCGCGAACTCTTAGAAGGACCCCTTATTACTTTTTTTCCCCCTTTTTTTTTTTATGATGAGATTCCCCACTTCGCGAGTTGAGCGCTGTTCTTCACGCTTTACTATGAACCCTGGAGGTTCTTCTTTGGTGTCGCAGCGCGCCGTGTAGTCCTCTCAGATCCCCCTCCAAGATATTTTTTATGTAACTGCTGATCCGGGATGACCGTGGAAGCTTTGATCTTTCTTGGCTTTGCCAGACGGATATCTTTTTGCTGTGGCCCGCTTGCGCTGCGCGTCTTGCGTGTGTGTTGCTGCTCTGTCTTGTCACTGAGTTGGACTTCTTTTTTTCTTTCACTGGAGCGTTTGCGTTATTTTCATTGCTATATTCCTTGTGGCTTCTCAGATCGCCATTTGGGGGCGCTTTTTTTTCGGGATTCCGTGCGAACTGCCCTGGAAGTGATACTTGAACCACTAAGGTTTTTTTAGCCGTTGCTCTTGTAAAGACAGCCCGTGGCTTGTGGAAGCCACCTTTTTTAAACTTCGGTCTGGATATACTCGCGGCTTTCGTTCCGTTATTCTTCCTTCTCGGGTTGGTCAAGTATGCTTGAAAATGTTGGTCGAGTCTCTCATCCGATATGAGGAGGGCAATATATGTTACGTTGAGTCGTCTCCTTTTCCCATCCCCCCCCCAAGTGGCTCGGCGCTTTTTCTTTTGGGGCTTCCCCCCACAGCTCCCCTATTTTATGTACGCTTGCCCGCCGTTCTGGTATTGATGTCTTTTCTTTACCCATCTTGTATGACATCCTGCGCTGTCAAAAGCCCCCAGTTTGCGCTCGTGTGAAGACGGTGATCCACGAACTTTTAGTTCCTCGGATGCAACTGTCTTCTTATCGCGGGAAGCGAGGCGCCATGGCCCCCCTCATGAAAACCGAGGCATGGCCTGCTTAACTGGTTAACTTTGGTTTCCCGAAAGCGCTGTTTCCGATTCTTGTTTTGTGGTGGCTTTGTTCCACACTTTCGAAGCAGGTTGATGTTGCTCCTCTGGGAATTTCTCCCCATTGGACTCTGTCGGCTAGTCCCCTCCCACTGCTCCCGGTTTCGATTCGCTCGCGGCCTGAATACTTCCGTCAGCTGCACTGTTTTTTACGCTTTCTTTGGGATTTTATCTCTTAGATTCAGTCACAGCTATGTAGTACTGATTTCCCGGTTTGCTTTGCGGAAGGTGGCCCAGAGCCTATTTTTGGTTTGCACGCGTTTCCTTGGCTCCCATTGTCGGTCGGACCGGACTTGTCCCACCGGGGCGAAGCCACGAGTTATTTTTTTCGCCGTAGGCTTTGTTCGCGGTTTGTGCCCTAGATACACTGCTCGTGTGTCTCCCCTGTTCTTGAATTCCTTCGGCGCCCTGTTACTCCAGTCAAAAGGGAGTTTCGAGTTCGTGTACTGTATTGCGCCCCTTGAACAGTCACACCTCCCTCCCCGAGGATGCTCTGTCCTCCACATACTTGGAGTTCCGCCGCTATCTGGCCGCATCGACGGCCTTTCCTCGTTTTGCCGCGCCGACGACGACGATTTCGCAGCGCTTCGGCGTCCCTGTTTTCCGTGCTCCTCGTTCCACGTCGCTTCGGCGCACCGCGTCATGGGTGTTTCCCCTGAACGACTCGCCTTTGTCCGCTTTTCTAGACCCCTTCGTTACTCTCGGATCCAGTGCGATTTTCTTTTTTGCCATCCACCATTCCTTTTCTTTCTCTGAAGGAATTGCCTGGTAGGATCGGTTATCTTTCTTTGAACTTGTTTGATCCCTCCCGTCAGTCCTTCGCCTCGCATAGGCGTCCCATCTGCTGCTAACCGCACCATCATCTCGTAGTCTTCGCCCCCCAGGGGTCGCCCTCCAAGTAAGCTCACCGCTTTTCTTCCTCTTTGACCCTCTGCCGTATCGGTTGCCTTCCGCTCCTGGAGGATCATTTTTCTTTTCCTTTTTTTCCTGCCGGGCGATACAAAAGCTAAGCGTCAGTTCCCCACCTGTCGAGCTTACCCACACATGACGGTCCGTCTTTCCCGATTTACTCCCTTTCTCTTTTCCAAGATCTTCCCGGGATTTATCGCGTTCACCTCCCCCTTGACATAAATTCTATCTTCTCCTCCGACGTTTCTCTGAGAGCTTGGAGTAGGCCCCATGTCTTAGCGCTAGCTTGGCGAACCTCGTTTCACTATTTTTTCTCCTCGCCCGGCGGATTGCAAACTTTCTGAAGTCCTCGTTTCCAGAGTGTCTTTCCCCCCTTCAAGTCGTATGGTGATTTTGTAGTCTTGGCGCAAACCAGGCCATCATTGATCCTCCGGGACGTCTGCCCTATGGCAGTCAAGGTTGGATCCCCCCTGGTCCCTTTTCATAGGACCTAGGCGGTCAATTTCGAGCTGAAGATTCTGCCTCTCTGAAGGCAGCAGATGTCTCTGGTTGTGGTTATCATGTGGACGTTCTCGATTTTTCTCGAGGCTCGCCGTCCTTTTCGCACTTCCTGCAGATTCCTTCTTGAAACCCCACCGATTCTTCATTTTGATAGGAAGCGTCACATGCCCTTCTTTTTTAATAACCCCAACTCCCGTGCTGACCCTTCATTTTTGCCCTAGCTGAGAAACATGTGAGAGATCGTCGTCTGATTTCCCCCCCCCGCCCGAAGTATTAGGCAGGTGCCCACTCAGATTGGCCGTATGTTGAGCCCGTTTAGCTTGCCATATTTGTTAGCGTAGACTAGTCGGACGGCCTTACTGTCGGGACCCCCCTTACGTCTAATCCTTCTCTTTTGATTGATTCTCCGCCGTGGAGACTTTGGTCCACTTTGAGCATCTCTTTGTTTTTCGTAGTCTTTTCGCCTCTTCACAGACGCGAGCATTTTCATCTTTTTCTTCCAAGTCGAGAGGAAACAAAAAAGTCCCTACACACGTCCCTGTATTCTCTTTTCCCCTCAAACGGCGCACCGCTCCCGACCGCATGCAGCGTTTGCTTTTGCCACGGTTGAAGGCCAATTCCTTTTCCTTTCCCTCCCGTGTCCGAACTTTTTTCCCCCCGCGTGAGACTCGAAGCTTGTGTCCGTCGATCCTTTTCTTCCTTAGGTCCGGTCCCGGTTGCTCTAGAGCGACAATCAGCGACCGTTCACCACTTTGTCTCCTCGCCGTACCAGCAGCGTTTTAGTTTATTAGGACGAGAGCCCCTTCAATTCTTTCGCGACCGATGGTTTTTCTTGTCTAAAACATCCGTCCCTAGCCCCTGATTTTCCGCAGATTACAGCGTCCCCCGCGACCATCCTTATCCCCCTTAGTCGACCCTGCCCCGCTGCGGGCGTGAGCAGGACACCTTTCTTTCCCCACCTCTCGATGCCACTGGGCGGCCTTTTCCCCTTTTTTTATCAGAGACATTAGAAAGTCCGCTCGTCGTTACGACGACGCTTTGCGCCACCGGCGATCTCGAGAGGCTTCTCTTTTTTTCTCAACCCTGTCTCCCCCTCCTAGGTCTTAGGGACGAAAGAGTCAGAGCTCAGTGCATCATCCTATTTCTCTCCGAAATGACGGATACTCGAGCTTCTGATTCCTAACGGCGATCGTTTCCTGCTTTTTTTGTAGCGCGTAGCCGAGCAGCCTTTCGTGCATCAGCGTTATATAGCTAAGACCCGCCACAGCTTCCTTCTTCCAGCGCTCCTACAGCATTTCTCCCCGTCCAGCATATGTCAAGCCTCGGATCCTTCATAATCAAGGTCCAACTCCTCCTAGACTTAATTTTTCGCATCAACTTTTCCTTAGCTTTTTTTTCTCCTCTTCCGCTTCACCAAAATCCGATCCGCCACTCCCACAGTCGAGACTCCCAACGGATACTTGTCGCTCACTGTCCCCTTTCTCGCGCATCAAATACGGCAGCATGTAATTTCCCTCACTTCCTCACGAACATCTTCCACGCTGGCGCGCCAACCTCCCTCCCCATTGCCATTTCCGACAGTTTCCACCCCCTCTCGGGGCCGTCACCTTTTGCTGTGGTCCAAGCAGATCTCCTTTTTCGAAAGGGAATGCTGTAAACCCCTCCCCTTGTCAGTATTTGACGGATGGACTTTCCTCGGTCTGTTGGCTCTGCCGAGTCTTTCCCTGTCCACTCCCGGGGCTTGCTTAAAGTCCCCCTCCATTCTTCAGTTCCCTCGGCTGAGCCGACGTAACTTTAAAGTTGGTATCTCTAATCTCTTTTTTCTTCTTCGCATACCGTACTTACCGTGCATTATAGAGTTCTCTCGCTGCGATCCCCATTCCTTTAATTCCCTTCCCTTGCTTTTCACTGCCCACTGTGATAGACAAAATGATGTCGCGGTTGGACGAGGGAAAAATTAACCCAGATTTTTGCATTTACCACATTCTATCACTGGTTACTTCCTTTTTCTTGTTGCCATTTTCTGGTAGTTGGCTTTTTTCTCAAAAAGTTCTATCAAAACCCATTTTGCCCCTCGGCGCTGCCCCAACGCATGCGGCCCCTAGATTTGTTTTCTGTTTCGTTCTGGCATGTGCTTTCTTTTTGTGTTCGCACCATCGCGGCGTTTCGTGTGCGTGACGATTTTCTTCGCCTTTTAGACCATTGGGGGTCCTCTTTTTCGTCTCTTCTTCTGACTGACCCCTGGAAGTGTCTTCCTTAAAGCAGTTTCCCTTCCTGCCGGCCGCGCTGTCCCCGTGTTTTTTTTTTTCCCCGTCAATGAGACCCCCTTCTTTGGATGACGCGCGGAGGACGTACGGTCTGCTGTCCGTTCCCCTTTGTCCAGTTGCTTCCCTTTTTCTTCGGTCGCGAGCGTCCCTCGGAGATCGTCGCATACTTTTGCTGTTTTTCTCTGCCGGCTCTTCTTCCCTGCGCCCTCGGCAGACCACCCCCTCCTCCTCTTTTCTTTGACGCCTCCGTTACTCTTGCTCTTACCCCTTTTTCCTTCGTAGTATTGTACAAAAGCATTTTTTGAACGCTATTTAGTTCACCGCAGCCGTTTTTGAACACCTCGCCCTCTTGTCTCTCTCGCGGTCTTCGCCCTTGTCTCGGACGCGACCCTGCCCCCCTTGATGGCGTTTTAATGGAGCGCAACCTGAGACTCGACCATCACCCTTCCTTCTTTTTTTTTCCCCTCCTTTTCCCTCGTTCCCCCTCCTCCCTTTTTTACGACGGCGGATTCTTGGTTCCATGATCGACACGCTATCGCCCGCTTTGTGTCACAGGACCCTGATCAATCTCCTTCCTTGGTGGCTCCGCACGCTCGTTTATCTCTTCCTCGAGGCAGAATACCGGCTCTGCATTTGGTTCTGTCTTCTTTCACCAGGGGATGATGCGAGCTTATCTTAAAGTCTTCCCTCTTTCCTCTTTCTGATGTCCCGCCTCGCAGATTGAGTTTTCGTGTCCTGTGGAGCCCAATTCTGATTTTTTCTCCGCGGTTTCTCCTCTTCGTTCTCAAAGGGAGGTAACCAGGATTGGCCGTCCCCTAGCTCCTCCCTTCCCGCTTCTGTTGGAGGGCGGTTCGAATGAGATGTTATTTTCGGGTGAGACCGGAACTCCACTGCTTTTTTTTTTCCGCGGTTGTCCCTTCCTCCTCTTCGCACTGTTACGACCCGTTAAGGGCGGCGTTTTCGTTTGTCCCGTTTCCGTTTGACATCTGTTCCCCACTTCTCTCATGAAAGGGCTGTCTCAAAACGATACACATATACCGTCTTTAGTCTCTCACTATCTTCCTTTCCTCCCTGACGTTCTGCGCTCACCCTCCTCCGTTTTTTGCGAGCACCTCCTTGCGAGGGTCGACTTGGCGACAGACGGCAAGGTGTCGGGACAGGGAAGTCCAGGATGGGACCGCGGGTGCTCTCCTCCCTCCTTTAACTTCCCAAGCCTGCGGCTCCATCTTGCTCTGTATTTCCCCTCACTACATTAATTCGCATGCCTCCCCCTTTTATCTGACGTGATTTTTTTATCTTTCAATGGGCGATCGTGCTTCGCTCAGGCGACCTCCGGAGAACGGCACTTCCTTCTAGATCCCCCCGCTACTGCCCCTTTGTCTATACCAGGACGTCCTCTTTACGTACAAGGTGACTGTACCTTCACTGCGAGCGCTTCCAGGGTCCTCTGACCTTGTTTCCGGGGGCTCCGCTCCTTGGTCTCCTCTTCCTATTTATTGTCCTGTTTAGCCATTTCCCTCCCCCCCCCACTAGACGTACGTCTGGGCCCTCTTTGTTATGAGAGCAGCTATTTTCCGATAGATTCCAGATCAGTCTTTCTTATTCTTTTGGACTCTCGCTCATCCATGTCCAC
>Ga0179593_1421038_pt1 | contig 10438 bp, 13 predicted proteins | sample CZODoug2_1_08_16_FD_185931 | JGI IMG/M metagenome (GOLD analysis project Ga0179593, IMG submission 185931) | Vadose zone soil fungal communities from Angelo Coast Range Reserve, California, USA - CZODoug2_1_08_16fungal (PacBio error correction) | ecosystem: Environmental > Terrestrial > Soil >... | reverse complement strand
CACACGCTCCCCCCCCCCTGATGACGCCGTTGGTGAGCACCGGTCCCCCATCCATTTTCGGTGCGTTGGCAGCAGTACTCGTTTGACCTAGTCCGGGCGTAGGTAATTGCCCGTGTTTTACCCTAGCGCTGTCCCGACGCGCTACCGCCAGTTGCGCCAGCACCCCACAAGGTCCTTCCAAGGCCAAACTAACCGGCGCAGGTCGGATCCGCCTTCCGGTCAGAGGCTTTTCCTCTGGGCACAACCCGATGTTGCGTCCTCTTCCGCAGGGACTTCTATGCCCACTAGTACGGTGATTGACATCATTGAAGAGTGGGTTGCAGCCCCAGCGTCTTTTTGCGTTTTTTTTAGCGTTTTTGAGAGTTTTAAGAGTGAGTCTGTTGAAACCCCTCTTTTTTGTTTAGTTCGAACCCGACTTACTTAGGCCCATGTCTTTCTGCCCCCTCCCAGGAAATAGTTAAGTCCGCAAGACAGTTCGTGTTATAAGAGTGATTGAGGACCTTCGGTGATGTTGCCCTTTTTTTTTTTTTTACCTGGTGGCCAGCGTATAAATTCCTTTCTCTTTCCTCATCAGCCTCATCACGATCGGTCCTTTATTTCCCCGTTGGAGATAGTGTCGAGGTAGCCCTAAAGATTACTTTTCAATTACCCCCTGGCCCCGGGGTGTTTCACCGGTGCCAAGGTTTCCCCGTTCTGGCCAAGTTCTTTGGCACCGCCCCACCCTTTAAGTCTTAGGCGTGACCCGAGTTAGGATCCTGAACCTTTTGGCCACGCCCGTCCAAACCGGGGGATTCCCGCCCCCTTAATTTCAGAATTGTGTCCTTTTAGACTTCTCTATCTTAACCTAGTAATGCTCCCACCTGTGTCCAGAGTTTAGCGGACTTTTTTTCGCGGTACGAGAATCTTTCCAAGACTCCCTCCTTTCACCGCGGGGCAGTCTTCTCCCCCCCCCTTCTACCCCTAATCTAGCATTTTCTGTCCCTTGTACTCGATCGCGGAATTTGGACGACGCGGTTCTCGTAGGCCTCTCTACTTAGTAGCCCTTCCCCTTCCCAGGAATCTTTTTGGCCCCCCTCCCTTGTGTCGCGCCCCACCCTTTGGTTGGCATTCCCCTCTTTTTTGCACAAGTCTCGCCCGGATCAAAGTCCACCTTGCTGCAGTTTTCGTCGGAGTTGGATGTGCGAGGGACCCCCCTCCCCCCTGACCTCCTTCGGCGGGGGTATGAGCAACCCTATTAAGCTTCGTCCTGAATCCTCATCTCCTTGCCCCACCCGTTCCCGGCTTGTCGCCGCTCTGGATCTTTTCGGGACCTCTTCGACTTTACGTCGGTGCCTCTGGTATACGTCTTCTTCGGAGTTGCTTCACTTTTTTTGGGCGCCGCTCTGGATGCCGCTGCCGTTACTGCGGACCGTAGCCCCAGTCCACATGTTTTCTTTGTTCGCGCAGGTGTTTCGCCTTGACGACGCCTCTCTTTTCTCTTGTTGGCGTTCACGATCGTGGAGATGGCTTTGTCCGAGCCCTTTATATCTTTTTCGGCTTTCCTAACACCCCCGGACCCCGCCGACACCCAGATCGTCTGAGATCCTCCCAGACTGGGCCATTTTTCAGTCGATCGGCCTTCCCTCTCCAGGTTCTGTGACTGTTCGTAATCCTTCCCGCCTTGGGCTCTGTTGTATCTCTTATTCTTTCTTAATAAGTTTGTTGAGATTCTTAAACATTCTTTCAAGGGGATCGGGACTTTGTGCTTCGTACATCACGGGCTTTCTTTTGAAGACCTGTCCCGCTCTTGAACTCGTTCGCCAAGTGACTCTCTAGGAGGTTACTGCTTCTTCGACGAGATCTATTTTCTCCTTCTATCTCTCCACCGATCGTCGCGTCTTTCTAGCACCTCTCTTTTTTGGCCTCACTCTCTTTTCCCCGGTGACGGATTACTCCAGCCGGTTTCCCGTCATGGGCCTCTCGACATTCGTCCGAGCGAGTCCCGCGGCCGTCTCCACCCGTGGAAGATAGGACCACGATCGAGCGCTTCATGTTTGACGATGTTTTTTTTCTTTTTTTTCGTAACCTGGATCCCAAGCGCCCTTTCCTTTTTTTAAGTGACTTCCGGTGCAGCTCGCGAGCGGCGTTTTACGATCTCGGTTGGTATCCCCTCAGCCCGTCCTCAGGGGTAAAGGTGATGTACCCATAGCCTGGCCTAATCCTAAAGCGCCTCGTAAGTTTTTGGACGTGATTCGTCCAGGGATTTTGGGTGACCCCAGATCTGGTTTAGAATTCCGTTTGGCTCGCCCCAACCAGACCCGGTTCTTGGGCCAACGGTCGTGTCGTTTCCAGGGGCCACTCCTGTGCCGCGATGGCCTACTCGGGAAACCTTAGTCGTCGACTTACAAGCCTGCTCCCCGAGTAAAAGCAAGACCCTCCGATCTTTTGCCTCCTGGTACAGTCCCCCCCCTCTCAAAGCCCATTCGGGGCCAGGAGTTCCCAGGACCTCTTCATTGTTTTCCTCCTCTTTTAGTAACTCCTGACTCGGTCGGGTGTGCGTCACTAGGTGCGATTACGAAGGTTTTCAATTTATTTCTTCCCATTGCCCTGCAGAAGTCAAAGTTGCCGACCCACTGTCCCTGCGTCTTCCCCCTGACCATTCCTTTCTGAGACTACGCGTCAGCAGCTTTAGGCGGAGAGGGATTTTAACCCCTCCCCTTTTCGCAAGACCGTTTAAACCTGGGCCGGTCCCCCGGCTCGACTTTCCCTTTCCTCCGATAAGAGAGGTGCCTCTTTCACCTTTTCCAAAGAATCGATCGTGATTGCCTGCTGCGCCTGGACCCTCTTCCTGGGTTAGCTTGCGGGCAGCCGCCTCCGCATCAGGAACAGACGTCCTTCTTTTCTTTTTTCCAATACCTTTAATGCGGTTTCGTATGATTTCCCCTTCTTCCCCCGATGACGCTAACCTGACTGTCCGCCAGTCGTCCGGGATACCACCGCTTTTCCGGCCGCTCATCAACACCTCCCGCACCTTTGGTCTTGGGCGGAACCTTGTCTCGTCCAGATTGCAATTATTACCACATACTCCTTCGTGTTAACCTGGGATTCCTCTCTTGTCATCCCTGCCGGCCCAAACCTCTGAGGTCGTACACCTGCTTGCTGGTGCCGTCATATTCCACCAGGTGATGGGGCTGGGAGCTCCCTCGATTTTTCCGGGCTTTTGCGACGCGCTCTAACTCTTCTCGGTTATTAACCCGAACTGTATCCATACAATAATAATCATCTTATAGGTCCTGGTCCGCCTATTCTCACCCCCATCTGGACGCGGTTTATAAAAAGCTGCGGAAGAGTTTTCTCGTTTTTTGCATTATCTTTACCATACCCTTTTTTTTTTTTTTTGTCTAGGAAGTCTACCGATTCCTCTGTCAATCTTTTAACAACGGGGTCCCCCTCCCTGCGTAATGCTTCCCGGCGACCCCTTATTCGCTTTCTGGTAATTGATCCGCTTAGTTACTCCGGAGCCCTTCTCCTTCCTCCATCAAGTGGATAAAAGAAATTCCCCCCTAGCCCAGGCGGACCCCCCGGCGCCAGTTGTGGACTTCCTTCGCCAGCTCGGTGTGACGATGGGTCCCCATCTCTGGGACGGTCCTTCTTCAGTCACAGTTATCATCGCCATGCCCCTTTCCGTACGTCTGGATAATAATTTTTTGCGCGTTAGCGAAAGTAGGTTGCCTTGTCCCCCCCGGTTTCTTTTCGAGTGGATAGTGTCGTGGGGCGGGGAACCAGCTCTACTTCCGGTTCCTGTTTGCGAAAGGTATGGTGTGAGCTTACCGGCAGGATCCTGGTCAGTCCCTTCCGCACTCCCTTCAGTCGGGCTCCCAGGTGATGACGTTGCCTTCGGTTCTTATTCCGCCCCTTCATTTTTTTGTCCCCCCCTTCCGAACGAGCGTTGAAACATGAAGTTTGGTCCTGCCCCATCACGCGTCGAGGGTCTTGTTGGATCTCCGTGAAAGCTCTGGACTAATACAGCCCCTCTCCTTTATACACGACCCGTTCAGAGAACTTTGCCGTTCACCGGTTATTCTTTTATTTTTCCCAAAGACCTCGTCTCCCTGCCTCACGGCTTTCGGCCCTTCGTCGGATCCTGGACAGTTCTTGTCGGGTCCCGTTCGTTCCAACCCGCTTTCTTTCTCCTTACTTGTTCCCCTGAAGATTCTCCCCTTTTAAGGAACCTCCCACTCCTGTTTCGTTACAATTTTCTAGAACCTCCTTGTTTCCCCCCTGGGTCGTCCTTGGGCACCTTTGCCCAGTTTTCGTACCGGCTTCTTTCACAAAAGCTGTAACCGACTTCGCACAATATAGAGCTTGGCCTTTTTTTACCACTAGATTTCGGCGGGTCTGGGCTCCCTCTACGATCCGGTGGCCCCTCTCGCCCATGGGTCCCCATGTTAAAGATACCTAGATTTGGCTACCCCGCTGTCTTTCGTTGAGGGAGAGTCCAGTCTTTTGACACAGATTTTTGCGACTTTCCCCCCTCCCGAGAGGGTTCTCCCAAATTTCCAATGTCACGGCAGGCGCTGTAGGACTAGGAGGGGGTCCCCCCACCCTCGAAGGAATTACGGCGAAGGTTGCTGGCTTGTAGGAGCAACCTGAGATCCGTCCCGCCGCCCTCTCGAGCATCAGCCGATACCCTCCTTCTCAAAGCGATTGGATCCTGGACCGTCGACACGCCCCGGGCGCTCCTCCGATTCTTTTTTTCTCTCTCTTCTTACCTTATTGGAAAATGACGTATCCTTCGCCCCAGGTCGCCTGGTCTCGACGCTTCACGCCTGAGCGGTGACCCTTTTGGAGTCTTGACCTTCCCCCCCCTTTGGTGTGAGATCAGGTTGCGCCGGTGTGTCCCCCCATCGCGACTTTTTCCTCAGCCCTATCCTGGAACGTGGGAGGCTCCCGAGTCCCCTCTTCCTGCCCGATCTCGTTTCTGCAAGTCAACAGCCAGAACGTGAGACGCTCCCCTATCCCCTTTCTCTTGTCAAGCAGGAGGTGCCCGAATAGTTTTTTCCAGTTAGAGCGGCAGTCACGCTGCGAGTATTTTTCTTACCGCTAGTCCGATACCTTGCCGTAGGGGAGATATCTTAGCTCTTTTCTTCTTCCCTTTTTTTTCTAGCTTAACCTTCCCCTACGGCAGGGATCTGCCAGATTCTATTCTTGACTGCTCTCTTGGACAAGTTTGATGAAGCCATTCGTGACAGGCCTTTCCAGTGCGATAGCGTCGGAGGTTCACGGTTTTATGCGGTCTTTTACCGACTCTGGCAGGGTTGGCCTATCTTCCCTTCCCCCCACAGTCGCGGAGGTGCTCCCCCACCTCCGTCGCCGTTTGTTGTTCCTTTCGCAGATTCTACCCACATTGGAATTGAGGCAGCCTCCCTCCGGTTTCCCGCTAATGACGGCAACTAGATCCAGGCGGCCGTAGCGCGCCCGCGAGTCGTGAATACACCGTTTCTCCGATCGCGAACCCCCGACGAGCGCGTTTTTCATGAAGTGGACGTACATGATCCAAGAGATGGCCCGTTCGCAGAGGAGGCCTCATATAGTGATTCGGCTTTTTTGACAATGGCCCTTTTTTATACCCGTCACTTCGCCTTTTTAGAGTCCCGTTCTTTTTATGTGTTAAATATCCCCGCCTAATCCTTCCGAGATTTACTTTTCTCCCCCTCCCTAAGGGCTGTCTTTTTCCAACAATTTGGATAGAACCATGGGTGCAAATAACGGAGGGTATGGTCCCACCTTGAGGTGCCATGGGCGTTCCGACGAACTAATTTTCCTCTGGCATAACGCGTGACACCGTAACGTAGTCACCTCAAATGCTTTTCCTTCTCAACCCGAGAATCCCCGTCCCTTTTTTTTTTTTCCGTCGTGACCCCTCCGTGTTCCTCCTCCCCACAGATCGAACGGCCTTGTCCACAGTGGAGGCGGCCTTGCCCCTGTCTCCCCCAGGTCGCTGTGTGCCAGAGGTCTGTGTGCGCCCTAGACTTTTTTTGTTTTCTTTTTCCTATTTTCTTCCCCCTTCCTGGAGCAAGGAAACGCAAGCTTTTTTTAACTTGACGTTACCTTTCGTTTTTCTGAGCCGCCGCGTGGAACGCCTCTTTTTTGAGGGCGGCGAGGGAGGCGGTGCCCTCCCCCCCTTTTTGCAAGCTGCCACCCTGTTGCCGGTCACCCCGTTTTGCGATGTTCCTTGCTCTTCCCCGTCTCCTGTCTTATTTTCCATATTCCCTCCTCAAAACCGCGTCCCCTCAAGGGCCGTCAGTGTTTCCTTCTTATGCGGACCTTTATTTTTTTGTCGTGGTTCCGATTCCCCCCCCACTATGAACCAAGGTCTTCAGAGGATGGACCTCCCTTCCCTCGGCTTTGGCGTCAGGACCCTTCTTGCTCCCTTGACTCTCACCGACCTTCCTCCATCAGCCGTCCTCAACGAATACCCCTTTTTTGTTCCCCACAGCTTTTCACCCATGTCTACACCCGCTCAGCAACGGGCTTTTTTCCCGGATTAGGTGGACACGCCCGCTTTCCCCCAAGATCCTTAGTATTTTCGCTTCTGTGACTTATTCCAGAAGGATGCCCCCATCTGCATGGGGTGCCAAGTCCCCTCTTGCTGGTGTAGCTCGGTCCGTTTCGGGTTCTTTTTTCCCTGCGCGGACTGTGATTTTTTCCGAGCTCGAGGCTCTTTCCCAAGGCAGCGCTATCACCACACGACGGGATACCCTTTTTTCCTCAGTCCAGGAGAGGTCCTTCTCTCGTTTTCTCCTCATTTAGGATTTCCCCTCTTTTTTCCCCCGCTTGCTTCCCTATTCCTAGTCGAATAGCTCTTCCGCGTTTCCTACTGTTCTTTTTTGTTTTTTCTCGAGATAAATTTTCAGAACTTTGATCCCTTTTTTCCCCGATATTGTGATACACCTTCCAAGCTGGGGAGTCCTCTTCTGCGAAATCGTCTTTTGCTTCGTACTTATCCCGTCTTGTGATCTTTCCCCCGCGCCAATCGGGGCCCCAACACGCGCTCCCTTGCTACCCTCCACTCTTCCCAAGGCCCCCACCACAGGAGCCAAGGCCTTCCTTTCTTGCAAGCCTGGGGGCCTGAGTGGGCCCCCCTTTTACTTTCATTTCCGTACATTTTTTTATGCAAGCTATAGCCTACTCCAACTTTTATGGGATGTTGAAGAGTTCTGACAGAGGTTGAGGAGTCCCCCATTTTCCTTGATTAGATTGGTCTCTCGTTGCGTCCTGCCCTTTAGAACTAGTTAGTCGACTGACGTCAGAGGTGATCATTTCTGTTCTTTTTCCCTCATTATCCCTCTTTTATTACGTCCCCTAAGCAGAAAAGTACGTTATTTCCCATCAGCTTGATGACCTTTTTTTTTTTCTTCCTGAGCAATGTTGGGGTACATCTTTTAAATCCCTCTCTCCCTGCCCCGTCGGGTCACTTCCCCCTCCTTCATCACTTTCTAGATATGGTCCTCGTGATCCGTGTGTGGTCAGAGGTACTTTAGAATTATCGTGGACCCCCGATACTCCATCCCGTTTGACCCTTGTGACCGGTTCCAATTTTTTCCCCGGGCTTTTCGTGGCAAGCCCTCCCTTCTACTGCATCCCCCGGCGGGACCCTCTCTTTTAAGCCCCCCTCCCGAGCCGGTCCCAACCGCGGTGATTCGCCCCCATTCCTTCTGCTACTCTTTCCTTCGAAGAACTTTTTTTCTCCTTCTTTTCCTTTCGGACAAATCGTCTATTCGTCACACCCCAAGACGTTCTTACCCCGCTTTCGCTACCAGAGGTCCCGGTTAAGGTTTTTATTCCGGGCCTGTGCCTTTACCCTCCTTGCTAGGTTCCACTTTTCTTCCGGGGCTCGACCACGTAGGTACGTATCACCATCGCAGCGTGGTTGGATATTGTAATAGAGTAGGCTTTTCCCTGTGGACGACCCTGTCCAAGAGTTTTCTAGGCTTTTTTCTTCCCTTCTTTTTTGAGTTGTGCCCCTTACACTTGATCCATTGACCGTGGTTCGATTGGATTGCGCGCCCCCGGCTGTTGTTCGATTTGGCCCCCCCCGGGACATCCCCCGGTCGCGGATAAACAAAAGTATGGCCTCCTCCTTTTGTTTTTTTTAGGTGGCGATGGAGAATCGACCGGTACCTCGGAGACGTGTAGTAGCCCCCCGTGTCATCGTCCCTTCCGCCCTCCGCCGTAAGATGCACCGCTCGGCCGACACGTGAGCCCGCGCTTGTTGGATCCTGTTTCCCCACCCGACCCCCTGACGAGACTCTGTCTCGCTGGGGTCTCGAGCTTCTTATTCCCGACTTTTCTTGTCCGAGACTGTCGTTCGGGAGCGCTACAGCTCCGCATTTTTTTTCCACGTCCTTCTTTTGACCCTGCTGTACCAAGCCCACCCCTTTTTCTTCTTTTGTTCGCAGTCTTACACGGCTGTCTCCTTTGTCGAGCAAAATAGCTGACTGATCGTCGATTGATCACTGGCTCTTTCGCCGCTTTACACCCCGCACAGCCTCTCTTCTCCTCTTGAACGAAGAGTTGGCATCGTTTTCCCTTCGATCTAAGTCCCGAGTCCTTTACTTACGGACCGAGAATCAGTGAGTTCCTCCCTGCCTAGGGGAAGCGTTTATATTTTCCTCGTCGTGTTTTTGTAAAAAGCTCCCCCCCTCTTCCCTTTATCCCCCCGGTCCTAGCGTGCTCTAGTATTCACGTCGGGCCTTCCTCTGATAAGATCGCAATATTTTTCGTGCAGCTCAAGTTCAGATCGCTGCCTGCGGGGTCCCTTTCTCTCCGGATCCTGACCTCTCTCGTCTTTTTTCGTTCTCATTCACGATCGTAGGGGTGATAGAAAACCCCCCCTCCGATTCGGCGGACCGGCGACCACTGACTACATGGGCAGACCTCCCTCTCCTCTAAGGTTAAAAGCTCGGAGGAAGAGAGCGCCGCGACGTCATGCACTCACAGGGTCCTTTTTCTTTTTTTTGACCATAGTCCTTTTCGCTTGCAGTAAGTAATGATCCCCTCCCTCGTTATCACGTAGCCGGAGGCGGTTGCAGCTCGGCGGAGGCCGGCGGGTGGTGCCCCTGACGTACCAAGGTGTGATACCGAAAAGTCCGCCGTTAAAACCTAGCTTTTTCGTTGGTTTCGTGTGTCCCCACTCGCTTCTACTCTCCATCTCCTTCTTTAGACTATGTTTACGTTGCTCCCGAGATTGTTCGGGTTCGTAATATCTGGATAGGGCCCAATCAGTGGGTTTTAGCGCCCACAACGAGATTTATGGGCAATCTCCGGATCTTGCCCTTTCCCTGGGAGACTCAATCATGTACGAGATTTCCTCTTGGTAACCGTAACTTTTCCACAAATTCCCGGTCCAAGACCGACCACGATAGAGATGTGACACGTCTTGTGCCCCCCTTGGTTCTCACCTCCCGAAAGGTGCCCCCTTTTTGACAAGCGGGGCCAGGGGTTGGTGTGACCCCTCTTCCCCTCCCGCACCGCGGTAGCCCCCCTTTTACGCCTTTTCCCTTTACGCGGCTTTGCGATAAGCTTTTGCGTGAATCCTGAGGAAGGTTCTTCGGACCTGGGCTGGCAAGGGAACACTTTCCCCCAGGATTTGTCCCCGGAGGCGTCTCCATTCACGGGACTCGATGGTCCCCCCGTCTTTTTCTTTTTATGAGGTGTTCGTTTCCACACCCCCTTGGCCCGACCCTGGAAAAAAGGTGAGGACAGGGATGTCCGACAGTGTCAGTGATCACCTAATGCTTTCTTCTTCCCCTTTTTTCAATTCTCTCCCACTCTTGACAACCCCCAATGAACGCAGCTCGTGAGGATGATTCTTTTCTTTCTTGTTTTCCTTTTTTGTGGCGGGACTGATGTACCAAACCTTTTTACCTCTCCCCTCCCTTCCAGAAACTAAGGTCTCCTCCAGTGCTAAACCCGTGACTGCGGCCTTGCGGAAAACACCGGATTTTCGTGAAAGCCTCACCGAAACTGCCCTTTCCCCTTCTGCCGTCATCAGCGCCTAGCTTTTTACATCCGATCGTACCCCCCGTACTCCGGACAAGGGGACGGGGCGGCAAATTTATGTCTTCGACACGCGGCCCTAAACATCCCTTTTCTTGCGTCAAGTTTATCTAAAATTCTGCATCCAGTTTTACCTTACTTTTTTTTTTTTGCTCCTTAGAAGTTTGGGGCCTTCAGCTCGTCACCGATGGGTTTGGAATTTTGCGCGGCACTAAGTGGGCTCTGGAGTCTATTCTCGTGCCCCCCAGCGGAGACGGTTCTTTCACCCGACGTTTATTTCCATGAACTTTTTTTACCCCTCCGCAGCCGTCTAGTTCCCTCGCGTCATGTCCCAGCCCCCCTACTTGGTACACAAGCTGTTTCCCGCGCGCGAGTTATCGCGATACTCTTTCCCCTT
>Ga0179593_1417038_pt1 | contig 10438 bp, 7 predicted proteins | sample CZODoug2_1_08_16_FD_185931 | JGI IMG/M metagenome (GOLD analysis project Ga0179593, IMG submission 185931) | Vadose zone soil fungal communities from Angelo Coast Range Reserve, California, USA - CZODoug2_1_08_16fungal (PacBio error correction) | ecosystem: Environmental > Terrestrial > Soil >... | reverse complement strand
CTTTGACCAGTGATGCGTTCCGACTCGGCGACGAAGGTTATTCCTCGCCGATTTCTCTCCCCTCTCGTGATTTTTGCGACCTCGTCGACGGGATGACGTGAGATGGACCTCCTCTTACTGTCCCTTTTTATTTTCAGCGCTGGTCCCAACCTCTCGCGCGTAAGGTCACGGTTTCCATAATGGGAGCGAAATTATTCCATCCTTACGGCATTTTCAACTGGTATAGTTTCCCATTAAAGTGACTTTCCTAATCCCCACCTTGAACGCGCACCCTCTCGTGTTCCCCTTGCTAGATCTGTTTACTTCTCCCCTTTAGAGCTACCTTTGGAGTAGAGTACGTTTGGGTGGTTTTTCTGAATTGCCTCTCTGTGCTTCGGGCCCTCTCAGGCGGACCCGTCGATCGGATTCCTGTTTTTTTTTTCAGTTAGCGGCTTGGTCCCCCTTCTTGAGGCGCGGCTCTCGTTTTTTACTACCAGTCGCCTCCGCGGTTCTGCGAGCCCTCCCTACAAAGGAGTCTCTGCCTTAGTGTAGCCAAGATCTCAGTTGATTTTTTTACCGGTCAGGTCTTATGTTTCCCCCCTTCCGCGATTGCCTTTCTTGATGTATTTCCTATTTTTCATGTTCGTGCAGGTTCTGCACCCCTCCATCTTCGAAAGGGCAGCGCGTTTCGAGACGAGTGCCGGCGTACTCTTCGACGGATTTTTTCGCCATCGCGACTTTCTCCCCCTCCCTTGCTTCCATGCCTCCGGCTTTCGCTCTCCCAACCTTTCATCTTAGGAGAGTATCGCCTCCTCCCGCTGGAGGAAGTTGCTCCCTCTTCTCGTCCTTTTAGGAGGGGACCGTAGTTTGGGTCTTTTTTCGTTCCAATCCGGAAGCCTTCGTCATCGCAGACTCTGATACCCCTATCCTCTCGCAGACCCGGCGGCTCGATGGATAGTCGTCTTCTTTCTACCGCGTTTCTGGCACGTAGATCTTTTCGCACAGAGGCTGCTGGCGCGGGCGTGAATCACGGTCTTTCTACATTGTCGCTCCCGAATTTCGCTGCTCTTTGTTGTTCCCTTAAACCCCTGCAATGGTCTTTTCGCTCTGAGTGCCAGTCCTTCCCATCTTTTCGGCCCTATGACAGAAGACCTCGCCCATAGAGAATGCCCGATTATTTGACCGGCGATTTTAGAGCTTTTTTGATAGCGACTGCTACCCACTTCTGGAGCAGTAAGCCCGCAAGAAGTTTTCATCTTGGACTCACCCTCCCTTGACGTTCGTCGTTGACTTCGCCTCGTTTTCTCTTTCTTTGTCTCGCACGAATCCTGGGTGTGAAGTCTCTTTCAGGTTTTCTCGTAGGACCCAAAGAACGTTGTGCGTTCTGCTCCCGGATTGTGGTTCTTCTGAAGGTTCGTTTCTTGCCCGATATTAGCCCTTCCTTCTCCCCTCTTCAGGATTAAGCCTAGAGAAGACATTTTTTGCATAGTCCCCTGTTTTTGGTCCTACCTCGTCGTTTTCGTTCCCGGTTTCCCTCAGAGTCGGATGGCAGTTCTCTGAGGAGTTACCGGCTATCTCATCAGTCAGAGGAGCCGCGATTTTGTTTTTCGAAGACTGATTCTGATGATCCTCTGAGGACCTTTTTTCTGCAGAACTTCCCCCCCTACCGACGGATTCTTTTCGTCTCTCGTACCCCCCTGTTTCTTATTTTGCTCCCCTGCTCCTCTGCAGGACGATCAAAGCGTCTTTTGGCTCTTATAGTCTTCTGCGCGCGACCCTTAGAGCTTTTACCCCGATCCTTTTTTTTTCTGATCTCATACTCTTTCTCTGTCGTCTCCTTGGCCTGGTGGACCTTAGCTTCGCTCTGAAGGAGATACGTTCCCCCCAGCGTAACTCTCACACCTTTAAGTCACTCCGTCTCTTCAAGCCTCTTTCCTTTCCCTCTTTAGACGTACTCGAGCCGCCTTCCGTAGAGAAGTCTCTCTCCCTGAAGTTTCTTATACCCTCAGCGTGAGACACGCGAGTTCATCATCGGACGCTTATGGCTTGTGCACGCCCCCTATCTCCTCCTCCGGCGATCCCCATCGAGTCTACAGTTTGGATTTTGAGAGCTCAACTCTCATTACTCTTTCGCTTGACTTAAGAGCGCGTTCATGTAGAGGTCAGGGAGAGTCCCCTTTTTTATTAACGCTAGCACGGTGAATACTTTCCCCTAAGGAGACTCCGCCGTTCTCGCGGCTCTTCCTAGAGTTATAGCAGCAGGGGCACCTTTCTTCTGTCGCCTCCGGCCCTCTTCTCTACCACATGTCCGACCGGCTTTTTCTCATATTAGAGGGGCGTCCCTGTCGGAGCGGTTTCCACCCAATTCTCTTCAAATTTTCCGCTTTAGGGTTTGCTTTTGTTGGTGCCCTGCCGACGCCACGTAGTTATACGTACCTCTTTGTTCATAGGTTCGCTCCCTTGAGAGATGCGGCGTCTCCATGAGGGATCTTCGAAGAATTTTTGCGACAGGCTTCTTATGTGATCGGCTGTAGGTTTTTTTAGACGAGCGCCAAGTGTAGCCTCAAACGGTTTCTTTTATCTGCCTACGATGACCCTCCTGTGTCTCTCGATAGTGGGCTTGACCCAGTATTGTCGCATAATGTCCCTCAGTCGGTTCTTTTTCTATGGGCTCTGGCGCGCCTTCGATTTGCTGCTCTTCAAGAGTTTTCGGTTTCCCATTTTCAAATTTAGCCCTTCAGGTTCAGTTCTCGCGGGACTGATTTTGTTGGGATAGGCCCTCCTCCCTGAGATGTTTCCTCTCCTCTGTGCTCGCGGATCTCGTAGGAGGTGGTAGATTTTAGTCTTGATGCAAATCTCTTAATGACTTCCCCCACCCCCCCCCCCACCCGGCGTGCCCGTCTTCCTCCATGCCTTCCCTCCTCCTTTTGTTGAGAGATGGCTTAAGTTCCCAGAAAGGGATGCTTCGCGATCGGGTGCGACCTAGAAACCGAACACTTCTCTATCTCCCCCTCTGAAATGGGAACATCTGAAGATGATTTCCTGATAAACCCTCGTTTTCATAGACGTTTTTAAAGTCACTCGATCTTTCAAAACATCACCTCTTGTTTCTTCGACGAGAAGATCCCTTTTTTCCCCTTAGTCCTCGAACCGAGACCTTACCGAAGGAGGACGAACCTTTCCATCGACAGAGGCTTCCCCTCATTCCACTTCTCTTCTTCTCTCCACCCCTTTTCGAGATCACCGCCACAGGGCTTCCTTTGGTCTCCCCCCCTCTCCTCACCGGATTTCATACCTTATCGTCTGATGATATCAAGAGTCGATTCTCTCGGTTCAAGCCCTCCCTGCTTCGCAACTCGAGGCGGTCCCCCTCCTCAGCGAAAAGCGTCATTTTCCCCGCCCTTCCTTTTTGAGCCACAAGCGGTTACTCTGCGGTTTGCGTTCTGTTCCCCCGCTCTCCGGTTGCAAAATCGTCCTTTCTCCCATGACCCCCCTTTCGGACATGTGTCCTTGTCTCTACTCCTCGTTTTTTTTGGCCTTCCATACGAATTTTTTTTCCCACCGCCCCCTCTGGAGCCTCGATTCGTTCGATTCTTACACCCCTTCCCTCGGATCATCCCTCGAGATCCCCTTTCTGGAAAAGGCGCGGCTTTTCCCCCAACTCGAGCCTCTCCCCTCGTGACCCTGACCTCCGCGGCGTTTGAAGGTCACTGACCCTCCTCGTCGCCTCGCCTATGAAGATGTGGTGCTAGCGTGCGATTAAGACCTTCGCTCGCGGATTTCTTCTTTTTCGTTTCTTTTCACCAGGTCCTTGGAGAGACTTCGGCCTGTTCTGAGTCTCGGGCTCGAACCTTCGCGAGAACTCCTTATGAGCCCTTTCTCCCTTAGTCGCAGCCCCTTCCGCGTCTCATCGTACGTTCCCCCCCCAGTTCCTCTCTCGCTCGTTAGGAGTTGTCTCTCTTCTTCTAGGGTTTTGCGGTTCCCCGCTGGTTGGTCCGTCCAGTCTAGATCCCTGTCGTCTTCCCGGCAAGGACGACTCCCAGGACAGACCGCAGGGATCTTTCTCTCCCGTCTGATGGCAGCGAGTTTGATCCCCCCCACTTGTTTTGATATCGGTAGGCCCCCTCTCTACGCCCTTTGTGATGATCGGCCGGGTAGTTCTCCCTAAGATTTTCCCTTCAAACGAGCCGAACCCCCCTCAGTCCCTTCTTCCTTTTCGTATTGGCCTGACGACAGTCTTTCCTCTTATTAAGAAGATTCTCCTCTTCTTTTCCCTGAAATTATAGTATCCACTTCCATTCCCGGGCCTCGTGGACGATGTTCCGCAGTGAGTCCCTTTCCCAAGTACATCGTCGACCCCTTCCCCCAACCCGAGGTCGGGACCCTTTGCACCTTGAAGTTCGATGTAGTCAGTCGACGTCTATCCCCCCCTGAGCGCAAGTATTCTTCCTTTATCCAGATTGACCCTCCCTCTAAGTCAAACCCCCCCCCTCTTTTATAGCAAGCAACATCGGAGTTTTCGGTTTGTTTTTCGCGCCCCGGCGCAACCTTCCCTTCCGATGCCCCAAACCCCCTGATTCTTCGTGAGGCCACTGCATTCGCGACATAGTATTCCCCGAAAAGCCCCAGGTTTCCCCTGATCGTGATCGACCAGGAAGGAGGAGGCCTGTCAAGTGGCTCGTTTGCTCCCGGGAGAGAACGCGCTCGCCGCACGTCCCGTTTGTGTTCCTCTTCGGTCACTCTTTTTCCTCTATCACGCCCCCCCTGTCGACTAGTTTTTCCGAGGATAGTAGTCCTTCGTCCCGGATCCAACCGTGGCGCTTCCCTCGACAGGGGACTTTCCTCTCTTTTCGACCCCCTACCCGTCCCTGCCCACCCGTTCCTGCAAGTGCGCCGATCCGTTGCTTTTTCTTCACCAAGCAGGTCACCTCTCCTCTTTGACCCGTCTCCAGTCTTCACCATCTCGTCCCACCTATTCCTAAAGGAACTCCTTTCCATCGTAGCTCGTGAGGATGTTGCGTCTGCTCCGGATGAGTCAGATGTCCTTCTTTTGTTATTTTCCTCTAACCCTCTAGACGGCCTGCGCACCCCACTCATAGCAGTTCCTACGATCAAAGTACTAACCAGTCGTGACTATTGATAAGCCTCCGCTGAGGAGGTTTGTTTTTCTACCAAGATTCGCCGTTCTCTAACCTTTTTCTTGACTGACTTGTAATGGGCTACCTCGACCCCCTTCCCGTCGCGATGTAGACTGCTCCTTCTCTGCGACGAGCTTTCCTTTTCGATGGTTGCAGGCGTCACTCAGGTCCATCGGAAAAGGGCCCCGAATCCTCCCTTATTGGCTATCATTCAAATGAAGGTCGATCCGTCCGCTTCGCTCCCGACGAAATAGCTTGATGTTTTCTCCCTTTTCGTTCTCCCCTTACCCAGCGTTTTTCGAAGGCTTATATTTTTTCGTTCCCCTGCCTTTCTCAGTTTTCGTGGTCTCTCCTTTTCTTTCTTCCCTTCCTTCGCCGCGCGCGTTTTGCCTCAGCGAGGCCAAGTCGGCTCTGAGACCCCCGCAAGTTTTTCCCCGACAAACGGTTTCCGGCTGCGACTTGATGACTCTCCGTCCACCGAGAGTGCGATTTCGACTTTGCTTTTTCGCTGCCTGCCTCCTCACACACTTAGACAGAAACGAGCCTTCCGGCTTTTGGTTATCGGGCTGGCGCTCCTTCGGAAATTGCCTCTCGATCCTGACGTCTCCGAGATTTTACCCCGAGGCATGGTAAACTCCTGAGAGGATGTCCCTATATAAAGTCTCCGGTCTGTTGACTCTTTCCCGTCACAGCGGCGATCCTGAGATACTTTCCTTCCCGTCGAGATCTTTTCTCCCCACCCCCCTTGTCCCGCCGCGGTCGCTTTTTCTATACCCTTCTTCACAGTCGGATTCAGTCTTTTCCTCCCTCTTTTTTTGTTATCTCGATTCGAGGCTCAGAGTGCGGTTCTCGTGGTAGACGTCGTTCCCTACCGACTCCTACCGGGTGATGATCCGATCTCGACCCTACTCGCGGATTCCCGGTCCGTCTTTTTCCCCTCTTCGACGTTTATCTCCGTCGATATCGGGTAACTCCGTCTTTGACCTTTCCTTTTGTAGTCACCCCCGGAGTCGCGGGTCCCCGAGCTCTCCCCTTTTCTCTCTCTCACTGGAATAATGGTAGAGCAATGCCCTCTTCCCCCAACCTCTTTCCTAGGGAACTGTATGGTTTTTGCATTTTTTTTTTCCTTTTGTAATAAGATCCCCATAATCCTTTTCTCTGGTGTCCTGATTTTCAGGACATCGACGAAGTCTGCATCCTACCTCGTGGGTTGGACAGTACGCGGGTGGTGATGGAGTCCACTTCCCCTTCGGTGAAGTTTTCTGGAGTTCTCCTCTTTGCTGAGATTTCGACTTCTCGCAGATGAGTGAACTAGACCTTAGCGATTCCCACGCCAACGCCGATTACACGTCGACCGCCGGTTTCTGAGCTGTCTCCAGATCGTGTCGCACGAGATGAATCGAACTTCTCTACCTTCCTTGATTGTACTTCTCTTGTCATTGTGTGGTGCGTTTGTTTGCCGATGTCCTTTCAGCGCCTCCCCCCCCGTCCGGCCCCTGGCACGAGCGTGGGAGAGAATCTTCCTTAAGCAATATTCGACTTCTCTCCTTTCTCAATCCCCAGACCGATCATCTTTAAGGTTATCGAGCCGGCTGCAGGATCGCTTCCAACCTTTTCGGATGAGCGCGCGTATCTATCCTTCAGCTACTTTCCTCAGCGTCTGGCCAGCGTCGTAGTACTCTCGTGGTTGCTTCCTTTTGCTAGTTTTTTGTTTGAGTTTCTTCGCAGCCTCCCCCGAAGCTGGAACAGCGCTTTTTTCTGCTCTCAAGTCGAGAGATGGAAAGTCTCTTTTCTTTCTGCCTCTTGTTTTTTGCGATCGGACGTTCGCACCTTTTATCGGTTGAGCTCGGTGGTCAGAAAGTTCTCTTATCACCGTTACCGTCGATGTATATTGCTTTTGTCGGGGTCCCGCTTAGGCAGATCGCTTCGTGGCTTTCAAAAATCTGGCTTTTTGCTTTCTTTACTCTCGACGAGACATTCGACCCGCGTGGCTACTGCTGGTAGCCTCGTTTTTTTTTAGAGAGGCTGGTAGTGTCTTCCTCTCCCTTGAATAACGAAGCCGCTCCGACCGTACTTTTCCCCCCCGACAAAGAGGCGTCCCTTTTCTTATCTGATTTTTTCCTCCCCGATCTTGTCGAGCCTCCCGGACCGTCAAGGGGTGATCTTAGTAGCTAGTCATTTGCTCTCCTCGCCTAGAGTGGGCTTTTTCTCCATCGGATTGTTCTTCACCGGAGCCTTTTCATTGGCTAGTCTCGTCCTCTCCCTTTGCAGAAGGCGGCTCGTCTCCCAGAGCGCCGTTGCAGTGCCTTGACCGGTCCCGACCCAGGGGTGTCTATCGGGTCGCGTTATGTCTCTTTGACGGCTTCTTCCCCTTACGAGCGCCTGTCCCCCTCGGATCCCGGCCGCGTGCTCGATCGTCTTCCCGACGATTCATTTTTTATAAGCTTGATTATTTTTTCATTAGTAATGCCTTGCTCTGCAGCACCAGGCCGGAATCTCGTTTGTTTTCCGTGAATCGTTGGCGTGACAACCTTTTTTTAGAATTTAGCTAACCCCTTCTGATGAGGTCTCTTCCCTCTACAAGCACGAAGCGCAGTGCTCATCAGATTGACACCTATACATTTTTAGTGCGCTCGTTCCCGATACCGGTATAGGCATCGTCCCTCCCTTTCAGTACCCGTTAGACTCCCCCCACCCGACGGTCCCCTTTCTTTACACACCGCGAGCTCCTCGCACGACGTGTGCGGCGCCCGCTCTCTATTATCGTTGTCGCCTTATTGACTAGAAGTCGTCGTCCTTCTAGCTAGAGAGGACGTTTCATCCCGTGGTGACCCTTTCGCTCTTGTCGTCCCTTGAGAGCCAATTTTAAGGTGGAAATCTCCGCGCCTCATTCTGACGTGATTCTTTTCCGCGAGAAACTGAGTCCCCCTATGACTTCTGACGTAGAGCTCCCTCGTTAACTTCCCCTTAGAGAGAGGACGCTTTCCTTTTTGAGTCAGGAAGATCGAGTGTTGCCACCGTCCCCAGTTCCCAGAGTTTCTGATTCGGGTCTTCATAGCCCTTGTCCCTTTTCGAGAGTTTCCATCGCCCCCCTGAGATCGCAGCTGCTAGTGGACGAAGTTTTTTGTCGTCCAGCCGCCTTGAGAGCCCCAACTGTCCTCTCGTGGCGCCAGTTGCCTCTTTTTTGAGAGCGCTAGGTCCCCCCCCTAGCGGAACCTCGCCTGCCTCGCGCTGCTGTTTTACCGACTTTGTCGTGGACCGGCTTTACGATTTTTCCCCTGAAGGTCGCAATTTTGGAATCTGCATCGCCCCTCGTGTTGTTTTCATCAGGAGAGCACGATCTTTGCCTCCTTTTTTACAGAGCTCTTTCTTTTTCTCTCATTCTCCCCCGATTTTGCCCTCACGGTGGATTGTATCTTGCTAGCCGCGGGAAAAGCGGTGATACTGAGTCTTGAATTTGCTCCCTTTATTCTTCTGTCTGCTTTCTTTCCGCTTATTTTCCTGGGAAAGGACCTCTTCGATAGTTCTTCTAGGACACGCAAGTAGGTGTCATTTTTTTAACGCTCGATCGACCCGGTTTCACTTGCGGCAGAGATATATCAACCATCATTTCAAGTTGCCGCATTCCATCGGTCCGCGTATCGTCGGGGTAGAGTGGTTCCTAGTAGATTCCGATCCGATGAATCAGCATCTGCCAGGGACATCGATCTCTCTCCTTCTAAACCCCTCCCTTTTTTTTTGATCTTCTTACTTCCCACGGCCCTTTTAATGAGAGAGTCTCCTTTAGTGCCTTCCCTCCCTCTCACGCACCCCTCCTCCTATCTCCTGCCCCTTCATTTTCGATTGAAACCTTTATTCCCTTCGGTGGAATATCCCACTACTCGCCGCGAATGGCCACTTTCATCGAGCGCCTGAGCCCTTCCCCTCCTTTCGCGGGCCCTCGCCGAGGTATTGCCTCCCGGCGATCAGGAACCTACCCTCGTTGGCTTTGTTGCCATGATGCGAACCCGTTCCTCCCTTCCCAACGAGACTTTTCCCCGATTCTCGCTTGAGATAGATTACTCCAAAGGGCTCCCTCGGGCGCTCGCTTTTTCCCAAACCTCCCTGCCCCCTATCACTGAGACGTCCCGTCGGATACGTCTTTTTAGCCTCGGCGAGTATTCTTTTTCGAATCCCCCGATGAGAACATGTTCGTTCGGTCCCCGGAACGCTGCACTCTCCGCTGCCTACTCCCCTCCCTCCTTTTTTGTTCCAACCCCCAGCGCGAGAGGCAGCTTCTGTGCATTTCCCCGGTGTTTTTGTTCACTTCTTCCGCTGTGCTCTTCCCTAGTCTCCCTTCAGCTCCCCATAAGTAATGACTCGCTCGCGCGTTCCTGCTACCCCACAAGTCTTTCCAATCCGGATTTTTTTTTCTCCCCTCTTTCTCCGCGTTGCCTCGCAAACGAGTGCGGCCTACGAGAGAGCCCTTTATTTCTTTACCTATTTTTTTCTCACCACCCCTTTCTAGTTCCCCGACCGCTCCACTCCATCTATCTCCATTGAAGGGCTACGAGTTAGTTGCGTTCTCCTCTCCTTTTGCCCTCGTTTGTGCTCTCTTAGGCTTCCGATATAGTAAGAGAAGGCGGTGGCTTTTCCCCCCCGGATTTTGGTGCGCTACGGAGTCTCTGTCTTTTATTTTTCCGTCCCCCGATGATTTTCTGAGATCCGTCTTCTCCCCTTTCGGTGCTCGACGGTGGTCTCCTTACTCTGGCAACTCGTTCCAATCAGAGCCTTTTTCTTCTTTAGTGCTCAGCGCTTCTGCTCTTTTTGGTTGTCTGTCTTTTGTGAGCAGATCGATCTCTTCTTGAGCTCTGCCTTTTCCCCTAGGCAGAGTCCCCCGTCCCGAGGTTTCCAGGTTTTTGCCCAGCATCCTTCGTGGGCCCGAGATCTCTCGCGACCCTCTCTCTCTCTGAGGTCAGGTCTCGCAGGGCTCGATTTCCGCGCTGGTGTGACCCCTGAATTGCACCAGAAGCCCCCCCGAGAGTCCGACGACCGTTTGTTCATCTTGGACCTTCTCCTTCGCGATAAATGAAGTCGTAGTGGTCCGGCAACCATCTCGCTCAGTTACGCAGCGGGCAAGGGCGCGCGGTACCTTTCTGCAAGCCTCAGCTCTCTCCCCCCCCCCCCCCGGATCTAGTATTTATGATTTCCGCACCTAGTCAGTGTTCGCGCGGCCGAGATTGGGGTTTCTCCCCTCGCGCATGGGGTCCCTCAGACTCGAGTAATTAATCCTCCGTCAGCACCACAATACGATGGCTTTTGCACGCCACGACTCGGTGTTG
>Ga0179593_1325040_pt1 | contig 10438 bp, 5 predicted proteins | sample CZODoug2_1_08_16_FD_185931 | JGI IMG/M metagenome (GOLD analysis project Ga0179593, IMG submission 185931) | Vadose zone soil fungal communities from Angelo Coast Range Reserve, California, USA - CZODoug2_1_08_16fungal (PacBio error correction) | ecosystem: Environmental > Terrestrial > Soil >... | reverse complement strand
TTCTCGTTTTTCGGACGCGGTGTTTTTTTTTTGTTCACCCCCCCACCGTGCCGGTTTCGGGTTTCGGAAACGCGCAAATCCAGGGTTTTTCGATTCTGCGGTTATCTCTCCCTCATTTGCCGGTTTTTTTTGGCGGCCCGCCCCCCTGATTCGTGCAGAGTTTACAAATGGCTCTTTCGATCGTTTCTTCTCCCCCCCCCTAAGACCAACACGTTTCTCTGCCGGCCGAAGGCATACGGTTCCTCGCAAATGTAGCCCAGTAAGCGCTTCTCCTGTGTACATTCACGTCCATCAAGCGCGTTTGTCCCACCGCTTTTCTCATTGAAGGTCATCCTAAGGGTCCTCAGTCTTTTCCCCGTCGCTGCCCCCTTCCCAAGATGTTGATCCACCATTTTGACAAGCTATCCCCAAAAATGGTCGGCCGCCCCCTGAACTCCTGTTACCAGTGAGCGGCTACCCAAGGCGCCACTTCCGCTGTTTCACTTTAACACACCTTGGTGGAAATCCCCCTTGTTTTCCGAGCGCTCTCACTTCCCCAGCACTCCCGACCGTTTTCTTGGAGGGCAGCTTAAGGCATTCGCCACTGAGCTATTTGTTAAGCCACTGTGCTGATGGTAAGGTGGTTTTGATTGCGTCACCTTCTTTCAGAGAGACTCCTTCGTCAATCACAGAAGGTTTTTTCCGGTTCCCAAGCCAGCGGTTTTTCCTTCCCCGGATCGGCTTTGATTTGTCAAGAGCTGTTTTCCTCTATCAACAAGATTCCCCGCACACCTCCTGTTTCGCTTCTCTCCTGAGTCTTGGCGCGATTCGGCTATCGTGCCTTTTACGCCAGTCGGGTGGGCTCCTCCTTTGGTCTTATTATCGAATTCCGAAAATCGCTATTTAACTAACAACCCCCTCCTTTTCATTCCTCCTCTTGGTCCTCCTTTTTGCTTCTGCCTCCTATGATCCGCCCGGCAAGTTTACCCCCCATGTCTCCTCCCGTTTGCTGCCGCGGCTTCGGGTATTTTTCCCAGTTCCAAGGCCTCAAGACTAGGCTACTATTCCTGGTGTGGCCCCCAGGTACATCGAACTACCCCCCAGTCCTTACACCCCCCCTTTTTTTACGCCACCCCCCCCCACGTCGCCTTCCTTCTTTGGGGTGTGTGAGACGACAGGTGCGTTTTTAGTGTTTTCCTCACACCGCATCTCTTATGTGCCCATTCCTGGATCCCTTTTTTCTTTCAAGTCTCGCTGATTCGCCGTCGCCGCGACGGGTCCGCATCCGCTACTGCGAGGCTTCAGTTGCCAGTTCCGGCACTCGTATTCTCTCTGATCCCCCCCCCCCATCCGTAACCCTTCAACACCCCAATCAAGGTGCATCTTTTCGGTGAACACCATTCACCGGCGGTTTCTTGGGCACCCTTGGTTTTCCGTTCCCCCCCTACTGTATTTCAAAAGGTTCGCTCGCACGTTTCCTCCTTTATGCGACTGGTTTTGTTTCTGCTGTCTGCCCAACTCCCCCACCCCTCCGTTCTTTTTTCCACTTCTTAGCGATTCCCCTCAAGAGGCTTGGCTGACATTCGTTCTTTTTCCCGAGCCAACGGAGTCCTATTTTCTACGAGTGTTTTTCTTTCAGTTCGGTCACTTCCTCTCCTCCGGTCGTGACCTTTTTTTCAGCCCTTTGCCTTCTCACCCGGGGTTTGCACCCACGGCAGCGTTCTGTCGCCATTTGACAACCGAAGTTTCTAGCCGAAGCCGTGCTCCTCTTCCAATTCGGACTGACCTTCGTTAAGAAGTAGAGCGCGGTTCTGCCTTGCACCCCCCCTTGCTTGAGCCTTTACTTCCCGAAGCCAACCATCGTCCCTGGCGTTTCTATCTATCAGCGAACCCCCCTTTATTCGTATTGACGTGCAAGGCGTTCGTCCCTTTTAGTTTTCTCCCCCAGATTTTATTTCCCCTGCCACCCCTTCTCCTCCCCACCTCTTCATGGCACGATGGCGATTTCTGTTTGATGATTTCGAACGACGCCTTTTTCCCGTCGAAACGGGGCCTTTATGGAGCTTCCCCCTCCCTCACCGAACGTCGGGAATTATTTTCTCTCGAGACCCCCAGCCCCTCTTCTCGGAGTCCCCCCCCCCCGACCTCCCTCCAACGTGGTTGGTAGTTGCCTGCTGGAGGGAGAAGAGCGCCCCCCCCCCCTTTCAATTGGATTTTTTGCCCACAGGTTGGACCTTCACGCATCCGAAATTTCGCACCCCAGTTTTCTTGTCGTCTCGAAGTTCTTGTGTGCAAAAATTGGACTGCTCGGGCCGCGTAATGATTTCAAGGCCTTTCTTCCTCCCCTCTCAACCGCCCCGCCTACCCTTGAGCTTTTAGATCTCACTTCCTTTTTTCGAAATCCCTTTTTCCTGCCGTTCTCCAGAACGCCATTCTTGAACCTTCTTCAGCTTATTTTCCGGGTTTTTTACTTTTGGTTTTCACGGTCTTCTCTTATTGTAGCAGCAGACAAGGCTTATGCGCTCCGTCTTTTTTTCCTTCAGAGAGACCCTTTTGTCCCTCCCTTCCATCTCTTCTGTTCCGTTGTTGTTTTTCGCGATCTGCGGTTTCCCTCTTCTTCCAGTTTCCCAGATCCGCTACTGCCTTTTCTGTGCCGACATCCAATTTCAGTTCCCCCTTCTTATTTCCTTGTCCCCCCCCGCACAAAGTTCCTCCCGGAGTTTCCAGCTTCATCGGGCTTCCCCCAGCGCGTCCCAGATTCGTGCTGTCACCGCTGCCCGGATTGTAGACATCATTGCCGCTAAAAGTCGTTTTTTACGTTTAGATGGAGCCACGTTTCCTCCGCCCCGAGCACTTACCTTTGCCACCCCCTCTTCCCCGAATTTGCTTTAGAAAGGCTCTTTTCCCACCTTTAACCCTTGCCTAGTCCATGATTTCCCTTTTTCTCGTATGTTTCCCTCCAGCAGTTCCTACCTTTTTAATTTTTCTCGTTCTCCCCATAGTAGCTGGTATACTAATTCCCCCCTCTTTGGGAGGTTTCCGCTTTTTTTGTTTCTTCCCTTACTCGCCCCGTTTATCTCCTGCTAGGTCTCCCATCATCCCGCGAAGAGCTCCTTGCCCTTTCCCCCCTCGAGTTATCTCTGTGGGTTTCCATCACTCGGTTGCCTCTAACCGCGTTCCACGAATTCACTTTACTGTCCCCCCTTTTAGATCGAGTGTCTTTCCAATACGGCGCCCGCATTTTTTTTTCTAGCAGTCCGGTGATAAGAAAGTGTTGAACTGCGTCTCCGATCTACTCTCCCTAGCCCTTGTCTTTCCTTTGCGCGTTATTTTTTCTGCTGCTTCCGAGCGTTTCTTTTTTTTGATTTCACTGTTTATCCTCACTGTCGTTTTTGCCCCCTTTCTCAGAACTCTTCTAGACTTACTCCCCAATTACCCCCCTCTATGTTCATCCTTAGCCCCCCAAATCGTTTCTACTTCCCCGAAACTCGGTGGTCTCGGCCCAAGAATCTTTCCTCTCCGAAATCTCGGATGCTGAGATATCTTCCTTGACCTCACTTGCCCCCCGTTTGTTATTGGGACCTCGACCAGCCCGTATAACCCACGGTCCCCCCTCTCCTACGGCCCCTGGACATCAGTTGACCGATAGCCCCCCCCACAATTTCCTGAACCAGCTATCATGGTCCCCTTGCCCCCTCCTAGGTTCTGTGAATGTGTTTTTTTCAACCGTCCATGGATTTGCTTTTCGTATTTCTGGGATTTCAGAGACTTCCCTGTCTTCTCGACTCGGTCTCAGTTATTTTGTGACGGATTCCTTTTGAACGGCCCCCCCGCTGAGTGCCTGAGAGGCAGAGCAGCCTTTTCCGCTCGAAAGTCGAATCAGCCACTCCTCATCGCTTCATTAATTCCTGTTTTTTTGTGTAACCCATCTTAAGGTGAGTTTGTACCTGCCCGCTCAATGAGAGAATTCTATTATATCCCCCCCCGCTTCCCCGCCGCAGGACATTGGTTGCGCCTTAGCAGTTTGGGAATAGGGAATGTCCGTTTAGATTTTCCCCCCTATTTCGTTACAGTTTCAGTCTGATTGAGTCCCCGGCCTTTTTTGCACGTTTCTCCTTCCCTTTTTGCTCACCATCTTTTTTGTCCAAGGGAGTGTTTACGCTTCTCGGATCTACCTCCAAAAAATGACTCTCCTTTCAGTTGTCCCACCTAGCCAAAGGTTTTTTCTACTATAATAATGCCCACAGAGCGTCTCCTCATAAAACGACTTTGTACGAGTCCTAGGAGACGTATATCAAATTTTTTTAAATCTCATCTAAGCTCTCCCTTTGTCTCTGTGTCTTACTTAACTCGCGCGCGGAGGAAGAATTCTTCCTATCATTGAAGGTACTACCCAGACCGTTGATACCGGTCAAAAATTGAGGGGAGTCCGCCCGGATCCGCGCAAACGGCTTTCCCTTCTTTACAGACGCTTCCCCCCTTAATAATCAATTCCCTTTTGTTCTCTTCCCAGAGAAACTTTATCCTAATTAGATTAAATTTAAAAATTTTCAGACGAGAGATATTTATCCTCGCTTTTCGGAACCGATTCAAAACCAACAACCTGGCGATGTGAAGGTGCTTGAGTGCCCCTTTCCTTTTTTGATCTAGCTACTGGTCAAACCCCCTTTCTTCTTTTGAACGCGGCGTCCACACATTTGGCTTCTTTAAACGTTTACCAATTTTCTTGAAAGCCTTCTGTTGCAAAAAATCTTGCCTCCCAAACCCCAGATCTTTTTACTTCATGTTTTTAATCTCCGCTTATTTGAAGAAGCTTCTTTTTTCTTCTTCTTGTAGGAATAGCATCTCCTCGCGCGACTTCAAGGGCGTCTATTCCCCTTCTGCCTTCGCCATTCCAGTACATGTGTTTATGTCGAGGAGTGGATGGAATATCGCTCATGTAATTTCCCTTTTCCCCAGATAAGCTTTTTTTTTTGCCGTCCTCCCGCTTCCCGAACTTTTCTATAATCAGTACTGACAGCCCCTCCCCCCCCTTGTTTTGTGCGCGTATTTTGCCCTTCCCCTACCCATACGTGGCATGGGAAACCCCTCTTTCTCCCTCTTCCTTTACTCTCTCTTTTCTTTCCCCTCAAATTGTGTTTTATCTTTCCTTCTATCTGGAAGCTCCGGGTTTTCCCCTCCCCCGTCGCCCCGCGTGCAATATCGCCATCGGGAGTTTCTCTGTCCACTTCTTTCCTCTTTTTTACTCTTTCTGGTCTTTATTTGGCGGCGGCCGACCCTTTGACCTTAAGCGTCCCCTACAGATGATTTCGAAGAGCTTTTTACAGCAATACTCACCATAAGAACCTTCTTCCCTTCCTTCAGTCTTCAAGGTGACCCCTCGTACTCCTTCCTCCCCCCCAGCCCTTGAGGGATTTCCACGAATAAATCTCTTTTTCCCCTAGAGTCTTTTTTTCCCCCCCCCTTAAGTTCCGCTTTCCCCTCGTGTTTTCCATCCCAGTCGTCCGAGGACCCCAAGCTGTACCCCCCCCGTTTTGTCCAAGAGATAAAAATGGTTTCCCTTGCGGTGCCCCCAACCGGCCAACCATTGGGGGCCTTGAGCCTTATCTCCACAAGGTTAGTCAAGCCCCCCTTCCCAACAGCCAAAGTGGGACGGTTCGTCCAGCTCCGTCTCCGCAATCAGCTCCTCTTGACTGGTCTCAAAGCAGGCATCTCAAGGAACAAGTTTTGAGAGGGCTCTACGCCTTTCCTTCTTCTCTTCCGGTTTTTGCTCTCTCGAGTCAAGAGAGTCAGACGTTTCCCAGCTCCCAGCGGCCCTCCCCTTCCAAGGTTGGCTGTAAATAAACTTCCGTTCGGTATAGATAGGAATTCCATTCTATTCGGCTGACATGCTTCTTTTGTCCTGACGCTCACTCCCCTCTGGTTCTCCTTTCATCAGCGACCGCCCAAGCCCCATCCAAGATGAAGCAATCTCTCTCATATGGAAAGACTTTCGTCTTACTTTCGGATAGGGAAGCGTGTGGCATCCCTCAAGTCGTCTGCATCATTAGGCGTGCCCTTTCCTTTTCCCTTACAGTCGAACTTATGGGCGTTTCTGACCGACAAACCTTCCTATTTTCCCTTCCGTTCTCTTCCCCTCCAGAATTGATTTTTTTAAACGACCTTGTACCCCAAAGAAATGGCTCCATCACCTTGCTGAGGCTAGGGACAGGGTCCACCGTCTACCCTTCCCTCTAATGCTAGGCTATTCTAATTTATTCTTTTACACTCTTGCGCCCATCCTCCCTATCCTACTTCTCCCCCATATACGCACCCCTATCCGTCTGAGTCTTTTTATCCTCGAAGGCTTCTTTCTCGTTTTTCAGGCCCCCTTGTCAAACTATACTGGCTGAATGTGCCCCACAGAGCCTGAGCAGGAAGCCAGGCTTTCTCGATGTATTTCTGCCCCCCGCTCTAGAGCAGACCTGCGTCCTCCTCCGAGAGCCCTCCCCAGAAGTCAGTGCCAGCTTCCCTGACTACCGTGAGCCTCCCTCCCCGTAAAGCGGGAGAAATCCTCCAACACCAACCAACCCTTTTTCACGTCGTGGCGTCAACCCACTTCACGCCCTTTTACGTTAGGAACCAAGGCACGGATAGCTGTTGAATGTACCCAGTTTTTGGCTATCATCAACCGGGCTTGCCGGAAGAGACGAACTGGTGGGAGACTGCCAGGTTCCTTTCCACCAACACACCCTTCCCTTGCGTTCAATCTTGATTCGGCGGCAAAGCCATCCTAGGGGACTCGATACAGGAGGGAGTTCGCACGACAATGAGTGCTCGAGAGGAGCTATTGGTTGATTACCTGTGCCGCTCAGAGAAGAAGGTAATAACCTGAATACTTTTTTTCAAGTCAGGACCTTTGTTCACCACCTCATAGTATGATCGCCCAACGCATGACCCGCCCTCTTCTAGCATACCGGCTTCCAGAGTCCCGGACCAAGTCACCGCTCGCCTCATGTTCTCGAGAGGCGCTTTACAACCTGTTGAGACGTTTACCCGTCGAATACCAACTGCCTCTCCCGTTTTCCCCCCCCCACTTTTCTCTTTTGGGCCCTTTCCCCTTTAGTACCCTAATTAAACACCGTTTTCTTATCAGATTCGTCTGGTCTATCACCCAGATGGGGAAGAACCAAAAACCTAGACTCCATCCTCCCTCTTTTTTCAGCCATTGCTGTCCGATAGTAGTATGATATTCGATCTCCCAAGGGCCCGGACGACGCGCCCCCTTTTCCGTTCGCCTCTCCCACCCATGTAGGTAATTCGGTTCTCTCCTCTAACGGATTCGTACGCTTTTATCGACGCCCCCTTCCTTCCCCACGCTGTTTTAGGAATGCTTAGGCTTTCCTTACAGAGCCCATCTCCCCCCTTGTTAATTTCAGTGTTTTCCCAAGTTTGGACCACTTCCGCCTCAATTTCGCAGAGACCAGTTTAGTGTTCGCGCTCCCCTTTTTTGACCAAATACCCTTGCTAGTTTTTCCCTCTGAGTGAATCTGTCTCCATCCACCTAAAATCTCCCCTTAGCACCCTCTGTTATTCCTTTCCGGCCTGTAGGACCCCTTTTCCTCATGCATTTCTTAGCACCGAACTTGCGCTTGGTCACCCCCTAGTTTAACGCTCGGCAGTCCTGTTTTTTTTTTTGCTGTGGGCAATTTTTCCTTTTTCCTTCGTCCTCCGAACGGGTGATCCTTTCTCGGGAATATGCGAGCTGACTCCTCCACCTTTTTTTTACCCCTTTTTGTTGTTGAGTCGATGGAGGCTTACTTTCTGCTTACGATTTTCCCCCTCCGTCTTTTCTTCTGCTGGCTTAAAACATCTCCTGGATCATGTAAAAATCACCACGCCTCCTTATTCCCACTGCCAGCTTCATGATGATTCAACGTCTCGACCCTCCGTTCTTCACCGCCCCAAGGTTTTCGAACCCTTGAAGAGCTAAAGGCCCCGGGCCTGATACTTCTTTACCCTTTGCTTCCTTCTTCCTTCATAATCCGCACGCGTCATCCCTTGCCACCCCCCTTTAGCTGCGAACCAACCCCGGTGTCCTTTTGATGCGTAGCTATTTTCCCCTTTAAAACCGTTTTGGAAATATCCACTTTTTATTGGCTTTGATGTTGCCCTCTGCGTCCTACCCTTTGTTACGGGTTCCTCCTTCCGTCCCCCTCATCGCTGGATACCCTCACTTCACATGTCGATGTTGTTTTGATTTCTGTTGCTTACGCCGTTCCCCCCCGTTAGATACCTGTCTAGTCTTCCTACCTGCTCAGCCCGTTCGACGCTCCCTCCCCGATTTCCATTGCTGACCCATGTGAGGACTCCGAGTGTGTTGTGTCCCTCCCCCCCTTTTGATCCTGCCTTTCTTTCAAGCCCCTTAAGTTATATTAACCGGTTAGGTCGTAGACCTCAAGCTTTTTTTGCTTCCGCCCGTTTGGCTAGCCGTACGGATCCCCTCCCCCTTTGAATAGGATTCCCCAGATCTTCTTCCATTAGAGTTCTGTCCTTCGCTCCTCCGTCTTCTGTCTCTTTGCTGGCGTATTTTTCACTGTCCTCCGAAATAGGTGCCCCCCCTTTCCCGCCTAACGCCCCGTTTAACCCACTCTACCCCTTCGTTACTGCAGCCTTTGTCCACCCCCCCTTATACGCTCGTATGCACTCGTTGTCTCCGTACAAAACGAGTTTATCTTACCCCCCTAGTTGATTTCCTGAGATTCCTTAGCTCGAATGTAGTTTTTGGTCCTGCATAGCCCCAAGTCGAACAACCGGGCGTCGGCAGGACCTTTCCTTTGCATGTTATAGACAAAACTGTTTCACGCCACCAGGTATAAGGGGCAATTTTTGACCTTTTCCCGGTGTGACGGTTTACCCCGAAAATAGTAACATGACTTTTGTTGTTTGCTCCCACTTTTTCCTTTAGGCCTTCTTGGGTATAGCTTTATAAGTTAGTTGAATTATTGATGGCCTGTACTCATGTGTCAGTGCCGCTGCTGCTTTTTACGACGGGGCCTTCTTCACCCGCGGAGAACCCGCCGAAGCCCAGAAGGCAAAGTTTCCCTAAGGGACGCGTTTGCGTAACACAGATTTCGATGAGCTGAATAAAGAAGAGAACCACTGGCCATCCTAGTAGACTTCAGTGATGCCAACCAGAGAAATACCGATTTTTGGGTGCCTTCTCTCTAATGGGCGACTTCGGGATGCGAGGGAGATGTTCCAACCGCTCAGACTAGTTCTTCGGGCAGTGATGCACGGGTCACGGGTCCCTCCATCACGGTGATGTAGCACTTTTCCATGTTGGCCCCTTTAGTACTTTTTCATAGTTCGGACACAGTTCTGTCAACCAAAGCTCCTGCGTTTCTAACTCTAAAATAGTTTCCCTCTTAAAACTTGGAAATCACGCCTCCCTTCTCAGACCTACCCCACGCCCCCTTGCTTCTCCTCACAGATCTTCTTACCACCGCGCACAGTAGTACCTGCTATTCTCAAGCCTTCTTCTTTCGGCGCTTTTTTACGTTCTTGACAAGTCTTTTCTACGGCAGTTCTCCGATTTCCTTCTGTTCCTCATGCGTTTCTTCGGAAAACCTGGTTCGGCATTTTCATTCTCTTACCAAGTCCTTACATATGGAGCTGCTCAACCCACCCCAAAATGAATCCTAATTCACTCCTTTCTCTTCCCCCCAACTTTTGCTCAACTTCTCCCCCCTCCGCTGCTTTTCGGGTCGATCGCGTTTTCCTGCCTTTGATCTTCTCTTTTTGAACGATTCCCCCCCACTTGGTTTTACTTGCCTTTATTATGCTGGTGGATTTGTTCTACCTTGTCACCACCCATGCGTCTGTTTTCTTTTTTCCAAAGGAGTAAACAGCTTGTTGGTTCTTTCTTTTAGACTAATTTGTGTGCCCCCCATTTATTCTCTATCTCTTGTGTGACCCTATTGATCCCCGTATAGGGACGTAATTTGACTATCGACTCACTCCCGGGGATGCTTGTAGGAATCCTCTTTTCAATAGGTGCCAGTTTTCTTCCCTTGTTCTGCCCCTGACAGGCTTTCCGTAATGTTCTTGCTTTTCTTTGCTGGTCTGTATCCTCCTTCTTCTATAAATTTTTACTTTCTGTCAATCCTTTGTTGCCCCGCCTCCAGGCACCCTGCTTCCGAGTACTAAGAGCCTTTAAAACGGCGTTGTTGATCTGCTATACGAAACCCTTCCCAGTTGCCTCACTTTTGAAAAACACTCTTCATTCTTCTTCCTCCTCTTCTCCTCTCCCTTTGGTGTTGATCCGCTGTAAGGTATTCAGGCCCTCTATCTTGTTTCACCATCCCCCGTTATCCTGGGGTTTTACGCCATCGAGTTTCAACAGAAGAAGGGCCAGGCCTGTCTTCAGGAGGAGGTACCCCTCTGTTAAGGTTTCTATGTCGACGCTAAGCCTTTTGTC
>Ga0179593_1285318_pt1 | contig 10438 bp, 8 predicted proteins | sample CZODoug2_1_08_16_FD_185931 | JGI IMG/M metagenome (GOLD analysis project Ga0179593, IMG submission 185931) | Vadose zone soil fungal communities from Angelo Coast Range Reserve, California, USA - CZODoug2_1_08_16fungal (PacBio error correction) | ecosystem: Environmental > Terrestrial > Soil >... | reverse complement strand
CCGACAGCGAGATGGAGTTCGTCGTCGATTACATCATTGTTGGTGGCCCGCGATGGCTTGTTGCACGTGCCTCGCGACGGTTCACGCGCCACGATTGGACTCCAGGCTCCGGGACTAGCGAGGCTTGGAGGGAGCCGCCGTGTTCGGGTTGGCATCGCGGTGGTCTTGTGCGACATGTCGCAGGCGTTTACTTGCCGGCGTTCGCGCGCGCACCCCGAAGAATTGGTTGCTGGACGGGAGCGGCAGTGGGTTGGTGGGGGCAAAAAAGAAGGAGGGGCTCGCTCCAACCCAGCCAATCCGACGACAGACGCACGCCAGCGTGCGCCGGCACGTAGGCAGGGTGTGAACAGCCAGCCGCCGACGGCGTCAAAGCCATGAGATGTTCGTACAGAAAAGGGTGGCGTGATCCGTGATCGATCGCGTGGAGTCCGCTTGGGGAGCGCCGAAGCGGCACGATCAGCAGGGGGGCATCGGTTATGATCCCTGGCAGAAGAGGCTCGGGTCGGATGGCTTTGCTGATGAAGGGACAACGGGGGATGCTGGGGTCGGGCGGCGACACTTAGAACGTGTGCGTATATCGGTTGCAAGCGCGCGACCATATCCAGTTGCACGAGGTCGGCCCCCGATCGTGTATCGGCTGAGCGCAGCATCGCCCCGATGATCACGAAGGTCTCATGCTGCCGGTGCAGTCTGAAGTATGAAATGTCCACCCTCTGGTTGACCGCAGCTCCCCCTGGGATTGCGCGCGGGAATTATCGAGAACCATAGCTAAAGGGAATCTTAAACGGAGCCTGGGAGAGCGATCTTGCCTGAAGTTTTCCCGCTGGGTAAGACGACGGGGGAGGGCGGTTTGCAGCCTTGCACGGCGGTCCGTCGGGCCACAATTTCGGAAACCTTACGAATCAAGTCAATGAGAAGGGGAGGCCTGGTGAAAGACACCGCGACCGAATCCCATCTCAGCTCAGAACATTTGCCCCACCGCTTGATCTTGCGTCGCGTTGAGGATGCCATTGGCGGATGTGAACGGGTATGGTGGCGAAACTCCTTGTTGTCCTAATCTGAGGCAGAGATCTATCTCTATGCTCTAAGACCCAATTCATCCACCACTACGTAGCTCGGAGTAATACGCGGAATCATGGTAGGAGCCGAAAGAAAACGCCTGCCAATTCGGACACAACAGCGATGGTGTTGCGCGCAGCTGTGGAGCGCTGACCTTGCTGCCGCTTCATCGATCCGAGTAGCGTGCGCGGAAAATGCGGAGAAATAGATGGAACGCTGCGACGTGACGTCAAGCGTCCGTCTGGAGCAGCCGAGTATGCTCGCGGCGGAACGGATATTAGTTTTTGGGCGATACCCCGTTGCGTGCTTGCTTCTAGACGACGCAGCCTGAACTGCCGCAGAGCAGGCGCGTTGTTTTCCCAAGAGATCATGACCGCGAGGGTGGGCCAACAATACATGCGGCCGCGCGGAGTCGCAGGTCTGGAATGTGGCCAATCGGCTGCCCTGGCCCGAACCCCCTAGTCCGCGGCGGGTGGCGGCCAGGTCAGCTACTCGGGAGACGTGTGCACCGTCGACGCAACAGCAGCGGTCTGCGCGTGGTCTGACGACTTCCAAGCGGACAACTAGGCGTTGCTTCAGCGCTACATATTGCTGTAGAAGGCTCGGTTTGTTATCGTCCGCGACTACTGCGGTCCCCTCACGCTCCGCAACGGTATGAATTCGCTCGCGCCGCAGGATTCCCGATCGCCCCTTTATGCTGGAATTACTCCGAGGCCGTAACGTTGAGGCGGGGAGTCGTCGAGCGATGTCCACAATACGACAGAGTCTTGTCCGGCGCCAACGAGGAGTCGTATCGCCAGCGCTAATTGCGCATGTTTGCAACGCAGGGCGAATGCATGGCAGGTTTTCGTCTGGAAAAAACTGGCGAAAGCTGCTCGAAGTCATCTCTTGCTTGAACACAGATCGAGTCTCATGAGCAAAATGAATTTGGCACTGACCGACGCTTGCCGGCCGCTGCCGGCCAGAAGACGCGGCACCGCATGATTTCCTTGCATTCCTGCGTGTGTACCGGCCTCTGTCGTCTGAAGCGGATCGCGTCGACCGGGGTAGTTTTGGCTGGTCCTATCTGGCGCCATCTCGGTGTTTCAAATCCGGAAACTTAACGCGGTCTCAGCCTGCTGGCGAGCCTCAGTTCGCCGGGATTGCTCGCGTTTGGCATATTATTGCCGTATTGATTGCGATCTCAGGCACCCTAGCCTGATGACGGCGCCGAGCGACGCAAGCACCGACTCATGCCTAGGCGATCAACGGTAGCCAGGCGAGGTCCGGATACGGCAGCCCGCGCAAGTCGCGCGCCTAGAGGGAGGATAATGGACGCGCCATATGATCACCAAGGATCGACGCAAGACGGGCCCTACAATGCAAGTGCACACAAACGAGCTTTGCTAGAACGGCCCTCACCTAAGGCGTTTTTTTTTTTTTCTTTTGATTGCTGCTCGTGCAGGGAAATGACCCACGAGTCGAAAAACTCGATTGTCGAGCGTCGGCCTATGGGATAAACAGCGGCCCTGTTTATGAGTATTATCTTGCATCTTTCCTGATACTACTCGAGGGTTCACACACAGTCAGTCTTTACCGCGACGCTTGAAGAATCGCACGCCAGAACATATGCATTGACGGGTAACACAGCCCAGTCGCGATAACTGCCTGTCGAACTTGGTGAATATCGCACACGCCTTCTACCGCTACAGGCCCAGCTATGCACCATGATCGCCGTGCGGGACTTGTAGCTTCGAGGAAATACGAAACTGACGCGACCATGCTGACGCCAGCTCATCACACATCATCTCCTCACTTGCTCGCTGTGCACGTGCGCGCGGACGCTAGCTCGCTTGGCGTTCGAGCGCATCAGGCAGCCAGCTAGTACGTTGGGAGGATCCTGATTGAGTCCTGCGTGAGCAACAGCAGAAAGTCTCTGACTTTGCCTATCGCCATATTCGCTGTGCATCGCTCGCTCTCAATCGCGTGTTCATGTAGTACTACCTTGTTATGACGATACAGCCATGCTGCTCCCAAATCACTGCTCGCTCCCAAACGCAAGTGCTTGCGCGATCTCAGCACTCTTGACGCGGATAATCTCTCTTGATCATCCATGTATACACTCGGCTAAGTGACGTCCGGTTAGTGAACGCATCGGTTTGTTTAACGCAGGTATTCCGCAATCTCTATTCGCGTTCTAGCGCGACATCGCTATTCGATCGGCGTGGCGCCGGCATGTTAGACGCGAAGCCGGTAGTCTCAGTCAGCCCGATCGAGCCGAGCATAAACCCGCATAAGTGCCCGACGGTCATCGCGCTGATATGCCTCTCGTCCGAGACCTTCCGCTTCTATAGCGTCTCTACGCATTGGCTAAACTCAACGTCGGGACCCATAGTATCGTACTTGATGACGAGCGGCGCCGTGTGACCCCGTCGAGCGTCATGATCAGCGATATGGCGGGCAATCCGGACAAATATTGGCGCTGCGGGTCTCCTCGCAACGGGTGACCCCGCAGTGGGCGGCCGCTACGACGACAGAACGTTGTAGAGTTGACAGTCCCAGGCGGATGGTCGGGAGCGTGCGGATTCCTATGTCCTAGTCACTAACGTCGGATAGAGTTCTTATGGGCTGGCTGATGACCGGCACTGAAGTTTTACTGCTAGCGTGATCCTCGGTGCATTAGCATGTAAATGGCTATTGCGGGTGTATCATGAGTGGACTTGATTCCTGAGCTAGTGTCATAGCGACTATTTGGGTATAGACCCTGCCGCGCGTAGAACCTTAATGAATACGTTTCCAACAATGCTCATAAAACGTCCGCCTAATAGAACATCTACTGGTACTTGCTAGACGCTTCGGTCCATCATAATGTCGGCGCACATCCTCTACCGTTGGCATAGTCTTGCACGGAAACATTTCAGAATGCGTTGGTGGATCCACGCACGCATGACGGTTCGGAGCGCATTGTCAGTAGGCAGACTCTGATACGGGGCTGTTGATTGGCACTCGCAGTTCCGGATCCAGTTCCGTCGCGCAGCCGATAATGATGCTTAAGGAGCTCAGCTATTTGACGACGAGGTTAGTTAGTTTGGCTGTATTCGCACTGCGCTTGCCCAACGCCCAGAGCGGAGTGGTCGTTCGTCGCAATCGTCTGGCGATAATGTCGAATCTACTGACGCGACTGGAGGATAATATGATCACGGTCCTAGCATGCCGCCTGAAGTACAGCCCGCCATGGCACGAAGGCTACGCGCGACTACATGATGGGCTGCGACTATGCGCGAGCATCCTGCGAAGACGACTATTAGCATCCATGACTAAGCTGTTAGCCCGTGATTGCTCAGGAGGCTGTCACGCCTCGTAGCCCGAATGATAGCAGCCCGAACCGCGCGGGCCTCGTGCATAAGTCACCTGCGTCGCCTAGCAAGGCCGTGTATCTGATGTCCCGTGCCAGACTGCTATTGACTCGATGGCTTAACTGATCAGGCAGTCATTTCGGTAAGCATCTGGATCGACACCAGACGCAAAGTCATGACACTTAATCATTAACCAACTCCCGATTGTCGTGTGCGCAAAACTTCCCTATCACTTCGCGCCTGCTACTATATGCGAAGCTCACTCAGGCACTACGCGTCTTGACGCTTAAGCGTTCTGCAGTCGAGATCGGTCACTAGCAGCACGCTGACGAGCGCTACCACCCTGCTGACTTTAGACCTCGCTGACAGTCGACGAAGATTTTAAGCTCGTACGCCCGACGACAGCGCTGCTGGCGACTGTGGAATACGCAAGTAACAGAAGCCAACGGATCTTGCCCTGTCAGGATTCGAGCATACGGCTGCTCTAGACTAGGTTCTTCTTGAAAAGGCGCTGTGGTCGTATGTTTGATAGCTGTGGATGCTGACTATTATATGCCTTATATGATATATGCGCGCCCGATTCCGTCGTGAACTCGTACAACTAGGGGCATGATTGCCGGTGAACCCATGGCGTGGCAGGTGATGAGGCTGGCTTTAGCGAATTCTGTTGGTCGCCGTAGTATAGTCTTCAGTTCTCCAGAAGATTCTCTGTCAGGTATCATCACTGGATTTCGGCCGTATACCTGCCTCGCCGAGTCTAGATACTATGTCATGACAGTGATACCGTAGGTGTTGTGGTCGACCTTGCTCATCCCCCCCCCCACCCCGATTAACGACACACGAGCCGCAGTTTCGATTTCCTTCTCTCTATTCTCCTCTCGTGATAGTCTGCTGAGTTCCAGTACTGTGGGCATAAGCTTATGTCTGGAACGCGTTCCTGATGAGATCCGACGTCCCTAGCATGCTTAATTTGTGGCTCCTTGACTGCGTATTCCTCTCTACTAATTGGTCCAGACTCCTATGTTGACGCCCCCTTACATAACCTCGCAGTGCATCTGTATTTCTTGAGCCTGTACAGACTAGCCGACTCTGGGGATAATCACGATCGGGTAACATAGCATCCTTCCTCAATATGCTCTACCGGAGCCGTTTGGAGTAGCGGTCGCTCCGACTGTTGCGAGCTAGCCGGCGCCTACGCTTCCAAGCGCGCTGCTGCTGCAGGACCGGATCTTACTTGTTTGATACCCCACCGGGTAGGCGTTCTGTCGCACATTGGCTATTATATCGTCATCGTTTTTGTCTAGTATGGAGCCGTTGCGACTTGAGCGCTCGCACTACACGCCTTTCACCCATCAGGCCGGTGCCAGCTGATTATGAGTCCCTCAAGGCTTACGCGCCGACTACTAGCTGGCTCTGTATTTTCAGCCTATAGGTCGCGTTCCTGCCGGCTGTCTGCACTCAGTCGACAATCGTCTGAGCTCGCTCAATGGACCAGGAGTGTCATCCAGTCGCCTATGACGAGCGTAGCTCGTCGTCCGTCATCGCACAATGATACAGCGTACATCCACCGTCGCCACAGCACAGCATCATACTCGGCCGATGCGAACGTGGCGGTGCGCATCCTGTAACGGGGCGGGTTGCAACCACTCCAAGATACGTGTTGATCATTACACTTAACGTCAGAATGTACTAGAAGTAACCGCTCTCATGAAAAATCAGTCAGCATCAAGATCAAACAGTGGGGGTATCGCCTAATTTAGATAAATTTGTGTAAACAGTTTGAAGATACAGTTAGATTAACATAACACCTCATAGTGCCCACTGGTGTAAACTCAAATGTCTACAATTGCCGCTAAGCAGAATAATCACGCTCCATGAGTGTAACTCATTATCTTTTTGCCAATACAATCTTACGCATTCAAGCGGCGCTTGCTTTCCATCAGCTTTTCTAAGCAACGTGTACTTCGCCGTGCCTCGACTCGTCATCTAGCCAGCTGTATTCGCTGCTCAAGGACGTCACTTATACCTTATGGCAATCGTAGGATCGGCAATGCGGACGCGAGTGGCCGAGCTCTCGACCGCTGCAGAGCTTTCATAAACAGCCTGATCGCAAGCGTGACGTCGAGTGTAGAACCAATTATATAGATGCGAGACAATTCGCCGCGCCGCAGGCGTGGCGTCTAAGAGGTAACGCTCGACAGAGATGCTAGCAGCGAACACGCCCGACTGGATGTGATCCTGAATACAAATCGTCCTGCTAAGCGACGAGGGATACGCCGGGCATCGATCCGGCTTTTTGTTCTGTCGCTTTCTTTTTATTTCTTTTCCTTGTTTTTTGTATTTTTTTGTTATTTGAGCGTTCGCGCCTGATTATGACGAGAACGCAGAGCATATTTCATACGCTAAGGTCAGCCGATCGAGCGCTTTCATCCATGTGCGAGTGGCGACTCGCAGAAGGCCGCGGCGGAGCAGCGATGGCGCGTCCGAGCGATCGACGTGTCCCCACGACAGAAGGAGACGTCCCGGCAGCGCCAGACCATCCTGATCTGCACTGCAGTTCGACAAACGGTGTACGCGAGCCTGACGACAATAGCGGCGAGCGACACACCCGGCGCTAGGCCTGCCCCGCCAAAATAGGGAGAACCGAGTACGATTAGCTCCGAGCAGGACTGATCATGCACGCACTCGAGTTAGGCAAAATCGCCGCCTCGCATAGTTCACATGCTCACGGCAGTGTGAGCCGGCCACTCACTCTGTCCAGCCGGTTCTGAGTCACGCGTCGCAGCAACCCGCCTTGGACTGACCCATCGAGCGGGGACCGATGTGAGGGAGGGCAATCTGCGCGGCTCGCATACGACGCGAACGTTCGAATTTACTGCAAGACGCCTTAACCGAGGCTGCGTCAGACATCGCTCGGCCCATAGACAGGAGAGGTATCTGCTGATAAGAACCCGAACCCGCCACGGCCGTGTGCGTGAGGCAGCGAGTAGGTTCAGCTAAGGCTCTGCTCCGTGGACTGCATCACCGCATGATACCGTGACAAGCCAACCCTGCTTCTCATCGGTGCAACCAGTAGTACTGATCTGCAGCCTGCTATCTTGCGACGCAGACCATCCTAACGGATTCCGTCAGCGGCATTGACACAGTGAAGTTATCCTCTGTTGTTAGTAGTCTCGACGCGGGTAGCAGTCTAACGTCCTCGCGCATCACGTGCACAGTCGACTGGCAATGGGAAGATGACATTGTGGTGCTGCGCTGGCATGTTGCGATCTCCATGCATCTTCAATCGCGAGGCGGTAGCTGTGCTAGACTCGCCCTCGCACGATCCCAAGGAGCTAGGGGATCTCAACGGGTATAAGTCGTGCGGCTAATTCAATACGTAGCATTGGGCGGAGCAATGCACAGAGCGAGTTACGTGAGCGCGTCGACGCCGGAAACAATGGTAGCTGAATAAAAGCCGTCCCTACGACATTGAACGCATAGATGTTCGACAACCTCAGTCGGATTCCCCCCCCCATTGGCAGAAGAGATGAGAGGCGAGGACTCCCAGCGAGTTTGTGCCATGCGGGCCGAGAGGCTGAACGGACCTGAAGGGAGAAGATGCGCTCCACGACTCCGCTGAGTCGACCGCGCTGCGTCGGCTCGACTTCGCCTCGCACTGACATCATAGATCCTGGAATAGTCGGATGCTGCGCGGCCGTCGCGCGTCCAGCTAGCGGTGCGGATCGCCGAGCAATAAGTGCAAAAATAGCACCTACACACGCCGTGCTCAATATTGCTAAGGGCGCAGGCAACGCCGGCGCGTGACACGGCTATGTATGAAAGTACGCGCCACGATCGCACCCCGTAGCCCACGCCCCGATGCGATCTCGACAATCCGTAGCTCGGGAGATCGCGCACAGCAGTACCGACGCACATGAGAATCCGTATGGTACGGACCTGCGCTTTCAGTCCGCCGAGACTTATGCCGTTCCCGGCACTGTCCGCGAGCTCGATCAAGCTCAGGAGACATCTTGTTGGTCAACAATGATGAAGCTCTAGAGAATCGTTTGACTCGCCACTTTCCGAGCGCACAATCCAGCGCCTCAGGCATCTCGCCCTGACTGGTCATAATGATCGCATTGCCGCTAGGCCCCGAATCTAACATGTCCGTCCAGCCGTGTCCGACACAGAACTCTCGTCGTATTGTATTGGACGATTCCTAGACGAATACCCGCCAATCTCAACTTCCCTTAGTTGAATGCTTCTTCGCTCTCGCGACTCTCGCATTAGCGGACGATCGTCACGCCGCGCGTACGACAGTAATTCGCGTGGCGCGTTAGCAGGCTGGGACGTAAGTATCCGGGATCGAGTAAACACGACGACTATCAACAATTGTAATGCCTGAAGCAAACCCTAGTTCCAGACTTGCTGGGTCGCCGCACCAGCGCGCAGAACCGTTTGGTCGAGTCAGCTGAACTCCGGACGGCCGGACACTCGCGACTAGCCGGCGAGGAACCGCGCCGTGAAGCGATGGGACACAAATTACACTGCTCACTCATGCGCGGTCGCGGAATTGTTGGCACCTCCGGTCGGACTTTGGGAAACGCGGCACGCTCTGCGACGGTGCTGATGCTGCCGTTGCGTGTCAGGCATCATACCAGCACGCCTTGACCTCGTTAACCACAGCGAACCTTATATACTAGGTGGTATTCAATGCAATGAGCATACCCGGATGGATTCGACGCCTGCGCTATATAGGGACGACTCAGAAAGCCGGCAGCGCACGACTCTTACTTTCCGGCGTTTCCGCGCTACGGGATCAGCATGCGGCAGCAGCAGGGTAGCGACTCACGCATGCCGCCAAACACCTCTGAGCAGGCGTTTCCTTGCGGCGGGTTATTCGGCCTCACAATGTCCCGTATATCGGGCCTCGTAAGCGGAAGGTAACTGGAAACCTAATTTAGAGAGCGACTACTGATAACAATGGATATTCCTTCATAGGACAACAACCTGAGTTCCAACCCCCGTCTCCTACCGCCAGAAGCGCCAATGACAATGCGTGCATAGATTTGTTGAGCACTGCCTGATGGCGATCGTCTTGCGGCGTCAGTTGGAGGTCTTTCACACCTCCGTCATGAGCGGATGCGTATAGGTCGAAATTGCGACGCCGCGCGCAAGCGCACGCTGCAAACACGCCATCCCCTGACTTCCGAGCGTGGAAAACTCGAGCAAGATCGATTCCCCAGGCTCCGTTAAGAATTACTTTAGTATGGGGGCCCGCGATCTTACCGAGCGGATCCAGGGGAACGGGTAAACCAAGGGTGGATCATGGACGACGTGGCAGCAGAACGACCTCGCGATGCAATCGCGCGGCGATATGCGCGCAAGCCGATAACAAGATCGGGTCGACGTTGCAACATGGACTTATGAGGCGGCGCTGCCCAAACCGAGTACACCACACGGTCGAAGCGGCCGCCGACCAGCATCCTTGTCCTTCATCAGCAAGAGGCAGCCGAACCGGACTCTGCGCAGTCGGATCAGAACGATGGCCCTGTCTGATCGATCCCGCTCGGCGCGCCCAAGCGGACTCCGCGATCGACCCGGGATCCGCCCCCGTTTCGGGACGAACTCATGCCTGGATCGCCCGTAGGAGGCGGCTGGTTCCACCCTGCGCCTCGTGAACGTGCGACCTGGCCGGGTATGTTTGATGTATGCGGGTCCTGGTACGTCGTGCTTTGATGCAGCGGTATGGTTTTGTTTTTTCTCTTTTTGCCTCCGGTGGAGCGAGCCCCTCCTTCTTTTTTGCCCACAGCCGCTCCCGTCCAGCAGAAGCAATCTTCAGGGGTGAGCGCGCGACCTCGGCACGGGAAGAAGGCCTGAGGACAGCGAACCAAGACAGACCGCGAGAGCCAACGCGAAGTCAGCTGGCGAATCCGACCAAGCTACCGCGAGTCAGGAGCGGAAGCCAATCGTGCGCGTGAACAGTCGGAGGCACGCAATAAATAGACATCGCCGCGCCACAACAAGCATTGTATCGACGACGAAACTACACTAGCAAGAGG